>Ga0136611_10001550_pt1 | contig 16041 bp, 10 predicted proteins | sample AntDrymUQ2232306_2_FD_106645 | JGI IMG/M metagenome (GOLD analysis project Ga0136611, IMG submission 106645) | Polar desert sand microbial communities from Dry Valleys, Antarctica - metaG UQ223 (23.06) | ecosystem: Environmental > Terrestrial > Soil > Desert | place: Antarctica: Dry Valley...
GCGAAAATCTGCCGCGCTTCCCCGGCCGTGAGCTCGAGGCTGGCGGCCTGCCGCTCCGGCGGACGGGTCCGCACGACGAGGCGGCTCAAGACGCTGAGTGACCGATGTCGAAAAGGCAGTGAGTAGAAATCGACCGCGTTTCCATGATGATCGACGTAACGCGAAGTCTTTGTCGCCGGGTCGATTTCGAGCTGGCGCATCACGACCGTCTGCGTCGGGAGATCGGGGGGCGTAAGACGCGCTTCCCCGTAGGCTTCGGCCGCCGGATGGCCGTAGCGATATTGCGTGGTGTGAGTGATTTTAAACTCCATCGGTCCGTCCTGCGGAGAGCGGCGGCGCGCTTTGGGTGATCAGAGCCTGATGCGTCAGGAAGCCATCCGAAATCGCGGGATGCACGTCCAGGGTAGCCTGCAGCAATTTGCCGAGCAGCTCCGGCAGCGTTTCCGGGGTCAGCGGAGACGCGGGCGGGCTCCCGTTCGGCAGCGCATCGTCGGGGGTCGTTGGGGGCAAATGCGCATCCCAGGTCACGTTGCGAATACGCGCGAGCAGCGTCTCGATGACGTGCAGCGCTTTCGCCGCTCCGGGCGCGCCGGCGGGCGCGCACTCCCGGAGCCACCCGAGCACACAATCCAGGCAGCGCGCCACGGAGCGCGGCGCTTCGGGATGCTGCCACAGCGTCTCGAGCAACGACGCGGGCTCAGCGCGCACTTGGAAGATCCGCCGGTAGGCGTCGCGCGAGCCGAGCAGACGGAGAAATGCCGAAAGCTGGATCTCGGTCGGCGGCACGGGTTGAGCGAGTTCTTTGCCGATCGAGCAAACCGCGTTCGCGGTGAGAATCGCGCGTTCCAGCCGCTCGCCGATCTCACAAAAGCGCCACCCATCATCGCCCAGCATCGTGCGCCCCGCGATCGCGAAGAACTGCGGAATCCGCTGCGTGACTTTCGCGGTTAGCCGCAACGTGATCCGCGCCGCTTCCTCCTCCGCGATCGTCTCCTTGAACTTCGCGCGCTGAAACAGCGGACGAAGACTCGAGAGCGTCGCCCATGCCTCGGGCGAGAGCGCATCCTGCACCGACTCCGCATTGAGCATCACCCGCTCATACGTCGAGACGACGGAACCCGGCTGCGGCACGAGCATCAGGCGGTAACGGTCGAGTCGCGTCGTGATTGAGCGGCGGCTTTCACCGGCGCTCGTCTCGAGAGGAGGAAGCAGGCGGTTCCACATCGGGCGGTATTCCTTCCGCTCGGCAGCGTTCAGTTCCTCGCTCTCGAGAGTTTCGATGACCTGGATGAGAAACGCTTTGTGGTAGGTCCGTTCGAGGTAGCGGCCGACCCAATAGAAGGCCTCGGCGACGCGCGAGGTCACGTCGCGTTTCAAAGCGCCAAACTCCGAGTGCCGTGCAAGCCGGCTGTGCAGTGCAGGGTGCGTTCCTGCCTGGGCCGGAACCCATGAGTCTTTGCTCAGCCACATGCGTGGAGAGCCTTCCTCCTGGGAGAAGACGCGAGTGAGCGCACCCGGGAAAACTTCGAATCGACCACCGAGCCGCGCCGCGAAGACGAGGTGATCCTGCAAGCCTCCTCCGGGCTTGCCATCCGCGAAGTGCAGCGTCGCGCCGACCTCGCTCAGCGGCTGCGCAATGTAACGCCCCGGATCTTTGCGGATCATCGGCAGCAGCTCGTGCGTCGGCGGGGGGAGATCGAGCGCGAGGCTCTCCCCTGCGATTGGCTCGATTCGGAAATCGTCAAGGTTCTCGAGCACCATCTCCCGCTGATCGATGTCGCCGAGCCAGTAGGTCAACACCGTCGGGAGCAGCGGTTCTTTCCCGAGATAAAAACGGATGATCTTTGCCGCATACGGCAGCAACGCGCGATCATCGGCGAGCTGCGACCCGATGGCGTTCAGCAACGTCACCGTTCCGAGACGCAAGCAGTGCACGAGCCCAGGGACCCCGAGCATCGAGCCTTTGCGCAGCACCAGCGGATCGAGCCACTCCTCCGCGATCCGATTGTAAACCACGTCGACGCGCTTCAGCCCACGGACCGTCTTGAGAAAAAGATGATCGTCGAGGACCAGGAGATCGCCGCCTTGCACGAGCGAAATCCCGGTCCGGCGGGCGAGGAACGTGTGCTCGTAGTATGCGGCGGCATGCGGTCCGGAGGACAGGAGCACGACTGCGGGATCCTCGACCCCGGCCGGCGCCGCCTGGTGCAGCACCTCACCGATGGTGAGCGGGGTGTCCGCGAGCGAGGCGATCGCGTTCTCCTCGAAATACGCGGGCAGCACCCGCGCCAAAGCGCGGCGGTTTTGCATCATGTAAGCGGTGCCCGCGGCGCGCCCAAATTGATGCGATTTGACGGCGAGCGCACCGCTGTCATCACGCGCCAGGCAGAGGCCGGAAAGATGCAGGTAGGCATCGTGCGGCCGGGGAAGCCCGATCGACGCGGGCTGGTAATAGGGGCTGCCGAGCACGAGATGAATCGGCACGACGCCCTCGCGAAGAATCTCCCGCCGACCGTGCACATCCTGGAGAAAAAGCTCAAACGCGCGCAGCCGCTGATCCACGCCGCGGACCAAAGCCGCCCATTCATTTTGCGGAAAAATGTGCGGCAACACGTCGCAGCGCCATGGCGTGGGCGGGTTCTTCGACGGTGCTCCGTAGCCCAGGCCGATCTCACGCACGGTCGCGACCATCTGCTCGCCGCGCGCCCGGAGCGCCGCGGGTTTGCCGATCGGCAGGTGCTTCAGCGGCGCGCGATAGATCGGACGCGCGTCTCCGTTCGCATCGAGCACTTCGTGGTCGTCGGAAAGCCGCGCCCACCTCGCCAGTGAAAATTCCGCCGCCCCAGTCTCGATCACGCGCCTACTCTTCGGTCAGCATGCCCCGCCGCAAGGAACAATTTCGAAACGCGCCGCGGCTCCTCATCTTCCCGGCCATGGAAAGCCCCGCTTCAGCCAGCCCGCCCCCCGCTCAAGCCCTCTGGAACGCGAGTTCCCTCGGCGATCATCACCATTCTCACCGCCGGCGTTGCGCGAATGTCTCGCGTTCTACCGGACCTCAACGCCGTGCCGATGCGAAAATATTCTCCTCACCGCTTCTTGACCCGTGACCCCTTTCTTGACCCGCTGCCCTTGGCGAAAAACAGCGTCGGTTAGGAGAGTGCGAGTTCGGTGAAAGGCGCGTGCGCTCTCTGCCTTCGAGCTTGTGAGCGGAGGGTTGACGCGTGTGAACCGCCCTTTCGGACGCGCGCGTCACTCCTTCGGGAATGCAAAGCCAAGCCGCCGAGTGCGAGCGCCGGCTACGGGCGTGTCAATCCAGCCCAGGACCGTGTAAATCGGACCTTCGAGCGTGTAAATCGAGCCCGCGCCTCTGTAAATCCACCTTCGGAGCGTGCGAACCGCGGGTAAACTCGTGCAATCCCGGCTTCGCAGGTGCGAGCCGCATCCTGCCCCGGCTCAGGGCCTTTTTTTACCGCCTTGGCATCCCCCGATGCGTCCGGCATGCTCCGCGTCAACTCAAAAAAAGAAAACCTACCCATGAACGACCGAGAAACCGCCCGTTACGACATGTTTGGCCGAGCCGAAACCTTCGGCAAAGACAATGCCGCCGACTTCGCCGCCGGCAGCAAAGCCGCCACGCACTTCGCCAGCATCGCGCAAGTCATCAAAGACCTCGACGCCGCCAAAGCCGGCCAGCAAGGCGGCGGCGTCACCGCCAAGGAAGTGCTCCTCGATGCCCTCCGCCTCGACATCCAAAACATCGGCAGAACGGCCCGCGCCATCGCCCAGGACGAACCCGGCTTCGCCGACAACTTCCCCGCCCCCGCCAGCCCCGGTCAAGCCGCGCTCCTCACCACCGCCGACGCCTACCTCGCCGAGTTAAAGAAGGCCGGAGTCGCCGCCAAGTTCATCGCCAACGAACTCCCCGCCGACTTCGTGCAAGACCTCACCGCCGACCGCGCCGCCATCGACGCCGCGAAAGACGCCGTCGAGAGCGACGACAGCGAAGGCGTCGCCAGCACCGCCGCGGTGAGCCGCCTGATCAAAGCCGGCATGAAAGAGGTCAACTACCTCAACGCCATCATGCACAACAAATACAGCCGCGACGGCGACAAACTCCGCGCCTGGAAAAGCGCCAGCCACATCGAGCGCGCCCCGCAGCGAGAGAACAAGCCAGCAAACGGCACGGCTCCGGCAGCATCCTCGAAGTAATCGAATTTTGGTAACGCGCGAGACGTGGCCGACGGATTAAGGCGCTAACGAGAACTATTTAAGTATGAACCTTCCTGAACCGCAGGCCGTCACATTCACCTCGTTGTTTGCTGAGATTACGAACGGGACGATCAAGATTCCGCAATTTCAGCGAGAATTTGTCTGGAGCAAAGCCAAGAGTGCCAAACTCCTCGACAGCATCGTTAAGGGGTATCCTATCGGCACCTTTATCCTCTGGAAAACGAACGAGCGGTTGCGTTCTATTCGCAATCTTGGCGGAGTTAAGCTGCCTGAAACTCCAAAAGGCGATGCAGTCGAGTATGTCCTCGATGGACAGCAACGCCTTACCAGCCTCTTTGTGTCGCTGAAAGGCCTCACAATTAAACGAGAAGAGCGCGAAGAGGATTTCTCGCGCTTCTGGGTGGACCTAACAGCGAGCGAGCATGATGAAATCGTCTTGATGGACTCCGCTGGGACGGATCGATCAAAACTCATTCAACTGAAGGATCTGCTCTCCGGTGACTTCGCCTACCTGGCGAGCTTTCCTAAGGAGATGCAAGACAAGATCCGCATCTACAAGAACAACATCGAGAGCTATCAGTTCTCAGCGATCCTGATGAAAGACGCCGCGATAGATGTGGCGACGGAGGTTTTCACGCGCCTCAACGTGGGGGGTGAACCGCTGTCGGTGTTTGAAATCATGGTCGCAAAGACTTTTGACCCTGACAAAGACTTCGATCTCTCTGTAAAATTCGCCGAGTTGGTGACTGAGCTGCAATCCGTCGATTACGATACGATCTCCTCGGCCACAGTTTTGCAAACCGTCTCCGTGCTGATCCGAAAGGACTGTAGTAAGAAAGAAATTCTCGGGCTGGCAAAACACGATGTGATTGCTACTTGGCCTAAGGCGGGGGAGGCGATCAGGGCAACTGTAGATTACTTTCGAAACTACTATCGCATTCCGGTTTCTAGGCTTCTCCCCTATCCCGGCCTGATTATTCCTTTCGCCTATTATTTCTCCAAGCATCCGGACAAGCCGACGGGCGATCAGCAGAAATTTCTCCAAGACTTCTTTTGGAGGGTCTCGCTGGGAGGCCGCTACTCCCAATCGCTTGAATCACGCGTCGCGCAGGACATCACAAAAATTGAAAGCATTCTCAAGGGCAAGCTCCCAAAATACGATTGGGCCGTCGATGTGTCTCCCACGTTTATCCGCGACAATGGGTATTTCAGCGCGAGTCGCAGTTTCGTTAAGGCGATATTGTGTGTTCTCGCGCATAAGGAGCCAAAGTCATTCCTGGACAACTCCATCGTCCGTCTAGATAACGCTTACCTAAAACAGGCGAACAGTATGAACTACCATCACTTCTTCCCGAAAGCATGGCTGACCAAAGAAGGGATCGAGTGGTGGCAGATCAATCATCTCGCCAATATTACTTTAGTGGACGATTTCCTGAATAAGCGCGAAATCCGCGCAAAGTCCCCAAAGACCTACATGAAAGGATTTATCGCCAAGAACCCGGACATTGATAAGTGCATGGCCACACACCTCATTAAGTTAACCGACAACTATGGAGTATTGAATGACGACTACGGAAAGTTCTTCGATGCTCGCTGTCGCGCAATCAGCAGGGAACTTTCCAAGCAGATTATACCGCAACAAATTGACGATGTTGCGCAGGCACGGAGTGCCGAGGAAACAGTGGTTGAAGAAGAGGAGTGGCTCGCCAGCTGAGTTTTACGAGCCACTTTTTGACATTCGGCGTTGCGTGTTGATCGTTGACGAGACGGGGCAGTTGCTGAAAACGATCCGGATATCCGCTGGCGCGCATCCGAGAAATGTCTCGGCCAAAAAAGGTAATTTATGGGCGAGGAACGCCTAATGAAATCTTTAAACTCCACTGCTCCCACAATGAGAAGCCGCGAGCGCAACACGCCGTGATCGAAGATCAGTTCCAAATACCTTTCGTTGCCGAACTCGCGCTTAGAGAGAAGCAGATTCAGCAAAACTACAGGCCCGTTATCGCGGTTCACAAGTGGTTCGCTCGGCGGCCCGGAACGTTGTTTCGGTCCTTAATTCTTTCCGAGTTCTGCGAAGAAGCCCTGCCAACAGCCTTCTTCAAGAGCCAAAACCTGCGCGGAAAGAGGATCGCTGATCCTTTCATGGGCGGAGGTATTCCTTTGCTCGAAGCGAATCGTGTTGGCTGCGGGGTGCTCGGGTTCGACATCAATCCGATGGCCTGGTGGATCGTGAGAGAGGAGATCGAACATCTCGACCTCGGAGCGTATCGGAAGGCAGCGGACGAACTGCGCGTGCATCTTGAGACCGAGATAGGATTTCTTTACCGGACCCGGTGCGTGCTGGATGGCAATCCGAGTGTCCCGGTAAAGAGTTTCTTCTGGGTCAAGACGCAGCAATGCGCCGCCTGCCGTTTGGATTTCGACCTCTTCGCCGGATATCGGCTGGCTGAAAACGTGAGGCATCCAAAACATGTATTGGTCTGCTCGCAGTGCGGCGACTTGAACGAAGTGGATGATGTGAAGACGCCGGGAGGATGCACTTCCTGTCACACGACGTTGCGGATGAGAGGCAACGTCGTTCGCGGCAAAGCGACCTGCCCGCATTGCGGAGAAATTCACCGAGTGCCGGATCTTCGAGCCGCGCCCTATAAGCACCGGCTTTTCGCGCTGGAATACGTAAATCCCTCGGCAAGGTCGCTTCCGAAGGGGCGACTGTTCAAGAAGGCTGATGCGGATGACCTAGAGAAGGTCACGCATGCCGAGAAGCTTTGGAAACGGACTGAATCGCAGTTCGTCCCCGAAGATGCTATCCCTGCCGGCGATGAGACAGACCGTTTGCACCGCTGGGGTTATCAGCAATATCGAGAACTCTTCCATCCACGTCAGCTTCTTGGCCTGGAGCTGAGTGCCCGATTCATCGCCACGACCGCCGATGTCCGCGTGAGAAGGGCGCTGGCCACCAACCTCTCCGATTTGTTGCGTTATCAAAATCAGCTTTGCCGCTACGACTCCATGGCGCTCAAAGTTCTCGATATATTTTCAGTTCACGGATTCCCGGTGGGCCTGATGCACGCTGAAGCCAATTTGCTCGGCATCCTGAACCCGGTAAGCGGAGCACCCGTGGGGAGCGGTGGTTGGGCAAACATCATCGACAAGTATGGTAAGGCCAAAGCCTACTGCGACGCACCGTTTGAAATTCGGGCAAAAGGAAGTGCAAGAGTCGCGATGCCGGGTGAGTGGATCGGTGAATTTCGAAATGGAGTGCGCGCCCCGGAGTCGCGCGAGGTGACGATTCGCTGCGCGGACGCCGCTTGCGCCGAAACCGCTGCGGGCACGTTGGACGGAGTCTTTACCGACCCACCTTACTTTGGGAACGTGCAGTATGCGGAACTCATGGACTTCTGCTATGTCTGGCTGCGGCGACTCGTGGGCGGAGAAGAGTTGGCTTTCCGCAGCCACTCTACCCGGAATCCCAAGGAGTTGACCGGGAACATCACGTTGCAACGTGGAACGGAATGCTTCGCCGAAGGGCTTTCGAACGTGTTTCGTAAAATGGCTGTGGCGCTCAAGTCAGGCGGTCCGTTTGCGTTCACGTTTCACCATAATTCGCTGGATGCCTATACCAGCGTCGCAGTGGCAATCCTGGATGCTGCTCTGGTTTGCTCAATCACGCTTCCCTGTCCTGCTGAGATGGGTGGCTCAATTCACATCAACGGAACTGGCTCTTCGATTATCGACACGATTTTCGTCTGTCGGAGCACTGGCAAGGTATCCCGGAGAACATTGGCAGAGTCGCCAGAGGAACTGACCAAAGTTGTCGGGAACGATTTGGAGCAGCTTCGCCTTGGGAGCGTTAACCCTACTCGCGGAGACACTCGGTGCATTGCTTTCGGACACGTCACCCGACTGGCAATTTGGAGTCTTCGGCACGGTTGGTCGGTCGAAGCGCCGATCGCCACCCGTCTAGCTGCGGTGCGGCAGTGGACTTCTACATTTGGCGATCTCGAACAAGTCATCGCACAGACTACGACAACCCATGCGACTGCCCGCGTTCGAGAGGACCCGCTTTCCGATGCCGATGAATCCTTCGTTTCCTTTTGAAGCCGATCTCGCCGCAATACTGGTAAAGCCAGACGCATTCATCGACGGAGTGTTCGCTTCGCTGGAATCGGCATTCCTCGTGATGCCGCGCGGGCAAGGCTTCGTCACCTTCCCGGATTTCGAGAACGGATACGAGTTACTGAAGCAGGCGACCTCCGGCTTCACCCAGCTTGATGAAGAGACCCTGTTTGTTACCGCCCTCCGGGTTCCACTCGTGTTGATCGTCTTGCGGGCGATGCTTGGCTTCACTCCGTCTGAGTGGGCTTACATTGCCGGTCAGAATTCTGGAATCGAGATCACGCAGAACTTTGCCCGCTCGCTCGATCGCAAGATTCGCCTGCAGCCGCAGACGCCGCTTCGGCCTTCAGCGGTTACAGAGCCCCGCGTCCGCGCGCTGGTAAAGATCGCATGCAAGATGCTCCAAGAGGGACTTCCGGTGACGCCGCCGGAACTGCTTCACCGGCTGGACAAAGCGGACACACAGGGCGGTCTTGCTGCTGCACGTTCTCTGGCAGGAATGGGCGTTCCTTATGCGATGCTGCTCTATGAACGCTTTCTTGGGCGGCCGTTTGCCGGACATCGCGATTCTGTCAGCGAACTGATCGGCGATGTTTTGGAACTAGCGATAGAAACAGAGCTGACGAACGCGGGAATCAGCTTTCGCAAGACCCGCCGTGCAGAGCGCGTCCCCGGATTCGACCAAGCTCCTGACTTCATCGTTCCGAGTGAATTCAATCCACAGGTGGTGATCGAAGCAAAGATCACCGAGGACGATGGAACTGCTCGAGACAAGGTCACTCGCATTCAACACTTAGCGTCATTGAGCGCGGTCGGTAGTTCCACGCTCTCGCCGGGATTCGAGGTGGTTGCCTGCATTGGCGGTCGAGGCTTCAAGACGCGCCGGGAAGATATGAAGAAGATGCTGATCGCCACCAAAGGGAAGGTCTTCACCGTAAAGACGCTCACACGGCTGATTGAATGCACAAGACTGAAGGACTTTAGGACTCAAACCCCGCCGGTTATTGGCGGTGAGATCGATGGCATTTGATTCCGAAGGCGCATCGTTGATGCGGAGGGTCTGCGAGTAGTTGGTCATCGCTTCGCCCAACAGCCATGCGCTCCTCTTTCCGCGCCTTCTGGAGCGCTTCGGCGGCGGGGATTGCGGGGACGCGAATAGCGACATGGCCTTCGCGCCCGGCACGCTCGCCGCGGCTGGTGCCGCGATCGCAGGCGCACCGGAGATGGTGATCGATCGTTTGTGAGCGTGAGCCTGCTTTCATGGGCGCGGATTTCGTCCCGCACGCTGGGATGGTTCCCCGCTGGTCTATCACCGCGCGCGAGGCGGGCTGGGGTGATCGTTTCCCACGGAACGTGTCGCTGATGCTCCTTGGAGCAGCTTGAGCATGGCGGAGATATTCAGCACGGCTTTGGGGACGAAAGAATCTGCGTCCACCCATTCCTGTTCTTTTCGCCCATCGGAGGTCTGCTCGGAGCAGTGCGAATTTTCGCCGCATGGTCCAAGGCCGTCCACGGTCGGGAAAGCGTCCCAGAGGACGTTGCCATCGCTTAACCCGCCGCGCTCCTCGTGCCTCACATTGATGCCAGCGTCGGCCCCTGCCTTCCGCCAGATCTGGATCAAACGGTCAGTTCCTACGTTGCGCGGCCAGGGGCCGGTTTCGTGGCGCATCTGCACCTGCACGTGGCAGCGGTGCTCCTTCCCCTCGCTGCTGCTGATTTCGCCGTCGCCCGCCAATCCGAGGATCCGCGCCTTGGCGGCGGCGTAAACGTCCGGAGCGAACGCGCGCATCTCCAACTCAGCGCTCGCGAAATGCGGCACCCGGTTCGCGACCGTTCCTCCATGCACCGAGCCGACGTTCACCGTGAGTTGTCGCTCGTAATCGGTGCTCGCGCTCAGCTGCGTGATGACGCGCGAGATTTCCACGACGGCATTCGCTCCGTAGCGATGCGCGCTCCCCGCATGCGATCCGCGCCCTGCGACCTCGACGTTGAAAGTGCACCGTCCTTTGCGTGCAGCGACCAGCGAAGGAGATTCCGCGGTCCCGCCGTCCGCCTCGAAGATCAAGCAGGCAAGCGTCTTCGCGGGGAGTTGCGCGCGGCAGAGCACGCCGAAGTCCTCAGAAATCACTTCCTCGCACGCGTTCCAGAGCAGCACCCAGTTCACCCGATCGAATTGCTCCGGCGCCTCATCGCGCATCGCGGCCAGCATGAGGTGCATCAGCGCCGTGCCGCCTTTAATGTCATTCGTCCCGGGTCCGTAGATGCGTGAACCATCGCGCCGCCAGCGGAACTCGTTTCGTTCCTCTTCCTCTTCGGTAAAGACCGTATCGAGATGCGAAACGAGCGCGATTGTCGGGGCATCCGGCGCCGCCGGTCTGCGCAGCACCAGATGATTGCCGAACGCCGGGATGCTCGGTGCATGAAACGTTGGCTGGAATCCGAGCGGCGCGAATGACTCGGCGGTGAACGCCCCGAGCCGGTTCACGCCCGCGCCGTTCTGCGTGAAGGAATTGATCGCCACCATTTCCCGCAAGAGCTCCAACGTTCCCTCGAGCCGGCGCTGACATGTCCCGGCAAAATCGTGCTGCATCGCCGCGACTATACGTCGGCGCGCAAGCCTGCGGTTTCCTCCCGCGAATCTATTCGCCGCGTAAGTGGCGCACCGCTTCCCGGATCGCGGGCAGCACCAGCGGCAAACATTCTCCGATCGCGCGCGGATTTCCGGGCAGGTTCACAATCAGCGTGTGGCCGCGCGTCCCGGCCGTCGCCCGCGAGAGAATCGCCGTCGGGACTTTCGCAAACGATTGCACCCGCATGATTTCCCCGAAGCCTGGCAACTCGCGATCGAGCACCGACCACGTCGCTTCAGGCGTGACATCGCGCGCGGACGGTCCGGTGCCGCCGGTCGTCAGGATGAGATCGCATCCGTCGTCATCAGCGAGCCGCCGCAGGGTCGCTTCGATGAGCGCCTGCTCATCCGGGATGAGCACCGCGATCCACTCCACGTCGGAATCGTCGAAAACCCGCTCGATCTCCGGCCCGCTTCGATCTTCGTAAACTCCCGCGCTCGCACGGTCGCTCAACGTCACCCGCGCGACCTTCATTCCTTGCGCTTCCCGGTCACGCGAATGCCGCCGATCAGCATCTCCTGATCGACGGCCTTGCACATGTCGTAGATCGTGAGGGCCGCGACGCTCACCGCCGTGAGCGCTTCCATTTCCACGCCGGTCTTCGCGGTTGTGGAGACCCGCGCGTGAATCTTCACCGCGTCCTCGCCCATTTCGAACTCCACCTCGACGGCATCCACTGGCAGCGAGTGGCAAAGCGGGATCAGCTCATCGGTCCGCTTCGCGGCCTGAATCGCCGCGACCTTTGCGACGGTCAGCACATCGCCTTTGGGCAAAGCTTGCGCGCGCAGTGCGGCGATCGTGGCGGGCGCGCATTGCACAAATCCCTCCGCTGACGCGACCCGCCGCTGGGCGGGCTTGTGCCCGACATCGACCATCCGCGCGGAACCACGCTCATCGAGGTGGGAGAAGTGCAGTCCGTCAGAGGTCACGCGAACACCTTCCACTACCGCCCGCGCCGCTCCAAGAGCAGACACTCCACCGCTTCGCCGGGCTGGAGCGTCCGCTGACCCGATGGCACCCGCGCGAGCGCATCGACTCCCGCGAGTCTCGTGATGTCCCCTGAACTTTGCCACCGGCAGGGCAGCACGCCCACGGTCGCGCCGCGCGCCTGGAGCCGCGCTGGCCACCACGTCTCGCGTGGATGCCCTTGCAGCGGCTGATCCCCGAGCAGAGGCAAGCTCCATAATTGCTCGCTCGATACGCCTCCTGCGGCGACGAAAAGCGCGGGCGCGAGCAGCAGATGGAAGCAGATAAAGTGCGACAACGGATTTCCGGGGATGACAAACGTCGCTTGCTGCGCGCGCGTTCCAAAGATCAAGGGCTTGCCCGGCCGGAGATCGACCTTGTCGAAGTGAATCGTGAACCCGAGTTCCCGCAGTGCACGCGCGCCGAAATCAAAGTCGCCCACGCTCGCACCGCCCGAAACGAGCAGGAAGTCCCACGCGTCGTCCGCGTGCGTGTGCACTGCGGAGAGCAGCGCCTCGAGTGAGTCGCCGCAGCGTTCCTGCGCGATCAACTCCACGCCAGCATCCGCGACCAGCGCGCGGATCAGCGTCGAGTTGCTATCCCGCAACTGCCCGGCGCGGGGCGTCTCGGACGGAGCGACCAGTTCGCCGCCGGTCGCGACGTGCAGGACGCGCGGCGCTGGAAATACCAGGGGCCGCGTCACGCCGAGCTGCGCCAGCAAGGAAAGCTCGATCGGACCGAGCTGTGCGCCCGACTCCAGCAGGCAATCCCCGGCTCTTGCATCTTCGCCCCGAGCGCGAATGTGCGACTTCCGCTCCGGCGTCAGCGGGATCATCCACTCCCCTTCCCTGCGCGTCTCCTCCTGCATCAAAACTGCGTTCGCTCCGGGCGGGATCGCCGCTCCCGTAAAGATGCGGGCGCATTCCCCCGGCCCGATCTCGCGTTCGCAGACCGCGCCTGCCTCGATCTCTGCCACAATGCGAAACCGCGCCGCCGCGTCGTCCGCGCGCAGGGCATAGCCATCCATCGCGGAGCGGTCGAATGCCGGCACGTCCTCCGCGGCAAGCACCGGCTCTGCGAGCGTGCGCCGTTGCGCGTCCGACAACGCCACCCGCACTCCCGCGCGAGGCCGCACGTGCTTCGTAATGAGAGCGCGGGCGTCTTCGAGGCGAATCATCGCTCCCTTGCCCGACTACAGTTGCGACTCGAGCGGCTTTTCCACGGGCGCGCGGAGGGCATCGACGGGCTTCTCGGCGAGTGAGCGGTCGTCCATGTTTTCCGGCGTGATGCGAATGCTTTGCGCGAGATCGCGCTCGAAGATGCGCGTCTGTTCTGCGGCGAATGTTGCATCGAGCGCGTTCAGGTTCGCCTCGTCGTTCAGGCTCAGTGAGCGGTTGTCGAAATTTGCTGACCCGATCGAGACGAAGAGATCGTCGGCGATGAGCAGTTTGCAGTGAAGCATCGTCGGCTGGTATTCGTAGAGTTCGACACCACCGGCAATGAGCTCGGGCCACTTCTTGCGCGAGGCGCGCCGGACGGCTTTCTGGTCGATCTGCCGGCCAGGAACGATGATCTGCACCTTCACGCCGCGTTGCGCCGCCCCGACCAGCGCCTTCACCATATCTTTGTCGGGAACGAAGTAGGCATTCTCGATCCGCAGGTTGCGGCGAGTGCCGGCGATCGCCATGTGGTAGAGCAAGGGGACGCTAAACTTCCCGTGCCGTGGCGAGCTGTGGAAGACCGCGCCGCTCAGCGTGCCGGCAGGCCCCAGCCGCGGGAAATAAGCAGGCCCGTGCAGCACCACTTTGCGCGTGCGCAGCCAGTTATCGGCAAACGCCGCCTGGAGCTCCGCCACCGCCGGACCTTCGACGCGATAATGGCTGTCGCGCCAATGCTTCGGCGCATCGGCGTTCCCCTCCCATTCGTCGGCGATGCCGACGCCGCCGATGAACCCCACGCGCCCGTCGACGACGAGGATCTTCCGATGCGTGCGGTTATTGTAACGGCGGAAATCGGGATAAAGGATCGTGTGGTAGCGCTCGACCTCGACCCCCGCGGCCTTCATCTCGCGGTGATACGTGCGCGACTTCTTCGCGCCGTGGCCATCGAGAAGAAGGTGCACCTTCACTCCGGCGCGGGCGCGCTCCGCGAACGCGTCGGCAAACTGCTTCGGCATGTTCCCCTTCTCGAAAACGAACGTCTCGAAGGTGATCGTTTCCTTTGCGCCGCGGATCGCGCGGAGCATCTCAGGGAAAATCTGATCGCCGTTGAGCAAGGTCTTGACCCGGTTGCCGCCGCTGATCGGCGACCCGAGGAGGCTGCCGATCTCCTGCCGAAACGCGGCGCTGCCGATCGGCGACCGCGGCTCCAGCGGCGCACCGAACGGGCTTTTCGCAGCGCAGCCGGTGAGGAGCAGAGCGGCGGCGGCGTGTGGTATGAAGAGGCGCAAGGGATGAAGCGGCGTGCCTACGCGCGACATGCATTGCAATCAACATCCCAAATCCTTACCTCCCGTGACGATGCCTGAACTCGCGCACGAAATTCAGAACGCCGCGGACAGCGGGAAGTTGCTCGCGAACGCCGCGGCGAACATTCGAGGAATGCTCGAGCGGAGCAGCTCACCGGTTTACCCGGAGGCGATCCGGGAGCTCGCGGTAGCCGAGGCTTGGAGCGAACTAAACGACCGCTTTTACAAGACGCTCTCCTTCGGCACGGGCGGCTTGCGCGGCCGAACGATCGGGAAAATCACGACCCAGGCGGAGCGTGGCACCCCGCAGGCGCTCGACCGGCCGCAGTTCCCCTGCGTCGGGACGAACGCGATGAACTTCTACAACATCAGCCGCGCGACGCAGGGGCTGGTCGCCTACCTGAAGCAATGGTGGGTGCAAGGTGCGCGGGCAGGCAGGCCGAAGCTGGTCATCGCGCACGACACCCGGCACTTCTCGCGCGATTTCGCAGATCTGGCAGCGCGCGTGGCCGTTGAGAACGGCTGCGATGCGGCGGTCTTCGAAGCGCCGCGCTCGACTCCGCAGCTTTCCTTTGCGGTGCGCCATCTGCACGCCAGCGCCGGGATCGTGATCACCGCGAGCCACAACCCGTCGCACGACAACGGGTATAAAGTTTACTTCAACGATGGCGCGCAAGTGATCGAGCCGCACGCGAGCGAGATCATCGCGCAAGTAAATGCCCTCGCGTCCGACGAATACACGCCACTCGCAGAAGCGGCGCACGGCACGCTCGAGGTGCTCGGCGCGGCTCTCGACGAGGCGTATATGGCGCGGCTCGAGACGCTCGTGCTCGATCCGACGGTGGTCGCTCGCGCCACCAAAGCAGGGCTGAAGATTGTCTTCACGTCGATCCACGGCACCGGCGGGGTGATCACCAAACCAATCCTTAAGCGGCTTGGCTTTCGCTTCCTTGTCGTGCCGGAGCAGGAGCAATTCGACGGACGCTTTCCGACGGTGGTTTCCCCGAACCCGGAGAACGCTGAGGCGCTTCGCCTCGGGATCGAGCTCGCGAGGAAGGAAGGCGCCGATGTGGTGATTGCGAGCGACCCCGACTGCGACCGCGTGGGCGTCGCCGTGCGCAATGCTGAGGGCGCCATGGAATTGCTCACCGGCAACCAGATCGGGTCGCTGATGGCTGCGTATCGCGTGGAGCGCCTGGTCGAGCTCGGAATCGTCACTCCGCAGAACGCCAGCCGTTGCGTGATCATCAAGACGCTGGTCACGACGGACCTGCAGAAGGCCATCGCCGAGAGGCATGGAATGCGATGCGTGGAAACGCTCACCGGCTTCAAATACATCGGTGAAAAGCTCGGCGCCTACGAGCGGGCACTCGGCCTCGCACCGGAAGAATATCGCGCGCTGCCCGAAGCAGAGACACGCCGCCTTCGGCTCGAAAAGTCGAGCTTCTATGTCTGCGGCGGCGAGGAAAGCTATGGCTACAGCGCGGCGGACTTCGTGCGCGACAAGGATGGCAATGGCGCGGCGGTCGTCTTCGCGGAAGTCGCCGCTTACGCGAAGGTGCGCAACCTGACGCTTCCCGAGCTCCTCGATGAGGTTTACTCGGAATACGGCTTCTACCTCGAGAAGAA
>Ga0136611_10001551_pt1 | contig 16036 bp, 13 predicted proteins | sample AntDrymUQ2232306_2_FD_106645 | JGI IMG/M metagenome (GOLD analysis project Ga0136611, IMG submission 106645) | Polar desert sand microbial communities from Dry Valleys, Antarctica - metaG UQ223 (23.06) | ecosystem: Environmental > Terrestrial > Soil > Desert | place: Antarctica: Dry Valley...
AGCCGCGCGGCTCGCTTGCAGCGATCAGCTACTACGACACCGCGCCCCTGCGGCGGACCCTGGAGCGGCTGGTGGACTTCGACCGCATCAACGCCGGCACGATGCGCCTGTCGGTCGGCGCGGTGAATATTCGCTCCGGCAATTTCGAGTATTTCGACTCGACCCGGCAGCGCATCGATGCGCGCCACATCATGGCCAGCGGCGCGCTGCCGCCCGGCTTTGCGCCGGTCGAGATCGACGGCGAGCATTACTGGGACGGCGGGCTGGTGTCCAACACGCCGCTGCAATATGTGCTCGACGAGGCGGGCAAGCGGCGGCGCGTCGTCTTTCAGGTCGATCTGTTTGCCGCGACCGGCACCATGCCCGATACGCTGGCCGACGTCACCGAGCGGGAAAAAGACATCCGCTTTTCCAGCCGCACGCGCCTCAATACGACGATGGAGATCGAGCGCCAACTCATCGCCCAGGCGGCGCAACGCCTCGTCGCCAAGCTGCCTGAAGCGTTGCAGAGCGACCCCGATGCGCTGGCGCTGGCGCAGCTGCGCTGTGAGCAGGCGGTCGATGTGGTGCACCTGATCTACCGCAGCAAGCAGTACGAAACCCAATCGAAAGACTATGAGTTTTCGCGCCTGTCGATGCGGGAACACTGGGCGGCAGGCAGTGCCGACACGGTGCGCACGCTGGCCGATCCGCGCTGGACGGGGCGCAAGCGCAGAACCAGCGGCGTTCAGGTGTTCGACCTGGCTTCGGGCGGGCCCAGCACCACTGCCACCAAAGCGCTTGGCGGCAACGCCCCTGAGCCGTCGTTGCCTTAGGGGCGAACGAACTTCAGCACGAACTCGTCCTTGGGTTGCGCGGGCTCGGGCGTGTTGCGGTCGCGCGGGTCGGCCGGGTTGCGCAGAAAAGCCGCATCGGCGGCGAGTTTGAAACCCGCCGCCTCGACTTCCCGCACTAGAAACGCCTCTTCGATGCGGTGCAGCGTTCCGGACTCCGAAATGCCGGTGCCCGCCCTACCGGCGTGATCGGCGATGACGTAGCTGGCGCAGGGCTTGAGCGCGGCGAACACGGCCCGGTTCATGCGCGCGCGGTCGACCCCCATAAAACCCAGGTCGTGGTAGTTGAACATCAGCGTAACCAGGTCCAAACCCTGCGATGCGCGGCCGGCCGGCACCGGATCCTCGAACGCCTGCACGACTGTGACGATGGGTGCGGCCCCAGCGCTGGCGGCCTTGAGCCGGGTTTCACGGTCGGCAAGCGCCTCGGGCGACGAGCGCCTGGGCCCGGGCGCGGCGGGTGCTGACGCGGCCGCCAACGCCGGCGCCGGGCTGCTGTTGCCTTCGGGCGCCGCCGGCGCGGGTGCGGCCGCATTGCGGGGTGAGCTTTGGCCGTAGACGACGCCGCCGGGCCCGACCGCGCGGGCCAGCAGTTCGCTCGTGTGGCCGCCGCCGGCGCTGATGTCCAGCGCCGCCATGCCCGGCCGAACGCCGATGAATGCCAGCATTCGCTCCGGCTTGCGCCGTTGGTCGTTGACGCGGTCGGCGGCGCTGCGGTCGGGCATCGAAACGATGGCCGCGATACGCTCAGGCGAAAGAACGGCCGGGCCGAAAGATCCATTTGGCGTCGCGCAGCCGGCCAGGCCGATCAGCAAAAGAGCCCCCATCGCGCCCCGTCGCACCCCGTTGATGGTTTGAATATTCATCCTGAATCCAGGCAGTGGGCGCGTCACCTGGCCGGCGTTTTGGCGGGTGCGGGCTGAGCCCGCGCCGCCTGCTGCTTGTCCTTTTTGTTGGCCATGTGCCGGCCCACCGCGCAGCCCGCCGCGGCGCCCAGCACGCCATGCCCGCCCGCGACATGGCCGCCAACACCGCCGACGGCGGCGCCCTTCAAGCAGCCTTTGGCGCTCGCCAGATGAGGCGCGGCCGCAATAGCCAGGAAAAGAGCGAGGGTGAAAAAACGGGTGTTCATGAGGGATTCCTTCGGTTAATAAGGCGGGTTCGAGGGCGATAAATGGCAATTTGGCACAAAAACGGGAAAGAACGCAAGGCGTGATTCATTTCTCTATTTCCAGCCCGCAAAATTCAGGAATCAAGGCGAAACGACGTTCAAGCCTTTAAAGTAATGCCTGAAAAATCCAGTGTCGGTGGTCAGTAACGCATCGGTTTGTACAAGCGCATGGGCGCCGATCAGAAAGTCGGGTGCGACCCGTTCGCGCGGCCCCTTGTTGCGGGCATAGCTTCGCATGATGCGCGCGGCCACCAGCGCGCTCTCCATCGACAGCGGATCATGGTCGATCTGGCACGCGGATAAAAAGTCGCGCAGGTCTTGCTCATCGGCAAAGTAGCGGCCCAGTTCCGCAACCACCACCGCGCAGACACACAGGCTGCCGCGTGCCAGTGCCGCCTCAAGGGCGGTTTGCGCGGCCGCTGCGCCCGGAGCGCCTTTAACGATGTCGAAGAGCAGGCTTGAATCGACCGCACTTTTCATTTTGCGGACGGTTTGGATTTTGAAGGGCTTGCTTTTGCCGCCTTGGGTTGCGCTTTTCTGGTTTTGGCATCGCCGGCCTGCCAGGGCACGGGGCGGCCACGCAGTTCCGCCAGTGCCTGCTGGGTCGACAGGCCATCATCAATCGCGCGACCGACCCATTTGGCCAGGTCGAGCTGGACTTTCTTCTCGATCAGAAGCCGACTGTCCTCGATACGCAGCTGAAGCCGCGCGCCCGGCTTGAGGCCGAGCGCGTCACGAGCCGCTTTGGGGATCACAATCTGGCCGCGTTCGGCCAGAGTGACTTCAATCGTTTCCATGCCATACCTTTGAAAGTTGCGGTCTAAGTATGCCTCAGTTGGTATGAAAATTAAGTACGTATTAGTTGAACGTACTTTATGGATGGACTGATTTGGCTGGGCGAAACAATCCAAGCAACTTTTCGGGTTCCCCGGTCAGACGGCTATGAAATGCGCACCCGCCCCCTATGATCTTCATATGGACGAAATCACTGTCTTCATTAGCTACAGCCATAAGGACGAAGAGTGGAAGGACAAGCTCGTTCCCCATCTCCATGCCTTGGAGCAGTCGGGGATGGGCCTACACGTGTGGCACGACCGGAAAATTGACGGTGGTGACAAGTGGTATCCCGAGATCCATGAAGCGATGTCTACAGCCGCAGTGGCCATTCTTTTGATCTCATCCGATTTCCTCGCATCTCCGTTTTGTGTTCAGGAAGAGGTGCCCGCGCTGCTGAAGCGTCAGGAGAATAAAGACATGCTGCTGATACCCGTGCTGCTCCGGCCATGCGTTTGGAAGGCGCATCGCTGGTTGAAGGATCGTCAGATACTCCCGCGCGATGGAAAGTGCGTTGCCATCGATTTCGCGGGCCATCATGCAGACACGGTCTTCGCGGCTGTCGCCGAGCAAGTGCTCGCTCACTTTGAACAACTCGCCAACCAACCCGCGGCGGCATTGGTGGTCCCGGTGCCCCTCCAACGGCTGGCCGCACTACGGTCGGTAATCGTAGACCCGAGCATCATTCCGGCCCCACCGGTCGTGCCTTGGCCCGCGCTGGCTGCCGAGCGTATCGACCGCACGCGTCTGCCCGAAACCGGTTCTGCCCTGTTCGGTCGCGACGAAGAACTGGCGCTGCTGGATCGGGCGTGGGACTCACGGGACCAGGCGAGCATGGCACCTGTACGCATACTCGCTTTCACGGCACACGGCGGCGTAGGTAAATCCACCCTCGTCAACCACTGGCTTGCCGAAATGATGCGCGACCACTTTCGGGGTGCCACAAGTGTCTTTGGCTGGTCGTTTTACAGCCAAGGCGTCCGCGAGGAAACAGCTGGTTCCGCCGACACGTTCATCGACGCTGCCCTGCGCTTCTTCGGCGACGAAGATCCGACCGCCGGATCACCCTGGGATAAAGGAGACCGTCTCGCTCGCTTCGTCGGGGCTCAGCGTGCGCTGCTCGTGCTCGACGGTCTGGAACCGCTTCAGTCTGCCCACCCGTTCGAACGTGGCAAGTTGCGCGATCCGGCCCTCGAATCACTCCTTCGCGGCTTGGACCGGCAGTCGGCCGGCCTGTGCATCATCACCACTCGCGAGTCACTCACCGACTTGGAGAGACGGCCCGGCGTGTTACGGCGAGACCTCGAACAGATCGACCCGCAGGCAGGGCGGGCATTGCTGCGCACGGCACGCGTAGTCGGCACGGATGCGGAACTGGAAAAGCTGGCGAGCCGGTTCGGTCCGCACGCGCTGGCCGTATCGCTGCTCGGCGTGTATCTGCGCGAACAGCCTGGCCACGGCATCGGGCCGGCCCGGGCGCTCGAACAACTGCCCGGCAAAGAACCGATCGATCGTGTGCTCGCCGGCATTGAACAATGGCTGGGCGACAGCGCAGAACGCGAAGCCTTACGGCTGCTCGGCTTCTTCGACCGCCCCGCGGACGCCGGCTGCTTGCGCGCGTTACGGGTAGCGCCAGCTATCCCCGGCCTCACCGACCGATTGGTCGGTCTAAGCGAAGCCCAATGGGGCCATGTGCTGGTGCAACTGGAAAAGCTCCGGCTTGTCAACCTGCAACAAGGCAGATTCAGCCAGCGGACTGTGGTGGATGCCCACCCGCTGTTGCGCGAATACTTCGCCCGCCAGCTCCGCACGCAGCACCCGGAGGCTTGGTGCGCCTCCCACCGGCGGCTCTACGAACATCTTTGCGAGACGACCAAGGAAGGCGACCAGCCCACACTTAACGACCTCCAGCCGCTCTATCAAGCCGTGGCCCATGGTTGCCAGGCGGGGATGCATCAGGAGGCGTGTGAAAAGGTTTACGAAGACCGCATCCAGCGGCAGAACGAACAGTACAGCACGAGGAAACTCGGCGCGTTCGGTGCCGACTTGGGAGCCGTGGCCTCTTTCTTTGAGAATCCGTGGATCGGCATCTTGCCCGAGTTCACGAAAACCGACCAAGCCTGGCTGCTCAATCAAACAGCGTACTGCCTGCGCGCCTTGGGCCGGCTAACCGAGGCCCTTGAGCCAATGCGCGCAACGTTAAAAATTAACGTTGACAAAAGTGAATGGAAAACCGCCGCCATGTGCGCCAGCAGCCTGTCCGAGCTAGAGCTGACGCTGGGCGATCTGGTCGGGGCGGAGAGAGACGCCGAACAGTCCGTGACCTACGCCGACCACAGCGGCGATAGGGGTTGGAAGATGGGCACGCACACGACTCATGCCGATGTCCTACACCAAATGGGCCACCGGCCCGCTGTGGAGGCGCTCTTCCGCGAGGCCGAGGCCCTGCAGGCCGAACGCCAGCCCCACTACCCGCTGATGTTTTCATTGGCTGGCTTCCGCTATTGCGACATGCTCCTCGCTGCCGCCGAGCGCGCAGCGTGGAAGTCCGGTTGGCGAGCATCAACCATGGGTATGGAATGTCTGGGGTCGCGCAAGCTGTCCACCGCGACGATCTGGACGCCAAGATCCCCCTAATTCAGTCTTGCCGCGCCGTCTCCCTGCGAGCGGCGCAGACTCTCAAGTGGGAAAAAGGAATGTCAGACGCGCCTATTCTTGACTTCGCGCTCGACCGCCTCACGCTAGGTCGTGCCGCGCTCTACGCGGCGATTCTGCAGAGCTCATCACTAGATCCTTGCCACTCGCTTCTCCAGCACGCTGTCGACAGCCTCCGGCGCGCCGGCCAGCAGGACTATCTCCCACGCGGCCTTCTCACCCGCGCCTGGCTGCGCAGTCTTACCGGCGCGCGCACCGGCCCCGAAAGCGCACAAAGCGACTTGGACGAAGCCTGGGAAATCGCCGAGCGCGGGCCGATGCCGCTCTTTCTTGCCGACATTCACCTGCACCGCGCCCGCTTGTTCGGCCCTCCTGCGCCAAAAGCCATCGGCGAGCAGTATCCATGGGAATCCCCCGACGCCGATCTTGCCGCCGCCCGCCGGCTTATCGAGAAACACGGCTACGGGCGACGGCTGGAAGAACTCCAAGACGCGGAGGCGGCTGCCAGGAAGTGGGCGCGCCAAGCCGAATAAGCTCTAACAGCTGGAATTCCCCAGAGAGTTTTAATGACGAAAAGCAGCGTTTACGCACAACCTTCGTGCGTGAGCAGCTATATTTTTAATAGCATTCAAACATTCCTGGACTTTGCCCCATAAAGCCAAGGCATATCCAGCACCCGCTTCCCCAGCAACTTCATCGCCGCATTGCGGCCCCAGCGCAGCATCCCGTCGGCATGGAACACCTCTCCGTTGCGCAGCGACCGCGCCTGCACCCGGGCGTTGCGCTGCCAGCGGTTCAGGGCGTAGCGCTGCAGCATGGTCGGTACGTCGAAAGCCGGGTCCAGCGCCTGCGCCAGCGCGGCGCCGAGCTCGGCGGCGTCTTCGATCGCCATGCCGGCGCCCTGCGCGAGGTACGGCAGCATCGGATGCGCCGCGTCGCCCAGCAAGGCGACGCGACCCCTGGCGTGCTGGTGCGCACCTAGCATCGGCGGCCGGTCGCACAGCGCCCACATCCGCCAGGCGGGAGCGCTGGCGCTGCCGCCTTCGGTGATCGCCTGAATCAGCTCGCGCAGCGGCGCCGCGCTGAAGCCGGTCGCGGACTGCAGGTCGGCAGCGTTGGCGTTATGGTCCCAGCCCTGGAGGTCGCCTTGGGCGATGCCCTGCACGATGACGACGACGTTGAGCTTTTCGCCGCTGCAAACCGGGTACTGCACGGCATGCAGTCCGGGGCCGAGCCAAGCCGTCACCTGCTGGCTGCGGAGCCGCTCGGGCAAGCCGGCTTGGGATACCAGCGCGCGGTAGGCCAGGTGGCCGGTGTTGCGCGGCGGTCCGTCGCCGAGCATCGACTCACGCACACGGCTCCAGAGCCCGTCGGCGCCGATCAGCGCGTCGGCTTCGACCTCCAGGCCGGGCGCGGCGGCGTGCGTCGTCAGCGTGATCTCGCGCCCGCTGTCGGAATAAGCGGCCACGCCGGTGCGCAGCTTCAGCCAGATGTTGCCCTGCCCGCGCACGGCCCGCAGCAACAGGCCATGCAGATCGGCCCGGTGAACCGTTGCGTACGGGGCGCCGTATTTTTTCAGCGTCCGTTCGCCCAGCGGCAACACGCCGAGTTCACGGCCCGACAGCGCGCTCAGGACCCGCAGCCGGTCGGGAAACGCCGCTACCCGCGCCAGTGCGCCAGCCAGACCCCAGCCGTGCAGCACCCTGACCGCGTTCGGGCCGAGCTGCACGCCCGCGCCCACTTCATTGAACGTTGCGGCCTTTTCATAGACCCGCGCATCCCAGCCCGCGCGAGACGCCGACAAGGCGGCGGCCAGCCCGCCGATGCCGCCGCCGGCGATCAGCGCCTGACGGAACATCGCCCCCACGCTCGCTCACTGCGTGTAGCTCCCTGCCCCCCGCGGGGGCTGTGCTTGCTTGGGGCGGCCCGGCGCGGCGCACTGCTTAGCCCCCACGCTCGCTCACTGCGTGTAGCTCCCTGCCCCCCAAGGGGACTAATTTCCCTTGGGGCGGCCCGGCGGGAAATTGCTACGCGGCGGCTCATTAAGCGAGGAGCTGCCTGAGCACGTAAGGGAGGATGCCGCCGTTGCGGTAGTAATCGACCTCGATCGGGGTATCGACGCGCAAGATCACGGTAACTTCCTCTTTCTTGCCGTCGGCGCGGGTGATGACGAGCTTCGCCTCGCTCTGCGGCTTGAGTTCGGGATGCGGAATCACATCGACGAGTTCCGAGCCGGTGAGCTTGAGCGTCTGCCACGATTCGCCCGGCTTGAACTGCAGCGGCAGCACGCCCATGCCGACCAGGTTGCTGCGGTGAATCCGCTCGAAGCTGCGGGCGACGACGGCCTTGATGCCGAGCAGTTGCGTTCCCTTGGCGGCCCAGTCGCGCGACGAGCCGGTGCCGTATTCCTCGCCGGCGAAAATCACCGTCGGCGTGCCTTCGGCGATGTATTTCATCGCGGCGTCGTAGATCGGCATTTTTTCGATCACGCTCTCTGGCGTGCGGTGGCCGGGGTGGAACAGCGTCACGCCGCCCTCCTCGCGCGAGCCGTCCTTGTCGGCCGGAATCATCAGATTCTTGATGCGGACATTGGCGAAGGTGCCGCGCATCATCACGTCGTGGTTGCCACGGCGCGAGCCGTAGCTGTTGAAATCGACCTTCTGCACGCCGTTGGCCTGCAGCCACTGGCCTGCCGGCGAGCTTGCCTTGATCGAGCCGGCGGGCGAAATATGGTCGGTCGTGATCGAGTCGCCGAACAGCGCCATGATGCGCGCGTTCTTCACGGAGTTCGCATCGTTTTGCCCGCTTGCGCCCGTCCCGCCTGCGTGAGGCGATTTTATTTCCATAGCAAAGTCGTTGAAAAACGGCGGCTCGGCGATGTAGGTGCTGTGCGGCCAGCTGTAGGCGTTGCCGGTCACGCCGTGAATATTTCCCCAGAGCTCGCCGGGCTCGGTCTTGACCTTGGCGTAATTGGCGCGGAAGGCTTCGCCGTTCATCGCGTACTTCATGAGCGCGTGGATCTCGTCGCTGGTCGGCCAGATGTCGCGCAGGAACACGTCCTTGCCGCCGCTGCCCTTGCCAACCGGCTCGGTCGTCAGGTCGCGCATCACCGTGCCGGCGATCGCATAGGCGACGACCAGCGGCGGGCTGGCCAGAAAGTTGGCCTTGATGTTGGGATGGATGCGCGCCTCGAAGTTGCGATTGCCCGACAGCACGGCGGCGCAGACCAGGTCGCTTTCGTTGATCGCTTCGTTCAGCTCGGGCGTCAGGTCGCCCGAATTGCCGATGCAGGTGGTGCAGCCATATCCGACCAGGTCGAAGCCGAGTTTTTCCAGGTACGGCAGCAGGCCGGCCTCGGTCAGATATTCGGTCACGATGCGCGAGCCGGGCGCCAGAGAGGTCTTGATGTGCGGAGCTACCGTCAGGCCCGCCTCAACCGCCTTTTTGGCAAGCAGGCCTGCCCCCAGCAGCACGCTCGGGTTGGACGTGTTGGTGCAGCTGGTGATGGCGGCGATCAGCACGTCGCCGTTGCCGACCGTCAGGCTCTGCTCGCTTTGCGCCGCCGGCGCGCTGGCGATGGCCTCTACCCCGCCCTGTTCGTGCGCCATCGCCCGGGTCGGGCGGTTGCCCTCCATCTCCATCAACTGGCGCTCGGCGCCCACCGGCGTCGGCGGCGCGGCGGGAACGATCTCTGGCCGCGTGTCCTCGGTGCTGCGCACCAGATGGCGGGTGTTGATCATTCCCGCCGGCAGGTTGAAACCGTTTTCCGCGATCGGCTTGCTGAACAGCGAGCAGAACTGCTTGGCGACGTTGCCGAGTTCGATCCGGTCCTGTGGCCGCTTCGGGCCGGCCAGGCTGGGCGTGACGTCGTTCAGGTCGAGCTTGACGATGTGCGAATAATCGATCTCGCCGGATTTGGCGACGCCGAACAGGCCCTGCGCCTTGAAGTAGGCCTCGAAGGCCTCGATTTCCGCCTCGGTGCGGCCGGTGCCGCGAAAGTAATCGACGGTTTTTTCATCAACCGGAAAGAACCCCATGGTGGCGCCGTACTCGGGCGCCATGTTTCCGATGGTGGCGCGGTCCGGCAAGGCCAGTGTCCGGGTGCCTTCGCCGAAAACTCGACAAACTTGCCGACGACTTTTTCCCGGCGCAGCGTTTCAGTTACCCGTAGCACCAGGTCGGTCGCCGTCACGCCTTCGCGCAGGCAGCCGGTCAGCTCCATGCCGACGACGTCGGGCGTCAGGAAATACACCGGCTGGCCGAGCATCGCCGCCTCGGCCTCGATGCCGCCAACGCCCCAGCCGACAACGCCGATGCCGTTGATCATGGTGGTGTGGCTGTCGGTGCCGACGAGGGTGTCGGGGTAGTAGACATCGTCCTGGTTTTTATGCACGCCGCGCGCCAGAAACTCCAGGTTGACCTGGTGCACGATGCCGAATCCGGGCGGAACGACGCCAAAGGTGTCGAAGGCCTGCATGCCCCACTTCATGAATTCGTAGCGCTCGCGGTTGCGCTGGAATTCGAGCAACATGTTCAGGTCGATCGCGTCCTTGGTGCCGTAGTAATCGACCATGATCGAGTGGTCGACCACCAGATCGACCGGCACCAGCGGCTCGATGGCCTTCGGGTCCTTGCCGAGCTTGACGGCGACGCTGCGCATCGCGGCCAGGTCGGCCAGCAACGGCACGCCGGTGAAGTCCTGCAGCACGACGCGCGAGACGACAAACGGAATCTCGGCGCTGCGCTCGGCCTGCGGCACCCAGTTGGCCAGTTCCTGGACATGCTCAGCACTGACTTTCTTGCCGTCGCAGTTGCGCAGCACCGATTCGAGCACGATGCGGATAGACACCGGCAGGCGCGAAACGGTGGGGAACTGCTGCGCCAGCGCCGGCAGCGAATAAAACTTTCCGGACTTGCCCGAGACAGTCTGAAAGGTTTGAAGCGTGGATGCGAAAGCGTGCGGACCTGAGCGGGCAAGTGTGGGCGATGTGGCCATGGCAGACTCCTTTGGTTGAACCAGCGGTCTCCATTCTGGCAGGCGATTGCGGCGCATGCCAGCCGGCCGCCAATATTCCCCGCCTGTGGCCTCACCCGCAGGGCCGAGCGAAGCAACGGCCCGAGGCGCCGCAAGCGAAGCGATGCAAGATGCTCCCCGCTCCCGCTCCCGCTCCCGAACTCCCCCGTGAGGATGCGGCGAGGAGCGCAGGCAAAAGCGGATCAGGGCTGAAACTTGTCTGAGCCGAAGGCGAGTTGTTTCAGACCCCGCTTTTGCCGAGCACCACAGCTTGCCCGTAGCGCAGCGAAGGGACGCAGGAACCCGGGGTCGCCTTTGTTTGGTTACTTTATTTGGCGAAGCAAATAAAGTGACTTGCCGTCGGGCAACCCCGACCCCGGAACCCAGAAAATGCTATGAATTAAATAGCTGTCTACGCAAGTCAGTATTGCGCTAGCAGCCTTTTTAATCCAACTTTTTCGGCTCCGAACCAAAAACGTGAGCCTGACCGGCGACGGTCAGGGCAACGACCGCGCCGAGCGCCGGTACATTAAGGCTAGGGCTTTGCACCAGCAGCGGAGCGTCCCCCGCCGCGCCGCCCAGCAGGCGAACCGACAGCTTGTAGACCGAACCGCCAAAGTCGGAATCAACGACCACGCCGCGACATGCGGCCGGGTCGCCTTCTGGCGATGTGGAATCGACCGCGACAACCTCGATCTGCTCGGGCCTGAGCATGATCCGCCCCGGCCCGGCATAGTGCGCGTCATCGACCGCCACGCGCCCGAGCGCACAGTCGGCCCAGCCGCCAGCCAGCCGCGCCGGCAGCACGATCGCTTCGCCCAGAAAGCTGGCGATGACCGGGTCGCCTGGCCGCAGGTAAAGGTCGAGCGGCCGGCCCGACTGCGCCAGCCGGCCTTCACGCATGACGGCGACCTGATCGGCGAACGAGAGCGCTTCGGCCTGGTCGTGGGTGACGAGAATGGTGGTGATGTTCGCACCGGCCAGCAGTTTTGCGACGGCTTTGCGGGTACTGGCGCGCAGGCCGGTATCGAGCGCCGAGAAAGGTTCGTCGAGCAGCATCAGCCGCGGCCGCTGCGCCAGCGCACGCGCCAGGGCGACGCGCTGCTGCTGGCCACCCGAGAGTTCATGCGGCCGGCGCGCCAGCATGGCCGTGTCGAGCGCGACCATGTCCATCAGCTCGGCGATGCGCTCGGCCCGCCTCGGCGTGCTGCGCGGCAGGCCGAACCCGACGTTGCCCTCGACGGTCAAATGCGGAAACAGCCCGCCATCCTGCGGCACGAAGCCGATGCCGCGCCGGTGCGCCGGCGTGGCGTCGGCACCATCGGCGAGCAGCCGCCCACCCAGCAGCACCTGGCCTGAATCGGGCGTTTCGAAGCCGGCGATGATGCGCAGCAGCGTGGTTTTTCCCGAACCCGACGGACCGACGATAGCGGTGCAGCCCGCCGCGTCGATCCCGAGGTCGATACCGTCGAGAACGGCCACGCCGCCGTAGGTTTTGCGCAGCCCTCGCAGTTCCAGCGAAGTCATCGGCCGGCGGTCCGCTTCGACTGGGTGTGGAGCAGCCAGGTCATCGGCAGCGACAGCAGCACCATAAGGAGCGCGTAGGGCGCGGCGGCGGCATAGTCGATCTCGCTGCTGTAGGCCCAGAAGGACGTCGCCAGCGTGCGCGTGCCGTTGGGCGCCAGCAGCAAAGTTGCGGTCAGCTCGTTGGTGATGCCGAGCGCCACCAGCGCCACGCCCGCCGCCGCGCCGGGCGCCGCCAGCCGCATGGTGACGGCCCACAGCGCCCTGGCCGGCGAATGCCCGAGGCTGCGGGCGGCGTGTTCGAGCTCGACTGGCGCCTGGGCGATGCCGGCGCGCAGGCTGACGAGGGCGCGCGGCAAAAACAGCAGCATATAGGCCAGCAGCACTGTCACCGCCGTCTGGTAAACCGGCATGGCGACGCGGACCGTGACGGTCACCAGCGCCAGCGCGACGACAACGCCGGGCAGTGAGCCGACCAGGTAGTTGCAGCCTTCCAGCAGCCGCTGCAGTCTTCCGGGCGAGCGAATCGACAGCCAAGCGATCGGCACGGCGGCCAGCGTGGTCAGCAGTGCACCGCCCATGCCCAGCGCCAGTGTCTGGCCGACGGCCGGGCCGATTTCATCCCAGCGCCACACAGCCGCGCCGCCGGCGCCCAGCCAGCGCGCCAGCGTGACCAGCGGCACGCCGAGCGCGAGTAGCGTGGTGAGCAGTGGCAGTGACAGGCATGCCAGCGTGCCGCGGCCCAGGCGGCGCATTGGCGGCAACCGCGCCGCGCCGCCGCCGACGCGCGCGTAACGCGCGTCGCCACGCGCCGCCGATTCGAGCCCGAGCAGCGCAAAGCAGCACAGCACCAGCACGCCCGACAGCATGTGCGCGGCGGCGCCGTTGTAGGTTGACTGGAACTGGTCGACGATGGCGGTGGTGAAGGTGTCGAAGCGGATCATGACGAACAGGCCGTATTCGGCCAGCAGGTGCAGCCCGACCAGCAGCGAGCCGCCGCAGATCGCCAGCCGAAGCTGCGGCAGCACGACGCGGAAAAATACCGCCCACGGACCCGCGCCGAGCGAAGCGGCGGTGTCTTCGAGGCCAGGGTCGAGCCGCCGCAGCGTCGCCGCCACCGGCAGGTAGAGAAATGGGAAATAGGCAAGCACCGACACCAGCACGCCCGCACCCAAGCCGTGCAGGCCGGGCGCCAGCGTGATCCAGGCATAGCTATGGACGAAAGCCGGCACCGCCAGCGGCGCGGCCGCCAGCAGGCCCAGGTGCGCGCGCCGGGCAGGTCGCTTCGCTCGGTCAGCCAGGCCAGCGCAAGCGCCAGCGCCACGCACAGCGGCACCGTCACGGTCACCAGCAACGCGGTGTTAACGAGCAATTCGCCGACGCGCGGACGAAAAACCAGGCTGGAGGCGGTTTCCCAGCCGGCCTGCCAGGCCACCCAGACCACGAAGCCCAGCGGCACCAGCGACAGCAGCGACACCGCCAGCGCGGCCAGGCTGATCCATGACACTGGCAGCCAGCGCCTCGGCCGGCGCGCGCGCGGCCGGGACTCGCCAATCGCGTCCCCGATCTCGTCCCTACCCACCTTGGCAACATTGGCGGGGAAAGCGATTGAGTTCACAGCGACAAGTCCAGCCAGGCGGTACGAATCCCAATCGCAGTTTTAGAGCAGTCCGGCCTGCGTCATCAGATCGCTGACTTTTTTGCTGTTCAACCTTGACGGATCGACTTTGGGCGCCTGCAGATCGGCCAGCGGCACCAGCCTGGCGTTGGAGGCCGCGCCGTTGCCGACCGCGTATTCGTAGGAATCGCCGGTTTTAAGGATTTCCTGGCCGCCTTTGCCGCTCAACCACTGCACGAATGCCTGGGCTTCAGCTTTGCGCTTGCTCGAAGAAAGCACGCCGGCGCCCGACACGCTGACAAAAGCGCCGGGGTCCTGGTTGCGGAAGTAATGCGCATCGGTGTTGCGGCTGTTCTCGCCGGTTCTGGCCTGGTCGCCGACGCGGTAATAGTGGTAGATCACGCCGCCATCGACTTCGCCGGCGTTGACGGCCTTGAGCACGACGCCGTTGCCCTTGTAGGTCACCGCATTGGCCTTCATGCCCTTGAGCCAATCGAGCGTGGCGGCTTCGCCCTTGAGTTCCAGCAGCGCGCTGACGATAGCCTGGAAATCGGCGCCGGCGGGCGACGCCGCCCACCGGCCCTTCCAGCCTGGGCCCGCCAGATCCATCAGCGACTTGGGAAGCTGCGCGGCGGTCAGTTTTTGCTTGTTGTAGACAAACACGGTACTGCGGGCGGCGATGCCGATCCAGCGTCCGTGCGCCGGGCGAAAACTTTCAGGCACCAGTGCCAGCGTCGCCGTGTTAAGTGGCGCAAACAGGCCGGCGGAATCGACCAGCGCCATTGCGGGCGAGTTTTCGGTGAGGAACACGTCGGCGGGTGAAGCGGCACCTTCCTGAACGATCTGATTGCCCAGTTCGGTGTCGCCGCCGTTTCGCAGCGTGACTTTGATGCCGGTTTCGCGGCTGAACGCTTCGGCCCAGGCCTTGGTCAGGCTCGCATGCTGTGCGTTGTAAACGACGATGCCTTCAGCGCTGGGCGTCACCGACGGGTTGCTCTGCGCGGTGGAAACCATTGGAGCGGCGATCAAGGCAAGCCCTAGCGCGGAAGTAGCCAGGGAAACTAGCAAGCGGAAGGGAAATCTCATAGAACACCTTTAGTACATGGTTGAAATGCAACTGGTGAACAGCACCAATGCAAATGCGAATTATTTTCATCTAGATTCTACGCCATGCCCTGCGCGTGTCCAGCGCAGGGAAACTGCGCTGAAATGTAGGTTTCGGAACCGCTGTACGCAGCAGTGCTGTCGGCTGTCGGCGTTCGCCGACAAACGGCACCGCCTGTCGCTGATAGGTGCGGTCCGTCCCGCCCTGTACGGTACGGTTTTTCATTCATTATTGGAGCGTGCATGGACGACAACACCAACGAACAGCAAAAACTGTGGGACATGATCAAGGACATGAAATTCGGCATGTTCACGCATCGGCATGCCAACGGCAGGCTGCACAGCATTCCGTTGACGACGCAAAACCGGTCGCTCGACGAAGCATCGACGCTTTACTTCTTCATTTCGCGCAAAAGTGAAATGGCCCAGCACATCGATCAGGACATGCACGTCAATGTGAGCTATACCGATCCTTCCAAGGACCGTTATGTTTCGGTGTCGGGCGAAGCCTTGATCGTCGAGGACCAACCAAAGAAGAACGACCTTTTCTCGACGATGTCGAAGGCCTGGTTCCCCGGTGGCGCGACCGACCCGGACTTGGCGCTGCTGAAAGTCAACATCAGCCACGCCGAATACTGGGACGTGAAGGAAAGCAAGATGACCCAGGTTGCGAAAATGGTCACGGCCGCTATTACCGGAACGCCGCCCAGCATGGGCGAGCACAGGGAAGTCCGGATGCCCTGAGTGCGTTTCAAGGCGGAATTGAAAAAGCCCCGCTGTTTTCATAGCGGGGCTTTTTGATTACCGGAACCTCAGACCGGCGCGGCCTCTTTCACCGTATCGGCGAAGTCGGTGTACTCTTTAACCTGGTCGAAATTCAGGTACTGGTAAACCTCGTCGCTGACCGCCGTCAGCACTTTCATGTCCGACATGTATTCCATCTTGGTCGGAATGCGGCCAAGCTTGGAACAGATCGCGGCCAGTTCGGCCGAACCCAGGTAGACATTCGAATTCTTGCCCAGGCGATTGGGAAAGTTCCGCGTCGAGGTCGAAAACACGGTGGCGCCCTCTTTCACCTGCGCCTGGTTGCCCATGCACAGGCTGCAGCCCGGCATTTCCATTCGCGCTCCGGCAGCGCCGAGCACACCGTAATGGCCTTCCTCGCTAAGGAACCGTTAAACAATAATGTGAACGTCTATGACGTGTTCGGAGCCACCGTGTAGTTCCACTCGCCGTGGAATTCGTGGCGAATAAGTCGGATCGCGGCGAAGTCCTTGTCGCTG
>Ga0136611_10001552_pt1 | contig 16024 bp, 16 predicted proteins | sample AntDrymUQ2232306_2_FD_106645 | JGI IMG/M metagenome (GOLD analysis project Ga0136611, IMG submission 106645) | Polar desert sand microbial communities from Dry Valleys, Antarctica - metaG UQ223 (23.06) | ecosystem: Environmental > Terrestrial > Soil > Desert | place: Antarctica: Dry Valley...
GACGGCACGTGCCGTCCGGTACTCGTGACTATTGAGATAGTCCTGGATCATCATCGCAACTGCGTCGTCATCCTCAACGACCAGAATCATCGGCCATTCGGTCATAACCATGTCCTTCGCTTCAGGCCGGGAGGGTGTCACGTCCACGAGCAGCTCCATTGCCCGCCACTGTGCCGGGTTGCGGGTGACGTTACCAGATGGGCGGGCGCCACTCAATGTGCCGGTGTCGTGAATGTGTCGCCACTCGAAGGCGTATACAGCCCCGCCCATCCCGCGCTACCAGACGTGTCCACGTCCCTCGATCGGCCAGACGGCCTCAACAACGCCGTTGCGGACGCCGACGAGGACATCGTGCAGGTTGATGGTGGTGCACACGTGGCTGGGCAGGAGAAAGATGGTATCGCCGACATTGAGTTCGCCTTCCAGCGTGGCTGGATCGACAGCGATCGAGCCGTGCTCGTCCGAACCGCGCAGGTAGCGCACACCTGGGCGAGCCTCGACCTCGGGCGGCCCGCCGTCGTGCGACATCGTCTTCCCGCCGGCATCGCAGACAGCCCGCTCGGCGGTTGGGCGGCTGATGATCGTCGACAGGCAGCGGATCGCGTTCTCGAACGGTACACCAGCGTCGCGATAGAGTGTGTCCATCAAGAGGAACGAACCGGCCTGGACCTCATTCAGGATGCCGTTCTCGACATCCAACGCGCAGGTGCCGGTGCCACCTCCTGTGACATAACGAACGTCATGATTGTGCTCCATGAGCAATTCAACGGTCGCTGAGAGGATCTCCATCGCCTGCCCGTTGCGCTCGGTCCGTTCCTCTTCCGGACGAACCTGCGCGTGGCCCGCGTAACCGTGGACACCAACGAACTCGATCCCGTCGGTCTCGCGGATCACGTTGGCCAGTTCCAGAACACCCTCCGGTGTTGTCACACCGCTCCGGCCAGTGTGGACATCCAGCTCAACCAGCAGCCTGACGGTCACGCTACGCTCGCGGGCCAACCGGGCGATCTGCTCGACGACCATCGGGTTGTCGACAACCGCCTTGAAGTCGGGCAGCCGTGCCGCCAAAGCAACCAGCCGCTCAATCTTGCCCGCTCCCGCGACCTCGCTGGTCAGCAGAATATCGCTGATGCCGGCGTTGGCAAGCACTTCTGCCTCGGCGAGCTTCGCGGCGCAAACGCCGACTGCCCCCGCCTGGACCATCATGTGTGCCAGCGCTGGTGACTTGGCGGTCTTCAGGTGCGGGCGCAGCCTGACCTTCGATCCAGCCAGGAATCCCATCATCATGTCCAGATTGCGCTGCATCGCTTCGATATCGACCGTCAGGACCGGCGTCTCAAGCTGCTCGACCGGCATCCCGATCTGAATCGCGCGCGTTGCTCCCATCTCACCCCACCCTTACTGGCTGCTGGCTGACCATCTGCTCACCGCGTGCGCACATGCTACCAGTGGATGCCAGATTCCGCGCGCTTGCCGTACCATTCAATTCGACCGCCAATATTGGAAACCTCAGGACAAGGGAGGACAGACGATGACACGACTGACCGGAGACGCGCTGCGTGAGATTGCCGGCAAGGTGTTCGGCGAGCGATCGACGACACTGATCGAGGCGAGCGCTGACTACGAGATGGACGATCTGACGAGCGCTGTCCGCGCAATGCGCCGGATGATGCGCTCGTCGCTTACGTCGCTGCCGGAGACGGCCTTCGACGCACAGCCAGCCGCCGAAGGTGAGGACGCCTGGTCAGCGGGCCAGATCGTCGCTCATATCGCCAACTCACAGGCGTCGATGTCCGGCGCCGTCCGCTCGCTGTTCGGCATGCCGGAAGCGGTTGCCGTCGACCGATACGACCTGGACGATTCGGCGACGTTGCCAACACGGGACGAAGCGCTCGACATCCTTGCCAAGGCAGACACCGGGTTTGATGCATTCGTCAGCGACGTTCCGGCGAACACCGACCTGACGAAGGCGATGCCCCACGAGCGCTTCGGCGAGATGAACGGCAAAAGCTGGATGCTCCTGATGGCCATCCACGAAGCCGACCACCTGCGACAAGTGCAGACGCTGGCGGGTTAAGGTGTGAAGGGATGGGGGATGGGAGATGCGGTGAGATTGTCGTCCAGAGCCGCAGCGAAGGACCTCTCCGCCTTGACTGGCTGGGCGGCTAACGCGGAGAGGTCCTTCGCTGCGGCTCTGGACGACAATCTCACCGCATCCCCCATCCCTTCACCTACACCCCTACGTCCCTCGCCCCGAGTAGGCTGGGGCGAACAACACCAGAATCTCCAGATCCTCGTTGAAGTCGAAGAAGCGGTGTTCGACATTGGCGGCGACGAAGATGACGCTGCCGGGTCCGACAGCTTGCGTCTCGTCACCAACACGGATCTGGCCGCTGCCCTTCGTGACGACGTAGACCTCGTCCTGACGGTGCGGAACCTGATCGTCTTCGCCGCCGCCCGGCAGGATATATATCCCGCAACTGAGCGAGTCGACACGCAGAAACTCGTGAAAGCGCGTGCCACTCTGGCGCGCCTCGACGGCGAGTTGATCGAGGGTGAAGGTGTCCATCATCGTTGTCCTTTCCAGACATCGTGTCTCGCAGTAAACCCGTTTCAGGATCAGCACCGCTCATTATGGAGCGGTTCGTCCGGCTCACAAGCGCCACTTCACGGTTCGGAATGACGTTGGCTGGTGCCGGAGACTCGCCCCGGCGGCGAGTGGCGTCGTATCCTTAGCGGCGTGCGAGCGATAGCTGGGGTAGCATCGCCGCGCGTGGTACTCGGCGCCGGAAGTCCGGATGGGCACGGCGCGCGCACGGGACGTGTCCAATGAAGGAAACCCTCGTCAAACGCCTGACGGTTGCGGCGGCAGCCGGGATGTTTCTGGTCCTGATCCAGGGAACACTCGTCACCAACACCGGCTCCGCCGACGGCTGCGGCAATTCGTGGCCGCTCTGCCACGGCGAGTTCATCCCACAATACACCGTCGCGACGGCGATCGAGTACTCACACCGGCTGGTCGTCAGCCTCGAGAGCGCGCTCATCATCGCGGCCTCGATCGGCGTCCTCTGGCTCTGGCGACGCCGACTGGAGTTCCGCATCTTCGTGCCGTTCATGCTCTTCTTCCTGTTCCTCCAGGCGGGGCTGGGAGCTGCCTCGGTCATGTGGCCACAGTCGGACGAGGTACGCGCGCTGCACTTCGGCGTCTCGCTGATCGCCTTCGCCAGCACACTGCTGACCGCCGTGCTTGCCTACGAGCAGAATGGCCGCGACAAGCTGCGCGACCGGCGCGTCCCTGGCTGGCTGGCCTGGACGGTCTGGGGGCTGGCTGCCTACACCTACATCGTCGTCTACCTCGGCGCCTACACGCGCCACACCGATGCAAGCCTGGCCTGTACCGACTGGCCGCTGTGTAACGGCAGCGTCTTTCCCGGCTTTTCCGGCCCGGTCGGTATCGTCTTCACCCACCGAATCGCCGCCTTCGTGCTGGTGCTCGGGATGGCGGCATTACTGTGGTACACGGTCCACATGCGCGAGCAGCGGCCCGACCTGTTCTGGGGCAGCGTCATCGCGCTCGTGCTCGTCGTCGCCCAATCAATAGGCGGGGCGGCGGTCGTCTGGTCGCGGATGGATGTCTTCGCGACCCTCTCGCATGGCTCGATCGTCTCACTCTTCTTTGGCACGCTCGCCTATCTCTGCATCCACGTCCTACCACGCCCCGAAAGCGCCCGGCTGGCCGCGCCAGCACCCGAACGTGGCGAACGCTTGAGGCCCGCTACATCACCGGCTGGCTCGACGGGGGACTGATGCCAAACCCCTGCCCAACCCCTCCCTTTTCAGGGGAGGGGTTTTTGACCAGCATGACGCTAGACGACATTAACGCGCTCGATCTCGATCACCCGCGCATCGCCGTTCACAATCCCGACGACGAACTGGACGCGGAGGAGGTCGGAAGCGCCTGGCTGACGGATCCAGGCGTGGAAGCATTCGCGATCGGCATCGCTGGAAACATCGCAGTCAACGCGCGCGATCGAGACAGCCGCGCCCGACAGGTCCGCTGCGGGCCGTTGGCGCAGGTCGCCGACGATCGTGTCGATCTCGTCGCGGAGGTTGGGGATTGCCCAGCGGGCGGCGTCGCTCGCCGCACGTTCCCCCAAAACAGCTCCGGCGAAGCGCGTCGCGACAAATTGGCGCGCTTCGCTGGCAGACGCACCGGCATCGTCATCATCGCCACCCCAATCAACGACGCGGAGGACCGGCAGCGCGACCATTACGGCGGCGATCAGGGCCGAAATGATCCAGACAGCGACGCGCAGGGATCCGCCGTGGTCGCGGATCTCCTCCTCGTCGACGTTCTCATAGGTGTGGTCGTACTCGCCTGATTCAACTTCGTCGTCAATCACAACCGTATTCTACGCGGCAACGCTAGTCCCAGTGCAGTACCCGCGCCACCTGGAGACGCGCTGCCTGTCGGGCAGGGAGCGCGCTGGCAATCGCGGCGATGGCGACAGCACCCGGCAGGATCAGCGCCATTTGCCAGACTGGTGGGTTGCGAAACCATTCCGGCGCAGCGCCGAACAGGTCACTCGCCACCACCTCGAACATCACTCTGAAGGTGAGCAGCCCGAGTGGAATCCCGACAACGGCAGCGATCAGTGCCAGCAGCCCGACGTTCGAAGCGACGGTGAGGATCACCTGACCGGGTGTCAGCCCGATCGCGCGGTAGATGCCGTAGTCACGCATACGCTCACGAACGCCAAGCATCGTCGTCGCGACGAGGTTGATCGTGCCGATCGCCAGCAAAACGCCGCTCAGCCCGAACATGACTGTCTTGAGCGTCTGCGCCTCCTCGTCGCCTTCCTCCTCGTCGACTCGCGTCCAGATATCGAAATCGTAGCCTGATCCTTGCAGCAGCGCGGATTCGATCGCGAGATCGTCGGCGTCACTGGCGCTATTCACCAGGTAGGCGTCCGGCTCGATAGTCGGGACGACCGCGCGAACGGTCTCGACGCCCGTCATCGCGATGCTGCCGTCGTCATCGTCATCGAGGTAACGTCCGACGATCGTCAGCGTCGTCAGCGCGCCGTTGATCTCGACATCCAGCGTGTCGCCGACCCGCAGACCAACCTCCTCGAACAAACCCGAGGCAGCGACCGCCTCGCCAGGCGCAGCGAACATCCGCCCTTCCGGGACGACATAACCTGCGTTGGCAACATCGCCGCCAGCCACCCGGAGCGTGAAGCTGGGAAGGAGGGCTGGCACTCCCGGTTCCTGGTCGGTCGATTGGGCCGGGCCGGACAACAGCGCCATCACCTGCGTACGAGTATGAAACGAGTCGATACCGGACGTTGAGGCGAGCAACTCCTGAGCCTGCTCATCGCTGAGCCTGTCCCGTTCGATGATGAGGTCGAACGGCTCACCCTGAAGGGCAGGGTTATCGAAAACATGCGTGACCGACTCGATTAAACCGAGCGAGATCGTGACGGTGACGATCGTCAGCAGCAGCGAGATAACGGTGATCGTCGCTCGCCACGGCCGCGCGAAGGCGTCCTTGACACCGAGCGAGATCGCCGGACCCAAGCCGAGCCGGGTCGCGAGCCGCGCCAATCGCGATGGCGTGTCGCTCGCTGGCGCGAAGCCAGTCGTGATCGCACGGACTGTCGAGATGCGGCCTCCGCGCCAGGCGGGGAGGAGCGTGAAGAGCGCGACGGAGAGCAGCACAGCGGCCAGGACAAGCGCTGATGCTTCGAGGTCGAACGCGGGCATCGTCGTCGTTGCCATCGACTCGGCCAGCCGCCGCGTGAACAGTGGCGCGGCCAGCGTCCCAATTGCAATCCCCGCCAGACTCGCGGCAAGTGCGATCGCAAGGTGCTCGATCAGGAAGAGGAGCGTAACCTGACCCGGCGTAAAGCCGACAGCCTTCAGCAGCCCGATGTCGCGGAACTGCGCGAGGACACGCGCGGAGATGATGTTCGCGACAATCAGCCCGGCTGCCACGAGCGCGAACAGGCTGAAGATGCCGAGGAAGACGGCATTGATCTCGTTCCAGAATGCCACATCATCGCGGACATCCTGCCAGTCTTCCGCAACAACAGTTGCGCCGGGAAAGAGGCTGAACGCTTCGCGGACGAGCGGCCCGAGTTGGTCGGGGTTGGTAGCACGAACGCTCATGCTCCAGAACCAGCGTGTGCGGTCCGGCTCGATTGTCGCGAGCGTTGTCTCATCGACATAAACGCGCGCGTTCGAGTCCGGATACGGTCCGCGCCAGGGGCTGATCGCCAGGCCGGCAACCGTCACGTCGGTCATCCCGGCTGGGGACTGGATGCTGATCGTGTCGCCAACGGCGATGTTGAGGTCACGCGCCAACGCACGATCGATGACCGTTTCCGGAGTCCCTGACTCAAGCCAGCGCCCGTCGGTAATGAGCGGTTGACTGACCTCCGGCAACTCGGACGACAGGGCGCTGACGCTGAGATCGTACTTGTCGCCATCGACGATGACGGACGCGCCGGTGAATCCGGGAAACGGCCCATTCGCGTTGGCGACGCCGTCCAGTTCGGCGATCCGCACGAGGTCGGCGACCGCATCGCCGTCGTCCTCAATCCAGCTATTGAAGGTGACGTGGGCGCCGTTCGCCTCGTCGAAGGCACGCTCCCACGGGTCGTCAGTACTCGCCCGGACGACGAGCGAAAGGGTCAGCGTCGCGGCGGCGGCGGCCAGGATGGAGAAGATCAACAGATTCTGTGACCGATGGCCGCGCAAGTCGGCCAATGCTTTCGTGATGATGGCGCGCTGCATCGTTACACCTCCAGCCGGATCAGGCGCGACAACAGTTCCGACGAATCGCCGCTCTCGGAAAGTCGCGTGTCATCGATAATCAGTCCATCGCGCATCGTGATGACGCGGTCGGCGTTGCTGGCGACGCGCGCGTCGTGGGTAACGAGCAGGATCGTTTGTCCGCCCTCGTGCAGCCGTTGGAGTAGCGCCAGCACGTCACGAGCGCTCTCACTGTCGAGATTGCCGGTCGGCTCGTCGGCCAGCAGCAGCGTTGGCCGGTTGACGAGCGCCCGCGCCAGCGCGACGCGCTGCTGCTGGCCGCCCGACAATCGGGCCGGGATCGTGCCAGCCTTGTCGCCGATTCCCAGCTCATCGAGCAGCCCCTGGCATCGGCGGCGCGCCTCCCCGTGCGATGTGCCAACCAGCAACGCCGGAAGCTCGACATTGTCGGCAGCCGTCAGATTTCCGATCAGGTTGAAGAACTGGAAGACGAAGCCGATCTCCCGACGGCGGAGAACCGACCACTTTGCCTCGCTCAGCCCGTCGACCCGCCGTCCGGTGAGGTGTATCTCGCCGCCCGTTGGGCGATCCAGCCCACCAAGCAGGTGCAACAGCGTCGATTTGCCGCAGCCACTCGGCCCCATGATAGCTGTGAACGAGCCGGGTTCGAGCGCCAGATCGACGCCACGCAGCGCCTGGACCTGGACATCGCCGGAAGCGTAGGTCCGTGTCAGTCCGCGAGCGTCGAGAATGAATTCGTGCTGCATGTCCATGTCCTTACGTCAGCCGCTGCTCGCACACGTCGAGCCATTTCAGGTCGGCTTCAAGATGCAGAATGGCGCCCTCGATCAGGAGCGCCGCTGTGGTCTGGTCGCCGCCGTTGCGCTGTTGGCGCAACAGCAGCCCGTTCAGGTCGCGCATCGATTGCAGGTAGTCGCGCCGCTGGCGGGCGATCAGTGCGCGCGCGTCGGTGCCGCCATTCAGGGAGGCGACTCCCGGCAAACGAGCCAGGACCAGCTTGGTGAAGAACTCATCCTTCAGGCGCGGGCCGGTTACCGGCTCCTCCAGCCAGTCGCGCACTTCTTCGCGGCCAGCCTCGGTCAGTTCGTAGACGCGCTTGTCAGGTCGCCCAGCCTGCGCAACATGCGCGCTGGACACGAAGCCGTCCCGTTCCAGCCGTCCGAGGGTCGTATAGATCTGGCCGATGTTGAGCGGTGGCCAGGCATCACCGAAGGTCTGCTCGATCGCCTGCTTCAGCTCGTAGCCGTGCGCCGTCCCTTCTGCCAACAGCGCCAGCAGTGTGTTCCTCATCGCAAAATCGATCCAATCACCGCTACATACTCGATATGCATACACAGTATATAGCTATTCCAAAGCCAGTTGTCAAGCCCCCAAGCCGGAGGTAGACGATGTATACTATGATGTATAAGGAGGAGATCTCGATGGCGCAGATGATCCGCAAGCAGATCTACATCGATGCCGCGAACGAGAAATTCCTCAAGCAGCGCGCCAGCGAACTGGGAGTTACCGAGGCTGAGGTCGTACGGCAGGCGCTGACTGAAGCTGAGCGCCAGGTGATGTCCGCATCGCGGCGAGAGGCTTTGGACAGACTTCTTACCTACATCCGCGAACATCGAACGTTCGACGCCCCTCAGACCGGGTGGAAGTTCAACCGTGAGGAACTGTACGACGAACGGCTCGATCGGTTCGGGAAGCGACGCGAAACGCTCGTGGAGTCATCCAGCGAATGAACGGAACGAGCCTTTGTCTGATCGACAGCAACATCCTCGTCTACCTGCATGATCCGCGAGAACCTGCGTTGCAGCAACAGGCGGGCATCGTCCTGGATTACCTCGGTGACCGGCAACGGGTCGTTCTCAGCGCGCAGTGCCTCACAGAGTTCTTTAACTCAGTTACGCGCCGCTTACCATTTCCGCTCTCGACCGAAGAAGCGCAATCAAGCCTCAACGAGATTGCAACCATTGCCGTTGCCGTCTATCCGGTTACGCTCGATATCGTCAAAGATGCGGCAGCAGCTGTCTCGACGTACCAGATGTCCGTCTGGGATGCTCTCATCTGGGCGGTTGCGTTTCGCAACGGAGTCCGCACCATTCTGACGGAGGACATGCAGTCGCGACCTGTCATCGCTGGAGTCCTCTACGTAAACCCCTTCGACCCCGACTTCGACATCGAGTCGCTTTGACGGTGCCAACACTCATCATCGTCAGCGGTCTGTCGGCCAGTGGCAAGACGACGCTGGCGCGGCGGTTGGCAAGCGACCTGCGCCTGCCGTTGATTGGCCGCGATGACATCAAGGAGCGGTTGTTCGACAGCCTCGGCTGGAGCGATCGAGCATGGTCGCAGCGGCTCGGACGGGCCAGTTGGGAGTTGCTCTACTGGGCGCTTGAGACGCAACTTGCTGCCGCAATGTCCTGCATCATCGACAGCAACTTCGATCCCGAGCGCGACAGTGCAACGATCGCTGGGTTGAGTGAGCGCTTCGCACTCCGGGCGATTCAGGTTCACTGTCACGCGCAGGGCAGCATCCTGGTCGAACGCTATCTGGCGCGTGTGTCATCCGGGGATCGACATCCCGGCCACGTTGACGACGTCACGATCGACGAGTATCGAGACCGGCTGCTGGCCGTGACGCCCCAGCCGCTGGCGCTCGACGGACCAACACTCATCGTAGACACGACCGATCCGGCCAGTATCGACTACGATTGGCTCATCACCAGGATCCAGGCGGCCTTGGAGGAGGACGGGTGACGATTCAGGGAATGATCTTCGATTTCGACGGGACGCTGGCGGACACGATCCCACTTTGTTGCGCCGCGTTTCGCGAGGTGGCGCAGCGCCAGCTTGGACGCGACTTCACCGACGCGCAGATCATCGACCTGTTCGGCCCGAGCGAGGTGGGCATCTTCCAACAGCTCGCGGGCGACCGCTGGAAGGACTGCATGCACGACTTCCTTGAGGTTTACGAACGCGAACACGATCTCTGCGCCGAAGCGTTCCCCGGCGTGTCCGATCTGCTGGCCGTCCTGTCCGAGCGACGGATCGAGGTCGCGATCGTGACTGGCAAGGGAGCCGGGTCGGCGGCGATCTCCCTGAAGCGCCTGGGGCTGGATCGGCACTTCGACCTCGTCGAGAGTGGATCGCCTGAGGGCAGCGTCAAGCCAGCCGCGATACGACGGATCGTAGAGCACTGGAACCTCGATCCAGCGACGGTTGCGTACGTCGGCGACGCGCCGAACGACGTCAGCGACGCCCACGCTGCTGGTGTCGTCGCGCTGGCCGCTGCCTGGGCGGCGACGGCCAATCGCGAAGCGCTGGCCGCCCGCGACCCAGCCTGGCTCTTCAGGTCGGTCGACGCGCTCACCGAGTGGATTCAACAGAACACCGCGACACCCGCAGCGTCAGGCTTCATGTCGCAGCCGTAACCGACCCAATCCTGCTTACTCCTCCCGATACCAGTTCTTGATGTCGTGGACGACGCTGGCCCACGGTGTTCCCACATAGCCCTTCAGGCTGTTGGCCGCGCCGGAGACGCCGTGACGGAAGACGAGCGTGATCTCGGCGAAATCGTTAACGACCAGGTCATTGAGGGCGACGATCTGCTGGATCTGCTTGTCGGGATCGAGCTCAACGCGCGCCTGATCGTGGAGCGCGTCGAACTCGGGGTTGCTGTAGCGGGTGGTGTTCGTGCCGGACCAGGTGTTGGCCTTCGACGCGATCGTGTCGGTGCGCCACTGGTCCATCCAGGTGACAAGGTATGGCCCGACCGGCCCGTCGGTGTACATCTGCATGTCGGCGTAGAAGTGACCGTAGGTGTCCGGATTCCCGGCGTCGGAGGAAAAGAAGACTGATGCGTCGATGCTCTTGATCTCGACCGTCAACCCAAGCTTTTCGAGGTCTTGCTTGATGATCTCCTGCGTCTTCTGGCGGACGGAGTTGACCGTTGTCTGATAGAGGAGCGTTGCGTCTGTCACCCCGGCGCCGTCGAGCAGCTCCTGCGCCCTGTCGAGGTTGTACTCCCAGCTCGTGTTGGGCGAGATGTAGCGCGCCGGAGCGTTGACGATATTGGCCGAGACCTGGCCGCCTGCGCCATAGAGCTGCTCGACGATCATATCGCGCTGGATCGCGAGGGCGACAGCCTCGCGTACATCCTTGTGCTTGAAGAGCGGATGCTGGCTGGACGGCTCGGAGCGGGCGCCATCGACCTCAAGGTTGGGATCGGCATAGTTGAGGCAGAGACGCTCGGTGCTGGCTCCCGGATTGGAAACGATCACGCCGACTCCACCTTCGGCCATCTCGGTCAGGATGCTAGGCTCGACTTGCAGGTTTGTTGCCCAATCGCCCTCGCCGCTGACGAGCACAGCGCGCGCCGTGCCGGGGGCATCGCCGCCGCCCTTGAGTTCCACAGCGTCGAAGTACGGCTTGCCGGTGTCCCAGTAGTCAGCGAAACGGTCGTAGAGGACGACATCGCCAGGACGGAACTCACGCACCTTGAACGGGCCTGTGCCAACCGGCATCAGGTTGGCTGGCGCGTCGCGGGCGTTCTCGCCAACGTAATCGCGGAAGACGTGCTCTGGGACGATCATGCCGTTCGAGCCGGTGAAGATGTCGAGCCAGCCGGGATTCGGCTCGCTGAAGATCACCTTGACCGTCTGCGGATCGATGACCTCGACCCCTTCAACGATGGCGTAGGTCGAGATGGTCGTGGCCGCCGTCGCCGCGTTGGTGACATACTCAAACGTAAAGCGCACATCATCCGCATCGAACGGCTCGCCGTCGTGCCACGTCACTCCTTCACGCAACTTCCAGGTCACACTCAGGCCATCCGGCGCGACGCCACCGTTGTCCAGCGACGGCATCTCAGCGGCCAGAACCGCGATCCCGCCGCCGTCGCTGTCGAAATCGGCCAGTGGCTCGTAGCAGACCCGCGAGGCATCGGTATCCTTGCCGCCGAGCGAGAAGTGCGGATTGATGACGGTCGGCGCCTGCCACCAGAGCAGCCGCAATACGCCAGCGCCACCAGCCGCTGTGTCGACAGCTCCGGTCTCGGTCGCGGGCGAGGCTGTGTTCGCTGGCGCGATGGCTATCGCCGGCGTTTGCGTCGCGGTGGTAGCGTCTGTCTCCGACCCCGACAGCTCGTCATCCTCCCCGCCACATGCGGCCAGCAGTCCAGCAATGGCCGGCGCGCTCAGACCGAGCGCCAGCGCGCGCTGGAGCAGGGTACGCCGGTTGATTCGCCGCATCCCGATCGCATCGTAGAGGTCGCCGAGGTTATCCTCTGTGGTCGTCGTCGATCGATTCTCCATGACATCTGTCTCCATCCACTCGCGTTCTGGAATACTGGCTAATATACTAACTTGCATCTACCATAGCATCTGATATATTAGTTGTCAACGACCGTTCGCCGGTCATGGATCGCGTCGTAATCGAGCCAGGAAGGAGCCGCGATGCCAATTCCGAGCGTCATCGAGATCACCGCCGTCGACCTGCCCGCCCGCGAGAAGGTGCTGACAACCGTCCGCAACTGGATCGTTGAAGGCGAGCTTGCGCCCGGTGAGATCATTCGCGACGCCGAGATCGCCCAGGCGCTCAATGTCAGCCGGACGCCGGTACGCGAGGCACTGCTGCAACTGCGCGCCGAATCGCTGGTCGAGATGAAGCCCAAGGGCTGGACGCAGGTCAAGCTGCTCGACCAGCGCGAGGCCGAGAAGCTGCTGCCAATCGTCATCGATCTCGAAGCGCTCGCGGCACGGCTGGCGGCTGCCAACCCGCAGCGCGACCTGCGCCACGCGGAGCAGGCGCAACGCGAACTGGTTGCACTGGTCAAGCAAGCAGGTTCATCAGTAACGGCTGAGCAGGCACAGGAGATCCTGCACGCGAACGACAGGTTCCATACCGCGATCGCGACGATCGCCGACAACCCGTTCCTGACTGGCGCGCTATTGCCGCTCAAGGCGCTGCTGCGCCGTTACGAACGCATCTACTTCGGGCGGCCAATCACCATCGCAGCGGCGTCGCTGCGCGAGCACGACGAAATCATCGAGGCTGTCCGCGACGGTGACGGCGACCGGGCCGCACGCCTCGCGATCAGCAACTTCAGTAACGCGCCGTTTGCCAGCCAGACTGCCGGTGGACGCTGAGTGGCCCGCCGCAGCAAGTACGCCACCAGTGTCCTGTCATCGTGGCGTCGTCGAATGAGGCGGCGCGAATACAACGTTACGGGTGTAGTCATATGGAGGGACACATGACGGGTGAGCTATTAGTGACGAACGTGCGGCGGCTGGGCGGTGAGCGGGTCGATCTGCTCGTCCGCGATGGCAAGTTCGCCGCGATCGGTGAGGGGTTGACGGAGCAATCACCGCAGACGGAAGCGATTGAAGGCGGCGGGCGGCTGCTGTTCCCCGGATTCGTTGACGCGCATACCCACATGGACAAGACACTGCTCGGCATGGGCTGGTATCGCAACGAGGTCGGGCCGTCGCTGACCGACAAGATCGAGAACGAGCGCAGGCTGCGGCGTGAGCAGGGCATCGATTCGCACCAACAGTCGAGTCGCCACGCGCGGATCGCCATCGCGACCGGCACGACCCACATCCGCACCTTCGTCGATATCGACACCGAGGTCGGGCTGGGCGGCTTCGAGGGCGTCATGCAAACGCGCGAGGACTTCAAGGACGCACTCGACATCCAGGTCGTCGCCTTCCCGCAATCGGGGATGCTCGTCCGGCATGGCACGGTCGAACTGATGGAAGACGCGCTACGCAACGGCGCACACGTCGTCGGCGGCCTCGATCCATCTTCAATCGACCGCGACCCGGCCCGCCATCTCGATGTCATCTTTGGCTTGGCTGAGAAGTACGATGTGGATGTCGATATCCACCTGCACGAGCCGGGCGAACTCGGCGCATTCTCGGTCGAACTGATCGCTGAGCGGACGAAGGCGCTCGGCTGGCAGGGCCGCGTCGTCATCTCGCATGCGATCTGCCTCGGCGGGATTGACGACAACTATCTGGACCGACTGATCGAGATGCTGCTGGAGAACGACATCGCCATCATGAGTCACGGTCCAAGCGGGCTGCGGCCGGTCCCGTCGGTCATGCGGCTACGCAAGGCAGGCGTCAGGATGTGCAGCGGCAACGACGGCATCCGCGACGCATGGGGACCGCTCAACATGCCCGACATGCTGCTGCGCGCCTTCATCATCGCCTACCGCAACAATCTGCGCCGCGATGACGAGATCGAGGAAGTGCTCGACATCATCACCCACGGCAGCGCGAAGGTCATCGGTGACGACAACTACGGCCCCGCGGTTGGTTGCAACGCCGATTTCGTGCTGATCGACGGCGAGACGCACGTCGAAGCGGTCATCGAACGTCCAGCGCGCTGGCTGGTCGTCAAGGGTGGCCAGATTGTCGCGCGCGAGGGCGAGTGCCTGGTTGGCGGCGGGTCAGCATGACAACGACACTCGTGCGCGGACGCTGGGTCATCGCCAGCGATGGCGACAGCCACCACATCCTCGAAGATGGCGAGGTCGTCTACGAGGACAACCGGATCACGTTCACCGGCCACGGCTACGACGGCCCCGTCGATGAGGCGATCGATGCTGGCAACGCCGTCATCGGGCCTGGATTCGTCGACCTGGACGCGCTCTTCGATCTCGACTCGACGATCCTCGGCCTCGACAACCACCCCGGCTGGGCGAAGGCGCGGGTCTGGGCCAGCGACTACGTCGAGCGCGGTCCGCGCGATGTTTACACTGAGGAGGAAGAGGATTTCCAGCACGAGTACGCGCTGGCGCACCTGCTCCTCAACGGCATCACGACGGCGCTGCCGATCCGCTCGATCCTCTACCGCGAGTGGGCCGAGACCTACGACGAGCACGCTCGCGCCGCCGCGACAGCCGCCCGGCTCGGCATCCGCGCCTACCTCGGCCCGTCCTACCGGACCGGGCTACCAATCATCCATCCAGACACCAGCATCAGCATGCACTGGGATATCGAACGCGGCATGCGCGGGCTGGACGACGCCATCCGCTTTGTCCGCGACTACGACGGAGCGCACGATGGGTTGATCCGTGGCTTCCTCCAGCCCGACCGGATCGAAGGCTGCACCGAGGAACTGATCGTCCGCAGCGCCGAAGCCGCCGAGGAGCTGGACTGCCCGGTTCGATTGCACTGCTGCCAGGGCGAACTGGAGGTACGTGAGGTCGACGCCCGCTGGGGCAAGTCGTCGCTCGCGCTGCTGCACGATCTCGGCTTCCTGAGCAAGCGGGCGCTCCTGCCGCACGGCATCCACCTCGGCGGAATCGACCCAACGCCGGAGAAGATTGAACGCGAGATCGGCTGGCTGGCCGAGTCAGGCGCGACGATTGTTCACTGTCCGCTCGTCTCAGCACGCGGCGGCAGCGTTATGAATTCGTTCTCGCGCTTCCGCGACAAGGGAGTCCGGATCGGCCTCGGCACCGACACCTGGCCGTCCGACATCATCCAGAACATGCTGACCGGCCTGATCGCGACCCGCATCCGCGAGGGCGGGCCGCAAGTGACCGCCGCAGACTACTATCACGCGGCCACGATCGGCGGCGCCGACGCCCTGAACCGTCGTGATCTGGGACGGCTGATGCCCGGCGCGCTGGCCGACATCATCATCTTCGACCTGAGCAACCCGCGCCTCGGCCAGTTCATTGGCCCGATCCAGACGATGGTGCTCAACGGCTCCGGACGTGACTTCACGACCGTCATCGTCAACGGTCGTACCGTCGTCCGCGACAGCCAGATTCCCGGTATCGATCTCCCAGAATATCACGCTCGGGCGCAGCGCCAATACGACAAGCTGATCGCGTCCTACCCTGAGCGCTCGCACCTGCACCCACCAGTCGAGCAAATCTTCGCGCCGTCGTTCCCGGTGCGGCGCGTCACACTGTCGCCGTGAACGAACGCGCTCGCCTCGTGTGGGTGCGTTGGCTGGGAGGGTGACAGGGCGGGTCTCTTAACATGTCAGGAGTCGAGCTGGCCACAATGACCCGCCCCTACTGTCCGAACGCGGATCGACGAACGCACAATTCGAAAAGGATGTGCATACGAACCCAAGTAGGGGCGGGTCGTTGTGCACTGGTTCCAACAAAACATAATACTGATCGAAGGTGGCATCGATCGGTAGGCTTGGGTCTGGATCTGTTGCGGATTGGAGAGGAGCCATCTGCGATGGCCGGGAACCGTCGTGCCCCCTC
>Ga0136611_10001553_pt1 | contig 16016 bp, 16 predicted proteins | sample AntDrymUQ2232306_2_FD_106645 | JGI IMG/M metagenome (GOLD analysis project Ga0136611, IMG submission 106645) | Polar desert sand microbial communities from Dry Valleys, Antarctica - metaG UQ223 (23.06) | ecosystem: Environmental > Terrestrial > Soil > Desert | place: Antarctica: Dry Valley...
ACATGCCCGGGTCGTGGGTGAGCACGCCGGCGAGGAATGCCGCGGTGTGGTGCGCCTTGAGCCACGCCGACTGGTACGTCGGGAGCGCGAACGCCGCCGCGTGCGCCTTGCAGAACCCGAACGAGGCGAACGCGGCGAGCACCTTCCAGGCTTGGTTCACCACGTCGAGTGGATAGCCGTGGCCGAGAGCGGCCGGGATGAACCAGGCCTGCACCTCCGGGTGGGCATCCCGCTCGCCGAGCGCACGGCGTACCTCGTCGGCCTCGGCCAGCGAGACTCCGGTGAGCACCGAGACGATCTCCAGCACCTGCTCGTGGAAGACGACCACGCCGAACGTCTCGGAAAGAGCGTCCTCGAGATCCGGGTGCGGATACTCCGTCTCGTTCCAGCCGTGCCGGGCGCGCAGGAACGGCGTCACCATGTCGCTCTTGACCGGTCCGGGCCGGAACAGCGAGATGTCGATGATGATGTCGGTGAAGTTCTCCGGCGCGAACTTGCCGACCAGCTCGCGCTGGCCGGGCGACTCGATCTGGAAGCATCCGAGCGTGCGGGTGGACTGGATCAGCCCGTACGTCGCCGGATCGTCCAGCGGCGCGGTGTCGACATCGGGCCGGTGACCGTCGACGCGGGCCACCTCGTCCATCGCGTAGGCCATCGCCGACTGCATCCGGATGCCGAGCACGTCCAGCTTGAGCAGGCCGAGATCCTCGACGTCGTCCTTGTCGAACTGGCTCATCGGGTAGCCGAGGTAGCTGGCCTCCACCGGCGTGCGGTCGAGCAGGGTGGCATCGGACAGCAGCACCCCGCACGGGTGCAGGGCGATGTGCCGGGGCAGCCCGTCCAGCCGTTCGACCAGATCGAAGAGCATCCTCAGCTGGTCCTGGCCCAAACCGCTGGCCTGCAGCTCCGGCAGGTCGCGCAGCGCCGCCTTGACCTGGTTGGCCCGGATGTGCGGGAACGCCTTGGCGATCGTGTCGATCTCTCCGAGCGGCATGCCCAGCGCCGCGCCGACGTCGCGGATGGCGTGCCGGACCCGGTAGGTGTCCATCATCGACACGCACGTGCACCGCTCGCCCCCGAACCGGTCGAGGATGGCGTCGTAGACCTCCATCCTTCGTGCGGACTCCACGTCGACGTCGATGTCGGGCAGCGCCTGCCGCAGCGGTGACAGGAACCGCTCCATCAGCAGCCGGTGCCGGATCGGGTCGACGTCGGAGATCCCGAGCAGGTAGTTGACCAGGCTGCCCGCACCCGAACCCCGTGCCGCCACCCGGACCTTCATCGATCGGATCAGGTCGGTCACGTCGGCGACGGTGAGGAAGTACGACGGGTAGCCCCGGGTCCCGATGATGTCCAGTTCCTTGTCCAGCCGCTGGCGGACGGCGTCGTTCGGCGTCATGGCCCGGCGCCCGAAACCGGCCTCGCAGCGCAGCCGCAGCACCTCGCCGGCGTCGGCCCTCTCCTCCCCTGCCCGGCGACCATGCCCATTCTCACCGGGACGGCGAATGACGGACAGCTCGGGAAAGTGCACGTCCCCAATGCCCAGATCGCCTCGCGGGTCGACCGCGCAGCGATCGGCCACCCGCCGGGTCGCGGCCAGCAGCCTGCTCGCTGCGTCCCGGTCCGGGCCGGCGACCTCCTCGGCGACCTCAGCCATCTGCTTGCCCGACTTCAGGTACCCCTCGGCGTTGCGCCGATCGATGTGCCGCGGATCGAGCGGGACGAGCCGGCGGGCGGAATCGAGGACGTCGGCGGTCGGGGCGTCGTGCGGCTCGGCGTAGCGCACCGCATTGGTCAGTACGGCGGGCAGCCGCTGCTCGGCGGCGAAGCCCAGCAGCGCGCCGGCCCGAACCCGGTCTCCCCGGGCCCGGTGGTGTACCACCTCGGCGAGCACCTGATGGCGGCCCAGCGCCTCCCGCCACCGGGCGAGGTGGGCCCGTGCCAGGTCGGGGCGCCGGTCGGCCAGCGCCCGGCCGATCTCGGAATCCGGGCCGAGCAGAACAAGGAGGTCCGCTGCGTGCGAAGCGATGAGTTCCAGGCTGCTCACCGGCGTACCCCGCTCCCCGCCGAGGTGGGTGGCGCTGACCAGTCGGGCGAGTGAGGCCCAGCCCTTTCCGGTACGCGCCAGCAGGGTGACCCGCGGCAGGCGGGGGTCCACGCTGACCCCGCCCCGGGCGGGGGTCTTACGGCGGACCGGCCCAGCTTGCAAGGCCGGGTGGGCGGCCGGACGGACCGCCAGGTCCACCCCGAATACCGGCCGGATCCCCGCACTGCGACAGGCCTTGACGAACTTCACCGCGCCGTAGAGGCCGTCCCGGTCGGTGAGCGCCAGGGTGTCCATCCCGTGCTCGGCAGCCCGGTCGACCAGCGCCGCCGGGTGGCTGGCGCCGTAGCGCAGCGAGTAGCCGGAGGCGACGTGCAGGTGCACGAACGGGTCACTCATTGCTAGCCCGCCTCGTGCGCTGCGCGCACCCCTCGCTCCGCTCGAGCATTCCGCCTCGTGCGCTGCGCGCAGCGGCCGGTCCGCTCCTCCCTCACTGACGCTCGGTCGATGCTCCCGGCCGCTCGGCTCGGCTCGTTCCTCACTCGATGCTCATTCGCTCTCGGCTCATTGCTGCCCGTTCGCTCACAATGCGCGAACGCTGACGGTGGTGGACACGACGGCGAGAAATGTCTCGACGTCACGAACCAGGTCGTCTGCCTCCCGGGCGGTGACCGCATGCGTCACTCCGGCCTCGGCCGCCGCCCGCTTGGCCGCACCCGCGGCGAAGAACGCCGCCCATTCCCCCATCTCCGGAGCGACCTCGCACAGCAGATCCCAGGCGCTGCGCAGCCGCCGCCGTTTCGCCGAGCCATCAGGATGTGCCCGCGCCGCCAGCACGGCCGCAGTCGCACGCAGCGCAGCCAGATGCGCTCCGGCGTACCGCTCACCCGCCGGACGTAGCTGGGCGGCCTCGGCCAGGCCGGCCTGCGCCTGACCGAGCAGGGCAAGCGCGGGCTGCGACACCGTTCTGCTCGGCCGGAGCACCCCGGGTGAGGCCGGCCGATCCGACTGATCCAGGTGCCGGGTCAGTCGTGCACGCGAATCAATGACCATCGCCCCGCGCTCCAATCGAAGTTCAGATCGAAGACCCCTAGCGGGGCGTCTCTTCCGGCGTGTAACTGACGAGCCTCGACCCGCCACACCTCTCGTTCGCCGTCATCGATCCCACACGCAATCCCGGACGTGATCCCAAGCGTGATCCCCGGCGCGGCACCACCTGGCCCAGTTCGGGAACGGCCGGTTCGCCGCCACCAGCTCCCTGCCTCCACCCAGTGGTCGAGCACGGAGTGGACGACGTAGGACCGCTCAGCCCAGACAAACCTGACCGGTCCCTCGATCGGCTCGGCACCGTCAACATTGATGATGCCGCGCTCCACGTCGATGTCGTCAGCGTGCAGCCTGGTCACACGTCCTCTCCCTTCATCGATCGCATGGTGCTCTGACGTGCTGCTCGCTATGAAGAGCCGGGGAAAGGCGGCTTGTGCCTGTGGATCCATGGTCCGGCGGTGCTTTCCCGCACCGCCGGACCATCGAACGAGCTGGCGGAAACAGCGGGGGTCGAGACCCGCTGTCTCCGGCGAGCGTCCTCGCCAGCGGAACCAGACCCGCCACAGCCCGGTCCCTGTTCCGCCGAAACGACGGCCATCGATTCGGCGGGCATTCGAACGTGCGTTCGAATGAGTGGATAGTAAACCCCGGCACCGACAGAACCGTCAACACCCAGCAGACGCCTCGATGAGGATGTTCTCGTGGCGGAGTCGGTGGAGCCCGACACCGCCTTCCTCGCCGGAGTTGATCGGCGAATCAGCGTGCCGGGCAGACTGCTGGATGTGGTCCAGACCCGTATCGCCAGGTGGCTGCGCTACTACACCCGATATGCCGCCGCCGGTGAGGACGGCACTTCGGCCCGGTCAATCAGGGCTGCCGGGAGGATCCTGGACACTGGCTACCGGGACCAGTGACATCCCATCCAGCAACGCCGCCCGACGGTCGAAGGTGACGGTGAACAGACATCCCGCGTCCCTGCCCAACTCGCTGATCACAGCATCGGGGAACTCGATGCGATCTGTGACATGCCTGAGCGCCCGACGGACCACGTCTGGATCCTGCAGCATGAGTTCCTGCGATTCGAGAAGTGTGCGGATGACCGTCGAGGCGTCATCGGAGCACACCCGGTAGGCCCGTCTCAGCACCCAGTGCAACTCCACCAGCACGATCATGCTCACGAATCCTGGGTTGTCTTCGCTCAGACCGTCGATCAACGCAGTGGCGCGGGCGGATTGCTCGGGCTCGTCCTGCGTGACGTACCGCACCAGGACGTTGGTGTCGAGTCCGATCACAGGTCGGCAGAGGTTGCCGCGCCGGCCGCGATTGCGGCGTCCATCTGCTCCAAGGTGACGGGGACGACGGGGGCCCGGATGAATCCTTTGAGTGCGCTGACTGACCCCGTCGCGGGGACCAACTCGTACGCCCCATCATGGGTTCGGATGAAGTTGACTCGGGAGCCTGACTTGAGCCCAAGCTCCCTACGCACCTCGGCCGGAATCGTGATTTGACCCTTGCTTGTGACCGTCGACGCAGGCATCCTCATACCTTACTGGAAACCGGAATCCTTACAATTAGGTAAGGCAGTCGCTGTAGCGCTGAGAAGGCCGAGCAAGGCCAGCGCCGCTCCCTCAATGCATACGTCCTGGCGCAGCCTGCCCCGTGCGACCGACGCGGTCACCGGGCTGGGCGGTGCCCGACCACTGGCAAGGCGACCTCGTTGGATCACCCCACTGGCAGGTCACACCGAAAGGCGAGGAACTGCGTCACCTGCGTGGTAGCGAAGTTGTTGTCGCTGACGACGAGCAGGCTCTGCCCTCCATCTGGCAGCACCGGCCCGAAGCTCAACCCCTCGAGGTTGTCCGCCGTGACACCCAGAGCGCTCAGGTCGAGTACAAGAGTCTTCTGGACGACCTGAACACCCGTCAGGTCCGCCGGCAGGGCTCGTACGCCGAGGGTGTTGGTGGCACCGGCGGTATCCACCAGGTAGATCCGGACATCGTTGCCGACTCCGGAGGAAAAGGCGCGTTCCATGGCCAGCAGTCGAGTCGGAGTCAGTGGTAGCAACTCGACCAACCCGTTGGTGGCGAAGGCGTCAGCGGGCACCGGTGGATCCGGCACCGTCTCGACGACGTACACGAACTCCCGGTCCGGACGCCCCGAGTGGTCGTAGCGCAGGATCCGCGCCGGGCTCGTCGTCGTCAGCGTCGCCGTCGGCCCATCTTGCGCCAGCGCGTTCTCGGTTCCGGTGAAGAAGAACGTCCCGTCCGGGGTGAACCCGCCGCTTTCGAAGCCGAGATTGGTGCGTACGCCGGAAGTTCCATCGGCGGCCGGGTCGTAGTAGCTGGGCACCGGGGCGTCGCTGAGCTGCCGCCCACGCAGGCTGAACTCGCGCACGAAGGGATCGATGAGCTGACTCGCATCGCCCTCGGACGTGATGACCAGGGTGCGGCTCGGCGTCAGCGCGATGGACTCCGGGTCCAAACTCCCCGGAGGGAAGAGCCGGCCACGCGGGTCGCGCAGCCTCGTCACGTCCACCACCGACACGTCACCGTCGTCGAGCGATCCGTCGGACAGGCCGATCCGAAGGGTGTAGAAACGCGCCGGATCGATGGTGCTGCGGTCGTCGGAGATGGCGTAGTAGACGTTACGGGCCGCGTCGTAGCTGAGCCCGGACAGACCGCCGACCTCGGTGCCTCGGAACATCAGACCAGTGGGGAGCACATCCTCGCCGACGTACTGCGAGTTCGAGGCGGACCCGGCAGCCGGCACCAGATCGGCCGCGGCGGGAACCGACATCACGGTGGTAGCGGCGGCAGCGAGGACTGCCGTCACGGCAAGACCGACCCGATGCGAACGACGACGTGCGGAAACACGATGCAGGGGCACGGTCAAGCAGCCTCTCGTCAGCGGTCCTTCAGGACGGCTGGGAGCCTATGCACGCTCGTGACCCGGGACGTGGCGGTTCCGCGTCTCGGGCATGAACACCGCAAGTCCAGCCGCAGCCAGCATCACCAGCGCCGTCAGACCGAATCCGGCCTCGTAACCGAAGGAGTCGACAAGCGCATTGGCCAGCAGCGGCCCGGTCATCGCCCCGACATCGGCCGCCATCTGGAAGACCGCCACGACCGATCCGCTGCGCGCCGGCGCGACGTCACCCAGGACCGCCGCCGGTGCCACCGTCAGCAATGCCGAACCCGCCCCGGCTATGACCATGGCCGTCAGAAAGAGCGGCAGCGCCGGAGGCAGCACCAGCAGGCCCAGCCCGATCGCACAGGTCGTCGTACCACCGATGAGCACGGGACGCCGGCCCCGCCGGTCGGTGAACCGCCCGGCCGGCCACAGCAGGAGGGCATTCGCCACGGCGAACAGGCCCAGTCCAATCCCGGTCCAGACGGCACCGAGCCGAAGTCCCTCGGTGACGAAGAGCGGAATGGTGGCGAACCTGACGCCGAAGATGGTCCAGCCCACAGCCAGGTTGGCGCCGACAGCGGCGCGGTACGCCGGATCGCGCAGGGCGGCACCCACCCCGCTCCCGCGAAGGCCGCGCCGTTCGACCGGCGCGGTGGACAGCGCGGTGTTGCGTAAGGCGATCGCGGCGACCAACCCGGCCAAGGTCAGCGAGGCCGCATAGACGAAGAAGGGCAACCGAAGGGAGATCTCGGTCAACGGACCGCCGAAGACCGGCCCGATGATCCCGCCGGTCAGGAACCCGCCGGCGAAGATCCCGCTGGCCTGACCGCGTTGTTCGTTACCGACAAGTCGGATCAGCAACGCCGCTGCGGACACCGTGAACATCGCCGATCCCACACCGCCGAGGCCGCGCAGGATCAGCAGGGTCGGATAGTTCTGAGCCAGGCCGGCCGCGACGCTCGTCGTGGCGACGATGCCGATCCCGATCGCCATGATCCAGCGTTCGCCGAAGCGGTCCACCAGTCCCCCGCTGCCGAACGCCGACACGAGCCGCATGAACGCGAAGGCGCTGACGACGAGTGCGGCGGCGGTGCGTCCGACCCCGAAGTCCCGGGCGAAGTCCGGGATCGCCGGCGCCAGGATGCCGTAGCCGACCGCCACGAAGAACGCAACGCTGGCGAGGACGTAGACCTCCCGCGGTAACGAGCGAGCGGCCGGCACGTGGCGATACTCGCATCGCCCGTTCCGGCCCGTACGTCGGGAGGCAGCCAGCCGACCAGCCGAACCGAACGACGCCGCCGACCGTGTACGGAGTGGCACGTCGACTTACGGAGGTGGGCACGATGGCAGTCACCGACCAGCAGACAGGCACCACGCCGACCCGGGACACCGGCGCGGGCACGCTCAGCCTCGGCCTGCTCCTCCTGCGGTTATTCGTCGGGCTCGCGATGGCAGCCCACGGCGCGCAGAAGCTGTTCGGAGTCTTCGGCGGTGCGGGCATCGAGGGGACTGCCCAGTTCTTCGACCAGGCCGGCTTCTCCCCCGGCACACCCTTGGCAGTTCTCGCCGGGTCGGTCGAGCTCGGCGGCGGACTGCTCATCGCACTGGGCCTTGCCCTACCGCTGGCCGCAGGCGCCGTGGCAGCGAACATGGTGGGCGCGTACCTGGTCATCCAGACCGGCACCGACGGCAACTTCTTCACCGGAACCGGCGGCCCCGAACTCGAACTGTTCTACATCGTCGCCGCGGTCGCCCTCATCCTGACCGGGCCGGGACGCCTCGCCGTACGGGTGCCGGCACTCGACGGCCTGAGGATGCGCCTGCTCGGTCTGGCGTCAGCGATCGCCGGTGGGCTCGTGGCGGTCGTTCTCTTCTACGTCTAGCCGTGGCAGCCTGTAGGCGTGGCCGACGCGGTCGAACTGGAGGTCGGCGACCGCACAGTTCGGATCAGCAACCCCGACCGGGTCTATTTTCCGGCCCGTGGTGAGACGAAGCTCGATCTGGCGCGGTACTACCTGGCAGTCGGCGACGGGATAGTCCGTGCGCTGCGCCACCGCCCCTGCATGCTGCACCGCTTCCCCGAAGGTGTGACCGGGGAGAAGGTGCACCAGAAGCGGCTGCCCCGTGGAGCCCCGGAATGGGTCCAGACTGTGCGGGTCGACTTCCCCTCCGGCCGGCACGCCTCCGAGCTGTGCGTCACCCACGTCGCCGACGTGGTCTGGGCCGTACAGATGTCCACAGTGGAGTTCCACCCCTGGAATTCCCGCCGCGGACATGTCGAACAGCCCGACGAATGGCGGATCGACATCGACCCGATGCCGAAGGCCGGCTTCGACGACGTCCGCCGGGTCGCAGCGGCCGTCCACGAAGTCCTCGACGAGCTTGGCGCCGTCGGCTGGCCGAAGACCTCCGGCGGTAAAGGCCTGCACATCTACGTCCGGGTCGAGCCGCATTGGGAGTTTCCGCAGGTACGCCGGGCCGCCTGGGCCTTCGCCCGCGAGGTCGAGCGTCGATTGCCCGACCTCGTCGACCTCACCTGGTGGCGACGTGACCGTGACCCGGCCTCGGTCTTCGTCGACTACAACCAGAACGCCCGTGACCACACCATCCGCGCGGCGTACTCGGTCCGAGGAGTCGCCGAAGCCGTGGTGTCGACGCCGATCACCTGGGACGAGATCGGCGACGTCGATCCGCAGGACTTCACGATCGCCACGGTTCCGGACCGGTTCGCACGGCTGGGCGACCTGCACGCCGGCATCGAGGACGCCGTCTACTCCCTGGACACGCTGGTGGAGTGGGCCGACCGCGACGACGACGAAGCGCCGCCGACTGCGCCAGGATGACGGGGTGCACCCCAATGCCGTCGCCGTCTCCGACGCCCTTCGAGCCGCCGGCGCCGAGGGTCAGGTGCGAGAGCTACCCGACACCGCCCGTACGGCGGCATTGGCCGCCGAGCAGCTCGGCGTACCCGTCGGAGCCATTGCCAACAGCCTGATCTTCGACAGTGGTGGCACCCCCCTGTTGATCCTCACCAGCGGCGGCCATCGCGTCGACACCGTACGGGTCGAGCGGTTGCTCGGCGTACCGGCATTGAGCCGGGCCGATCCAGAGTTCGTCCGCCGGCACACTGGGCAGCCGATCGGCGGGGTGGCCCCGGTCGGACACCCGGAACCGATCGGGACACTGGTCGACATCGCCCTGGCCGCATTCGACGTCGTCTGGGCGGCCGCGGGCCATCCCGCCGCGGTGTTCCCCACGACGTACGACGAACTGCTCCGCATCACCGGCGGTACACCGGCCGAGGTGGGCGACTGAACTCCGCCGATGCATAGGCTGCTCGGATGAGTCCGACGCTGGATCTGCGCGACGCACGAATCGTGCGTTGGGGGCCGGTGGAGTTCGCCGCCCGGGTCCGCGAGGCCATGACGATCTACGCAGAGGCCATGGGCTACTCCCCGACCGTGGTGGACAATCGCACCGGCTACGCCACTGCCCACGCCGACCGGCCAGGCTTTCACGCCGTCGCCGCGCTCGACCCCGACGGTGCGCTGCTGGGATTCGGCTACGGCTACACCTCCGAACCCGGCCAGTGGTGGCACGACCAGGTCCTGAGAGCCGTCGACAACGATGTCGCCGCTCGCTGGCTGCAGGGCAGCCTCGAACTCTGCGAACTGCATGTGCGCCCGCCATGGCACGGTTCCGGTCTCGGCCGAGCGATGCTCCTGCGGTTGCTCGAGGGCCTGCCGCACCCGGCGGTGCTGCTGTCCACACCGGAGGGCGAGAGCCGGGCATGGCGGCTCTACCGATCCCTCGGCTTCCAGGACCTCGCCCGTGATCACCTGTTTCCCGGGGACTCCCGTCCGTTTGCGGTTCTGGGGGCCCGATTGCCGCTGACCGCCACGGAGACCTCGCCGGTCGATGCCTGACGTCGTCGTCATCGGCAGCGGCCACAACGCCCTCATCAGCGCCTGTTACCTGGCACAGGCCGGCCTGGGCGTGGCAGTCGTCGAGCGTGACACGGTTCCGGGCGGCGCTGTGTCCACAGTGGAGAGATTCCCCGGCTACCAGATGGATCGGGGGTCCAGTGCACACGTGATGATCCGTCACACCGGAATCATCGAGCAGTTGGACCTGGCCGCTCACGGCTTGCAGTACCAGGACATGGACCCGTGGGCATTCGCGCCGTTCTGGACCCGGGACGGCAGCCAGGTGGCGCTGACCTTCTCGGTCGACCTCGATCGCACCTGCACCTCGATCGAGTCGGTGTGCGGGGGGCAGGATGCCGAGGCCTACCACCGCTTCGCCACGGACTGGGCGGTCAGGAACGAGCTGGTCTTCGACGCCTTCTCCGAAGCCCCGGCGCCGGCACGGATCGCCCGCTCGCTGTGGGGGCTCGGCCGGCGTACGGGACTGTCGGGCATGGAGCTGTCGCGCCAGTTCCTCACCAGTGGCGACACGCTGTTGGACTCGCATTTCTCCGACGAACGGCTCAAGACCGCACTGTCCTGGCTGGGCTCCCAGTCCGGACCTCCGATGCACGAACCCGCCACCGCCGACCTCGTCGGTTGGACGAGCCTGATGCATCGACGCCCGCCGGCTCACCCCGTCGGCGGCAGCGGCATGCTCACCACTGCCCTGGTGTCCCGCCTGCGCGCCGACGGCGGCCAGATCCGGCTCGGCGACGGCGCCGCGGCCGTGCTGACCGCCAACGGCCGGGTGACCGGCGTACGCACGGACTCCGGCGACGTCCTCGGGTCGGCCGTGGTCGTGGCGGGCTGCCACGTCCTCGCCACGATGGAGCTGCTGGGCGAGGGCGCGCCATCCGTTCTGGCCGACCGCATCCGCCGGTTGGTTCGAGCCGGCAACGGGATCGGCATGGCTGTCCGGCTGGCCACGACGGACCTGCCCCGGTACCCGGCAGCTGCGGCCGACGGGTCGTCGTACCGGGCCATGCAACTCATTGCTTCCTCCCGTCAGGCGTTGCGCGAGGCGTACGCCGACTACCTGTGCGGTAGACCCGCGGCCCGTCCGGCGGTGGTCGCCATGACCTTCTCCGCATTCGACGACACGATCGCGCCGGCCGGGCGGCACAACGTCACCGTCTGGGGACAGTGGCATCCGTATGAGCTGTCGGCAGAACACTGGCCGGACATCGCCGACCGTGAGGCACACCGACTGGTCAGCGCGATCAACGAAGCGGCGCCCGGCTTCGCGGATACAGTCCAGCAGATGTACGTGCAGTCCCCGGTCGACCTGGAGTGCGAGCTCGGACTCAGGCGGGGCAACGTCATGCATCTAAACATGTCGATGGATCAGATGTTCGGCTGGCGCCCGCTTCCCGAGCTTTCCGGCCATCGCGTTCCCGGGGTCGCCGGCCTCTACCTGACCGGGGCGTCCACCCACCCGGGCGGCGGCGTTTTCGGCGCGAGCGGCCGTACGGTGGCCCGCCTGGTCCTCAAGGACCAGCGGAGGAGTGCCGGCCGGCTCCGCGGGCGTGTCCGGCGGTGAGGTTGCTCGCCGCGGCCACCGCTCTTGCAGCGCTCGTCACCGCTTGCTCCGCAGTCATCGAGAAGCCGTCGCAGAACACGCCCGGGACGACGTCTACCGCGACGACTTCCACCGGAGCGGCGGCACCCTCCATCGGGGCGGTGACACCGTCGAGCGCGGAGGAGATCCGGTTGCTCTTCACCGGTGACATGCTGCCCAGTGACGCGCTTCGCGAGCAGGCCGGTCGAAACGCCGGCGGCCAAGGCTTCGATTTCATGCCGATGTTCACCGAGGTGGCCCCGATCGTTGCCGCCGCCGACTGGGCGGTCTGCCATCAGGAGACCCCCGTATCCGATGACAACGTCGGCCTCGCCGGTTATCCCAGGTTCAATGCGCCGCGCGAGCTGGCCGAGGACCAGAAGGCGATCGGGTTCGACGCCTGCAGCACGGCCTCCAACCACACCGTGGATCTCGGCATGGGCGGTATCGAGGCGACTCTGGGCACCCTGGACCAGGTGAGCATCGAACACACCGGCAGTGCCCGCAGCCAGGAGGAGTACGCCGCGCCGACGATCTACGACGTACGGGGGGTGGAGGTCGGGCATCTAGCCTACACCTACTCGTTGAACGGACTTCCGTCGCCGGCGCCATGGGCGGTGAACCTGATCGACCCGGTGACGATCCGCGCCGACGCCGCACAGCTCCGGAACGCAGGCGCGGACGTCGTCGTCGTCAGTCTGCACTTCGGGGACGAGAAGGACCAGCAACCATCCAGCTACCAGGAGCAGGTCGTCGACGAGGTCATGCAAGCACCCGAGGTCGACCTGATCGTCGGCCACCACGCCCATGTCGTCCAGCCGATCGAGCGACTCCCCGACGGTCGCTGGGTGATCTTCGGCCTTGGCAACTTCCTTGCCCAGCAAACGGTCTACGGCTCCGACCCCACGCCGCCGCACCGCGACGGAGTCATGGTCGAGGTGACATTCGGTCTGACCGCCGACGACAGCTACGACATCACCCAGGTCGGCTACATCCCGACATTCATCGATGCGCCGTCCGACATTGTCCGGATCGCACCGGACTTCTCGCGGGAACGAACCGAAACCGCGTTGAATGCGCGCGGTGCTCCGCTGGTCGACCTGACCCCCGGCTGACGTGCGCGCCGACGCACTTTCCTCCGCGGAGGCGCAGGGATGACCGCCGACGCACTTTCCTCCGCGGAGGCGCGGCAATGAAGGCGGAGCTGGTCCATCCGTCCCCGGTCTTGCTGGCCGGCGGTGCGGTGATCGCGCAGGTCTTCTACCCCTTGGTGTACGGCGACGCCCGGGATCTGCTCACGGTCACGTCGGTGGCGCTGTTCTGCGCCGCCTCCGTCGCGCACGCGGCACTGACCCGCGGCCCTCGCACCGCGCTGGTCCTGCTGGGGGTCTTCGCCGGCGGCGGTTTCTTGATCGAGGTCGTGGGGCTGGCGACCGGCTTCCCGTTCGGGCGCTACTCCTACGGAGACGGGCTGGGACCGGCGGTGCTCGGCGTACCCGTCGTGATCGGCCTCGCGTGGGCGATGCTGGCCTGGCCGAGCTGGATCGCCGCCGGCCGACTGACCACCCGGCGGTGGTCGAGGATTGGGGTCGCCGCGTGGTCACTCGCGTCATGGGACCTCTTTCTCGACCCGCAGATGGTCAGCGAGGGCTACTGGCGCTGGGCCGATCCCGAACCGGGCCTGCCCGGTGTGTACGGCGTACCGCTGACGAATCACCTGGGGTGGCTCGCCGTGGCGACGTTGCTGATGCTGGCCTTCGACCTGCTCGCGCGCAGCCGAGACGTCCCGGCGCACCTGGACGCGGTACCCGTCGGGTTGCTCCTGTGGGTCTACTTCTCGAGCATCGTCGCCCACGCGCTCTTCTTCGGCCTCACCTACGCCGCGCTGTGGGGAGCGCTCGGCATGGGCGTTGTCGTGCTGCCGGTGGCCGCACGATTCTCCGACGGACGCCGGCCACAGCGGTGAGACCGCTCGCCCTGGCCGCCGCGGTCGCGGCAATGAGCGCCGCGCAGGCCGCCGTCAACAGCAGACTGCTCCGCCGGCCGCCGCCCAACCCGACGACGGCCACCGAATCGGTGGCCGTCCTGCTGCCGGTCCGCAACGAGGCCGCTCACGTGGGTCCCTGCCTGCTGCACCTGATGGACCAGAGACTCGTGCCGCGATTGACGATTCTGTTACTCGATGACTGCTCGACCGATGACACCGCCGCCCTCGCAGCGGATGTCGCCGCAGCAGACGGGCGGGTGCGGGTGCTGACTGGTGCCGAGCCGCCGGCCGGGTGGCTGGGCAAGCCGCATGCCTGCGCGCAGCTCGCCGCGGCCTGCGCCGACGCCGACGTCCTGGTCTTCGTGGATGCCGACGTGCGGCTTGCTCCGCTGGCGGTGGCCAGCGCGGTGGCCCTGCTGGAGACACTCGACGTGGAGGCGGTCTGCCCGTTTCCCCGGCAACTGGCCGAGAGCTGGGCAGAGCGCATCGTCCAGCCACTGCTGATGTGGTCATGGCTGTCGCTGGTGCCGCTGCGGATTGCTGAGCGATCCACTCGGCCCTCGTTGGCCGTGGCGACCGGCCAGTTCCTCGTCGTCCGCCGCACCGCCTATGACCTGGCCGGGGGCCACGAGGCGGCACGCAGCGAGGTCATGGAAGACCTTGCCCTGGTGCGACACGTCCGACAGACAGGTGGGCGTACCGCGGTCGTGGACGGAACCGGGTTGGCGCACTGCCGGATGTACATCGGCTGGGACGAGCTGTGCCCCGGCTACACCAAATCGCTGTGGGCGGCGTTCGGCTCCCCCGCCGGCGCAGCGGCCGTGTTCGCCGCCTCGACCGCTGTCTACGTCGTACCGGCGCTCGCCGCCCTGACCGGGTCCCGGTCAGGTCTACTTGGCTACCTCTTCGGCGTGGCGGGTCGGGCCGTCACCGCGCATCGCACCCGCGCACGGGTGTGGCCCGACGTCTTCGCGCACCCCGCTTCAGTGGCGACAGCCGGGTGGTTGACCGTGCAGTCGCTGTGGCGGCACCGGCGGGGTCAACTGACGTGGAAGGGACGGGCACTGGCTCTTCACGTGCTCCTGACGATCTGCTCTGATCGGGCCGTGCCGCCGCGGTCGACACTGGCCAAGAAATCCCTCAGCCGGAACGGTTTGACCAGGTAGTCGGCAACCCCCAGCTCCTCCGCCCGCAGCCGATCGTCTCGGTCGGCTCGCGCGGTCACCACGATGACCGGCACCTGGACGCCGCGTTCGCGGACCCGGCGGAGCACCTCGAGCCCGTCGATGTCGGGCAGGCCCAGGTCCAGTACGAGCAGGTCATGCTCAGGCTTCGGGGTGAGGAGCGCGTCCAAGGCGTCCACGCCGACTCCGCCCACGTCGACCGTGTGACTGCTCCTGCGCAGACCTTTGACGAGGAAGGCTGCAATGCGCTCCTCGTCCTCGACCAGCAACACCACCCTCACCGCGGCACTCCCCACTCGGCGGTCCTGACCGAGACGATCCGGGCCCCGGATGCGACCCCGGCCCATTCCCCGCCTGAGGCCTTGCCGTTGCCGGCGACGATGCCGGTCATGTTCGTGCCGTGTCCGTAGCTGTCGTACCCACCGCCGTCGGGCGTCAGGTCGACGCGCACCTGCCACCCGGTTGCCGAGGTCCGGGTGCCGCGTCACCCCGGTGTCCAGGAGGGCCACCGTGACACCGGGGCCATTCGTTGTGGCGGGCAGGGAGGTCAACCCGATGGCTCGGCGCCAGACCCGGTTCGGCGGCAGCGGGTCGTACTGCTCGAGGTTGGCGTCGGAGTCGCTCATCCGCACCGAGCCGTCCTGCCACAGCGCGGCGATTGCCGGCGTTGCCCACAGGCGTGCCTCCGTGGCCGCCGGGATCTCCTCGGCGAACCCGTCGACGAGCGCCAGATCTGTGCCGACCCGCCCGCCAACCGCGCGAACGGCGTCCTCGGCGGCTGAGGTTTGAACCGCCACCTCGCTGACGATCACATCCACCGTACGTCCTGAGCATGAGAGAGCAATAAGACGCAGATGACGGATCTTTCATCCTTGGACTTAAGGGACGGGCTGCCACGAAGGGACGAAGTCGATCAACTTGGGTGTGGTGATCCTGCGCTGCTGGCCTCCGTTGGCAGTCATCACCCAGAGCGCACTGTTGCGCGATGAGGTCTGGCTGGTGAAGACGATCCTGGAGCCGTCAGGTGACCACGCCGGGTCGTAGTCCTGCGACTGCGGACGGTCGGCGAGCCTGCGCTGGGCGGAGCCATCGGCGTTGGACACGTAGATGTCGAGGTTGCCGCTGCGACGACTGCCGACGAGGAACCGGGTGCCGTCGGCGGACCAGTCCGCATCGGTCCCGTTCACCCCGAGGGAGCGCAGCCTCGTGCCGTCCGGGTTCATCGCCCAGATCACCCCGGTCCAGTAGGGGTCACCGTTGGTCCGGGTCCGGGTGAACAGAATCGTCTTGCCGTCCGGGGACCAGGTCGGTGCGGAGA
>Ga0136611_10001554_pt1 | contig 16015 bp, 14 predicted proteins | sample AntDrymUQ2232306_2_FD_106645 | JGI IMG/M metagenome (GOLD analysis project Ga0136611, IMG submission 106645) | Polar desert sand microbial communities from Dry Valleys, Antarctica - metaG UQ223 (23.06) | ecosystem: Environmental > Terrestrial > Soil > Desert | place: Antarctica: Dry Valley...
CCTGCAGCAGTGGTTTTGGTGTCGTGGCTGGTGCCCGGCGCCGGTCACCTGGTGCAAGGACGCCGGCAAAAGGGCGTCATCTTCCTGATCGCGATTCCGTTGATGTTCGCGATCGGTCTCGCAATCAACGGCCGGTTGTTCCCGTTCATCTTCTCTGAGCCGCTGGTCGGCCTTGCCGCGATTGCCAATCTCGGCATGGGCATTCCGTACTTCATCGCCAGAGTCCTCGGCCTCGGCCAGGGCGTGGTGACCGCCGCGTCCTACGAGTACGGCAACACCTTTCTGATCGTATCGGGCCTGCTGAATATGCTCGTCGCGACTGACGCGTACGACGTGCGCCTCGGACGAAAGTGATGACGAGCCACTTCGGGTTGATGATCGTCTTCGCGCTGTTCGTCTCGCTGGTGTTTGCGGTGATCGCGAAAGATCAGCCTGGCGACCAATTCAAGGCCGGCGCGAAGCTGTTCGGCAGTTTCATTGCAGCTGCGTTCGTGCTCGGCTGGGTGATGCGCATCTTCCCGCTGTGATCGGTCTGTGGCTGCCGGTTGTGGCCTGGATGGCTGCGATCTACTACGGCTCCGCCATGAGCAGCGTGCCGGGGCCCGCCGCGGCCGTTTCCGACTCCGTGCTGCACATCGCCGGCTACGCCGGCCTGGCCACCCTGACCCTGCGCGCGACGTCCCGCGGTAAGTGGGCGGGGGTGACATTCGGCGCCCTGGCCCTGGCCCTGGTGATCGCCACGGTGCACGGACTGACGGTCGAGGGGCTGCAGATGCACGTGCCGACGCGCTCCGCGGAGTGGCGCGATGTCGTAAATGACGTCCTCGGCGCGCTGCTCGGCCTGCTTCCCGTGTGGGCGTGGAGTAAAATACGCTCTGCATGACCTTTGAAAACCTGAAGTTTGACCGCGTCGACGCCGTTGCCGTCATCACCTTCAACCGTCCCAAAGTCCTCAACGCACTGAACGCGCAGACGCTCACGGAACTGTCCACCGCGATCGCGGCATGCAAGGACGATCCGGGGGTGCGCGTGGTCGTGCTGACCGGCGAGGGCGAGAAGGCCTTCGTTGCCGGCGCCGACATCAACGAGCTCGCGGTGCAGACGCCGGTGCAAGGCAAACAGACCGCGGCGCGCGGCCAGCAGATCCTCGACAGCATCGAGCAGCTCGGCAAGCCGGTGATCGCCGCGATCAACGGCTTCGCGCTGGGCGGCGGCTGTGAGCTGGCAATGGCCTGCACGGTCCGCATCGCGGCCGACACGGCGCGTCTCGGGCAGCCCGAAATCAACCTCGGCATCATCCCGGGCTATGCCGGCAGCCAGCGGCTTCCGCGCCTGGTCGGCAGAGGACTGGCACTCGAGATCTTGTTGACCGGCGACATGGTCAGCGCGCAACGCGCCTACGAGATCGGCCTCGTCAATCGCATCGTGCCTGCGGCCGATCTGATGGCCGAAACCATGAAGCTCGCGAACACGCTGGCATCGAAGGCGCCGCTTGCGGTCCGCTACATCCTCGAAGCCGTGCACCAGGGCCTCGACGGCCCGCTCGCCGCCGGGCAACTTCTTGAGACCGCGTTGTTCGGCACCATCGCCGCCTCCGAAGACATGAAAGAAGGCACCACGGCGTTTCTCGAGAAGCGCAAGGCCGCCTGGCAAGGCAAGTAATGCGGATAGCGATCGTCGTCTCGCGCTTCAACGATTTCGTGACCGACCGTTTGCTCGAGGGCGCCCAAGCCGCGCTGCGCGACGCCGGGGTCGAGGACGGCGACGTCGAGGTGTTGCGCGTGCCCGGCGCATTCGAGATCCCGATGGCGGCACAGCGCGTGGCGGAGACCGGCAAGGTGTCCGCGGTGGTCTGTCTCGGCTGCCTGATTCGGGGCGCGACGCCGCACTTCGAATACATTGCCTCGGCGTGCGCGCATGGCATCACCGCCGCCGCCGCGAGCACCGGCGTGCCGATGGCGTTTGGTGTGCTGACGACCAATTCGGCGGAGGAAGCCCTCGAACGCGTGGCGCCCGGGCCGGCGCACAAAGGCCGCGAGGCCGCGGACGCCGCCATGGAAATGGCGCGGCTGTTTGCCGAGATCGGCGACGCACCGCCTTCGCTCGGCTACGGCGGGCCAAGCCGTTGACCGCAGATACTCCGGAACCTGGCGAACGGTGGGCGGGACGACATCGGGCCCGCGCCGCCGCATTGCAGGCGTTGTACGAGTGTGAGATCGGCGGCCTGACGCCGCAGCAGGCGCTCGGCGTGCTGCATCACGCCGGTCCTCCCGACGTCGACGATCCGGGGGAAACCGAGCATGCCTTCGTGATCGCGCTGGTCCGTGGCGCGATGCAGGATCGTGACGCGCTCGACGAGCGCATCGGCGACGCCGCGAAGAACTGGCGCGTCGAGCGGATGGCAATCCTCGACCGGCTGGTGATGCGGCTGGCGCTGCAGGAACTGCTGCAGCATCGCGACAGCCCGCCGCGGGTGGTGATCAGCGAGGCGATCGAGCTGGCGCGCTCCTACAGCGGCGAGGAAGCTGCGAAATTTGTCAACGGCGTGCTCGACGGCGCCTATCGGAAATTGAAGGAAGAGGGCATCGTCGTCGATTGACGATGCCGTGTGTAATGCCTGACGGCCTGATGGCCTGATGGCCTGATGGCCGGAAAAATGAGCAGCGAAGTCGTCCAGACTGAACAACGGCGCGAGAACCTCGAGGCGATCACCCGTCTTGGTTTTGCCGCGTACCCGAATAAGTTCGACACCACGCATGCCATCTCGCAACTGGTCGATGCGCATACCTCGACGCCGGCAGCGGACCTGGAAGCCGCGCGCATCGACACGGTCGCCGCCGGTCGTGTGGTGAGCATTCGCAACTTCGGCAAGGCGAGCTTCATCGTCCTGTCCGACGGCCGCTCGCGCCTGCAGGTCTACCTGCGTCAGGACGCCCTGAGCGAGCGCGATTATCAATTGTCGAAGCTGCTCGATCTTGGCGATCAGATCGGCGTCGCCGGACATTTGTTCCGCACCAAGACCAACGAGCTGTCGATCTGGGCGTCGTCGCTGGAATTTCTCGCGAAGTGCTTCCTGCCGCTGCCCGAGAAGTGGCACGGCCTGCAGGACGTCGAGATTCGCTACCGCCAGCGCTATCTCGACATGATCGTCAATCCCGAAGTGCGGCGCGTGTTCGAGATCCGAACCGCCGCCGTCGCCGCAATCCGCGACTTTCTCAAGGCCAACGGCTTCCTCGAAGTCGAGACGCCGATGATGCAGGTGATCGCGGGTGGCGCACTGGCGCGCCCGTTCGTGACCCATCACAACGCGCTCGACATGAAGCTCTACCTGCGGATCGCGCCCGAGCTCTACTTGAAGCGGTTGACGGTTGGCGGCGTCGAGCGGGTGTTCGAGATCAACCGCAACTTCCGCAACGAAGGCATCTCGACCCAGCACAATCCGGAATTCACGATGCTGGAGTTCTACTGGGCGTACGTCGACTACCAGCGGCTGATGTCGTTCACCGAAGAGCTGCTGTCGACGGTCGCCACGCAGGTGATCGGCACGACGCAGTTTCCATTCGGCGAGCACACCATCAACATGTCGGCGCCGTTTACGCGGCTATCGTTGCGGCACGCTGCCGCGGAAGCAGCGTCGAAGCGGCTAGGCGTGACGGTGAGGGTCGACCAGCTGCGATCGTTTGAGGCGGTGACGCAACTGGCGATGACGCTGGGCGTGCCGATTCCGAAGGGCGCGGGTGCGGGGAAGATCGCGAGCGCGATCTTCGAAGCGTTGTGGGAAGAGCACCTGATCCAGCCGACGTTCGTGTACGACTTTCCGACGGAGGTGTCGCCGCTGTCGAAGCAGCGCGCCGACGATCCGGACACCGTCGAACGCTTCGAGCTCTACATCGGCGGCTTCGAAGTGGCGAACGCGTTCAGCGAGCTCAACGATCCGGTGGAACAGCGGCGGCGCTTCGAAGGCCAGCTCGCCGAGCGCGATGCCGGCGACCAGGAAGCGCACGTCATGGACGAGGATTACGTCCGCGCGCTCGAGTACGGCATGCCGCCGGCGGGCGGGGAGGGCATTGGCATCGATCGGCTGGTGATGCTGCTGACCAATTCAGCGTCGATTCGCGACGTGATCCTCTTCCCATTGATGCGCCCCAGGGCGGAACACGGCGGCGAGTCGGGTGAGATCCGGGAACTGAAAGCCGAAAGCTGATCATGCCGTTTGAGCTGCAGGTCGCGCTCCGCTATCTGTTGGCCAAGCGCCGGCAAGTCTTCATCTCGGTCATATCGCTGGTCTCAACCCTTGGCGTCACCGTCGGCGTGATGGCATTGGTGATTTCGCTCGCGCTGATGACCGGACTGCAGGGCGAACTGCAATCCCGCATCCTCGGCGCCACCTCCCACGTGTTCGTCTACAAGCCGGCCGGCATCGAGGACTACCGCGCTGAGGTCGAGAAAATGCGCGCGTTCCCCGGTGTGATTGGCGCGGCTCCAGCGGTGCCCGGTAAGGGGATGATCAGCTCGCTGTCCGACGGGTTTCTTGCGCTCAAGGGCATCGACGCGGCAATGGAACCGAGCGTCACCGACCTGGGCAGCGCCATGATCGAGGGATCGCTGCAAGGCCTGACGCCCGCCAACGAAGACGACTTGCCGGGCATCGTGATCGGCAAGGACCTGGCCGCGGAGATCGGTGCCAAGGTCGGTGACACGGTGCGAGTGCTCACCACCAACGGCACGCTGTCGCCGATGGGCGTGATGCCGCGTCAGCGGCGGTTCAAGGTCGCCGGCATTTTCCGGATGGGGTTTTACGAGGCCGATGCGGGCTTCGGCTTTGTCGATCTCGACCGCGGCATGCTACTCGCCGGCACCGACGTCGTCGAGCACATCGAGCTGAAGGTCGCCAACGCCTACGACGCCCCGCAGATCGCCGACGACATCGCCAATGAATTCGGATCCGCGTACGTCACGCAGGACTGGACCGACATCAACCAGCAGCTGTATTCAGCATTGCTGCTCGAGAAGATCGGCATGGGCATCGGCATCGGCCTGATCGTCGCTGTCGCGGCCTTGAACATCGTTGCGTCGCTGATCCTGCTGGTGATGGAGAAGACCCGGGACATCGCCATCCTCAAGACGATGGGCGCCTCGGCGAAAAGTATCACGCTGATCTTCCTCCTGCAGGGCACCATCATCGGCGTGATCGGCACCGTGATCGGCGCGATCGCGGGCGCGACGCTCGCGTACTTCCTCGACCACTATCGCGTCATTACCATTCCGAGCGACGTCTACCAGGTGAGTTACCTGCCGTTCAAGCTGTTGCCCGCGGATTTCGCGGCGGTTGTGATCGGCGCGATCGTCGTCTGTTTCCTGGCGACGCTGTACCCGTCGCGCCAGGCGGCGCGTCTCGATCCCGCGCAGGCGTTGCGGTACGAGTAGCGCGATGGCATTCGTCACCGTCAACGGCCTGAACAAGTACTACACCGCCTCGCCGGGCAAGCGGTTGCACGTGCTGCGCGATCTCGACCTGTCCGTCGAGAAGGGCGAGATGGTGGCGATCATGGGCGCGTCCGGGGTGGGGAAGAGCACGCTGTTGCATGTGCTCGGCGGCCTCGATTCGATCGACAGCGGCGAGGTGACCGTCGGCGAGCACCGGATCGCGACCATGACCGACGAGACCCGCGTCGCCTTCCGCAACCGCCACATTGGCTTCGTGTTCCAGTTTCATCACCTGTTGCCCGAGTTCACGGCCGTTGAGAACGCGATGATGCCGTTGCGGATCGCGCGGGTCTCGGCGGTGGACGCGCGGCCGACAGCGGAAGCGCTTCTGGTACGGGTCGGCCTCGGCGATCGGCTGGATCACCGCCCCGGCATGCTGTCAGGCGGAGAACAACAACGCGTCGCGGTGTCGCGGGCGCTGGTGATGCAGCCGTCGCTGCTACTGGCCGATGAGCCAACCGGTGACCTCGATGAGGCGACCGCGGACTCGCTCCACGTGCTGCTGCGGACGATGCATTCGGAGTTCGGATTGACGGCGATCATTGCGACGCACAACCCGCGGTTGGCGGCGCAATGCGACCGAACGCTCCGCCTTGAGGGCGGCAAGTTACTTTAGAGTCCGCTCACCACTGTTCCTTTTGGCGATGATGACCTCAAATAGAACATATACTTAAGTCGATATTTAGCAACAGTTTAAGAGCCTCTGCCATAAATTATGTTCATTAAAGGAGCATGGTCCACGCAAAACGTTAGCCTAGCGCCGCACCTCCGATCGTCGCAAGTCATTTTAAATCAGACACTTAAAAGGTTATGTCCGCTACGAGCCCCATCTGTCCGTCTCTGGCGTAAGAGTTGATACAGAGACCGACCGTAGGAGTAGTGTGAAATGCGGATCCTCTCTAGCGGTCTGAAAGTAGCTGCGCTCGCCCTTTGGTTATCGGTCAGCGTGAGTGGCCAGGCGCCTCTCGCCACCCTGTCAAGCGATCTGTTGGTGCTCGTGCTGGGCGGCTCGACGCAGCAAGTCAGGGCGATCATCCGTGGCGACGTCGCCACCATCCAATCGATCGCCTCCCGTGATGGCCTGCCGGTGCTACGCGTCCTCGACGGCCTGGTGGTGGTCAGCGCCAGGCCTACCGAGCTGTCGGTATTGCGACAAGTGCCGGGCATCCAGTCGATCTCGCGCGACAACATCGTGTCGCCGCTGATGGTCGTCGCGCAGAAGGTGATGGCGGCGGATCAGGCGCGCGCCGCCCAACCTGGCGGACTACTCGGTATCGGCGCAATGCCGGCGGTCACCGGAAAAGGCGTCGGCGTCGCGATCATCGACTCGGGCATCAACACGGCACATGCGGCACTAAGCGGCAAGGTCACCGCCGCGGTCAGCTTCGTGTCGGGCGATCCGTCGACCAACGACGGGTTCGGACACGGCACACACATCGCCGGCATCGTCGCCGGAAAAGACACGCTGGCAACCCCGCTCTACAAGGGCGGCGTCGCACCGGGAGCGCACCTGATCAATGTCCGGGTGCTTGGCAATAACGGCGGCGGCTATACCAGCGACGTGATTGCCGGCATTCAGTGGACCGTCGCCAATCGCGTCAAGTACGGCATCCGCGTTGCCAATCTCTCGCTCGGTCACCCGCAAGTCGAGCTGTGCCTCACCGATCCGCTCTGCCTCGCGGTGGAGAAGGCGGTCGCAAGCGGGCTGGTGGTGGTGACCTCGGCGGGTAACAACGGCAAGAACGCGGCCGGCGAGGAAGTATTTGCCAGCATCACCACTCCGGGAGTGGCGCCGAGCGCGATCACCGTCGGCGCGCTGACCACCTGGGCGACCGTGTCGCGTGGCGATGACACCATTGCGTCATATAGCTCGCGCGGTCCGACGCGTTTCGAGCTGGGGCTGAAGCCGGACCTGGTTGCGCCTGGGAACAAGATCGTCTCGCTCGAAGCAGCGAATGCCTACCTGGCGACTCAGTATCCGTCCATGCACGTGGCCGGCAGTCACAACAACTCCTACTCGATGATGAGCGGCACTAGCATGGCGGCCGCGATGGTCAGCGGCGGCGCGGCGCTGTTGCTCGAAGACGGCGTAATGACGTCGCGCCAGGTGAAGCTGGCGATGCAGCTGAGTGCGACTTTCATCCCCGATGCGGGTGTGCTGCGTTCCGGTGTAGGCATTGTCAACCTCTACTCGGCGCGCCGCGTGAACGGCGTCGTGACTTCGCTTATCGGCGTCATCCCGCCGGTGACGATCGCCGGCGAGACGATTCGTCCGAGCGGGTTGTTGTTGGCGAATGCCACCCTCGACCGCGTGTTCGCACCGGTTGGCACGTCCGTGGTCGGCTCTCTTGAACTGCTGTCGAACTGGTTGAACCTCGTCGTCGCGCCCGCACGCCTCACGGCGTTGCGCGGCTCGCAGATGCTGTGGGGCGACCAGATTCCGGCTCAGCAGATGCTGTGGGGCGATCAGACGCCACTTGGCCAGCAAATGTTGTGGGGGGATCTCACGCCTTTTGGACAGCAGATGCTCTGGGGCGATCAGACTCTGGGTCAACAAATGTTGTGGGGCGACCAGACCCTTGGCCAGCAGATGTTGTGGGGCGATCAGACGTTCGGGCAGCAAATGCTCTGGGGTGACCAGACCAGCGGCCAACAGATGCTCTGGGGCGATGCCAACTACACCAACGGCAACCAAATGCTGTGGGGTGATTCCGTAAGACCGGACGGTCAGTGACCACACGCTTCCTGACACCGGTCACCGTCTATGTCGGCGCCGTTGCCGCCGTAGGCGTGGCCGTTGTCGGCGCGTCGCTGGTGGCGTTGCCGGGAACGCCGCACGTCTACGAATGGACGACGCTGTCCGTGCTGGCGCTGATCGCGGGCCGATTCGGACTGCGTTTGCCGGTGACCAAGGCCTGGTTCTCGATGTCGGACACGTTCTACATCACGTCGGCGCTGCTCGTTGGCCCGGCGCCCGCCACCGTGACCATGATCATCGACAGCATGGCGGTGTCCTACAGCCGCAAGTGGGGGTGGCGCCGCCTGGTGTTCAACGCCACCGCCCCGGCGATTGCATTCTGGAGTGGCGCGCAAGTGTTCTATGCCGTCTCCGGCGTCGAGCCACTGCTCGGCCAGAAGGTGTACGCCGAACAACTCATCTGGCCGCTGGTGTGCCTGACGACCGTGTACTTCGTGCTCAATTCGGGATTGACCGCGTTCGCCGTGTCGCTAGAGAAACGAACCTCGCCCGCCGCGGTTTTCCGGTCGCACTTCGGCACGGTGTCATTGACCTTTTTTGCGGCTGGCTCGACCGCGTTTCTTGTCGTCCTGTTGTCGCAATACTTGAACGTGCTTGCGCTGACCGCGGTGATTCCATTGATTGCCGTGATTCACCTGGCGATGCGCTCGTGGACCGGCCGCATCGAAGACGCCGAAAAGCATGTCGCGACCGTCGACCGCCTGTATCTGTCGACGATCGGCGCGCTCTCGACGGCGATCGAAGCGAAAGACGGCGTCACCAGCATGCACATTCATCGCGTCCAGCACTATGCGATGGGCCTCGCCAACGCGCTCGGCTCGCTGGACGAGCTGACGATGAAGGCGCTGCAGGCTGCGGCGCTGCTGCACGACACCGGCAAGCTCGCGGTGCCGGAGCGCATCCTCAACAAGCCGGGCAAGCTGACGCCGGTTGAATTCGAGGCGATGAAGCTGCATGTCGACGTCGGCGCCGATATCCTGTCGTCGATCGATTTTCCGTATCCGGTGGTGCCAATCGTCCGCGCGCATCACGAGAACTGGGACGGCTCGGGCTACCCCAACGGCCTCAAGGGCCTCGAGATCCCGATCGGTGCGCGCATCCTGTCGGTGGTGGATTGCTACGACGCGCTCACCTCCGACCGGCCGTATCGTGCCGGGATGACGGACGACGAGGCGCTCACCATCATCCGCGCCCGTCGGGGCACGTTCTACGAACCGGCGCTTGTCGACATGTTCGAGCGGGTCTGCCGCGACATCGCGCCGCTGGTTGTCAAGCCGCAGTTGCAGAAGGCGATCGACAAGATCAGCAAGACGGTGGCGATGTCGCTGCCCCAACCGGTCGCCGCCCCAGCACCGATCCCGGCCAGCGAAGCACCGGAAGCGTTGCGCGCGCTCGCGAACCTGGCCCGCGTGGTCAGCGGCCGCCCAACCGTGGCGGACATTTCATCGTTGATCTGGTCGCACGTGCGTCACGTCGTGCCGAATGCCAGCTGCGCGTTTTTCGTGAGCGAGCCGGCGAGCGACACCGTCAAGGTGGCGTTCGTGGCAGGCAGCGCCGCGTCGATGCTGCAGGGCCTCGAGATGAAGCTCGGCGAAAAGCTGACCGGCTGGGTCGCGGACAACCAGCAGCCGATCGTCAACTCGGAAGCGACCCTCGACCTCGGATCCGAAGCGGCACTGGCCGGCCTCAACTACTGCCTTGCGTACCCGCTCGTCGCCGAAGGCCAACTGGCCGGAGTGCTGTCGCTATATGGCGCGGAAGCGTTCCGTGAGGAGCAGACACAGACGCTGCAATTCGTGATGCCGCATCTCGCGCAGATGTTCATCTCGATCGAGCGCCGGGTCGAAGCGCCGCCGGCGCCGAGCACCAAGCAGCCGCTCCGTATCATCGCCAGCCGTTAACCGCCCCGCCGTCACTCCCTTTCCTAGGCTTGCCGGCCAGTTCACGCAGTCGGGGACCGGCAAGAAAAAGGGTTAGCGCTCGTCGTACCAGCTGCGCAGCTGCGCTTCGATATCGGCGGACGCTGTGAACAGGTCCGCCGGATATTTTCGATAGTCCAGGCTCGCCTGAAAGATCGCGAACCGCCGATCGGTGTTTGCCGTCAGCCCCGCCAGATACTGCAATCGCAAATGCCGCTCGCGGTTGATCTCCGCATCGACCAGCCACGGCGCCAGATCGCGCGCGCGCCCGGCGTGGGTCGCGAACACATCACCGGCTGATTTCAGCAGGATCTCGTCCATCGACGCCTTGACACGAGGTGCCGCGTCGATACGGGCCTGGATGGCCGCCTGGCTGATCGGCGTGTCTTCAGCTCGACCAAGCGCCACCAGGTCGTAGCCCTCCTCGAGCAAATCGGGATTCCAGAGCGTGGTGTCCGGGAACACTTTGGCGAAAGTGCCAATCTCGCTCTTCACTGAGCGCTCATCGGTCTCGTACAGCGGAATCCACTGCGTGACCACGCCGCCCGGCGCCAGGTGCTCCTTGGCGAGGGTCAAATACTCGAGTGAATACAGGGTCGCGGCGCCGCGAACCCACGGATGGATCGGATCTGACGTGATGATGTCGAACTTCTCCGTGGTCGTCTGCAGGAAGTGGCGCGCATCGTCGGACACCAGCTGGATGCGCGGATCGTCGAAGACGTGGTGGTTCTCCTTGGCGAAATAGGTGCGCGCGCTGATCGGCACGACCGGCTCGATCTCGCAGATCACAATGCGCTCGACTTCCGGGTGAATCGAGAGCGCGCCGGCGGTGACGCCCGCACCGACGCCGACAATCAGGATCGACCGGGGACGGGGATGGATCAGCGCCGGAACGTGGCCGAGCATGCGCTCGAGGCGCATGTCGATGTCCATATCCGAGGCCTCGACCTTGCCGGCAATATGAAACTGGCGCGCACCGCCGACGTGTTCGGTGACCGCGACCGACGCGGTTGCGCCTTCAGCGAGGTAGAGGAACCGCTTGATCGATGCCATGAATTGACCGACCGTCCGTAGGCGATCAGATGTCCTGGAACTGGCGGCACGATCCACATCGCGCCCGCGGCCAGCGCGGCCGTGATCGCCAGGCGCTGGCTGCGGGCGCCCTTCGCGGCATCCCACAACAACACGGTGCCACTGAGTGCGGCGAACGCGACGAGCGCCTGTTGAGCGGCATGACTGCCAAGCAGCGGGATGCCGATCAGCGTAAATGCGAGCGCGCCGGCGAGCGCGCCGGCGGTGTTGATCGCGTTGATGCGCGCGACGTAGCCCGCGAAATCGCGCGCGCCGCACGCCAGCGTCAACGGGAAGCTCGCGCCCCACAGGATGGTCGCCGGCAGGAGTGCGAACGCACACCGCAGCGCATCGAAAGCAAACGCCAGTGACGGCGTGGCGCGAACGTTCGGCAGGAACTGCGCCGTAGGTTGCCACCCGGGCAGCACGTTGACGATCGCCCACGCCCCGAACGCGATCGCCACGGCGAGCGCCACGTGAACGACGCCAAGCACCGATCGCGGATCCGATGTTCGCCGCCCGAGTCTCGATCCCAGCAGGCCTCCGATACCCAGACCCGTCAGGAACACCGCGAGGATCAATGAGAAGGTGTAGACGCTGGCGCCGAACAGCAGCGACAGTTGACGTGTCCAGACCACCTCCGCGCCAAGCGCGGTGAACCCGGCGAGGGCGGCGGCCGAATATATAGGTGCCTGGGGCGCCTGGGGCGCCTGGGGTGCCTGAGGCGCCAGAGCGCCGTCGGTCTCGGGTGAATGAGCCGCGAGGCGCCAGAAAACTGCAGCGACGATCAGGTTCAGCAAAACGGCGACTGCGGTCGCGACCACCGTGTCGTGGACGCGCAGCAGGTAGAAGCCCGCGAGCACCGTGCCGCTCGTGGCTCCGGCGAGGTTGGCGGTGTAGAGCATACCCACTGCTGACGCCTCTCGAGCCTGGCCGGCCGAAGCCCTGGCGAAGGCGGCCGCGATTGCCGGCAGCGTTGCGCCCATCAGCATCGTCGGCGGAGTAAGCACGATGAAGCACACCAACGCGCGCAGCGTGACGGCGCCGGCACCGGGCTCGGCGAGCGTCAGGTAGATGCGTTGGATGTAGGGCAGTGCGAGCGGAATCGCCACGCCGAAGATCGCAATTCCGGTCTCGAGTGCCGCAACGACGCGGAAGGGATGCGACCCCCGCGGCGTCAGCCTGGTCAGCAGCCAGCTGCCGAGCGCCATCCCGCCCATGAACGCGCACAGCAGCACCGCCACCGAGATGGAAGAGGCGCCGACCACGAGTTGGACGAGATAGAACCAGACCGTCTCGTAGATCAACGCCGCGCAGCCGCTGAAGAAAAACAGCACGAGCAGCCGAAGCATCGATGGCATCCTACATTGGGTTGGCTGGATTCGATGTGATCGTCGTGGGGCTTGGCGCGATGGGCAGCGCCGCGGCGGCGCACGCGGCGGCGCGCGGGCAGCGCGTGCTCGGCCTCGAGCAGTTTCAGCCGGCGCATGATCAGGGATCGAGTCACGGCCGATCTCGCGTGATCCGCCTCGCATATTTCGAGCATCCTGCGTATGTGCCGCTGCTCCGGCGAGCCTACGAGTTGTGGCGACGCCTCGAAGGCGCGACCGGGCGCGATCTGCTGCGCGTTACCGGCGGCCTGATGATCGGGTCGCCCGAAAGCGAGGTCGTCGCCGGCAGCGTGCGAAGCGCGCGCGAACATCAACTCGATCACGAGATGATGGAGGCGGGGGACATTCGCCGGCGCTTCCCGGTCTTCACTCCGCAAGACGGAACCGTCGCCTTGTACGAGACTGAGGCCGGTGTACTGTTTCCCGAAGAAGCCATCCGCGCGCATCTCGATCTCGCGGTCGACAACGGCGCGCGGCTGCATTTCGACGAGCGCGTCGAGGGCTGGCAGGTCTCGCCCTCCGGAACGATAGACGTTCGCACCGCCCGCGCCCGGTACGAAGCCGGGCGGCTGATCCTGGCTCCGGGCTCGTGGGCCTCGTCGCTCTTCAAGATCGACTGGCTGCCGCTCGACGTGGAGGCGCAACAGCTGCATTGGTTTTTCCCGGACGGAGGCGCAGCGGCATTCGCGCCCGATCGGTTTCCGATTTACATCTGGGATCTCGGAGAGGGCGTTCAGTTCTACGGCTTCCCAGCGGAGGAGGATGGCCGCGTCAAGGTGGCGTTCTTTCGATCCAGGGTGACAGGGGAGAGGGCGATGCGCGAAGCGCTCCGGCCCGCGCTACCGTCGCTTGCCGACGGGACGCTGGTAGAAACCGTCACCTGCAAATACACGCTCACGCCGGATCATCATTTCGTGATCGGCCTGCATCCCGACTGGCCGAACGTTACGATCGCATCGCCCTGCTCGGGCCATGGCTACAAGTTCGCGACTGTGATCGGCGAAATTCTTGCCGACCTGGCGATCGACGGGGCGACGCGGCACCCCATCAACCTGTTCGACCCGCGGCGCTTCAGAGATTCGCCAGCTTGAAGATTGCCTTGGCCAGGCCTGAATAGTCCTCGTCGCCCTCGCCGGCGGCAATCTGCGCGTTGACAAGCTGCTGAACGACGCCGCTCGCTACGGCTGGGACGCCGTTCTCGGCCAGCGTGTTCATCGCGATGCCGAGATCCTTCTTGAACAACTTCGCCTTGAAGCCCGGCTTCCAATTGCCGGTGATCATCCGCTCGCCGTGCACTTCGAGCACGCGGCTTTGCGCGAAGCCGCCCATCAAGGCCGCGCGCACTTTCATGGGATCGACACCGGCCTTACGGGACAGTGCGATCGCTTCGGCGACGACCGCCATCGTTCCACCCAGCACAATCTGGTTGCACGCCTTGCAGATCTGCCCCGCGCCGGAGTCGCCGACGTGGACAATGCGATCGGGCTTGCCCATCGCGCTGAGCACGCTGCGCACCGATTCGAGCGCAGCCGCATCACCGCCGACCATGAAGGTCAGCGTCCCATCGATCGCGCCGATCTCACCGCCGCTCACCGGCGCATCGAGCATCGACGCGCCAAGCTGCTTCGCGCGCGCCGCCAGCCGCCGGGCGATCGCCGGCGCAATCGTGCTCGAGTCGACGATCACCGTGCCCTTGGCCATGGCGGCAAAGACGCCGGTTTCGTCCTCGAGGACGTTCGACACGTCGGGCCCGTCCGGCAGCATCGTCATGATGTGCCGCGCCGTGCGCGCGACTTCCGCGGGTGAGCCGGCGGCGGTCGCGCCGTCGTTGACCAGCTCCTCTACAGCACCGCGGCTGCGGTTGTGGACGATGACCGAGAAGCCCTTCTTGAGCAGATTGCGCGCCATGGGTTTGCCCATGAGGCCGAGTCCGATGAAGCCAACGGTGTGTGACATGGCGGAAATGATAGTCCGAACTATTCCCGATGATCCGAACGCCAGCATCAATGTGATGACGTGGCGACCCAACTCATGCGGGCTCCGGAGTGGTGGCGATTCGTTGGGTCCAGCTCGCGCATCACGTCGTCATGGCCCGCGGCGCCTTCGCGATGCAGCCATGTCGTCAGCCACCCGCCGGGGTAGCCGCCGCCCGAGACGGTCGACAGAGAGTCGATGTGTTTCAAGACACCGGTGTGTGCGAGGCCCTGCAGCACACCGAGCGCAAACGTCGCGCTGCGAATACCGCCGCCCGACAAACACCGCGCAGCGCCAGGAACTCCGCCTCCAACGCGTCACACCACGACAGTGGTGGCGTGTCGGACGGTGCGAAGTCGGGGTCATTGGGCGGCGCCCGTCAGTCGCTGCCACAGCGTTCGCGGCTTGGCTCCCGGCGCCGGGATCACACACTGCTCTTGCGGGTACCCAGGAACGTGCGCCGCCGGATCGCCATCGACGTCGTCATTGCGCACCTTGAGGTGCTCGATGATGGCCAGTCGATCCTCGTGCAAGAGCAGCGGGCCGATGCTGCCCTGTGCGGGCGGGTCGCCTTCCTGCCACTCCTTGTATCGCGCACTGAACTCATGGCCGGTGTTGCGATTGCCGTCCTTGGCCGTGTCGAGCTCCCAGTACGGCGCGCCGACCTCCGCGAGACCGAGCTTCACGGTGTCGAACTCGCGGCTGCCGACGCGGAACTTCTTCGGACGATCCTCGACGGGGGAGAGCAGGTCGTAAATCGTCGGCACCGAGCCGTTGTGGAGGAACGGTGGTGACGCCCAGATACCGCCAAGTGGTCGCGGCTTGTACGCGGCAACCACCTGCGGCAGATCGAGCACGCCGAAGCCATCGCGTTCCGCCGCTTCGCTGTCCGAATAACGGTGGGCCGCGTAGTTCTGGTTGCGGATCATCATGCCGAGATAGCTCAGCGCGGCGCCAACCTTGATGCTAGCGGGATTGATGTCATTGAGCCTGGCCTGCATGTCGGCGTCGAGCCCGTCAAGCGTGGCGCGGAGCGCGGCGACCCGTGTCGCGATCTCCGGCGCCGCTGGTTGAGCCGTGAGCTCGGCGATCTGTGCGTTCAGATCGGCCGCGCGCCTCCGCTTACTCTCCTCGAGCGTGGGCCTGGCGACATTGCGCAAGTCATCGGCCGTCAGCCCGGTGCGCGTGATGTCCATGTCGGCGTTGGTACTCGCGAAGTTCCCCGCGCTGTTGGGGTCGGTGCCGATGTCGTCGAGGCAGAGCCACTTGACGAGCCATTCGGGCTCGCTGACGGACTTGAGCGGCGCGTTCAGCGCCTTGATCGAGGGCGGAGCGATATGCGGCCCGTGGCACGACTGGCAATGCTCCGTGAACAGGACCTTGCCGCGTGCGGCCTTGGTCCGATCGATCGGACC
>Ga0136611_10001555_pt1 | contig 16012 bp, 12 predicted proteins | sample AntDrymUQ2232306_2_FD_106645 | JGI IMG/M metagenome (GOLD analysis project Ga0136611, IMG submission 106645) | Polar desert sand microbial communities from Dry Valleys, Antarctica - metaG UQ223 (23.06) | ecosystem: Environmental > Terrestrial > Soil > Desert | place: Antarctica: Dry Valley...
GGAAGGGGCCACCGCCGTCCGCCGAGAAAGCAGATCTTGCAAAATATGGGCTTGGGGCAAGAAGGGATTCCTCCCCGTGAGGCACCAAAAAAGCGTGCCGCCGAGGGCGTAGATGTCCGCCCGGATGTCCACCGCTGCGGCATCGAACGTCTGCTCGGGCGCCATGAAATCGACCGTCCCCAAGATCGTGCCGGGCGTGGTCATCCGGGTGTCGAATTGCCGGGCCAGGCCGAAGTCGAGGAGTTTCGCCTGGCCGTCCGGCGTCAGCCGGATGTTGGCGGGTTTGATGTCGCGGTGGATCAGGTCGTGCTTGTGGGCTTCGGCGAGTGCCTCGGTGACCTGACGGATGATGTCGCAGGCCAGGGACGGGGAGACCGGCCCGGTCTCGTTGACGTACTCTTCCAGATCTTGGCCCGGGACCAGTTCCATGACGAAATAGCGCAGGCACGGGGATCCGGGCGCGGAGATTTTCCCGGCGTCCATGGCCGCCACGATATTCGGGTGCTGGAGTTGGGCGACGACCCGGATTTCCATCAAGAACCGCTGCTCGATCTTCGCATCCGATTCGGCATGGAGGGCCAGAACTTTGATCGCCACGGGTCGGCGCATGTCTCCGTGTTCGGCACTGAAAACGACCCCCATTCCGCCCGCGCCCAAGCGGTCCAAGACCCGGTAGTTGCCGAGGACGAGACCGTAGGTGGTGCCGGCCGCGACGCGGTCCGCCTGGTACGTGGTCAACAAGCCGTACGCGACGAGCCGCGCCAGAATATCTTCGGTCTCCGAGCACTGTTCGATCGCCTCCCGCGCGGGGCCAGGCAATTTGTCGAAGTCCTCTTGCAACACGATGGTGGTCGCCAGCAATTCGATCAGCAACGCTCGGGCGGGTGTCGATCGGATTTGCGAACCCGCCTCGTCGGGGTCGCGCCGCGCGTCGGATCCTCCCCTTGCCGGCAGCGGGGTGCGAAAAAGGGGTGGCCGCTGGGCGCCGCTGCGAGTGATGGCATTGCTCATTGCGAGTCGGTCCGCGAACCTGTGGGAAAACACCGCCACGGGAGTCTAGGATTGAAAGGGAGTCGGGACCGAGCTTTTCCGAAGCGGCGCTCAAATAGCGATTGCGCCTTGGGTTCTCATTGGATTGTCGAATCGAGCGGCGAACCTGGCCCCGGCTCGAATCGAAACTTGCGAACTCGTTCAAACGCACTATCGTTCATAATGCGTCAGTGGTGCTAGCCGCGGAACAAAGCCAGTTCCGTGGCATCGGCACTCCGGAGTACACCCCGACTCGGAGAGTGCCGATGGATGCCGACCTCGCCCGTCTCTTCCTCTCCGCCTCCGTCCTTCCGGCCACCGCCGGCGTTTCCTTGTCCCGCCACCGCTTCGCCTCCCCCCCGCCGGTCGGGGCGGTGGCCGAGTGGCCCGCGCGATCCGACGGTGAACACCAATGAACTTGACGCTCTTCCAGAGAGGTCTGCTTCTGCTCATGGTCTTGTTAGTCTTCCAGTTGGGCCTGCTCGGGCTTGTGCTCCAGATCCGGCGCGAGAACGCGGAAGCCCAGCGGTGGGCGACGCACACCAAGGAAGTCCTCACGACCGGGCAAACCGTCCTCACCGGGCTGTCCGATGTCCAAGCCGGGGCGCGGGGGTACGCATTCTCCCGAGACCCCGCGTTCCTCGCCCCGGCGGTAAACGCCGGACGGGAGTTGCCGGAGACGCTTCGCCGGCTGATCGAACTGGTTCAGGACAACCCGGGGCAGTCGGCCCGGGCGGCGGCGGCGGCGGATCAGGCGCTGAAGTATCTCGCCTGGTCCACCGAGGTCGTGGATGCGATCCGGCACGACCCCCATGCCCCCGCCGCCGACCGGGCGGCCGAGCGCGTCCGCGCCGGGGAGGGGATCCGCGAGATCGACCCGCTCCGCCGGGAGATCGGCGAATTCCTGGCGGAGGAGCAGCGGCTGGATCGGGATCGGACCGCAGCCCTGGAGGATGCCCAGCTGTGGAGTCGGTGGGCGATGGCCGGCGCCGGCGTCGCGTCCTTCCTGTTCCTCGGGCTGGCGACCGTCGTGTTCAGCCGGGGCATCAGCCGGCGGTTCGCCGTCCTGACGGACAACACACGACGGCTGGCGGCTCGCGAGGAGTTGAACCCCCCTCTCGGCGGCCGCGACGAGATCGCCCGGCTCGACCTCGCCTTCCGCGACATGGCGACCGAATTGGGCCGTTCCCGTGAAACGCTGCGGAAGTCGTCGGACGAGATCCGCGACCTCTTCGACAATGCCCCGTGCGGGTACCACTCGGTCGATGCCGAGGGCACGGTCATCGCCATGAATCGAACCGAACTCCGGTGGCTCGGGTATTCCGAGGCCGAAGTCATCGGGTCGATGCGGTTCGCCGACGTGCTCAGCTCGGCCAACCGGGAAGTGTACTGGAAGACGTTCGCCCGGGTGAGGGAATACGGGGCGGCGGCCGACGTCGAACTCGAACTCGTCCGCAAGGACGGGAGCACGTTCCCGGTCCTGCTCAACTCGTCCGCCGTCCGCGACTCCGACGGCCGCTTCCTCCGGAGTCGCACGACCCTCACCGACCTGACCGAGCGGAAGCGGGCCGAGGACGAAGTCCGGCGGTTCAACGACGAACTGGAGGAGCGGGTCCGCCATCGGACGGCCGAGCTGGCCGAAGCGAACCGGGATCTGGCCCACAAGAACGCCGAGAATGAGATGTTCGTGTACAGCGTCTCGCACGATCTCCGATCCCCGCTTGTCAACCTCCAGGGGTTCAGCAAGGAGCTGGAGAAGGGCTGCCGGGCACTGGTCGCGCTCCTGTCGGACGTGTCGCTCCCGGGGGAGGTCCGCGAGCCGGGGTTGGCCCTGTTGGACGGGAAGATGGCCAAGTCCGTGGGATTCATCCAGTCGGCCGTCATGCGGCTTTCGGGGATCATCGACGCCCTGCTGCGGCTGTCCCGGGTCGGGCGGGTGGAGTATCGTCGGGAGACGGTCGACGTGTCGCGCGTCATCGCCCGGGTGTTCGAATCGATGCAGGGAACCATTGCGGAACGCGGGGCCACGGTCACGGCCGGCGACCTGCCGCCGGTCTCGGGGGATCCGACGGCGGTGGAGCAGGTGTTCGCCAATCTCGTCGGCAACGCCCTCACCTACCTCGATGCGGCCCGGCCCGGCCAAATCGAGGTCGGCTGCCACTCCGCCGAGGCGGACGGGGCGCCCGCGGGCTTTCGCACTTACTACGTGCGCGACAACGGGCTGGGAATCGCCGAGGCCCACCGCACCAAAATCTTTCAGGCGTTCCAGCGCGCACACCCGTCCGTCGCCAAGGGCGAAGGGCTCGGATTGGCGATCGTCTCCCGCGTCGCCGAGCGGCACCGGGGGCGGGTTTGGGTGGAGTCGGCGGTCGGCCAGGGGAGTACGTTCTACGTGACTCTGCCGGCCTCCGCGTGAATTCGTGCGGGAACGGGATCGCACACCTTTTTCGAGAGGAAGACGATGTCACACGGCGAACTGATCATCCTAATGGCCGAGGACGACGAAGGCCACGCCGTCCTCATCCAGCAGAACTTGGTGGAGGGCGGACTGGCCAACAAGGTCATCCACGTCAAAGACGGTCAAGAGGCCCTCGACTACATACTGGGCGAAGGCGACTTCGCCGGCCGCGCCCCCAACGGTCCGCTGCTCCTCCTGCTGGACATCAATATGCCTCGGGTGGACGGGGTCGAGGTCCTCCGCCGGCTGAAGGCGGATCCGAAGACCGACAAACTCCCGGTCATCATGCTGACGACCACCGAAGATCCCCGGGAGGTCCAGCGCTGCTACGAGCTGGGGTGCTCCAGCTACGTCACCAAGCCCGTCGCGTACGAGCGGTTCGTCGAGGCCATCCGCCGACTCGGCCTGTTCCTGTCCATCGTCCAAGTTCCCCGAGAAGACATGAAGGGCTGACGAAGAAAAGTGTTTTTGTCGGGATGATACGCAAGACAAGTAAGGACATGTTACAATGACATCCGATGGAATAAGATGTCGCGTCCAAGCGGTAGCGTTTCCTTTCCCAAACGAAGTGGGCCAGCTATCAGCACTTCTACCCGCCCACAGGCCACCATCTTGGTCGTCGAGGACGACCCCGGTATCGCCGAACTCGAGCGGGGGCGGCTCGAAGAGGCCGGCTACCAGGTCACACTCGCCGGTACCGCCGAGGAAGCGTCCGCGCTGGTGCGCGCGGGCGGGATCGATTTGGTTCTTCTGGACTACCGCCTGCCCGGCGGAGTGGACGGCTTGGACTTCTACGGCCGCCTCCAGGCCGATGGGTTCGATCTTCCGGTGATCCTGGTGACCGGTTTCAGCGACGAGGGGGTCGTGATCCAAGCCCTGCGGAGCAGGGTGAGAGACTTCGTGACCAAGTCGCTGGAATACCTCAATTACCTGCCCGAAGCGGTCGGACGGGTCATCCGGCAAGTTCGGATCGAACAGCGGCTGGCCGAGTCGGAGGCGAGCTTGGGCGCGGTCATCGAATCGGCCAAGGACGCCATTATCGTCGCCGGGCCGGATCGCCGGATCACCATGTTCAATCCGGCGGCCGAGCGGATGTTCCGCTGCCCCGCCGCGGACGCCCGAGGGCGTCCCTTGACCCGGTTCATCCCCAACGAGTACGGCCCGATCGGGGGCTATGCCAACGGATCGGAGGAAATCTCCGTCAGCCAAAGCGTCCGCACCGGAACCCGCGGGATCCGCAACGACGGGGAAGAGTTCCCGCTGGAAGCCTCGGTCTCGCGGGCCGAAGTCCGGGGCCAGAAGTTCCACACCGTCGTCGTCCGCGACATCAGCGAGCGCAGGCGCGCCGAGGAGGCGCTGCGCGCCTCGAAGGAGGAATGGGAGCAGTCCTTCAACGCCCTGACGGACAACATCTGTATCGTGAACCGGTCGGGCACCATCCTCCGGGCCAACAAGACGATGCGGGATCGGTTCGAACCGCTCCACGGGAACCTGGACGGCCTCGACTACCGCGTGATCTACTGCGGCAGTGCCACCTGCGTCCCCCAACCCCCCTGCGCCGCCGTCCTCACCGACGGCTCCGCGTTCGTCGGCGAGATGGCGCTCCCGATGCTGGAGGGCTGGTATCAGGTCGCCAGCTATCCCCTCGCGGATCCGGGAGGGGCCCGGGTCGGGGCGGTCTCCGTCGTGCGCGACCTGACGGAGCGGAAGCACCTCGAACAGCAGCTCCGGCAGGCGCAGAAGATGGAGGTGGTCGGCCAGCTCGCCGGCGGGGTGGCCCACGACTTCAACAACATGCTCACCGTCATCAACGGCTTCAGCGACCTCACCCTCGCCCAATTGGACGCCGCGCATCCCGTCCGGGACATGGTCGAGGAGATCCGGCGGGCCGGCGAGCGGGCCACCGGCCTGACGCGCCAGCTCCTGACCCTCAGCCGCCAGCAAGTGGTCGCCCCGAAGGTTCTGAACATCAACACGGTGGTCGCGGAGGCGACCAAGATGCTGCGCCAGCTCATCGGGGCGGACGTGCAGTTGGTGACCCGACTCGACCCCGCTCTGCGGCTGGTCAAGGCCGACGCCGGGCAGATCGAGCAGGTGGTCATGAATTTGGCGGTGAACGCCCGCGACGCCATGCCCACCGGCGGCCGGCTCACCGTCGAAACTCTCAACAGCGACCTCGATGCGGAAGCCGTGGCCGCCCACCCCCGGGCGCGGCCGGGACCGTACGTGCTGCTCCGCGTCACCGACACCGGCCACGGGATGAGCGACGCCGTGAAGGCGCGCATCTTCGAACCGTTCTTCACCACCAAAGATATCGGCAAGGGCACCGGGCTGGGCCTCGCCACCGTATTCGGGATCGCCGAGCAGTCGGGTGGGCACATGGAGGTGGAGAGCGAGACGGGGCGGGGCACCGCTTTCTCCGTCTACCTGCCGGCCACCGCCGAGACTCTCCACGGCACCGGGACGCACCCGATTCTCCGCGAGGTTCCGCGCGGCCACGAGACGATCCTGCTGGTGGAGGACGATGCCTCCCTGCGATCCTTCGCCGTCACAGTCCTCCGCGGGGCCGGCTATACCGTCTTGAAGGCCGGGGAAGGGGCGGGGGCACTGACCGTCTGCGAGCGGCACGACGGGCCGATCGACATCCTGGTGACCGACAGCGTGATGCCGGGGATGGGGGGCCGACAGTTGGCCGAGCGCGTCGCGATCCTCCGGCCGTCTGCGCGCGTGCTATACATGTCCGGGTACACTTCGGATGCGGCCGTCCGGCACGGCGTCGAACAGGCCCGCACGGCCTACCTCCAGAAACCGTTCACCCCCGCCGCGCTGATCGGCAAGGTCCGCGAGGTTCTCGATAGCAGGCTATGAGAGGGTGAAGCCCGGAACGTCCGGTTCTTCCGGGCGGGCCCCGATTCGATGGCGAGGAATGCGAGGCCGACATGGAAACCTCCGGGCACCGGATCCTGGTGATCGAGGACGACGAGGGCGTCGGGGTGATCCTCGATCGGCTCCTGACCGCGCAGGGCCACACGATCCGCCGGGCGCGCGACGGCCGGGAGGGGCTGGCCCGGTTCGCGGAGTGCGCGCCCGATTTGGTCCTGCTCGACCTCGACATGCCCCGGCTCGGCGGATTCGAAGTCTGCCGCGCGATCAAGTCCGATCCGAAGACCCGGCTCGTCCCCGTCGTGATCGTCACGGGACGGAGCGCCGCCGAGGCGCGGCTGAAGGCGTGGGAAATGGGGGCCGACGATTTCCTCACGAAGCCCTTCGACTTCGCCGAGGTCGCCGCGCGCCGCCGATCCCTCCTGAAGATCAAAGATCTGGTGGACGATCTCGACTCGGCCGAAGCGGTGATGTTCGCCCTGGCCAAAGCCCTGGATTCGAAAAGCCCTTACACCCAGGGGCACACGGAGCGGGTGACCGCCTACGCCCTGGCGCACGCCGCGCGCATCGGCCTTTCCGCGCGGGATCGAGAGGTGCTCCGCCGCGGGGCCTCCCTGCACGATATCGGCAAGATCGGCATCCCCGACGCGATCCTCGACAAACCCGGCAAGCTGAGCGCCGCGGAGTACGAGGTCGTCAAGCGCCATCCGGCCGCGGGCGCCCACATCGTCGGCTCGCTCCGATCCATGCGGGACGCGCTCCCGCTGATCCGGTGGCACCACGAGCGCATGGACGGCCGGGGCTATCCGGACGGATTGATCGGCGATGCGATTCCCCTGCCGGTTCGCATCCTCTCCGTGGCGGACGTGTACGACGCCGTGGCCAGCGAGCGGCCCTATCGACCGGCCATGCCGCACGAGAAGTGCCTCGACATCCTGCGGGCCGATGCGGCGGGTGGGGGGCTCGATCCGGAATTGGTGCGATCCTTCTGCGAAGCCCCCGCCGTGCCCCTCGGTTCGCTCACCGCGAGCGCCCTTCCGATGCCGGATCCGTCTTCGACCGCACCCGAATTGCTCGAAGCGGCGTGATCGGCGGCCTCAGCCCGGATAGCTCGGCAAGGCGATCCCCTGCTGGAGGAATTGGGCTGCGACCACCGTGTCCCAACAGCCGGGGCAGATGCCGTGGCTGCAGTGGGCATCGGAGTGGGCCGAGATATAGTCGCCGACCTCCTGCCAGTACGCCCCGTCGTCGCGCACCTTTTTGCAGTACGAACACATCGGCAACAGTCCCTGGAGTTGCTTCACCTTGGTGAGGGCGGCCTCCAACTCCCGCACCCGCTGGTCGCGTTCCGCTTGCAGACGCACGACCCGGGCACCGACGCCGACCCGGGCCTCCAGTTCGTCGTTGTGGAACGGCTTGGTCACGTAGTCGCTGGCTCCGGCCCGCAGGCCCGCCACGACGTGTTCCCGCCCGTCCCGCGATGTGAGCAGGAGTACATAGGTGCCCTCCAGCCGAGGGGTCGCCCGCACCCGGCGGCAGACCTCCGGCCCGTCCAGCCCCGGCATCATCCAGTCCAGAATGGCCAATCGCGGCGGGTCATCGCTTTGCAAGACCTCCCACGCCTCGGCACCGTCCGTCACGGCCGTGACCTCGTACCCCCGCTTGGTCAGGAGAGCTTCCAGCGCCAGGCAGGAGACCTCATCGTCGTCGGCCAGCAGAATCCTCATGTCACCCTCTCCTCGATCAGTTCCGCGAGCGACGTCCGCAGGCCGGCGATTTCCCGTTCCAACTCCGCACTCGCCGTTTCCGAACCGGCCAAGTCGCACCGGTGCCCCATGGCTTCCAGGCGCTGGGCCGTCCCGACGGCCTTGCCGGCGCCGAAGTTGCCGAGCGACCCTTTCAACTTGTGGGCGGCCCGTTCCAGCGCCGGCCCGTCGTTCCGTCCGACCGCGGATCCGATCTCGCCGAGGAGCGTGTCCGACTGCCGTCCGAATAACTGCACCATCTTTCGCAGCAAATCCCGGTCGCCTTCGACCCGGGCCAGCGCCGTCCGACGGTCGAAGTCCGGCTCGACGGGCTTCCCGTTCGCCGCGCCGCCGACCGACTCCGCCGCGAGCGGGACCAGCCGCGCGAGGGTCTCGACCAACTCCACGATCCGCAGCGGCTTGGTGAGGTAATCGTCCATCCCGGCCGCGAGGCAGCGCTCGCGATCCCCCTTCATCGCGTGGGCGGTCAGCGCGACGATCGGCATGTGGCGGCCGGTGGATCGCTCCCCCTCCCGGATGGCCGCCGTCGCGGTCAGGCCGTCCATCTCGGGCATCTGCACGTCCATGAGCACCGCGTCGAAACTGCCCCGCTCCATGGCGGACAGCGCCTCGCGGCCGTTGTTCGCCACGATCACGACATGGCCGCGCTTCTCCAAGAGTTTGACGGTCAGTTCTTGGTTGACCTCGTTGTCTTCGGCCAAGAGAATCTGCAACCGGCGGCTCTCGACCACCGCGAGGACCGGCAACTCCTCCAGATCCACGCCGCGGGTCACCGGCTTGAAGGCCCCCTCGCTCGACCGGCCGAACGGGACGGTGAAGGCGAAGGTACTCCCGATGCCGGCCGCGCTCTCGACCGCGAGTTCGCCCCCCATCAGCCCGACCAGTTGCGTGGAGATGGCCAGCCCCAGCCCGGTCCCCCCGTACTGCCGGGTCGTCGAGCCGTCGGCTTGGGTGAAGGCGTGGAAGATGGCCGCCTGCCGATCGGCCGGAATGCCGATCCCGGTGTCCCGGACGGCGAACCGCAGCCGGATCCCATCGGGGGACTCGCCGTCCACGCGGACGTCCACCGCGACCTCGCCCCGCGCCGTGAACTTGATGGCGTTGCACACCAGGTTGACCAGAATCTGGCGGAGTCTCAGGGCGTCGCCGACCAGCAGGTCGGGCGCGTCGGGGGCGACGTGGCAGGCCAGTTCCAGCCCCTTCTCGTGCGCCCGCAGGGTCATGGCCTTCATCGTGTCGCCCAGGTCGTCCCGCAGGCGGAAATCGTGCGGGTCGAGGTCGAGTTTGCCGGCCTCGATCTTGGAGAAGTCGAGGACGTCGTTGATGACCCCGAGCAGGTGTTCGGCCGAGGACTTCACCGTCCCGAGGTAGCCCCGCTGCTCGCGGGTGAGGTCGGTGTCCAGGGCCAGTTCGGTCATGCCGAGGACGCCGTTCATCGGCGTGCGGATCTCGTGGCTCATGTTGGCCAGGAACTCGCTCTTGGCCCGGCTCGCCGCCTCCGCCGCCTCCTTGGCCACGCGGAGTTCCGCCTCGGCCCGCCGGGCTTCGGTGACGTCCTGGCCGATCCCGAGCATCCGCACCGGCGTCCCGGTCTCGTCGGTTATCAGCCGTCCCACGCTGGTGAAGACCCGGTCGCCCCCGTCGCGGGTCCGGAGCCGGTAGTCGAAGCTGAACGGCCGGTCGTCGCGCACGCAGGTTGCGATGGTTCCCCGGATCTTCTCGATGTCGTCGGGGTGAACCTGCTCCAGGAAGGCTTCGTAGGTCGCGGCGTACCCCTGGGGGTCGATCCCGAAGAGGTGGTAGAGTTCGTCGGACCAGATCGTCCGGTTCGTGGCGATGTCCCACTCCCAGCTCCCCATCCGGGCGATCCGCTGCGCCTCGGCGAGCCGGGCGGCGCCCTGCTTCAGTTGTTCCTCGGCCCGCTTGCTCTCGGTGATGTCGCGGCCGATCATCGAAAGGCCCACGACCGCTCCGGCGGCGTCCTTGACGGGCGAGACAGTCAGCGAGACCGCGACCCGGGTGCCGTTCCTCCGGAGCCGCACCGCTTCGTAATGCTCGATCCGCTCGCCCCGCCGAATCCTGTCCAGGAGACGAGACACCTCGTCCGGATCGTGGGGCGAAAGGATTTGAGTCCCGGGCCGCCCGAGCATCTCCTCGGCCGGGTAGCCGTAGAGCCGCGCCGCCCCCGCGTTCCAGATGGTCACGACCCCGTCCAGGGATCGTCCGACGATGGCGTCGTCGGACGACTCGACGATGGCGGCCAGACGGCTCAGTTGTTCCTCGGCCCGCTTGCTCTCGGTCACGTCCTTCATGAAGCAGAAATTGCCGATCGGCTGCCCATCGCGGTCGGGAGCGCGGATCAAGAGTACGGACTTGTGGAAAGTCGATCCGTCTTTCTTGATACCCCGCGTCACCGCGCCCGTCTTGCCGACGGCCTGCAGTTCCCCGAGGTTCGCCGTCATCTCGTCGATGTCGTCCGGGTGAACGGTCGCCTCCCAGCCCATGCCGATCATCTCTCCCGGCTCGTACCCCAGCATGCGGCTATAGGCCAGGTTCACGAATTCGTAACGGCCCCGCACGTCCAGCCGCGCCACGCCTTCGACCGCGTTTTCCAGAGCGGCGGCCAATTCCCGCAGCGCCTCGTCCCGTTTCTTGACAATCGCGAATTGGAGGCCCAGTTGGGTCAGTGCCGCGCTCTTGCCGCAATCGGCCTCCTCCGCCAGTGCTTTGGCCCGCACCAACTCCGTCCGCGCCCGCTCGCGCTCGGTGATGTCCATCATGGAGCCGACCATCCGCTCCGGGTGCCCGCCGAGGCCCGCGATGACGAAGCCGCGATCCAAGACGTGGGCGTAGGAGCCGTCGGCGCGGAGGAAGCGGTACTCGCCGGACCACACCTCCCCGCCGGAGTGAATGACGGCATGAATCCCGGAGAGGACGCGATCCTTATCCTCCGGATGAACGCGGTTGGTCCAGGAGTCGATGCCCGGCTCGATCTCCTCCGGCCGGTAGCCGAACATAGTTTGGAAGCCGTCGTTCGACCACAGGGCGTTCGTGACCAGATCCCAGTCACAGACGGTGTCGTTAGTGGCGCGGGCGACGAACCGGAGCCGCTCCTCGCTCATTCTCAAGGCGTTCAGGGATCGCTCGTGGGCTGCCAGCCCTTCCTCCAATCGTTTGTTGGCCAAATCCAAACTGGCCTCGCGGTCGGCGTTCGACCTCATCTCGACCGTACTCTGGTAACAGGACCGCACGAGGAACACGTCGATGAACACGACCCAGCCGGCGTGCTCGGCCCACCGCCAAGAATCGGCGGCGAACACTCCGAAGACGGACTGCGGCCAGAACAGACCGCGCGCGAAGTGATCCAAGGCGACCACGACCGAACCGGTCACGAGCACCCGCCAGTCGCGGTAAAAGGCGAGGAAGGCGAGGGAGCCGAACACGTGGAAATGGGTCTCGATCCGTCCCCCGCTCAGGTGGATGAGCAGGGCGGACATCGCCATTGGCCGACCGCGATGACGTGGCGGGTGACGACCCCGCCAGGCCGGAGCACGGCGAGGGCGATCGGGAGGCTGGCGATCAGCCCGCCGAGAACCACGGCGGCCCAGGCGTGGAGGTGGATCTCGCTTGTCCGGCCGATCCAAGTCTGGGGGGTGAGCCACAGCGCGATCAGAACCCCGACGGCCCACTGGACGGCCATCAACCCGGCGAACATCCGATCGGTGCGGGCATGGAGGCGCAGCCGGGCTTCGGCGAACAGCGATCCGGCACGGGAGGATGGTGTTTCACCTTCGATCGCGGATATCACGGCGTCACCCATTCGGGCAGCCCTCCCGGCGCGGGTTCGTCTGTGATGGGGCAACCGAACACGGGGCATTCGGCGACCGACGGGGTTCGTCCCGTCGCCAGCGCGATCACGGCCAGCTTGCCGCGGCTGTCGCCCTCGTGACCCCGCGCGGCGGTGATCCCGCCCCGGAACTGCAGCACCCCCCGGGCGTCGTAAACCAGCACCTGCCCGGAGGTGGTGGCACCATGCCGCGTCGCTTCCCCGCCCCCCGCGTCGAGGTGGACGGTCACCCCCGGGATGGCCTCGGCCCGCCGCCTCAGATCGGTTTCGGACCAGTCCGGGTCAACCCCCCCGGGCTGCCAGACGACGACGCGGGCGGTCAGCCCCCCGCGGCAGCGGGCCATGATGCGAGCGAGCTCTTCGATGCTGGCACGGGTACACGGGCATCGGGGGTGGGCGAATAAGATCAGCGTCGGGTGGTCGAGGGCCGCCGCGAGCGGACTGTCGACGGGCCAGCGAACCGGCGCGGGGGCCATCGGTTCGGAGGAAGCCGCGTACCGGAGAAGCAGCCCGAGGCCGACCGCGACCACGGCCAGCCATATGACCGCAAGAAGCCTGATTTTCACCGGCTCGCCTTTCGACTGTCGTCGGCACGCCACACCGTGAGATCGTCACGGGTGAGAGCTTCGTTCCCCGCATACCCGATGCGACCGAGGGCCATTGCCGGAGTCCCGCCTGGGATGAGGGCAAAGCCCGTATTCCGGCGATGCGATCGGAAAGCAGTTTCGCCTACCGGCGCTGGAGTACGTGAGTATTGAGACGGGCAAGCAGACCGAGTGCGACGCGACTCAAATCCGATATTTCTCTCACGCAAGAATAGAACACTTTTTCCGCCGAGGGACAAAAGCTGCTCCCGGGCCGCAGGTTCCGGTAGGATTCCCGACGAATCGGGTGGCGAAGAGCCCGTGATCGGACGGCGTGGGGTGTGCGACCGAACACGCCCGACCCCCGCATACGACTTGACTTCGCAAGCCGCCCCGGCACTGGTTCTCGCGTTGGGAGGCCGGCGCGCTGCCGTAGTGGGAAGTCGTGATGCAGGAGTGTGTTGATGGGCGATCCACACGCGACTGCATCACGACACAAAAACACCCCCGCAGCCGGGCTGCGGGGGTGAATGCAATTCCTTCTTCGTCCGACCCGGAATCTACTCCAGGAGAAGGGTCGGCTCCCAGCCGACGCGTTCCGCGTTGGCCTTGAGCTTCTCGAGCGCCCGGTTCTGGATCTGGCGGACGCGCTCCTTGCTGATGCGGAGCAGATGGCCGATCTGGCGGAGGCTGTGCGTGCCGCTGCCGGTGAGGCCGAAGCGGAGGTCGAGGACCTTCCGCTCGCGGGGCCGCAGGTTTTCCATCAGGAACTTGAGGGCTTCTTGCCGCTCGTTGTTCTCGTGGAGCGTCAGCGTCTGGGTGTCGGGCATCGCTTCGGTGAGCTTGAAATCGCTGTCGTCGTCGAGGACGGCATTCAGGCTGACCGGGGTCCGCGTCGCGGTTTGCAGGTGGTTCAGGTGCTCCAGGCTGCTGCCGGTGCGGGTCGCAAGTTCCTGCGGACTGGGCAGGTGCTTGCCGCCGTGGGCGAGCGCTTCGGATTCCTGCTGCAATAGGCCCAGTTCTTGCAAGTGGTGAGGGCTGAGGCTCACCAAGTGGCTCTGGCGGGCGACGGCGATCTGCAGAGTCTGGCGAATCCACCATGTGGCATAGGTGGCGAGGCGGGTGCCGTGACTGACGTCGAAGCGGTCGATGGCCTGCATGAGGCCGCAGACGGCTTCTTGGAGGAGGTCGGTGTAGGCGAGGCTGTGGTGGCGGAAGCGCTTGGCCACGTGGGCCGCGAGGCGGATGTTGGCGCTGGCGAGGCGGTGCTTGTAGTGGACGTAGCGCGTGTGCAGGCGGCGGACGGAGAGCACTTCGCGGGTCGCTTCGGTGCAGTTGTCGCGGATGAACTGGGCCATGGGCCAAGGTTCGAGCGGCGGCCGGATCGCCCGGAGTTCCGGGAAGTGCCGCAGCATCACGCGGACGAGTTCGTTCTTGCAGTCCCAAAAGCTGGTGAGGAGTTCGCGCTCTTCTTCGGGGGTCAGGAGGTCGGAGGAAAAGGTCGTGACGACGGTTTCGTCCGTCACTTTGGCCGACGGGACTTGGCGGTTCCGGCGTGCGGCGACAGGCATTTTGCTTCCCTCAAAGGCGATACTGTGGCGGCAACGGCGCGTCCCGAGCACGGCCACGGGCCGGCTGTCTGGGTGACCGAATCCTTCGGTCGGTGTGCTTCCTGCCCGCGTCCGCTGCCGGGGATGAGATGCCCGGCGGGCGATAGAATCGGCCCGGAATCCGAAGCATCGGCGAGGGAGAATGAAACGCTCGAATCCAAATCCGCCCGCGGAGGCCCGATCTTCGCCTTTTCAGAATCGGAAAAGGTCAACAAAGAATCCCGCACTTCAGTTCGCGGACTCGACCCGATCTTGCCGGAGGCAAAGGGCAGGGGGGAACGTTGTCCCGCACGGCTGCCAGTGGGATCGAGCGAACGGAGGCGGGTGGCCAACTTCGCCGGCGGTGAACGGTTTCGCTTCCCCCAAGCACTTCAATCTGACGGATTGTAACCGCGATCTCGCATCGATCAAGCGTTTCGCCCGGAAAACGCCCGCTTTTTTCTGCCCAGCCTTCCCGCATCTCCGACGAAGACTTTCCGGCACCCGGATACTCGATGCCACGCTTTCAGCCCCGAAAAGTCGCGGAATCGGCACTGTCGTGAAATCGGCCAATCTTTTGCGGGTCGTGGAAGGAAATAGGACGACACGGGCGTATTCCTACTCTAGGATTCGAGTGTTCGGCAGTGCGCCGAATATTCGACCCCGTCCGAGGCGGGGTGCCCGCACGGGGGCAGGGTCGTGGTCGATCAGCTATTGCGGGGCGATCCCGCCGCAGACCCGCTCGGGATGGCACCGACGATGACGGCCGCTCGCTATCGATGTTCGATCCTGATCGTGGACGACGAACCGTCCATCTTGGCGCTGCTCGCGCGCCAGCTCGGCGGCGAGTTCGACCTGTTCACGGCCGGCACGGCCGAACAGGCCAAAGCGCTCGTCTCGGGCAAGACCATCGACATCGTCCTCACCGACCTTCAGCTCCCCGACGCCAGCGGGATCTCGCTGCTCGAATGGGTCCGACGCAGCTCGCCGAAGACCGCGCGCGTCCTGCTGACGGGCACGGCGAAATTGCAGGACGCCGCCGAGGCGATCAACTGCTGCCACATCGACCGGCTGATCCTGAAGCCCTGGCGCGGCGAAGATCTCCTCGCGCACCTCAAGGAGGTCGCCCGCGGACTTTACCTCGAACGCAGCCACGAGCGGCTCGTCGAAGAGCTGCGGAAGGTCAACGTCGATCTCGAGAAGCGGGTTCTGGAACGGACCCGCGAACTGCGGGCGTCGAATCAGATCCTCGAGAAGATGGCGCTCACCGACGCGCTCACGGCGCTGCCGAACCGCCGGGCGATCGACCTGATCGCCCGGAACGAACTGCTCCGCCGCTCGCGGAACGGGTCGCCGCTCGCCCTCGGGCTGATCGACGCCGACCGGTTCAAGCAGATCAACACCCGCTACTTTTTGTCGGGCGGGGATCACGCGCTCGTCTGCTTGGCGCGGATCCTCCAACACACGCTGCGGACGACCGACGCCGTCGGCCGCGTGGGGGGCGAAGAGTTCCTCATCATCGCTCCGGAGACCGACCGGGCCGGGGCCGAAATCCTCGCGGAGCGCCTCCGCAGCGCCGTCGAAGAGGCCGACATCCAGTTCAACGGCGAGCGCATCCCGCTGACGATCAGCCTCGGCTTCATCGTCGTCGAAGGGGGCCAGCCCGCGACCTACGATTCGCTCCGCGAGATCGCCGCCGAGGCGCTCAACCGGGCCAAGGCTCACGGCCGCAATCGCGCCGAGCTGCAGGTGTTGGAACCCTCGCCCGTCGCCGTGGGCTGATCCGCCTCCGAACCCCGCCTCCGAACTTTGCCGCCCACTTCACCGCGCGCCGGGGCGACTCCTATACTGAACCC
>Ga0136611_10001556_pt1 | contig 16010 bp, 16 predicted proteins | sample AntDrymUQ2232306_2_FD_106645 | JGI IMG/M metagenome (GOLD analysis project Ga0136611, IMG submission 106645) | Polar desert sand microbial communities from Dry Valleys, Antarctica - metaG UQ223 (23.06) | ecosystem: Environmental > Terrestrial > Soil > Desert | place: Antarctica: Dry Valley...
CAATTCAAACGGCACGGCATTGCCCGCCGCCATCTGCACAATCGCGGCGATCGTGCCGGCGTTATGTCCGGCAAACTGCGGATACACCGCATCGGGCGCGGCCAGCAGTGCCTGCGCGCAGGCCAGGTAGGACACGTCGGTGTGGTGCTTGTGGGTGAACACCGGGTAGTGCGGCAGCCCCATTTCCTGCGCCCGCTTGATTTCCGAATCCCAGTAGGCGCCCTTGACCAGCCGGCACATCAACCGCAGCTGGTACTTGCGGCCGATGCCGATGACATGCTCGACCAGGTCGAGCGACCGGCTCTGGTAGGCCTGCATCGCCAGGCCAAAACCCCGCCACCGCGGGCAATGCCGCGCCACGCGGGCGGCCAGCGCCTCGAACACGTCGAGCGACAGCTCCAGCCGGTCCACTTCTTCGGCGTCAATCGTCAGGTTGATATTGGCCAGCGCCGCCAGTTCGCACAGGCCCCAGACGCGCGGCACCAGCTCGGCCATGACGCGCGCCTGCTGGGCATCTTCGTAGCGCGGATGCAGGGCGCTGAGCTTGATGGAAATACCGTCATTTTTCTCACATGCGCAATCGCTACCTGCACCAGTAGCTATTGATTTAATAGCGTTGACGTAACTTTCCAGGTAGCGCAGCGCATCGAGATCGGTACGCGCGCCCTCGCCCAGCATGTCGTAGCTGAAGCGCAGGTTTTTGATCTTCCTGCGCGCTGCGTCGGCTTCCTTCATCGCATCAATAATCGTCTGGCCAAGCACAAACTGCCGCCCCAGCAGCTGCACCGCCCGCAGCGTGGCGGCCACCACCGTGCGCGCACCGAGCTTGCTCATCAGGCCGGACTGGCCGGCTTCGGGCAAGAACTTCTTGGACAAGCCGATCGCCGACGTTGACAGGCGGGCCATTACGCCGTCGCTGGCGCCGTCAAAGTCTGCCCGACCGAGCTGGTCGGCCGTCAGCGCAATCGCCGTTTCGGTATCGGGCACCCGCAGCAGCGCTTCAGCCAGCCGCATCAGCGCCAGCCCTTCGGCGCTGGAGATCGGGTATTCCTTGAGCAGACTCTCCATCGCCCAGAATGGCGGCGGATGCTTGCGAACGGCCTGCACCCACGGCTGGGCAGCCTGGGCGGCAGCGGCCCAGTCAAGTGCGCCGGCCAGGCGATTGAGCTGGCCGGCCACGATGTCGGCTTCTGGGCGATAGGGAAAGGGCAAGCGCGGGGATGCGGACATAAAGATTTCCAGTTGAGGTTCGATTCAAGCGATATATTCCTTTGAATCCCACAAAATTTTCCACTGAGTTTTTCCATTTAACCGAACAATTCACTAGCCATGACCGACGATTCGCCGCAGCTTGACCGCATCGACCTGAAAATCCTGAATGTCCTGCAGCAGGACGGGCGTACCTCCAACCTCAAGCTTGCCGAAAGCGTGGCCCTGTCGCCGACTGCCGTGCTGGCGCGGGTGCAGCGGCTGACGCGGGACGGTTTCATCCTGGGCTACGAGGCGCACCTGAACCCGCTCAAGCTGGGCGCCGGGATGATGGTGTTTGTCGAGGTGCTGCTCGACCGCACCACGTCCAATGTGTTTGAAGCCTTCAAGGCGGCGGTGCAGGTCTATCCCGAAATCATGGAATGCCACATGGTCGCCGGTGGCTTTGACTACCTGCTCAAGACCCGCATGGCCGACATGGCGGCCTACCGTTCATTTGCCGGCACGGTGCTGTGGCAATTGCCGGGCGTGCGCGAAACCCGCACTTATGCAGTGATGGAAGAGGTAAAAAACACCACCCAACTGGCGCTGGGGGTGTGAAAAACCATGCCTGGACGATTCACCCACGCCCACCAAAAATGGCGGTACCCACGCGCACCATGGTGCTGCCGGCGTGAATGGCCGCCTCCAGGTCCGCCGTCATCCCCATCGAAAGCGTATCCATGCGGGCGGGCAGCAAGCCAGCCGCATTTATCTGGTCAAAAATGGCTTTCGTCCTTGCATGCAGGGCGCGCGAAGCTATAAAATCAATAGCAGGCTCGGGAATCGCCATCAAGCCGCGCAAGGCTAGGTGCGGCAGCTGTGCGACTTCATGCGCCAGTTCGGCAACGTCCCGGGGCGGCACGCCCGACTTGTTGGCGCCGCCGTCGATGTTGACCTGCAGGCAGACCTGCAGCGGCGCCAGCCCTGGCGGCCGCTGCTCGCTCAGGCGCTGCGCGATCTTCAGCCGGTCGATCGACTGCACCCAGTCGAAATGTTCGGCCGCTTGACGCGTCTTGTTACTCTGCAGCGGTCCGATGCAATGCCATTCAAGCGCGCCGGCCGCGCTGCCCAGCCGGGTTCGCACCGCGGCGATTTTTTCAACGCCTTCGGCCACGTAGTTCTCGCCAAAAGCGCGCTGGCCTGCAAATACCGCATCGATCACCGCATCGGCGCCGAAGGTTTTCGACACGGCCAGCAGCCGCACGCTGGCGGGGTCGCGTCCGCAAGCGTTGCACGCAGCATGAATACGGTCATAAACAGTAACGAGTTGTTGCGAAATAGTAGTCATAATCCGACTGTAAACTCAGAATCAACCTACAGGACTTTGCCCGGATGGACATTACGCAGCTGCTCGCCTTCAGCGTCAAGAACAAGGCGTCCGATCTGCACCTGTCGGCCGGCTTGCCGCCGATGATCCGGGTGCATGGCGATGTGCGGCGAATCAACGTCGAGCCGTTGGAGCACAAGGACGTTCATACCATGATGTACGACATCATGAACGACGGCCAGCGCAAGCACTATGAAGAGTTTCTGGAGGTAGATTTTTCATTCGAGATCGACGGCCTGGCGCGTTTTCGCGTCAACGCGTTCAACCAGAACCGCGGCGCCGGCGCGGTGCTGCGGACAATCCCTTCGAAGATTCTGACGCTCGAGCAGCTTGGCGCGCCGAAGATATTCGGCGAGCTGGCGTTGAAGCCGCGTGGCATGGTGCTGGTCACCGGCCCGACCGGATCGGGCAAATCGACGACGCTGGCGGCGATGGTCAACTACCTCAACGAAACCGAATACGGTCACATCCTGACGGTCGAAGACCCGATCGAATTCGTTCACGAGTCCAAGAAATGCCTGATCAACCAGCGCGAGGTCGGCCCGCACACGCTGAGCTTCAGCGCGGCGCTCAGGTCGGCGCTGCGTGAAGACCCGGACGCGATTCTGGTCGGCGAGATGCGCGACCTGGAAACGATCCGCCTAGCGATGACGGCGGCCGAAACCGGCCACCTGGTGTTCGGCACGCTGCACACGTCGAGCGCGGCCAAAACCATCGACCGCATCATCGACGTGTTTCCGGGCGAGGAAAAGGAAATGATCCGCTCGATGTTGTCGGAGTCGCTGCAGGCGGTGATCTCGCAAACGCTGTGCAAGACCAAGGACGGTCAGGGCCGGGTCGCGGCGCACGAGATCATGCTGGGAACCAGCGCCATCCGCAATCTGATCCGCGAGGCCAAGGTGGCGCAGATGTACTCGTCGATCCAGACCGGCAACAGCGTCGGCATGCAGACGCTCGACCAGAATCTCAATGAGCTGGTCAAGCGCAACGTCATCACCTCGGCGGAAGCGCGCGGCAAGGCCAAAATTCCTGATAACTTCCCAGGCTGAGGCCGGCGGGAATAAAAAACGAAAGCGCGAGACATGAAAGGTTTACTGGGATTTCTCAAACAGGCGACGGTCACGCGCGTGGAGGCCAGCAATCCGGACTCCTTCCTTTTTTCGACGGCTTTCGCAGAGCAGGGTGTTGACGCTTCCATGCTGGTGCCTTGGGAAGCCCGCGCCAACGAGGTCGGCGCCAAGCGCCTGCTGGCGTCGCGCGGCAGCAGGCTGCTGCAAAATCTTTGGTCGGGCGACACTTATATGGGCCAATTGGGCCCCGACTCGGTCGCCCGGCTGGAACGTTTTTTCGGCTTTGCGACGCTGCCCGGCAACCGGGATGTGATACGCCAGGAGGAATACAGCAACTTCATGATCGTTCTGTTGACCGGCACCATCGCCGTCGACCGCGAACAGTCCTGGGGCGAGCGCCAGCGCCTGACCGAGGCGCACCCGGGCGACATTCTGGGAGAAATGTCGCTGCTCGACAGTGGCGTGCGCTTTGCGGTTTGCACCTCGCTGACCGACTGCGAAATCGCCGTACTCGACGCCGAGGCGCTCGATGAAATGATGATCGCCGACCCGGCGCTGGCCGCCAGCCTGGTGGCCCTGCTGGCGCGTAAACTGTCGCGGCGCCTAAGAGCCATCAGCCTGCGGCTCAGCGACGAAAAAATCTGACGCGAAGCGCCCGCCTTGACCTAGCGAAGAGAAAACATGTATGGAACGCGACCAGGCCAGTAAATTCATCAACGACCTGCTGCGGCTCATGGTCAGCCGCGGCGGCAGCGATTTGTTCATCACCGGGGAGTTTCCGCCCGCCATCAAGGTCGACGGCAAGCTGACGAAGGTGTCGTCACAGCAGCTGAGCAGCAGCCACACGCTGACGCTTGCGCGCGCCGTGATGAACGACAAGCAGGCGGCCGAGTTCGAGCGCACCAAGGAGTGCAATTTCGCAATTTCGCCGCCCGGCGTCGGCCGCTTCCGGGTCAACGCGTTTTTGCAGCAGGGCAAGGTTGGCATGGTGATGCGGGTCATTGCGGCGGTGCTGCCCACGCTCGACGGGCTGGCAATGCCGCCAGTGCTCAAAGACGTGGTGATGGCCAAGCGCGGCCTGGCGATTCTGGTGGGCGCCACCGGCTCGGGCAAATCGACCACCATCGCGGCAATGCTCGACTGGCGCAACGAGCAGTCGTTCGGCCACATCCTGACTGTCGAGGATCCGGTCGAATTCGTGCACCCGCACAAGAACTGTGTTGTCACACAGCGCGAAATCGGGCTCGACACCGACAGCTGGGGCGCCGCGCTGAAAAATTCGATGCGGCAGGCGCCAGACGTCATTTTGATGGGCGAAATCCGCGACCGCGAGGCGATGGAAAACGCGCTGACGTTTTCGGAAACCGGCCATCTGTGCCTGGCCACGCTGCACGCCAACAGCGCCAACCAGGCGCTCGACCGCATCATCAATTTCTTCCCGGAGGAGCGCCGGGCGCAACTGCTGATGGACCTGTCGCTCAACCTGAAGGCTATTGTGTCGCAGCGCCTGGTCCCACGGCAGGACGGCAAGGGCCGGCTGGCGGCGGTCGAGATCATGCTCAATTCGCCGCTCATCAGCGACATGATCTTCAAGGGCGAGGTCGGCGACATCAAGGAGGTCATGAAGAAAAGCCGCAACATGGGCATGCAGACCTTCGACCAGGCGTTGTTCGACGCGTTCGAGACCAATCAGATCAGCTACGAGGACGCGCTGCGCAACGCCGATTCGGTGAATGACTTGCGCCTGCAGATCAAGCTCTATTCGCAGCGCGCCAAGGCGAGCGACCTGGCCGCCGGCACCGAACACTTCGCCATTGTCTGATTCATGTCCAGCATTCAAGCCAAAACCTACGAACCCGGTGGCGACCGCAAAGTCGCTTTTATAGGCCTTGGCGTCATGGGCTATCCGATGGCCGGCCACTTGGCGCGCGCCGGCCACGAGGTCACGGTTTACAACCGCGGCGCCGCCAGGGCCAGCGCCTGGATCGCCGAGTTTGGCGGCAACCAGGCCGCGACGCCGCAACTTGCCGCGTCAGACGCGGACATCGTTTTTTGCTGCGTCGGCAACGACGCCGACCTGCGATCGGTCACCACCGCGGGCGGCGGCGCCTTTGCCGGCATGAAGCCCGGCGCGGTTTTCGTCGATCACACCACTGCGTCTGCCACGGTGGCGCGCGAGCTGGATGACGCTGCCCGGCAGCGTGGTTTCCATTTCCTTGATGCGCCGGTGTCGGGCGGGCAGTCGGGTGCGCAAAACGGCGCGTTGACGGTCATGTGCGGCGGCGGCGGCGAGGCTTTCGCCGCGGCGCGGCCGGTCGGCATGGCGTTTTCAAAAGCTTTCACGCTGATGGGTGAAGCCGGCGCCGGCCAGTTGGCGAAAATGGTCAACCAGATCTGCATCGCGGGCCTGGTCCAGGGCTTGAGCGAGGCCATCGCCTTCGGCCAGAAGGCCGGCCTCGACATGAATCAAGTGTTCGCGGTAATTGGCAAGGGCGCGGCGCAAAGCTGGCAGCTGGACAACCGAGGCGGCACCATGGCGGCCGACAAATTCGATTTCGGCTTCGCGGTCGACTGGATGCGCAAAGACCTCGGACTGGTGCTTGATGAAGCGAAGCGCAACGGCGCGCGGCTGCCGGTAACCGCACTGGTAGACCAGTTTTACGCCGACATTCAGGCAATGGGCGGCCAGCGATGGGATACGTCGAGCCTCATCCGGCGGCTCAAATAAAGCCCGCTTACCGCTTGCCGGCCATCAGTTGTCGACCGGCTTAAGTGGCGCGATTGGCACAAACGGCGCGGACATTGGCGCTGGCGCTGGATTGGCTGCCGGTGGCACAAGCCGCGCCAGTTCCCGCTCGCTAATCACCTCGAATACCCGAACCACTTTTTGCACGCCCGGCGTCGAGCGCACAACCTGGGTGGCGCGGTCGGCTTCGCGCTGTGTCACCCGCCCCATCAAATAAACCGTAGCGCGCTCGGTCACAACCTTGAAGGCGTTGGACTGCAGATCGCGGGCATCGAGCAGCATCGCCTTGACACGCCCGGTCAAAAAGGTGTCGTTGGAACGCTGGCTGAAGCCGGTTTGTCCGGTAACCGTCGCCAGCTCATTGACAACCGACGCCACGTTCTCGACCGCTGTCACGACCTGTTCGACTTGCTGTTTAAGTTGCGCCGTCGGCACTTCGCCGGTCAACAGCACCTGCCGGTTGTAGCTGGTCAGGTTGACATGCACCCGGTCGCCGAAAGTGCCCCGAATCCGGCTGGCGGCGCGCAATTCGATGCCTTCGTCCTCCAGCTGCGCGCCCGATGTGCGGCGGTCGATCGCCAGCAGCGATCCGCCCGCGACCGCGCCGCCCAGAACCAGCGGCACGCAGGCGGTCAATGCGCCACAGAGCAGCGCCGCAGCACCAAGCCCGCACATCAGCCGTTTCGTCGTTGTCATGCAAACTTTCATGCCAAAGCCTCCTGATCGCCGAGTAACTGGGTGTCCACGCCGTCGCAGATGCAGTGCAGTACCAGAAGATGCACCTCCTGGATGCGCGCCGTGCGTTCGTGCGGCACACAGATATGTACATCGGTTTCGCGCAGCGCCTGCTTGACCTTGCCACCGCCCCGGCCGGTCAGCGCGACGACCGTCATCTCACGCCCGTGCGCCGCCTCGATGGCTGCCAGCACGTTTGCCGAATTGCCGCTGGTGCTCATGGCCAGAAGCACGTCGCCGGCCAGGCCGAGCGCGCGCACCTGCTTGGAAAAAATGACGCTGAAATCGTAATCGTTGGCAATCGCCGTAAGGATCGAGCTGTCGGTCGTCAGCGCGATCGCGCCGAGTTCCGGCCTTTCACGCTCGTAGCGGCCGACGAATTCGGCGGCGAAGTGCTGCGCATCGGCCGCCGAACCGCCGTTGCCGCAGGCAAGCACCTTGCCGCCGCTGGTTACGCTTGCCAGAATCGCCGTCACCGCCGCCGCGATGGGTTTTGACAGCACCTGCGCCGCCTGGTATTTGAGGTCGGCGCTGTCGATGAAATGCTGTTCGATACGTTGTTCAAGCATGGGGACGATGATACCGGCTCATGCGCCCCGCACGGTCCCGGCGGGGCATGCGGCGGGGCCGGGGAAAACTATGCTTACAAAAATGTGTTTTGTCAGGATGCATCGAACGCTGCCACCAGCCATTCGATCCGCATGGTGGGCTGTTGCGGCTTGTCAGCGGCCGCTGTTCCTTCCATCAGAACAACATCGAAACGGCACGGCGGCGGGCTGGCAAAGCGCATCAGGTAGTGGCGTGCGGCAAAAACAATGCGTTGCCGCTTGATTGCGCCGATGCTCGCCGCGGCGCCGCCGTGCGAGGTACCGGCGCGCTGGCGGACCTCCACAAACACCAGCGTACCGTCGCCGGCGCGCATGACAATATCGATTTCACCGCCGCCGCGTCCGGGCGTGCGGTAATTCGTTTCGACCAGCTTCATGCCATGGCGCAGCAGGTAGGCCAGCGCGGCGGCTTCGCCCGCGTCGCCGCGCGCCTTGGTGGTACGCTGACGCGGCCGATCCGGCGAACTCTCCGGCGCGTTGCTTTCCGCGGCCAGCTGCGCCGGCTTAACTTTTTGTTTTCTGGAAAACCACATTGAACGCTTCTTTCGACCTGGCCCTGGGCGCGGCCCGCGCGGCGGCGGGCATGCAGCATTATCCGGAAGCGGCGCTGTATATCGTGGCGACGCCGATCGGCAACCTGGCCGACATCAGCCTTCGCGCGCTGCATGTGCTGCAAATGGTCGACGCCATTGCCTGCGAGGACAAGCGCCACAGCCAGCCCCTGCTGCGCCAGTACGGCATCGACAAACCGCTGCTGGCGGTGCACCAGCACAACGAGGCCGAGGCCGCCGGGCATATCGTGCAGCGGCTGCAGCGCGGTGAACGCGTCGCCTATGTCAGCGACGCCGGAACGCCCGCCGTCAGCGACCCCGGCGCGCGGCTGGTGGCGGCCGCCAGGGCCGCTGGCTTCAAGGTCGTGCCGCTGCCCGGCGCAAGCAGCGTGACCGCCATTCTGAGCGCCGCCGGTGTCACCCGCGCCGAAGGCGGCGAGGGCGGCGGCAGCGCCTTCGTTTTCGCCGGCTTTCTGCCCAGCAAGGCTGGCGAGCGCGACCAGGCCGTCGTGCTGCTGCGGGCCGACGCCCGGCCGGTGGTGATTCTTGAAGCGCCGCACCGCATCGAGGCGCTGGCCCGCGCCATGGCGGTGCTAGGGCAAAGGCTGGTCACGGTCGGCCGCGAGCTCACCAAGCAGTTCGAGGAAATCGCGACGATGCCGGCGCAGGATTTCGCCGGCTGGCTGGAAGCCGGCCCGCAGCGAACCCGCGGCGAGTTCGCGCTGGTGCTGCATGCGGCTGGCGAGGTGCCAAAACCAGACGACAGCCTCCGGGTGCTGCAGCTGCTGCTGGCCGAACTGCCGCTGAAAACCGCCGTCAAGCTCGCCGCCGACATCACCGGCGCGCCGCGCAACGAGCTTTACGACACCGCCCTGAAGCTGCGAAAAGAAGCCGGTTAGCGGCCAAGCTCCTGCAAATAGGTTTTTCGGGCCTCCAGCGCGGTATCCGGGAAGTCGCTGAACAGGCCGTCGAGCCCGAGGCGGTAGAACTGCAGATATTCGGCCTTCGGCTCCTTGTTGTAGTCGAAGGCAAGGCGCCGCTGTTCATTGCGGAAGGTATAGGCATGAACGAACAGCCCGGCCCTGTGCGCGTCGTCGATCAGCATTGTCGGCGGCTGGCTGCTGGCGTCGTTGTAGTTCGCCTTGCCGTCGCCGTTCAGGTCGCGCAGGTTGCCGGCGGCGTCGAGCGCGCCCTTGATCGGAACGATGTACGGCTTCCAGGGGCCGATGCCGTCGGCATAGGTCTTGATTTCAGCCAGGCCGGCGGGCGTGACCATCGCGCTGAAAAGGCGCGTATCGCCGGCAAGCGTCCAGTCGTAGGGGCGGTCGTAGGGCGCGGCGTAGGTCAGCTTTCCGGTTTTCAGGTCATAGTCATCGGCGTCGATGAGCTGGACGACGCGGGTGTTCAGGCCTTTGGCGCGCATTTCCTTCAGGCTGCCGGGCTCGAAGCTCTGCACGAAGATCGGCGACGTTTTGCTGTTCCAGCCGGCCGCCTTGATGATGCTGATCAGCTTGTCTTCCAGCGGCAGGCCCAGGCTGCAGTGATAGCTCGGATTCTTGGTTTCCGGATAGACCGCCACGTTGCGGCCCAGCTGCGTGTTGCGCAGCTTGACCAGGTCGATGATTTCCTGAAACGTCACCACCTTGTACAGGCCGTTGAACTGTTGCGGCCGCTCGGCGTCGGTGATCAGCGCGCCCAGCGTTTTGATCTCGGCCAGCGTGAAGTCGCTGGCGAACCAGCCGGTCTGCGTTTCGCCATCGACCTGGACGGTCTTTTTGCGACTGGCGAATTCAGGATGCTTCGCGACATCGGTGCTGAAGTCCAGGTTGGGGTCGTGTCGGGCGATCAGCACACCGTCCTTGGTCGAGATCAGGTCGGGCTCGACCGCGTCGGCGCCCAGGTCGATCGCCCTCGCATAGGCTTCGAGGGTTTGTTCGGGCAGATAGCCGGAAGCGCCGCGATGGCCAAACACCAAGGGCTGCTCGTTGTTCAGCGTCCTGAACGGATGCACGGTGTTGGCTGCCGATGAAGAATCGCCGCCGCAAGCGGAAAGCGCGAGCAACGCGGCGCCGGCGAGCGCGGACATGAAAAGGCGGGCGGATAGGGCAAAGGGCGTCATCGAAAGCTCCAGTTTTGGGTCAGACTTCGAGTATCGGCAGGCATTGTGACAAAGCGTTGACGGCTCGATGCGCCATTTCCATGCAGTAACCTAAATGCTACGTTTTTAATAGCTAGCTACGCTCGTCACTATTGCGCAAAAGCCTGTTTTTGCACTCAAGGTGCGGTGATGACCTGCAGCGCTGAGCGCAGACTGGCCTCATAAATTTTATCGACGCCCTCGCGCGGCCTGGCGACGGGCGGTTGCGCTGCATCCCGCGCCGCCAGCGGTGCGCCCGCAAGCGCCGGGCCGAGCGCTTCCCGCAGTTGCGACGCCGCAAGCAGGCGCTCGCCGCCCTTGCCGGCCCGGCCCGGCAGGGCCAGGCCGATGAGTTGACCCGCCGCGTCGAACACCGGTCCGCCGCGCGTGCCGGCCGGCATGTCGATGCCGAGCAGCCGTTCGCCGGAATCGCCGCTGGCGCTGCCGAGAAAGCCGGTGCGCAAGACCGGCCAGGCGGCCTCCGCGTTCGACGCGCCGACATATTCGACCGCAAAAACCGCGCTGCCGGGAAAAGCGTTTCCGGCGGCAAGCGACAGCTCGTTCGCCAGCGGCAAGGTCCGCTCCAGCCGCACCAGCGCCACGCCGATGGCCGTCAGGCGTTTTTCGACGCTGGCCCTGGCGAGCCGGCCCAGCCCGTTGCGCAGCCACAGCCTGCCTGATCGAGGCAACAAGCTCAAGGGGACCACGGCTGTGATTCCGTCGGGAAGCAGCACCGCGCTGCCGGCAACGCGAGCGCTCGGCGGCAGGCCTTTCGCTTCGGCGTACGGCGCCAGGCGAAGCGGTGGCGTCAGCAGCCCGTCGGTCGCCCTCGGTGCGCCCGAGCCGAGTTGCGCCTGCACGGCCCGCACCAGCCGGTCGGACGGATTGCGCGCTTCGGTGTCGATCAGCACGCGCCGGGCGATGGCGGGCTGGCCGCCCAGATGCAGCAGCCAGGCATAAAGCAGCGGGCCGCCCGCCACGTCCAGATGCGCGCCGGCGGTGTGCGCGCCGAAAGCCAGCGCGCGCCGGTAGTCGCCCGCCTGCATGTGGCTGCGAACCAGCGCGATTTCGGTGTCGGCGGCATGCAGGATCTGTGCCGCGCGTTCGAACGCATTGAGCGCAGCCGCCGTGTCCAGCCGGGCCAGCGCGGCTTCGCCGGTGTCGAGAAAGCTGGCGCGTTCGACCAAACGCGTGGCCGGGAGCGCTTTCGCCTCGCGTGCGGCCTCGGCGCCAGCCTGGCTTGCCGGGGACTGCCGCTTTACTTCCTCACCAACGGAAGATCCTGGGGCGCCGCCGGCGAGCAGGATTGTTGCCAGCAGGACGGCAATGGCTTTCAACGGGCTGGCATCCGCACGCCTTCGATTGTTCACGGATTCACGTTGGCGCCGCTCGGGCAGGTCGTGCTCGCGCCGACCCGGTTGATGCGCGGCGTTCCGGCGTCGAGCGCGTTGGCGCCCGGCGCGTACGGCGACTTGGGCGCTTTGAAATTGGCGAGGTAAGCGGTCAGCGCATCGATGTCCTGCGCGCCGCCGATGCGACTTGTGCCCTTGAGCAGCGTCGTGTAGCCGTCGCCGCCGTCGGCCATGAAGTTGTTCACCGTCACGCGGTAAGACTTGGCCGGGTTCTGCACCGCGCCGCCGGCGTCCACCGGGGTTTCGGTGCTGCCGCCGCTGCGCAGCGTGACATTGCTGATGCGCGCGCCGCAGGCCTTGGCGCCGTCCCAGCTGTATTTGAAGCCGGCCGACGGCAGCGCAAAGCGCGTCGCGGTCGGCGACTGGCCCAGGCAGCCGGCGAACTGTTCTTCCAGGAAATCCTTGATGTTCTGCGTCGTCAGCGACATCGTCACCAGGCTGTTGCCGAAGGGCTGGACCGTGAAGGCCTCGCCGTAGGTCACATTGCCGTTGCCTTCGCCGGCGGGGCTGGAGGCGAAGGTAAAGCCGGGGCTGCGCACGCCGCCGCCGTTCATGAAAGCCAGCACGGCGCCGCCGAAGCCGGCTGGCTGCGTGGCCGCCAGCTGCGAGTCGGCAATCAGGTCGCCGGCCGGCATGTTGCAGGCCCCGTCGGCGCGGCTGGCCGACACATCGGTGGTGATGGCGCCGATGATGCTGTTGGCCAGCGGCGACACCAGGCTTTTGTAGCCGTCGATGATTTTCGCCACGACGGTATCGGCGGCGACGGCCGGGTCGTTGCGCGCCACCAGTCGGTTGGTCGCCACGGCTTTGGTGATGTCGCGGGTGGCGGGGTCGATCGTCACGTCGATGTCGTTCAGCACCCTTCCGAACGAGCTGGCGCTGGTCACCGAAATAGCGCGGCTCGCGGCATTGGTCAGCATGCAGTTGTAGGCCGCATGGGTATGGCCGCTGACGACCAGGTCCACCGCGTTGTCGAGTTGCCTGACGATGACGGCGATTGGCGAGCCGGCCAGGTTTCCTTCGCAGCCGTTGATGTCGCTCAGCGCACCGGTCTGAAAGCCGCCTTCGTGCACCAGCACCACGATCGCTTCGATGCCCTGCGCCCGCAGTTCGGGAATCAGCGCATTGACGGTTTGCGCCTCGTCGCGAAATTCCAGCCCGGCCACGCCCGACGGCGTGACGATGGTGGGCGTCGCGTTCAGCGTCATGCCGATAAAGGCGACCTGCACACCGTTGAAGGTCTTGATGCCGTAGGCCGGCAGCAACGGCTTGCCGGTGGCGGTGGAAATCACATTGGCCGACAGCCATTTGAACTTCGCGCCTTCGAACGGAACCGGCGTGCCGACGACCGCGCCCTTGCAGCTGTTGGGGTCGGTGATGCCGGCCGTGATCTTGCAGCCGCCGTTTTGCAGGCGCAGCAGCTTGGCCGAGCCCTTGTCGAACTCGTGGTTGCCGACCGAATTGAACTCAAGGCCGATGCGATTGAGGGTTTCGACGGCGGGCTCGTCGAAAAACAGCGAAGAAATCAGCGGCGAAGGGCCGATCGAGTCGCCCGCGCCGACGACGACGTTGAGCGGATTCTGTTTTTTCAGGCTGGCGATATGCGCCGCAATGAATTCCGCGCCGCCCACGGCCGGACGATTCGCCGCCGGGACCGCTGTCGATTGACCGAAGGTGCCGGGCGACTCCAGCGTGCCGTGGTAGTCGTTAAAGCCCATCACCTTGACGGTAAATGGCGCTGCCGGCGCGGACACCGAGTCGCCTGCGCAAGCGACCAGTACGGCGCAGCCGACGAGCGACAGCGAAGCCGCGGCAAGCAAACTTTTTTTCATCATCGAATTTCTCCAGAGTGTCGCAAAGCGTGGGACGAATCCACGCACTCTAGGTGCGGGCAATGTCAGTTTCGTGACGTGGCCTGGACGCGACCGGGACCCTGAGCGAGCCAGCGCCCTACCTGCTCGACCACCCACGCCGGGTCGTCAAGTGCGATATCGTGCCCGGCAGACGGGTGTACCGCCAGCGCGCAGCTCCAGCTGGACGCGATCGCCAGCGAGCATTCGACGTGCACCAAACCATCGTGCATGCTGGAAAGGATCAGCAGTGGCGCCGCTGGCGGTTCGGCGCGCGCTCGATAACGCACCGCCGCCAGCAGCTGCCGCAGTGCGTTGGCGGATTTGACGGGACGCAGACGCCGCGTCTCGACCCAGGACGCGATAATTTCCTCGCGCTTGCCCAGGGCGTTGCTGGTCAGCCGCAATATCTCTCGCTCCGCGTCGCCGGCATCGTTTGTCAACAAAACCAGCTTGAGCAGCGCAAGATAGTTGCATGGCCGCAGGCGGCGATAAAAGGGGCTGAAGGCCTTGAAACTCGTGTTGACGAGCGCGCAGCCGGCGATTTCTTCGGGAAAGCGGTAAGCCCATTCGGTGGCGACCATCGCGCCGAGCGACATGGCCAAGAGGCGGTAGGGTGGCTCGACCTGGCGGCTTGCAAGTTCTTCGCGGCAGAAACGCACCATCGCACCGATCGACCACAGGCTGGGAACAAGGTGAAGGCGGCCGTTTCCCGGAAGATCAAGCGAAATCACCTGTGAAGCGCTCAACGCCCCCTGAAAATCATCAGGAAAGCCTCCCCAATGCGCTGTTTCCCGGGTCAGTCCGCGCAGGAAAATCCAAACCACGCTAAAGCTCCCGGCCGTACCAGTGCCGCACCGCATCGGCATGGCGTTGCGCGCGCCCGGCTTCGGTCGGTGTCCACAGCGCATGGCCGCAGGCGGCCCTTCCCAGAAAATCGAGAAACGCCATGTGCCGGCGCAGCACGCGCTGATGCCGGTGCGCGATCAGCGGATTGAAAATACCGCTTCTGGAAAACAACTGCTTGGGATTCTTCCTGACCCACGACCAGGAGCCCATTTCCAGCGTCAGGGGCAGGAAAACACGGTCAGGGTTCCCGCCCGCCCGCAGATACATGTGGTCCCACAAATCGCCATGCGCCAAGTACTGCAGGCTTTGCGGCTCGAACAGGTACTGGTGATGGCTGTACGCCTGCAAGTAGATTTCCTGGAGCGCGTGGACTTCGGCCAGATGCCTGATCGGCTCCGGCTTGTGGGCATAGGGAAACCATATCCTGTCGCCAAAGCCGAAACCGGAATGGCAGTCCAGCGCGATGCTGAACTTGCGCACCAGGAGTTCGTTCGTGGTGTTCACCGTCAGCGTGCTCGGCGCAGAAACGGGTAGAGCTAATGCGGCCCGCCGGTTTTCGGGATATTTAGCGCGCGCTGCGCCAGCGCAAAATTTGCAGCACCGGGCCGAAGATTCGTCTTTCACCTCGGCCAGCGTGCCGACTTCAAAGGTGGCGTGCGGAATGCTGTTTGCTATTCGTTTGATAGCTGCTTGTGCACCCTCCTCATGCGCAAGCAGCACTTTTGATGCTCAATTGAGTCGCTGCAGGTGGCGCTGGATGTTTGCCCGAGGCTTCACGGTCAATTCAATCTATTCCAGAGCAATGAGCAAAATTCGAGCCTGGCCCTTTTTCACGGGGTTGATCTGAATTCGTTATTAAACGAAAATATATGATGTATGAAATTCGACACTATCTAACCGCCGAGGGAAAAGACATCTACCTCGACTGGATGCGCAAGCAGCGGGATATCACCGCACGGATGGCGATAGATCGGCGTGTAAACCGTGTCGAGTTGGGGAATTTCGGCGATCACAAGTTTTGTCGTGACGGGGTATGGGAACTACGGATTGATGTTGGCGCCGGGTATCGGGTGTATTACGCTGTAGCGGGCAATGACATCGTGTTGCTGCTGTGTGGCGGCGACAAGCGGACGCAAGATGCGGACATCAACCGCGCCTGCACGTACTGGCAAGATTGGCAAGGGAGAGCAAGTGATGAAAGATAGACCCCATGACGAAGCAATGGCAGAGATGTATCGGGACGATCCTGCTTACGCCGTTCAATTACTCAACAGCATTCTCGAGGACGGCGACCAAAGCGAGCTGTTGATTGCGCTGCGCCAAATGGCAAAAGCTTTTGGCGGTGTTCAAGCGGTAGCCGAAACGGCACACCTGAACCCGACCCAGCTTTACCGCACGTTGTCGCCAGAGGGCAATCCAGCGCTCAGCAGCTTTTCGGCGATCCTCAAAGCGATGGGCCTGCGCCTTGCGGTGC
>Ga0136611_10001557_pt1 | contig 16010 bp, 16 predicted proteins | sample AntDrymUQ2232306_2_FD_106645 | JGI IMG/M metagenome (GOLD analysis project Ga0136611, IMG submission 106645) | Polar desert sand microbial communities from Dry Valleys, Antarctica - metaG UQ223 (23.06) | ecosystem: Environmental > Terrestrial > Soil > Desert | place: Antarctica: Dry Valley...
GAGAAGGACGCTCGCTACTTGGTCGGCCTGGGCATTGCGGCAGTGCCGCGCGCCTTGGAAGGTGATACTCGTCACGAAAGCTCGCGTACCGAGATTGTTGGACGTGGCAACGAGACTGAGGTCGTCGTTCGCGGTCGCGGCGCCAACATCGTGCAAATCACTTCGCCCGAAGCGGATGCTGCTAAGCCGAAGGAAGACGCGCCCACGGCCGATCCGATCACGGAGGAGGAGCGTCGCGTTGCCAGCCGCGCTGAGAGCGAAAGCCTCGTGAAGCAGGAAGCCGGCCGCACGGGCGGGTTCATCGACGAGACTGCGCCCGACCCGCGCGCCAAGGGCCCCGTCACGCAGGGCGCTCAGCCCGGCAAGACGACTGCGCCTGCCAAGGAGCCCGTCGATCCGAAGAAGTAAGCTTGTCGCGGTCCTAAGCCGCGTGAACACCTAGAGGGGCGCTGCATGTACACCATCACATCTGAGGTGGTGCCACCTGCAGCGCCCCTTCCTCTTGTCAAGCAACACCTTCGGGTCACGCATGGCACAGAAGACCATCTGATCAACACGTATATCGCTGCAGCTACGCAGTTCGTGGAGAGCTTCAGCGGCATCCGGCTTGTGCGCAGGGACGTGGAAATCTCCGCCCTAGGATGGGCAGCGAGGTACCGTCTCCCGCGGCCGCTAGTGTCCGTGCTGTCAGCTAGCGCAAACGGCGTGCCGCAGGATGTCGGTACGTTAGAAACGTTTTCCGACGGTATGCTAATGTGGCCCGCTGGAACGCAGGGCCTTTTGACCCTGACAGCACGCATCGGCATGGTCGAGTCGCAAGACGACGTTTCCGCGCCCATCATGAGCGTTCTGCTCGTTGCGATTGGGCACCTGTACGTCAATCGTGAAGGCCAGCCGTGGCCTCCCGGCCTGATGGCACAAATCAGAACCATTCAAGGGGTCAAGCTGTAATGGCGCGCGCTCCAGCAGCAGGCCGTATGCGCACCTTTGTTGAGTACGGCAAGGACGTGCCTACCTTTGGGCTCAACGGTGGCTTCACGCATGATTTCAAGAAAGAGGGTGAGTTTTGGGCTGAGAAAATGACTGTTGGCTCAAGTGAGCGCGGTGACATCGTACGCACCGTGGCGGGTGTCGACATCAGCGACGACATCACAACGCTGCGCACTTGGACCGGCCATCCTGTTACTACGGAGCACAGGCTGCGTGTCAGCGGTGCGTTCTACTCAATGCTAGGCATCGCTGAGAGCAATGATGGGCGAACGATTGATTATCGCGCCACGTCTGGGTTGAGAGACACCAAGGGATGAGCCTCGGGCACATTACAGAGGACGGCATTGCTACTCTTGTCTTCAGCTTGCCCGCCGATGCTGACAAGGCGCGCAAGGCTGTGGCCACTGTGCCGGGACAGTACAGCCAAAAGGTGCGCAGTGACGCCATCAGAGCAATGCGTTCAAGTACGCCTGCTGGCATCTTGTACAAGATCAAAGGCAAGCGGAATAAGACCATTGAGCACCGTGCGTCTGCACCAGGTCAGCCCCCTGCTGTACAGAGCGGGCGGCTGTGGAGCAGCATCACGACCGAGTCCCGTAACAACGGCATGGAGCATGAGGCGGGTCCGACTGTTGATTACGGCAAGTATCTTGAGTTGGGCACCAAGGACATGGACGCACGCGAGTTCATGGGTCCAGCACTTGAGCAAAACATTGAGCCCTTAACCACTGCTATCACGCGCGCTATCCAGCGCAACATGGGTGCGTCATGATCCTTGGCGACTTGGTCATGCGCATCCGTGCAGGGTGCCCCATCTTCGAGAACCGTGTCTACGGTAGCGCGGAGATTGAGGAAGGTATCCGGCAGGCCGAAAAGCTTCCTGTTCCCACAGCGTTTGTCATGGTGGACGGAGACTTCCCGCAGGAGAATGTTGACGCAGCGGCCGTGCAGCAGCTGACGCAAGAGCGCTGGACTGTTGTCGTCGTAGTTGAGAACAAAAACGACGCGCGCGGTCAGATGGCAGGCAACCAGCTTCACTCGGCCCGCCGGCAGCTCATGGGCGCGTTGCTGGGGTGGGAGAACGTCAAGGACGAAGACACTCCAGTGGGTCAGGAGCCCGCAAGTGATTGGGGCCCTATCGTGTACCGAGGCGGGTTGCACATCAGTATGAACGCAAGTCGCCTATGGCATCAGTTTAGCTTCGGCCACAACATTATCTTGCAGGCCGGCCGCGATTACGAGTGTATCCAGGACCTCAAGCTGCACTTCCGTGGTGGCCCCACAGGTGGAGACAATACTGCTGAGCCCTTCTACCATGGGCCCACCAACGACTCGTCGGAGCAGCCAGCTATTGTTCCGCCGCACCTTAATCCTGACCCCGACCCTTTCCCCAACCCTGCCGATCCTGAGGCTTATCTGAAGTACAATGGTTGAGACACGACTTCGCCTTCCCAGAAGCTCAAGCACCGGCGGTGTTGGTAGCCCAGAGACCAGTGACCTGTCGCGTCGCTTCAGTAATGTGCTGCGCATGGGCCGAGTGGACGAGGTAGATGCCAAGAAGGGCATGTATCGCGTCAAGATGGGAGACAACACGACCAAGTGGATCCGCGACACCACGGGACGCAGTGGCGGGGACCAAACGTTTCATACTCGCGAGAAGGGCGAGATGGTCTTGGTGGGAGCACTAGAGGGTGACCTTAAGCGCGCGGTCATCATTGGCTCACTGTACCAAAAGGACCCAGGCACGCCGTTTGGCAAGGAAGACGAAAGCGGTACGCGCTACAAGGACAAGGCGGTCAGCAAATATGACCGCAAGACTAGCACGCGCACGATGTTCATCCCCGAGGCGGGCAAGGACATTGTCACGATTGGTAAGCCTGAGCCCGAACAACAGCAACAGCAGCAAAGTGCGCAGGGTGGTACCACGCAGGGTGGTGGCGGCTCAAAGTGGAATGGTGAGCTCACCAAGGAGGCCAAAACCACGAGCCCTGATCCCAAGGCTAGTTCGCGCGAGCAAAGCTATGATCGTCACTACTTCAAAAAGGACAAGTCGTCCTTTGAGATAAAGGGCGATCAAGTGCTGATCTCCTGCGGTGGCGCCAGCATCAAGATTACAGACGGTAAGATTGTGCTTACGGGAGACATCCTGCTCGGTGGCGAAGGAGCGAGCAAGGGGATCTCGCTCAAGGGCACCGTCGACACGGGCGGCTTCTCCGACATCAGCAACTTGGCCACCAAGGTGTGGGGCATGTAATGGCCGGAATGAACCGCCACACAGGGCGCCGTATCGCTGGAACGCCTCAGATCGAGCAAAGCATCATCAACCTGCTTGGTATCAGGATGGGTGAGTGCGTGATGATGAACGACCTGGGCAGTGAGGCGGTAGACTTGACCGACTCGCCTCAAAACCAGTTCTTTCTCATCGAAATGGCCATGGGCGTGATGGATCCTATCCGTAAATGGATAAAGAAGGTGACTCCCAAGCGCTTGCAGCACGTCAAAGTCACGGAGCAAGGTGAAGCGGGCGTTCTCTTGCAGGTGATCATCAACAGCACCGGTGAGCTCTTGCGTATCGAGCCGATTGTGCTTACCGCTGCTGGCTACGAGCTAGCCCCAGGCAAGGAGATCGGCCAGTGACGCGTCTTGGTGCCGTTGATCTTAGCCAACTTCCGCTTCCCGATGCTCTACAGATCATTCAGTTCTCGGATATCGTGGCGGAGCTTAAGTCTCGTCTGCTGCTGCGCTTTCCCGATGCTGAAGACGTCATAGACGATGAGCTGGAGCCCCTCGTTTATCTGACGCGCAACTTCGGCGCACGGGAGATGCAGCTTCGCCTTGGCTGGAATGACAAGGTGCGCGCTGTTCTGCTGCCTACGAGCACAGGAGCGGACCTCGACAACGTTGGCGTAGCGTACGACGTCGCTCGTATGTTGGTGCAGGAGGCCGATCTTGAGGCGAGCCCCGCGCGCCCGCGCATCATGGAAGATGACACGCGCTTCAGACGCCGCATCCAGCTAGCGCCCGAAGCGTTTGCTACCACGGGCTCATACGAAGCGTATCTGTTCCACACTCTAAGCGCCGACATCCGTGTGCTGGATGCAGGCATCTACAATCATGCGTCATATTTTGTGCACCCCGGACAGGTGCGCGTCGCAGTGCTGCCCATTGCGGGAGCTGACGTCGTCGAGGTGACAAACGCTGTGCGAGCGCGCTTGCTGCGCAAGGACATCAAGCCCCTGACCGACGACGTGACCGTGCAAGCTGCTGAGACGCTTCCTCTCAACGTTCAGGCGGTCTTGTACACCAAGGTAGGTCCCGGCGCTGAGAGCGTTAGACTCGCTGCTCTCGCGCGCTTGGAGGCCTATTTGGTCACGCGTCGTCGCGTGGGCTCAATCATCAGCTATTCCGGCATCATGCGAGCGCTACACGCGCCAGGGGTTGAGACCGCGACCGTGCTCAGCCCAGTCACCGACGTAGATCCGGGATTGCTTGGTGTGTACGTTCCGAGCACCCTGGATATCAGCGTGCAGGTTCTTAATGTCTAACTAGGTAACCACCATGCTTGTCTTCATGGCGCCTCCGGCTGGGGAGCCCTCTCAGCCCCCGGTAGTCTTGCCAGAGGTGCCAGAGCTCTCCAGATCAGCCCTACTTCTTCCTTCAAATAGCACAAGACTAGATCGTGCCATTGCTCATGCTGTACGTGAGCGCTTTGACACGCTTGAGAGCAGCCTCGAGGAGATTCTCGATCCGCTGCGCACGCCCGAGCGCTTTTTGCCCTGGTTGGCGTGGGCCAAAAGCATTGATATCTATCGTGAGGAGTGGCCGCTCGATAAGCGTCGATCCGTAGTCAATTCTTGGTTCGCGCTGCACAGGCTCAAGGGAACTGAGGAAGGACTTCGGCGGCACATAGCTCTCGAAGACTCCATTCTGGTGAAAACTGTCTCGCCGCCAGCAAAGGGCTTCCGCCGCCCTGCAATGACGGAAAAAGAGCGCACAGGGTGGGTGGATCAGCTTCCTCAGATTCGCTTATTTCCGTATCGTGCTCCGATTGTCTATGAAGAGAGCCGCGGATACCACGCTGAGGGCGAGTACTTTCGCACCAATGGCTTTCGCCGCCCCTCCCTGGGCATCAGCCTGCTTGAGATGCGCGGCGCGGTTGTTATCGACGGCGTGACACGTGATGTTCGCGTGGAACAGATTGACCAGCTTGGAGCACAAGCTGTCCTCCGTGTGTTCTTCACTACTGAAGTTGATCTGCGCTCTTTTCGCAGTGCCTCGTTCCGTCAACAGGGGTTCAGGCAGCCAACGCAAGCGCAGCTAGGTGTCATCACCGTGCGTTTGGGTCCGAATGGACAGCACATGGCCACGGAAGGACTGAGACCCGTCGACGTGCGTCCTACGCGCGTGCACGAGAAGCACATCCAGCTTCCGTCCTACCACTTCCACAGCCATGGCTTCCGTGGGCACAACTTCAGACAGACCAGTAACGCGTATGAGTTTATCTACGAGCGTTTCGCGCTGTATGACCACAGCCGTCTCCCGTCTGGTCTCAGTGCACGCTGGTTCCGTGGGCACAAGCGCTACGGCATCGCGCCCTACACTGCTGAGCTGACCATCGAAGTACCCATGAGGCGTTCGCGTGGACGTGGCTTCGGTGACTTCCGCAACGGGTACCGCGTGCCAACGGACATGACCAAGCTCAACCGTACTCTTGAAGCAGTCGTCATCAGCAAATCGCTACGCGACAAGATTCTTGTTGATACTACTGTGCACAAAAGAGCTACACTCAAGGACGCTCTGAAGCTTGGGACATTCAAGCTAGGTGAAATTCGACGTATGGTGTGACGCCACTAGCAAGTGTGATGGCATCTGTGCTAGTAGCGGGACGAATACCTGAGTCCCCGCATAAGGATCAGTCCAGATGGATTCGCTAGTCGTCTTCCACCCGAATATTGACGATGATCCGGCGGACTTTACACGTCTCGAGCAGGAGGCTCAGACGGCCCTGGATCGGGTGGTTGGCGATACGATCATCAAGCGCAACGGGTACGCGGGTTTTCAGGTTACGAAGACGGGTCCGACGACCATCAGCATGGAGACGGGCCGGCTCTATTCAGCCGGTCGCCGCTATGTGCAGTCTCAGGTCTTCATCAAGGACTTTCAGACTGCACTGCCGCTGGCCGGGAAGCGTATCGTCGCTATCGTCACCAATGGTGTCGAGGAATTTACTGAGAACCGCCCCCGCCAGTTTCTGATCAACGCCGAGACGCTTCAAAGTGAAGCGCAGTCGGTGAACATGATCAAGGCTCGTCTTGCCAACGTGAACGTGCAGACGGGAGAACCTGCTCCTGATCCCACACCTCCTATCGTTGACGCTCCGTATCTGGTCATCGCCTACGTCACGCTGAGCACTAGCGGCGTAGATACTATCTTGATGATCGAGGAAAACCGGGTCCCCAACCTGGATGATCAGCGACTTGAGTTCAATGACCTGACGGGTGCTTTCGCCGAGATGCGTCCGCGCATCAGTACACTTGAGAGCGACCTGGCAGCTCTAGCGAACAACCTGCGGGGAGGGGTCAGCGGTGAAGCCTTCATTCGATCCATGCTGCGTCTTGCAGTACTGGAAGCGAAGGCTGGTATTCCGAGCACCGCACAGGACAGCCGCGCGAACTACTATCTTGACACCACCCAGACGGACTTGGCTCACCCGCTCAGTTCTGTTCGCATCGAGGAAGGCATCCGCTTTCCCTACGCTGCGCAGGGTGACACAGTCATGGCGGTGTTCGATCCGCTGAACCCACGCCATATGGTTAAGAACGGGATGCTTTTCCCGGCCTACGATCGCAAGGTGCACCTGGATACCGGATACCCGAGCGGTGAAGTCCGGATCAGCTCGTTCAGCTACCAGACGCACAACATGAAGCGGCGGACAGTTAGCCGTCAGCGTATTCGTTATGGTGAGGAGTTCACTGTCTGCTCCAACTCGTGGTTCTGGGCTACTGGATCCATCGACTACTTCAATTGGACGTTTAATCGTGGCGGTGAAACGTTCAAGATCCAGCAGCAGTTCGTTATCGACGCAGGACAGAACGTCGGATCACTTCATGGCGTTATTCGCCTCCAGAAGTATTGGACAGATACCGTCGAAGAGGTCTACTGGGACAGGCTTGAAGTCGATCACATCGTATCCGGTGCGCAGATCGCCGAAACTTGGCTTCAGGGCCAGGATATGTGGCTGGATGCGTTCGGGCTGTTCTTTACGCGCCTTGCAGCCACGGGTGACGTGGACGTCAGCGTGGTGGAAGCCAATTCCCTCGGGTTGCCTGACGTCACCAAGGTAATCGGGACCACTACGCTGCTGCGTGCCAACATGCTTGCAGGGGCTGAGACAGTAGTGCCATTCGGCCCTACGTTCCTGTCGGCCGGCAAGCGCTATGCTCTCCTGATCACGACGGGTGCCGACCACTGGATGTCGACCGTCCCAGGTGAAAACTTCACCAAGGGCACGTTTTTCTCGATCCTGGACGGCGCCTATGCTCAGGGTGATGGTACTCGCGACCTCCAGATGAAGTTGTACCGCGCCCAATTCCGTGCGGCGCGCACAGTCATCGAGCTTCAAGGCTTGCAGCTTGTCGGCGGCATCTTGTCTATCGACATCCTGGCCAGCATGGTTGTGTCGGGCAGTACCACACTGGACTTTGAGGTACAGGTCGGGGGCGTCTGGCACGCTCTCAGCGCAGTGGACGTCTATGTCTTGGGCGCAGGCGGGTCTATTCCGCCGCTGCTGCCCTTCCGCGCTGTGTTCAACGGCTCGGCCGATATGATGCCGATGGTGCAGCTTCTCGACAGTCGTGTCCGAGTGAGCCGCCCTGCTACGGTCTTGCGCGAGATCAGCGCGCTTGTCACAGCACCAGCTCCGACGACTCAGGTGCGCGCCACCTATCGACTGGAGCGCTTTGATCCTGCGTTCCACACAGTGACCGCACGCCTGATGACGGGCGGCCCGGGCTACACTACGGAAACAGCTCCGACAAGCTTCACGGACGTTATCGACCCCTTGACTGGGGACCGTGAGCGCACGTTTGTTTGGAACCTGGGCGCTGCGGTGACGACCTACAAGTTCAGCTTGGCGGGTACTACCACAAGCAATCTTCGCATCTTCCATGGTGCGTTCCGCAAGGACTACATGCTGTAAGGAGCGATCATGGCCGGTAAGCCGAAGTCTCCCGAGGTTCCTGAAGGGGAACTGAAGCCTATCAAGCTGAAAAAGGTCGCGGTGATCGACGATATCGTCTATCGCCCGACTGCCGATCCCGAAGTGGATGCCTACGTGGACCAAGCCACGCTGGAAGCCCTTCGCGAACAGGGCGCAGTTGACTGATGGCGCTTCCTCGTGAGCTAGACGTTGACCCGAACGCGTCCTTCACCAAAGAGGTGTTGGATACTGCGTTCGGATATCTTCACGCACAGCTTGCGACGGTCCAAAACTTTCGACCCGAGTGGGAAGAGGCGCTCAATGATCTGCGCCAGTTCGCCTTCGCGCGACTAGACCAGGCACTAGTCCCGATCTACGATAAGCTGGTCGCGATCGGCCACCTCGGCGCTATTTTCACAAGTCCTGCTACCAGTGGTCCAGAGCCTTTGGCGGTCGGGATACGTGTCTTTACTATACCTGAGTCGAATCGGCTTCAGTTCGCTCCTGCTGCGTACCTTAGTGCGCAAACAACAGCGAACCCGTCCGACTTCGTAGCCGGCTCCTTGAGTAGCTACAACTCGACTACTGGACGACTGGAGATCCTTGTCGATCTCGTGCAAGGCACGGGCACCCATACCGAGTGGGCCATTGCTGCGCTGCCTGCTGTCACGGTGCTTACGGGGCTGGCACGAGACCAGACAGTCACTGCAGCCGCGCAGGTAGCTGCCAATACCACGGCCGTTCAAGCAGACCTTGTTGAAGTAACAGGGCTGCGCAACGCTACTGCCGCCGATCGTGCAGCAGCAGCGCTAGCGCTCAGTGACACGGCGGCGGCGCGGGATGCTGCAGCAGGCAGCGCGACTCTGGCGGGCCAGCACGCAAGCTCAATCGACCCGGCGATCATTGTCAAGGTAGACGCTGTGCAAGCGTTCACCGCGGCGCAAAAGATCCGGGGTCAGACCAACCTCGGAGGCCTAGCTACGGGTCGCGAGGTATTCGCTGCGGCGGACAAGCTCGCTGCACGCAGAGCAATGAGAGCCCGGGAGTCAGCGTTTCCCAACGGAGCGATGGTTAACCGCTCATTGGGCCAGACTCGCCCCGCTCTCACGGTGACTGATGACGGAGCGTGGTTTCTTATTAACCTGGTGGCCACAGCAGGAACGCCTCAGACGTTAGAAACTCTTCCTTCGGTATCTACGCTATACCCAGGATGGTCTGTCACGTTCAAGTGTGACGGTGCGCCCGCAGCCTTCGGTAATGGCAGGCTGGATTCCGGCAATGCTGGGGCGCCGATATTTGTAAACGGCAAAGCCCAGGTCTGGTCAAATCAACCCATATTCTACTTTATCGGTGGCGGTGAAATCTGGAACTTCATGACCGACGGGACCAGTTGGTTCGCGACGTGCTTGAGCTCTCCTATCGACCGCCATTTCTATTATATTCGAACCCTTTCGTTTGTATCTGATACACAGTCCGGGGCCTGGACTGCAATGGTCGGGGATACGACCGGCGGCACGAATATCCAGGCGTCTTCACCGTATAACCTCGGGTGCTACGCCCCCTGCACGGGCCTATATGCGGCGTATCTTCGGGGCGCTTTCAACTATAGCGCGAGTTACTCTGGGTCATATATCGCCTTGGGCGATGAAGCTGGCGTTGGTCCTGAGCAATATACCGGCGGCCTAACCTACACCGCACTTGGTGTTCAGGCCACAATCTACCAGAAAACGGGAATAACTCGTCGTTTTCAGTTCGGCGAGGTTCTTCAAGGGTACTATCTAAACTCAGCCGGATCGCTCATGACACAGAACGGAAATCTGTTTCACATGCACCTAGTTTCGAGGTGAGACCGTGAGTGCTCGTGAGCATCTTGTTTTCGCTATATTGCAGCTTAACCCTGGGGCTGACCCTATTCGTGACTTCATTTGGCAAAAGGGTGAAGATGGCCTGCCCTGGATGAGTCATTGGAACGAAGAGCGCCTCGGACCGAAGGAAGCCGGCATGGAGGCTGCGTGGGTCCTTGCGACTCAGATGTCCAATGAGGCAGCGCGTCCCGTTCTACCTGACATCTCCGACCGGCAATTCGCGCAAGGCCTTTGGAAGCAGGGTGTCATCACCCTCGACGAGGCTAAGGCGTTCGTGAAGGTAGGAACGATTCCTGCTGCGATGCAGGCGTTGATCAATACTATGCCGGTTGAAGTTCGTGACGATGTTGAGCTGCTCGTCTCGGGAGCCACGGAGCTGAAACGGCGCCATCCGTTTTCCGAGGCGCTTGCATCCTCGTTCGGTTGGACGCAGCAGCAAACGGATGACTTCTGGCGGTTCGCAGGCGGCTTGTGAGTGCACGTAGCGTCAGCGAAAATATTCGTCGGGTCGTCTCGGAAAGAGAGTATCGACTCAACTATGGCTACAATGTCGGCGTGGCGACAAGCCAATTTCTTGCTGCGTTGCTATACGGGTCCGACCCTGACCTCAGTCTCAGCCATGAGATCGGTCGTCGCATCCGCGATGGTGAGCGTCTTGATGGGTTTCAGCTGGTTGTGAAGTGCCTTGGAGACAGACTACTCGGCCCGGGACACTGGGAAGCAGCATTCGAGGAAGACGAGACGAATCAAGGGGCCGGAGAGCGCCGCACCAGGATCTAGCGAATTCGTTTTCCAGTAGTCTTTACAAGCAGATGCCCTTACCTTATTAGCCACATATACCGACGCGGAGACATGGATATGGCCTTTCTTCACGGACCCGAGGTCATCGAACTTGAGGACCAGCCGCGGCCGGTAATCGTGGTCCGAAGCTCTGTAATCCACGTTGTGGGTACTGCGCTGAAGGGGCCCGTCAACCAGAACACGCTGCTTCCAGGTAGCCCCGTCAAAGGCGAGCAGACGTTCGGCAACGTCAGGATGGGTGGGTCTATTCCACGAGCGCTTGATGCCATCTTCGATGTGCACGGCGCCGTGGTCATCGTCACCAACGTGCTTGATCCCACCGCTCACTTTACTGCTGCTGCCGCAGCAGATCGCCTCTTGATCCGTGGTCGTCGCGTCATTTTGCCAAAGTCGATGCCGTTTGACTTGGTAGTCAAGGCGGCTGGTGGTGGAGCCGCCGCAGCCTACGTCGAAGGCAGAGACTACACCGTTGAGCTTGAGACAGGCACCATTCAGGTGCTCAACGCCGGCACGATTCCAGTCACAGCAACTGCACTCAACGTCGCTTTCAAGTACCCGGACGAGACCAAGGTCACCGTCGACGACGTCGTGGGCGGTGTGTTCCTTGGCGAGTACACGGGCGTTCATCGCGCCCTTGCTGCTGAGAGCGACGTCGGCTTCGCTCCCAAGGTGCTGATTGCGCCTGAGTTTACCAACCTTTCTGGTGTTCCTGCTGGCACAGCCAACCCCGTTGTCGCTGAGATGATGGGCGTTGCCGAGCGTTTGCGCGCTGTCATCCTCAAGGATGGCGAGGGCGTCACCGACGCCGCGATGATCAACGATCGTGACAACTGGGGAAGCCGCCGCGTCTACATTATCGGCAACCGGGTCATGGTGCGCCGCACGGGTGGTGCCGTACCGGAGCCCAGCAGCGCGCGTGTCGCGGGGCTCATCAGCAAGAGCGATGCGGAGCGTGGGTTCTGGTGGAGCCCGTCCAATCAGCTGCTGGGGCAGGGCGTCGTCGGCATCGAGACCCCAATCCACTTCGGTCTGGGTGATCAAAATAGCCAGGCCAACCTGCTCAACGAGCGCGAAGTCAACGTCGTCATCCGGCATGAGGGCTTTAGGCTCTGGGGCAACAGAACGTGCTCCTTTGACCAGAAGTACGCGTTCCTTTCAGTGGTGCGTACCAACGACATCATCGCCGAGAGCTTGCTGCGCAGCCATCTGTGGGCAATCGACCGCTGCATGGACAAGCGGTTCTTCGAGATCGTCCCGGAGAGCGTCAAGGGTTTCTTGGATCACTTGACTGCACAGGGCGCTATCCTGGGCGGTGACTGCTGGGTTGTGCCCGAGCTTAACTCCGAGCAGAGCCTGACGCAGGGCCATGCCTGGTTCGACTACGAGTTCACTCCGCCCTACCCAGCAGAACGGATCACCTTCCGTGCCCACATGACGGGGCGGTACATTAATACCATCTTGCCTCGCGAGAACCGTGTCTTCACGGACTCCTCGGCCCTCTAATCTCAGACTGCCGTAAGGAACCCCGTCAATGGCTCTGTTGCCCCGTATCCTGCGCAACTTCGATGTGGACGTGGATGGCATCGGCTATGCCGGGCGCATCCGGGAGTTCACTCCACCCAACATCACCATCAAGACAGAGGACTACCAGGGCGGCGGCATGGATGGTGTCGCCAAAATCGATGTGGGCATGGATCCAATGGACGCCACTATGGTGTTCGGCGAGATCGACCCCGCGATTATTGGTCAGCGCTCCTTGATGGCGGGCCCGGCAACGACCTACGTCATGCGCGGCGCTCTCAAGCGCGAGGGCGAGCGGGCGCAGCCTATTCGCATGATCATGCGCGGCGCGTGGACGGGCCTGGACTGGGGCACGATTACGACTGCGTCAATTCTCAACATGACCGTCAACTTCCACTGCCGCTACTTCCGGCTGGACATCAACAAAGTTCGCTATCACGAAATTGATATCGAGCGTATGATTCGTTTCATCAATGGTACTGATGAGATGGAGGACATCCGAGACGCAATGGGCGTCTAGGTGCCGTAGGAGAACACAGTGGCGCGAGACGACGAAGACACGACGAAGATCACCCAGGAGACGATTGAGCTGATTCAGCCCTTCGACTACATGGGCGAACAGGTCACGGAGCTCACTCTCCGCCGTCCGAAGATGAAGGACCTCCGGCGCATCGGCGCGGCGAAAGGCACAGATGCCGACCGCGCTGCACTGATGATTCAGATCCTGTCTGGGCTGTCCCCCAAGGCAGTAGACGAGATCGACGGGGTCGACATCGACAAGATCAGTAAGGTGATCGACAGTTTCAGTTAAGCGATGTTGATGACGAGACTTTGACTAGTCTTGTTGCCGATATCGCTGTTGTCTTTCACTGGACTGAAGAAGACTGCTTGGAGCTGACGGAAGACCGCCTGCTCAGGTATCACGAGCTTGCTATGGAACGTTTTAAGGCCATACATGCAGTGAAGAAGTAGGAACCAAGCAGATGGCCGAGAGAAGCGTCAAGGTCATTCTCTCGGCCATCGATCGGCTTACTGGGCCGGTCACTAAGATGACGCAGGCGTTCAAGCCGCTGCGCAGCGCGATCTCTTCCACGAACAGCGCACTGCAAGCTGTCAACACCTCTCCCCTTGTTACTCGTCTGAACGCCGTTGGCCGTGCTGCGCAAGGCGCGACAGGCCGCCTGCGTCTGCTGTCCATGGCAGGCGGTGCCCTTGGCGTTGGGCTGGGCGGCGGCGCCATCGCGGGCGCAGCGCTGATCAGTAAGAGCGTAGTAGGCGTCAACGCACAATTTGAGAAGTACAGCACTATCCTTGAAGTGGTGCTTAAGGACGCAGGAAAAGCACAGGAGGCCATGAAGTGGTCGGCCGACTTTGCTGCCAAAACCCCTTATGAGCTAGACAAGGTCACAGAAGCTTACGTCAAGCTGACCACCTACGGCATCGACCCTGTAAAAGGAAGCCTCGAAAGCGCGGGTAACGCTGCGGCAGCTATGGGCAAGCCCCTCAACCAAGCGGTTGAGGCGATGGCTGATGCCATGAATGGAGAAAACGAGCGCCTGAAAGAGTTCGGCATCACTGCCGACAAAGAAGGCAAAAAGATCAAATACAACTGGACCGAAAACGGCAAGGCCATGGTGGCCATCGCCGAAGAGGGAAGTAAGAAACAATCTCTAGCAATCATTAACGGCATTTGGAATCGTCAATACGCTGGCGCAATGGACAAGCTGTCTCAAACCTGGGACGGCATGGTCAGCAACTTGAAAGATGCTTGGAGCCGATTTCAGCTTGCTATTGGCCAAGCGGGCTTGTTCGACTTCCTTAAGGCCGAACTGCGCGAGCTGCTAGCGCGCGTCGATGAGCTACAAAAGGACGGCACGCTCAAGCGCTGGGCTGGTGAGATCAGCCGCGTAGTTGTCAGGCTGTTCAAGCGCATGAAGGAGTTCGTTAAGAGCGTAGACTGGGGCGAGGTTTACGAGAAGTTTAAGCGTATCGGCAACGCTGTCTTGATGCTCAGCAGGCTTGTGGGTGGGCCACTTAACTTGGGCTTGATAGCGATCGCGGCCATCACGTTCGGCCCTTTGATTTTGTCTGTCACCATGCTAGCGGTCACGCTGATCCCGTTGCTGGTCGGCGGCATCAAGCTGCTGTCAGCAGTGTTCATGGCTACTCCGATAGGGCGCATTACTGCGCTGCTGCTTGCGCTGGGCACAGCAGCCTACACTGTGTGGCAGAACTGGGATTGGTTTAAGGAGAAGTGGAGCGCATTCTGGGGAAGCGTGTTCAAGTCTACGCAGGACGCCTATCAAAGTATTGTTGACTGGCTGATGGACTTCGACATGGTTGCCGTGGGCAAGAAGCTCATGGAAAAGCTGTGGGACGGCATGAAGGCCGTTTGGAGTGACCTTAAAGCGTGGTTCAGCAACGGAATGACCGGCCTGTTCACTATCGGCGGTGGCACAGCAGGTGAGGTCGCTGGAGCGGCCAGGGGCCCCAGTGCAGGAGCGCTTGGCGGACAGGGCGTCAACACGACGCCAGGCGGCGCTGCTACAGGCATGGTCTCACGTGGTCGCGCTGGCGCTGGCGGAGGCGCTAGCAACGGAAACGATTGGGGCGGCGGCGAAGGCGCGAGCAAGGGCGTCGAAGGACGCAACCAAGGCGGTGCTACTGCCAGTGGCCAGCCCGGAAGAGGCTCTGCCAACCACATGCAAGGGCAGTACGGCCCGGCAGGAACCAACTTGTCCCGCATCGCTTCAGCAAGTGGCAAAACGGCCACAGTGCACAAGGAGGCGGCGCCAGCGTTCAAGGCGTTTTTGGATGAGCTTGAAGGTACTGGCTACAAGATCAACTCTCTTGGCGGGTACAATATGCGCAAGAAGGTGGGAGGTAGCAGTCTCTCACAGCACGCTTATGGCAACGCAATCGATATCAACCCAAGTAAAAATCCCTTCACCAAGGGTCCTCTTGTCACGGACATGCCGAAGGGCGTGTCGGACATGGCGGCTAAGCACGGCTTGTCCTGGGGCGGTGACTGGAAGTCCGTCAAGGACGCCATGCATTTTGAGTGGACCGGTCGCAACGCACTAGCTGAGCGCGACAAGCGGCGAAGCACAGATGGGCCTGAGGCAGGCCATGAGGGGCATAACCACGGCGCTGGTGAGCACGGTAAAAACCTTCGCTACGGTAGCGGAGGAAAGATCAACCCAGGTGCAGGGACCTCTGGGCTTGAAAACAACAACTTTGGAAACCTGAAGTACTTTCCCAAGAGCGTGGGTAAGTACGAAGGCGTTGCCGGCTCCAGCACCAATACTGACCAGGGTGACCCGCAAATTGTTTTCAAGTCCATGGAGGATGGTATCGAGGCTGCACGCAAGCTGGCCCTGATTAAGTTCGACCAAGGCAAAAACACAGTCGCAAAGATGATTACTGACCGAGACGGCTGGACACCTGGTAACACAGGTGCAGCTAGCGCGATCAGCAAGCGAATGGGGGTCAGGCCGGACGAGCCCATAGACTTGGGCAAGTCTGACGTGATGAGGCAGTTTCTTAAGGAGCTGGGCACGCAGGAGCACGGGCCGTCTTCCGATAAGTACAGCGCCGCCATCGCTAAGGTGGTTGAGGGCCGTAAGAAGGAGGGC
>Ga0136611_10001558_pt1 | contig 16003 bp, 14 predicted proteins | sample AntDrymUQ2232306_2_FD_106645 | JGI IMG/M metagenome (GOLD analysis project Ga0136611, IMG submission 106645) | Polar desert sand microbial communities from Dry Valleys, Antarctica - metaG UQ223 (23.06) | ecosystem: Environmental > Terrestrial > Soil > Desert | place: Antarctica: Dry Valley...
CGCGTGCGGCGCAGACGGCAACGGCGAACCCCGCGGGAGAGCGTGCCCTCAATACCGGCGCGCCGGGCGTATTCCTTTCGGTATTCCACGGTCTGAACACGGGCCCGTGCCGTACATAAAGCCTCGTGCTGCTCTCGCACGCGGACCGTCACCGTCCGGCGTGGGGGACGTTTCATCGAGCGCGTGCATTGCTCACGGCTGGGACACGGGCCGCAATCACGCGTGGAAAACTTGATCTTGATAACCTCGTTGACACGTTTGTCCACGGCGGGAGTCCAACTCATGCTTGTCTTGCCTGCCGGACAGATCGCCTCGTGCTTGTCCCAATCCAAGTGGAAGTTCTCCGCAGCAAATCCCTGAGCGGCTTGCGCCTGCCATTTGACATCCGGGCGCGTGGGCCCCAGCAACTCGACGCCGAAATCCCGCCGGCTGGAAACCAGAAGGGCCGCATCCAGATATCCCGTGTCCACGATGTGTGGCCTGGGCAACAAATCCTTCTTCTGGAGCGCTCGGTGAATGTCGGGAGTTACCTCCCCGTCGGCGACACAACCGGTGGTCGTCTGCACCTGCGTGATAAGTGGGGGCAGATCTTCCTCACATGTTTCGGTCAGGTGGACCTTGTAACCCACCCACTGTGTCGTGCGTTTTCGAGCCAGGTGAGCGTCGGCGTCAAAAGGGGAGTTCACGAAGATAGCCGCAGGCGCTATGTCGTCCGCCTCGCGCCACAAAATGCCCTCCGGAGTTCGGTGGTAGTTTTGCAGCCAGATACGCCGCAACGTTTCCACTGCGGGGATCTGGCGCAGCCAGGCCGGAGATTCGGGAGCGAACAGCAGGTCCAGCAAGGCGAACCCGTCTGCCCCCGTGCTCAGCACTAGCGCCCTTCTCTGCTCTTCGCTCTTGTGCGAGCGGTCCTGTCCGAAACGAGGAACGTAGCGCTCAGGCCACTGGGCACGAGCATTCTGGCGGACCCAGTCGGGCGCGGCGAGGGCAAGCACTTCCAAAACGTGACGCATTGCCTCTGCCACCAGTTCGACCCGGTTCAAGGCGCGGACGGCGGCCAACACGTGTGTGGAATCGGTTCTTTGCTTCACCCCCGACTTGAGCAGCCCTTTTTGGCGCACGCCGCAGTCGAGAAAGGTGTCCAGCAGCAACTGTTCGGCGTCACCCTCCAGCAGGCGTTTGCGGAACTCACACAAGACCGCCGCGTCAAAGCCGGGGTCCTCTAACTCCAGGGAAAGCAGGTACTTCCAGTCAATTCGGCTGCGCAGCGCTTCAGCGGCGCGCCGGTCGGAAAGCCCTTCCGCGTACTGCAAAAGGGTCGCCAGCGCCAAACGCCACGGGGCATGGGCGGGTTTGCCGCGCTCGGGGAACAGGCCGGCGAACAGTTCATCGCTGAACAGGTCCGGCAGTTCGTCCCGAAGCGTCACATAGAGGTTGCCCTTGGGGAAGGCTGCTCGGGCAACCCGCACCGTCTCCTGCGGTACGGGAGGAATTGGCAAGGGGCGCAGCGACATGGCAGGACTCCGTGAGGACAGGATAATGCCATCTTACCAGGCAGGCTGCAACGCTGATTCCGAATTCGCCAGCAGTATCAAAAGTGCGGAAGAGCCAGTTTTTTGGGGAGGGGTCAACTGGAGAGTCCTCGTCTCCGTTCTTCACTGCTTCCCAAATGCCGCCAAATGGAGTCGGCGCTGCAGGACGCGGCGCTCTCGCGACGAAATTAGCGGCCCGACGATATGCGTCCCAATCAATGGAATCCTTGGGATAGGCGCGCTGCTGCACGAACTCCTGATGGACGAGGAGGTATTCGAGGCCCTCTTCTCCCGCCTGTTCCTTTTCGGTGGCGTCGACCGTTTGAGCGCATTCACCAGCGCCGGGTCATTGAAAATGAGGTCCGCCAAGAAGCGCTCGATCGCCTCCTGCGCAGCAGACTTGGTCCGTTGCCGCTCCCGAACGGTGCGGAAATAGTGAGCCAGGCCACTCAGGGAGTCCAGATTGGGTGAGACGGGAGAGCGAGCCGGTACGGTAGTGGCCGTACGGGCGGGTGGCTGTGCCCACGCCCACGAAGACGACCCGAGTAGCATCGACAGAACAAGGGCGCCGGGCGAAAAAAGCGCCGATACGCCGGTATAAAGCCGCCGAAACATTCGACCCTCCTTTTGCAAGAGATCAGGCTACCGATCGTGGATTCCTAGGGTGGACGTTGCGGCCGGACGGGCGTTGCCAGTGCGGATCCCGAGTGAACGCCGCCCCGGAGCTCCGGGCGCGGCCTCCGCCTGACCCGAAGCGGGCAGGCCCAGAATTTTGCACATCTTGTCGACCATTCGTTGCCCGGGCTCGCGCTCCGGCGGGGTCTCCGGATCACGGTAGGGTAGGGTGTCGGCTTGGCGCTTTAGCTCCGCCGCCGCGCGGTGGGAGAGGAGCCATCCTAGTGGGAGGACGGGCCGTTGCTGGAACGTCATATCCAGGAACCGCGAGCGGTGGTTTTCCGCCCTGCCCTCCTGCTGTTCTTGAAGACGGAGCGCCTCCACGTCGGCACGCAGCGCCGCGACCGCGGCCCGCGCTCGCCCATCCCGGGCGTTATAGATGGTGATGAGCGGGGCGATCGGCTCGTCGAACGGAACATTGTCGCGGCCGAGTTCTCCTGGTGGCTCCTCGTCGTAGCTGTAGCCGATACGCAGAATGACCAGCCGGAAGTCGGGGATTTTGACTTGTCCTGCGCGGCCGAGGGTCCGCAGGCGCAACAGGGCGCGCAGGATGTCGTCGAGCGTGTCCGTCCCACTATTCTCGAAATAGCCGCCATCCACGTACCGGTACCTGCCGCGCTCGATGCAGTCTTCGGGCGTCGCGTCACCGCGCCACTGCCGATCGAAGAGGGGCACCCCCGCTGCCGGAGAGATATACAGAAACCGAGCAGACATGAACGCGGCCGTGGAAAGCCGAAGGTCGATCTGCGGGTTGAGGCTGGCAAGCGTGGTCAATGCTTTGGGATCCTGGGTGCCCTGGTAGAACCGGCTCCGGGCACGAAGCGCGTAGGGAGGCAGCTCGTCATCGCCCTTTTCGTCCTTTCCGAGCGCATCCCGCTCGTGCAACAGAGGTGGCGGGATGGTGGCCACGACCATGCGGTCGCCGGACTCGACACGCGAGGTATTGAAGAAGAGCGCGGGTACCCGTCGGACGGGATTCGACGATTCCGGAGCCGGGATGTCGACGCCCTGCAACAGGGCAAAACCTTCGCTATAGACGTCGAGCGATTGTGTCAGGTAATTGGCCTGATGCGGAAAGGCATCCCGCCACGCCCGCTCGAACGCGATCTCTATGGGACGCGCTCGGTCACAAACACCGACATACTCGACGGCATCCGTGACCCGAGACCGCATCGCCGCATTGATGGGCTCACGGTGGGCCAAGGGCAAAGGAATCAGCCACTGCCACGTTTCCGAGTAGAGCAGAGCCGCGAGGGGCTGCGAAAGCATATCCTGCGACAGAATCCTGTCCGTGGCTTCGGACCAGTTCACATAGCCCGGTAGAGTGGCCGCAGGCTTCCCGGGCTCCTGTTCGGCGTCCGCAAGACGGGCCAGTGCTGCAAAAGTGGCGATTCCGATGCTGCCGCCGCTCACCCCGCTCATGGCAAAGACATGCCGCGCGAAGTCGTCCCGGCCGGCGGGATGACCCCGCGTGAGCGACGCATCCTGGAGCTTAGATAAGGCGATCGCGGTCTGGTAGGCCGCGCGGATGCCGCCGCCTTCCGCCGCGACCAATACGACCGGGTAAGGGGCCGGGGGCGCGGGCTGCGGCAGTGCTCCTCTTTCGTGGTTCCCTGCACGCGCCTTCAACCAGGCGATGAAGGCATTGTCGAAGGCGGACAGGGGCTCGTCCCCGGCGCGGCGTTGCGCCTCCGCCTCCCGGCGCTGTGCCAGAAGCGCGACGTCGTCCTCCAAAGTGGTGGGATTGTTTCCGTCCAGACGCGCGATCTGGGTGCCGTCGGGAACCACCCAGTACCGGATCGTATGGTTGTCGTTTGTACCCAGGAGCGCGAACAACCCCGCAGCCAGGAGCAGGATCGTAAACACGGGAACCCGGCTCGTTTCCGCGATATGCACCAGCAGCGTCCCGAAGGGGATGACCCCCGCCAGGCCCAGAAAAAGAACCGCCAAGGCCCCCAGGACCGAGCTCGCCTGATGCTCGGATCCCCATAACCACGCGGTCAGAAAGACGTCCGCGCTGAAGATCATGGTGAGCCCCACGACCGTGCCCGGACTAAAGGTGCGGATCGCCCAACGGCGTAGCAGATAGGCGTAAAGGGCGGCGAAGAGCGCGGCCAAGCCGGCGGCCCGGAGCGCTCGCCCCCAGCGGGTGCTGTCTTCGGGAAGAGTTACCGAGAACACGGCAATGCCCACCGCGGCGAAAACGAGGAGCGGAATGATCCAGAGGAGATACTGCCTACGGCCCAGGGTTGCCGGATTGTGGGAACACGGTACCCCGGTTTCCGCAACCTGCCAAAGCGCTTCCAGGATCTGGCGTCGCTTATAGAGAAGCACGGCCACAAGCACGGCAACGATCAGGCAGACGCTTCCCGCGACGATCATTGCCTGAAAAATACGTGGATTGGTATCCTGCAGTGGCCTCGATGCCGCGAACAGGTTCATTCCGACGAGCACGAAAGGCATCCAGGCACAGAATCGGGGCAGGTGGCGGGCGGCGGCATCCTGCCATAGGGTCGTCTGAAACCGGGCACCGTCCCAGCGCAGATGTGGATGGCGCATCTGAACGCCGAGCAGGACGCGGGCGAGATACCATCCGGTCAGGGAGAGGCCGAGTATCCCCAAGAACGCGAACAGTAGGCGCGTCCAGTTTGCTCCTGCTGCGGCGTCGAAGAACAGGACCCGGAGCGCATCCTGGGGCTGGTTGAGCGGCAGGAGGACCATGAGGAGAAGAACCATGAAGAGGCTGAAGCGGCAGAGCACCGCCACGCGCCAGACGTCGCCGGCGGCGGCCTGCACGCGGGCCGCCTGCGTCTGGTAGAAAACGACGCCGGCAAAGAGGAGGGCCAGGAAAACAAGGCCGTAACGTAGCGCCGCCACAGCCGTGAAGACGTGCGCCGCAACAGAGAGCGCGTGCCGGGGGATGCCGGGCCAGAAGGCTGTCAGAACGCCGAGGTAAATATTCTCCGCGAGCGCCAGCCCGGCTGCCAAGACGACCAGCCATGCCATACGCCGTCCCTGTTGCTTCAGGGCAGCCACCAGTCTCTCCAGGGCAGCGCGCTTCTCCGGCAGCAGAGAGCACGCGTGCCGTTGCTCGGCCGGGGTTACGCCCTGTAGGCGGCGCTCTTCTACCCACCGGGCACCGTTTCGGGCGGTACTGCGCAGTGCCGAGGTCCACGCGAGAATGCCGAGCGTGCCTACCACCAGCACCGCCCAGGGGCGCGGGAGCCCGGTATTCTCTCGCTGGCCGGCGAAGCGCGTCGGCTGCACCGGATCGGGGTCCTGCTCGGTCGGCGCAGGTACCGTGGTCCATGCGTCCAGGATAGCGTGCGCCTTTCCGGCAGTCCATGCCAGTGTCAGACTGGTCATTCCCAGTCGCCCAACCCGGTTCCGCAGCGGCCCTTCAAGGAAACGATAGATGAGGAAACTCAGGATCAGCAGAACAACTGCAAGGCGCAGCCACGGGGGCTTCTTCAGGGACCGGAACCAGGTGGTGACATCGGACCACTCGATCTTTTGGGAAATCGGCGGCCTTTCCACCAATAGGTCTACCAGGGGCGTGAGATTGTCCCCGAACCGCTGGGTCGGAACCTCCCGCAGCCACATAGCCTGCTCTACCGGTGCGGGCAACTGGGCGCCGTCCGCGAGCAGGAGGAGAATCCCCGGTGCATCCTCGCTGGGATCCCTGGACGCCGTGACCACGGCCTCCACGGTCCGCATGACAGCGGGCCGCCCCTGCGGGTCTGCCGGGTCCTCACAAGGGCGTCGGCCCGCCGCGTCCGCCTCGAACCAACTCGGCCCGGCGACAACGAGCAGGAAGCCCCCGGGCGCCGGGGGCAATGCCGCGAGGTCAGCGGGTGGGCGCACGTAGATACGGTCGCCCCAGTCCGGCAGCAGTGCGCACAGACCTTCTTCGATCCGGCGGGCCGCGCCGGCATCCGCTTCCTGTACGTAGGTAAGAACGATCCAGGGATCGACGTCTCGCTTCTTTGTCATGTGAACCTCTTTTGCTCCCGTGTACGCATGCAGAGTGGCCAGCCCGGTCTGCGGCAAGATTGCGGCCGGCAGGGTTACCGACCGCCATCGTTTCTCTGGTTGGGGACACTAGGGTAGAGTGCCTCACACACCCTGACCCGCACCCGGAATGGCCCATCACGTTTTTGGGCCAAGGCTCGCCTGGTAGCGGCTGCTCGTGATTCGGCAAAGTATATCCGCATTCCTGCCAGGTCTCATTCAGAGACCAAGATTTCTGTTTTGCCGCCACATAACGGCTTGGCGTGCTGAAACCGTCCCTGCGGGGCTATTGATCCTGACGCGTTGTTGACTTCCGGAAGGCGATATGTACACCATGGCCGGGTAAAGTCCCGTTGATGGCGCGCCTGGAGCCACTACCGGGGCGGAACCGGGCAGAAGGAGACGCAGGTCCGTGTGCGAGTTCCTGCAATTCCTTCTTTGATCGGCAATTACGAAGAGGCGGCAATCTCGGGACGCCATCGCCGACACTTTGAAACAGGAGCGGCTGGCGATTTCGGCGGTCATCGTGGTCATCATGGACATCGTTGAAACGCACGACATTATCGATAGCATCCTGCTGGAAGCCCGGCGGCGGTGGCAGCCTGATCTCGAGGCCGACTACCTCCCATATCGTAATCACGTCTATCGGGTCTTCAACTTTTCCATCAGGATGGCGGGCGCCACGGGAGAGGATGTAGAGAAGTTGGCCATAGCCGCCGCATTTCACGATGTGGGCATTTGGCTGGACGGCACGTTCGACTATCTCGGGCCGTCGTCAGGACGGGCCGCCGAGTACCTTTCGCGGATCGGCCGGGAAGAATGGGCTGAAAGCGTTCATGAGATCATCGACCAGCATCACAAGATACGTCCCTGGTGCGGTTTGGAACAGAACCTTGTGGAATGCTTCCGAAAGGCCGATTGGCTGGACGTTTGCCTGTTCGCGCTGCCCTCGCCGTTGAAGAAGGCCTACCTGGCTGAAGTCCTCCGCAGGTTCCCGCGTGAAGGGTTTCATCGTCGGCTGATTTTTCTCAATTTGAAGTGGGCCTGCAAGCACCCGTTCAACCCGTTTCCTATCTTTAAGTGGTGAGTGTTCCACAAACCGCCGCAGTCGTCAGTAAGTAGCGGCCGTGTATCCGAAGCCGCGACACAGCAGGATCCAAAGGAGGGAACTACATGAAGATCTACGAAACCATGCCGCAAGAGCGGATCGAGGGTTGGCACATGAGTACCGTGAGCCATTCCGACGGCCAGGAGTTTGACTTTCACTACCATGGCGTCGAGGAATGGCTGGAAGTCCTCGAAGGCGAGATGCGCTTTATCGCCACCTTCGGGCTCGTCGCGGATCGCGAGAACGAAGATGGGGCCGACCGGCGCGTCATGGGCCCGGTCGAGTACCCCGTCCTGCAAGGTCAGGCGCTGATGATCCCGCAGGGGGAGGTCCACTTCGTCCGGATCGGCTCGGCCGGTGTCCGGTACCGGATGTGGGTGCCCCAGGAAGAAGAAGGCCCCTTCCGGAAAGAACTCGATGCCACGGATAAAGATCTGATGATCGCGAATTTGGCCGTGCCCGAGGCTGAAAACGGCACCGCTGCCGTGTTCTCCGAATTCTTCGGGCCGTTCCTTTCGCGAGACCTAACGTTCCGCACCGCTAAGGGACAGATCCTCAGCTATGACCAGTTCATGCACAGAGACCGGGCGGGCGTGAAACGTTTCCCGTCGGACGCCGTCCGCGTCCTGCACAAAAGTGACGACAGCGTGCTTCTTTCAACGGTCGTCCACACGGAGCCGGAAGGGGGAGGGAAGCGCAGCGCCTTCACGAACGTCCGGCTGTTTACCCAGGAGGATAACGCCTGGAAGTGCCGGGCCTGGCTGAACTATCCGGAATTGGCAGCCCCCTGACAGCAAGGCGGAATGAGGGCGAGGAGGCCCTCCGCCATGAGCAGCGACGCGGACATCTCCGGACAAGTCATTCCGGTTCCCAAAGGCGGCGGTGCGCTCCAAGGAATCAGCGAGATATTCACGCCGGGCCTCTTCACCGGCACCGGCAACTTTAGCCTGCCGATCACGCTCCCATACGGGCGCAACGGCTTTCAGCCGGAGCTGGCGTTGGCGCGTACAGCACCGGGAATGGCAAAGGACCGTTTCGCAGGCGCAACATAGGTGACAAAGGGGGAGTCAGGACCGTGCGCAAAAACCTCCTGATCTGTTGTGATGGCACGAGCAAGAAGCTCGAGTCCTCCGATACGAATGTGGTGCGCCTCTTCGACGCTCTGGACCGCAAAGACCCTCACAAACGGTGGTCTAATTCGACGGGGGCACTACAGGTTCGGAGCGGCCCCGGTCCGTGAGCCAGAAAGCGACGCTTTTGCGCAGCACCTATCGCCGCGGCGCCCTGCCGGAGTTAGCAGAGACCGACTTCAACAATTGGGCGCGGCGCGAAAGTCTGCCACTGGCGCGGGAAGTGGCCTACCACCAAGGAACTTTGCAGAGCGACCCCGACAAGCGCTCGGTCGTTGTGGTGCCGGCGGGCTACCTGGACGGGGCAATACCCGTGGCCGAGAAGTGACTCGCCTTGGCCGGGTACCATTTGGCCGACCTCCTTGCCGGCCTGTTCCGCTAACAGTGAATCTGATGGAAAATAGGAGCCTGAGTATGGAACGAACTGTAAGTGCAGGGCCGTGGAAGACAGTGGATGTCGCGCCGGGCATCACGGCGCCGTTTTACATTCTCCCCTTTGATAAGAAGGGACGTTGCGAGGCCCCCCTGACGCGCGACCACCTCTTGCGGACGCTTGAGGAAGGTTCCTACACCCACGTCTTTCTCTTCTCCCACGGCTGGAATAATGACTGGGCTGCGGCTACGCAGCGCTATGACGACTTCATCGCTGGATTCCAAAGCCTGCGTGACAAACTCAGCCTACCTCTCCCAAACTTGTATCACCCACTCCTCGTAGGGGTTATCTGGCCCTCCACCGCGCTGGTGCTCCCATGGGAAGAGGCTCCCGATTTCGCGGCTGATGCGACCGTTGCCGAGGATCTGAACGCTGTCCGGGAGATCGCTGCGGACCTCCCCGATGAGAATGTCACCCGCTTCTATGAGCTGTCGCAGCGCGGCCAAGATCTTACCCCGGACGAAGCAAAGGAAATGGCGTCCCTCCTCGTTCCCCTTTATCAGCGTGCTGACGATGAGGCGGGGCAGCGAGTTGCCGATGCAATCTCCACGACGGAGGAGTTAGTGCAGATCTGGCGTACCGCTCAGCCCGATAAGAAGACGGTTGATACCTCGGGGGAATTCGGCTTCGCCGACGACGAAGGCGCCGGTCTCCCTGAGGCAGCCCCGTTCCCCGGCTTCCTTGACCCACGCCTTGTCCTGCGCCTTGTCACAGTCCGGCAGATGAAGGATCGCGCCGGCACCGTCGGCTATCACGGCGTCGCCCCCCTCCTGCGGGAACTGCTCAGCGTCAGCACGGCTCGTGCCCATCTCGTCGGACATTCCTACGGCTGCAAGGTCATCCTTTCTGCCCTCTGCGCAGCCGCGCCCCCACGCCAAGTGGAGTCCCTTCTGCTGTTCCAGCCTGCGGTTTCCCATCTGTCTTTCGCTCAAGACGCAGATGGCAAGGGTACGCCCGGCGGCTATCGCTCAGCGCTCGCCCATGTCCGACAACCGATCCTGACCACCTTTACCCGGCGCGACCTGCCGCTGCATAAAGCTTTCCACCTCGCCCTGCGTCGCTCGTCCGACCTGGGCGAAGTGCAGATCGCCGCTGGAGCCGCGCCCAGCCGCTTCGCTGCCCTCGGCGGCTATGGGCCGAGCGGTTTCGGCCCAGGCGAGGTGCGGGAGATCCCAATGAAGCGCCCACCCGGGCGCTACGAGTTGGGTGCCGATGCGCCAGAAATCTACGCTCTACGCGCGGATGACCTCATCGCCGGTCACGGCGACATCAGCAATGAAGCCACCTGGTGGGCTCTTTACAACCAGCTCATGGCCTGAGTAGAGGGTTGTAAACAGGTCCCGCGCCCGGCGCCTGCTCTCCTTATCCCTTGGGGAAACGGGAACAGGGGGGGACCGGGCATGGTTGAAATTTTTGCGACTTGTACTTCCCTATTGGGGAGAGAATGGAAGGTAACGATAGTGGCAGACCTGATCAAACGCGAATACGACATACCCGTTCTAAAGCTATCTATGCTCCGAAGTGGCGCAGCCAAGGGTGGTATCGTCGAGTTCCTCGTCGAACGCTCTGGGCGCGAGCTGGGCCGCGAGGAGGTGCCTGCCGGCGTGATCGGGATCCCATCCAGCCTGGAGGCAGCCCGCGAGTTCCGCTATGCCGAGCCTACGTTCAATCTGCCTTCACCGGTCCTCGACATGCTCGAGTCCGCCGCTGGTGAAATGAACCCTGACGAGGCGCTCTGGCTGCAGTTCGCCTTTCCCATTGGGAACTTGCCCCTCGTCCCGTGGGAGCGCCTCCTCCAGCCGGTACTCTATGACAAGCCCTTCCTGCGGCTGCCCTACTTCGCCACCCAGCCCGTCGCAACTCTGGACGTCCTGGACATCGCCCTGTGCGTTAGCGCGCCTCAGGCCGAAGGCGTCGTGCCTTTAGGAGAAATGCTCGACCAATATATCCCTGTCCTCCAGACCGCCGCCAGCCGCCCCACCCGGCTCCACCTCTTTGTGGATTCCACGGAGTACTTATTCCTCGAGCATGCCATCGGCGGCAGGCCAAATGTCGTCCTTTACCCGCCCGAAACGGCGGGGCCATTCGCGAAGGACCAGGAATTCACCCGCACCGCCGACCAAGCCGGCCAGTTGCAGAACCCTTGGCTCCGGTGGATGGCCGCGTCACTTCAACGGCACACCATCGACGTGGTCCATTTCCTGGTCCATGGACATCTTTCCCGCGACCAGAGCTGGCTGCTGCTGGCCGAGTCGCCGCTGCGCAACCTTCCCGATTCCTGGGTAGGCTTCGTCGGCCCACAGGAGATCGCCGCCCTGGCGACCACGCTTGGCGCTTGGGCCGTCGGCTTTACTGCCCCGCCGCGCAACTACTCCCCGATGGGCCTGCGCCTGCTCGCGGACCAGACCGCCCGCGCCCGGCCCGGCCCAGTTTTTCTCCACGATGCCGACGACAGTAACTACCCCAACCAACCCGTTCGGACCTTTGAACCACGGTTCCGGGCCGACGACCTGAGGCAGACCTATAAATTCCTGTTCGGTATGGACGCTCCCACCAACCAGCCGCCCGCCACACCCGCCGTCAGCCTCTACTGTCACCCGGCCAAAACAGGCCAGACGTCCGAGCTTTCCGAAAAAACCGCTGCTCAGGTAGAGCAGTTCTACCTGATCAAAGGCGGCTCCCGCCCGAGCGTCAAGGTGAGCGAGAAAGCGCCGGCCTGGGTCGCCTCCGGTCAGCGTTACCTGGAACAGTCCGTCGCACAGTACTTAGAGCCCGAAGCCGTCTCCTCTCGTCAGATGGCATCGCAACAGGGAGCCGAAGAGGCGCTACGCTTCCTTTCCGACGTCCTGGAGCGCCATGCTTTCAAGGCTGGCGTCATCCAGAAGAGCGACGACATAACAGCGTTCGAGGAGGCATCTGCATGAGCCGCACCATCATCCGTTTGAAAAGCGCCCTCACAAACCAGGATCTTGCCGACGCCAACGCCAAACCGCACCTCAGTTTCGAACTGGAAGAGCCTCAGTACCTACTCGGCGCCCACCAAAGTCAGCCCCTGCTCGGCGATCCCAATGCCGGCCCATTCCTCGATCTCGTACAGGGAAACTTGGTCGGCGGCAGCGTCGAAAAGGCGGGTCGGCGCCTTATGGAAATGCTTTCTGAAAACCCAGCTGTCAGTAACGCCCTCCAGATGGCACTGAATTCGGGACACGCTAGACACCCTATCTACCTCCAGATCGATTCCGACTCCGCGGACTCCTTTCCCTGGGAGGCACTGTGCAGCAAAGATGGAATGTTCCTTGGGCTTCAACCGACCTGGCAGATCGGGCGCATCGCTAACATCTCCCCCCCGCAAGCGGAGTCGGCGCGCTCGTTCCAGCCGCCGCTGCGCATCCTCGCCGTTCTCGCAGCCGCCAACAACCCGGCCCAGCCGGGCACGGTCATTTCGGCGCAGGACGAATGGAACGCGCTTTACGCCGCCCTCAGGGGCGCTGGCTTCCCTATCGAGGTCCGCGTCTTTGTTTGCGAGACCGGGCTCCGGGACACCATCGAAGCCCTGCAGCCTGACCCTAACCTGACCCTCAATGTGAGCATCTTAGGCGGCTACGAGGATCTAACGCAGGCGGCGGGCGAGGTGACACCCCAGATTGTCCACTTCTTCTGCCACGGGTCCACGCAGGACGGCCCACATCTCCAGATCGCCACCCGCGTCGACTGGGAGAATGGCGCCTCCGGCTCAATCAATTTAGAGCCGGGGGACCTCGGCAATATGCCGGGCCTCGTGCACGGGGCATGGCTCGTCACTCTCAACTGCTGTGAGGGGGCAGCCGTGCCTCAGGGTGCCCGCTCGTTCGCCCGCCTTCTGATGGCAAACGGATTCCCTGCGGTCGTCGGCATGCGCGAGGCGGTGGCGACCGACGACGCCTCCGTCTTCTGCCGCGCATTTTACCCCGCTCTATTTGCCGAGATCGCGCGCTGGCTCGAGAACAACGCCGAAGAGATCGTTCTCGACTGGGCGAGCGTTCTCCACGCGCCGCGCGATCTGCTCTGTAGGAGGTACAGCGCGGGCAAACCTCCTTCGACGGCCGCCCCCGAGGTGAAGCAGTGGACCCTGCCCATTGTCTATGTCAGCCGCGAGCCGTTCCGCCTGCGCCGTCAGGCGGAGTCGAACCGTGAGACCACGCTCAACGTCGTGACCCTCTTTCGGGACCAGTTCTCAGCCCGCCCGGACGCCGCATCACCAGAGGTTGCCGGCATAATCGCCGACCTCAACGCAAAAATTTTGGCCCTTGACGCCGCGCTGGCAGCCCCCTGACGGCGGTCGCGAGAAAGGAACAACGATGGACAACAACTGGCCTACAGCACTCGCCTTCAATGCTTGGACCGGTGAGGAGATCGCTTCTGGGGACGTCGCCCCGAGCGCCCGCAGCTGGGCGCTTGGAAAGACCACCTCCCCTCCCAAGACAGTCCCAAAGCTTGCACCGCCGAAGGACGCTGACCTGAGCACCTGGGGCGACTCTCGTGTCGGTTGGGGCCTCGTCCTCCCCGACCGCCCCGACCTCTCCGAGCAGGAACTCGCCGCCGGCACCGACGCTCCCGATCCTATTCAGGAGCTTCTCAAAGCGCGCGGCAATGCCCCCGTCTTCCGCTTCCGCCCTGGCGATACGGGCAGCTTCACCTTCTTGCGGGACCACCGCAATAAAAAGGACGTCAGCATTCAGGGATCTCCGTTCGGCCTCGCCCCTGGCGCGCTGCCCTTCTACCTGCTCCTGTACGGAAATCCGGCAGAGCTGCCCTGGGAACTGCAGTACGTCCTCAACGCACGTAGTGCCGGGCGACAAGGTGCTGTGGGCCGCCTTGACCTCACCGGCGATGCCCTGGAGAACTATGTCGGTGCCCTCCTGTCGGATTGGAAGGATGCCGACATGCAAATCGGCCAAGCGGTTGTCTGGGCGGTGGACCACGGCCCCGATGACATCACCCGCCTCATGCGCAACGCCATCGCCGCCAAAGTTCACGCCGATTACGAAGGCGACACGGAGATAGCCAGCACCTTCTTCGACGGCGCACACGGCCCCGCAACCACGGCCAACCTCATCGGCTGCCTGGCTGCGAAACGCCCCGGCGTGGTCGTCACCACCAGCCATGGCAAGACCGGTCCGCTCTCCGATCCACAAACAATGAAGGGTAGTCTGGGGCTTCCCGTGGACCAGAACTACGGACTTCTCCATCCCAATGACCTGCTGGCGAAGTGGGAACCGGACGGCGCCGTCTGGTACGCTCACGCGTGCTGTTCTGCGGGCGGCGACAGCGAAACTATTTTTGAAGGCGTGGTCGAAGCTGGCTCCTCAGCGTACCAGGTTCTCAAAGCCGTGGCTGACCTCGGCGCCTGTGTGGCGCCGCTACCCCGCGCCCTGTTGGGTGCCAAAAAACCCTTGCGTGCCTTTGTCGGCCATGTCGAGCCGACCTTTGACTGGACCCTGCGTCAGCCGCAGACTGGACAGCACCTCACCGACAGTATCCGCCGCACCCTCTACAACAACCTTTTCAGTGGCCAGCCGGTCGGCTTAGCCCTGACAGACGCATATAGATCCCTCGCTGCCTACTATGCCACGTACGATAAAGACATCAAAGCCTACAACAAGGGCAACGACAAAATCCTCCCTTCGGCTCTCTACTGCCAACTAGCGGCCCGCGACACTCAGACTCTGGTACTCCTCGGCGACCCTGCCGCCGCCCTGCCCAAACTTCCGCCCATCCAGCCTGGATGAAAAACCAGGTGCGTGCTCTTCCAACATTCCGGCAATCTCTTCTGACCGTGGAGCAAGCAGCCCAGTACCTGCAACTCTCCGCCTCCTCGATTCGCTCCTACATCCGGCAGGGCAAACTCAAAGCCTTTCGGGTCGCTGGTCTGCGCAAGGTGCTCATCGCCCGCCCCGAACTGCTGGCGCTTCTGGAGCCGGCCATCTCCAGCAACGCCCAACAGCCTGCCGCCCGAGCCAAGTAACTGGCGGTATCCCCGGGTACCGAGCAGCCGCATCACCACCCTATCCATTCCAACTGTCTCGGGCAGCGCCCGGCCACTCGTTCTTAACTCCCCTTTCCCTTCCACCGTTTATACGGGATAAAAGGCGTTATCCTGTATGAAAACCCCGCGTGACGGCTCCGCCAAAACCGCGTTTTGTAACGCGCTTTGTTATGCTTCCGATGACTTCAAGACGCTGTTTGTCAAACGCTCTTTGGCCCTGGCAGTGCTGTTCGATTTTTGTTGACGTGTTTCTGTAGAATATGTAACATTCGTAATAGGCGTAGTAAACATATCGCCAGTAGAAGATTATGAAGACCAAGCAGCAAGAGCAGCCGTCGCGCGGGAGCAACCGGCAACAGCAAAGAAGGAGGCCGCGTCCATGTCCCAGGTCCTGTCCGTTCGTCTGGCCGATGAGGCCGCCGAGGAGGTCAAGCGCATTGCAAGGCGGGAACGGCGTTCGGCAAGTGAGGTGACCGGCCGCGCCGTCGAGGAGTGGCTGCGCATGGAGCGCTTTCCGCTGATTGAGTTCCGGTCGCTGAGTGGGGACCGGCAAGCGTGCATCAAGGGACGGCTGCCAGTCTGGCAAGTTTTGCTGGTGGGCAAGGCCCATGGGATGGGCGTGGACCAGACGACTGAACATCTGCAACTCACGCGCGAGCAGGTTCGTACTGCCTTCGACTACTACGCCTCTTTTGGCGAGGAGATCGACGACCTGCTTGAGGAGAACCGACAGGGACCGGAGCGGCTCAAGCGTTTCTTTCCCAACCTGGATGTGTTCACCGTCACTGACGAGATGTTGGACAAGGTCGAGATGGGCAGCGGTGCTGCTGTTGGCCCGGACGCGGCCCGATGAGCCTGCGGTTGCTGCTCGATGAGAACCTCTCCGATGTGGTAGCCGAGCAGGTGCGCCTTCATCGCAGCGACATCCCCATCGAGAGCGTGCATACCTGGCGGCAAGGCGCCTTTCGAGGCAAGCGCGACACGGACCTGCTGCGGACAGCGCGGGACGAGGCATGGACACTGGTCACCTATGACCAGAACACCATCCCGCCGCTCTTCTTCGAGTTCATCCAGGCCGGCGAGAACCAC
>Ga0136611_10001559_pt1 | contig 15996 bp, 10 predicted proteins | sample AntDrymUQ2232306_2_FD_106645 | JGI IMG/M metagenome (GOLD analysis project Ga0136611, IMG submission 106645) | Polar desert sand microbial communities from Dry Valleys, Antarctica - metaG UQ223 (23.06) | ecosystem: Environmental > Terrestrial > Soil > Desert | place: Antarctica: Dry Valley...
AATCTGCTGCTCGGCGATTTGCTGCAGCCGATTGAGCCGAGAACGAGTCCGGTGTCTCAGATGCGACCGATGTTAGACGTTTTCGGCGAACCGACGGGAAAAACTTCGGGCAGAATCTTTATGGCGCGTGACGGGCGCGAATTGCTCGGACGCGAGCAGATTGTTTACATAGATTTGGGGGCGGAAGACCGCGTTAATGTCGGCGACTATTTAACCATTTATCGTCCGCTCGGAAAAGGCAATTTGTTTGAAAACGACGAAGACGAATCGGTCAGCGCACGCGACGAAGGTTTTCAAAGCGATGAATATCGCGGTGGAAAATTCTCTAATCAGGCGGCGAGAAAGTCGGGCGAACAAGCACGCGGCAAAGTCGTCACGACCGAAGAAGCGAAAAAAGATCGTCCGCAAGGATTGCGAAAAATCGTCGGCGAAGTCGTAATTCTAAATGTTAAGGAAAAAACCGCGACGGCAATGATCACGCGCACGGCGCAGGAAATTCATACGGGCGATATGGTTGAATTGCAGTAAAGTATAAATAAAAATTAAAAGCGCGAAGGCAAAGAGAAATTTAACATTTATTCTCTTTGTCTTTTTCATTTCTTTTTCATTTCTTTTTCATTTATAGTTTTGTGGTTTCGGCATTCGGCATTTTTTGAGAAATGGCAAAATCGGCTTTACGCTTTTTGTTTTCGTAAAAGAAGTATGAAAAATAATCATACATTGACCAGCAGGCTGTAAATACCGCAACCCACAATGCACCGCGACCGACCACATAGCCGAAAACCTTCCAGTCGTTGGACGTTAAAGCTAAAGTCGTCAGATTTGAAAAAGCCGTCTGCACTTCGGCGATTTCCCAGAATCGCATGGTCGGAAAACTCCAGCCGAAATTCGATACCGGCGGAACGCCCGTCGCGCCGGCAACCAGGAGCGCGACGATTGCCACACATTGCGCCCACATTTTAATTTTTCCGATTTTTTGCGCCTGAATGATAATGCCGTCCGCAGCGGCAACCGAGCGCAAGCCGGTGATAATAAATTCTCTGCCGAGAATAATGACGACCGCCCACGCCGGCGCGAGATGTTTTTCTACCAGAACGATCAAAGCCGCCGAAACGAGAAGTTTATCAGCAATCGGGTCGAGAAGTTTGCCGAAATTGGAAACCTGATTGCGTCGCCGCGCCAGATGTCCGTCGAGAATATCAGTAAAAGACGCGACGAGAAAAATGACGATTGCCAGCGCGTAACTGCTCACGCCGAACCATTCTTCGGCAAAAGGCGTGAGCAAAACGGCGACCAGCAAAGGGACGATAACGATTCGCGCTAATGTTAAATAATTCGGAAGATTCATTACTGTTTTGGAAACGGCATTTCTCCTGCTTTAAGTGTAGTTTTCGTGAACAAAAACTGTCAAGAAATCACTTGTAAGTATCGTTACCCAAATTTAATTGTAAAAATTTTAAAGTAGTCTTGACATCAAAAAAAAAATTACTAATCTTTATTAAAGTTCTCCAATCCTATTTGGCTTTCCATTTATTTAAGGATTGTTGAATTTTAAAACCAGATTGAAAATATGAAACTCCCACTTTCTCAAACCATAGGATTACTATATTCTTTCGCAAGCAAGTATTTTTGTGACTTCCGCGAAAAAAGAAGAAATCTTATACTGAGTCGGAAGTTATTTTCAAGGTTAAATTTTTCGTTACTAATGAAAAGCCCTATTGTCATTTTACGGATGACAATAGGGCTTTAAAAAAGCAATGCTTTTTAAAATTATTCTGACTGAGCGACTATGAAAAATAAATGGTTACTTAATTCTCTAAAAATTGTTTTAACAATAATTTTTTTAAGTTTAACAATTTGGTCGCAAACATCCGATAACTCTGATAACGAAGAACTTAAAAAATATGAAATCGGTGGACAGTTCACAATTCTAAGACGAAAAGATGCCGATACAGTAAGGGAAGCATTTCGTCAATTTTTTGATACTACAAATACCCCGGAAATCGCTGAAATAATAACAGAACCTGGCTTCGGGGGACGATTTACTTATAACTTTACAAAAAACATTGCGATTGAAGCCGAAGCAAATTTTTTTTCGGTTGATAAAAAATCAATGCCTGTAGTTGGTATGCCGATTCCGGTCCGCGAACCCGGCGGCAGAAAATTTCAAGCCGTTTTTGGACCTAAAATCGGTATCCGAAAAAGGAATTTCGGAATATTCGGCAAAGTGAGACCCGGTTTTATTCGATTGGGTAGATATGAAGTTATCAATCGGGTCGGACCAATAAATCAATTTTTTGTTCTTTCATCACCGAAGACAAATTTAACTTTTTTTAATGTAGATGTCGGTGGTGTATTTGAATATTATCCAACTCGCAGGACGGTTTTTCGAGTTGATGTCGGCGATACGATAATTCGCTATAACTCCCAACAACCAAAAGAAATTAATCCGAGTTTTACCCGCCACAACTTGCAGACAAGTGTCGGTTTCGGCTTTCGTTTCTAACTGCCGCTTCTGGAACAAATTGATAGAAAATCTTATGAGAATACAATTTGAAAAGTGGTTTTTTGGCATCGGCTTGATAATAATCTTTCCCTTTTCCGTTTTTGCTCAAAAATCAACTCCGCAGCCGACTCCGCCCGACGAGCCGATAAAAATTCTGACCGAAGAAGTCCATCTCAACGTCACGGCACAAAAAATTGACGGACGAATTGTCCCGAATTTAAAGATTGACGATTTGCTTTTGGTTGAAGAAGGAACACCGCAGACGATAACCAGCATTAAACAAATTCCCGCCAATGTCTTACTGCTGCTCGATACGGGCGGAAATCTCAACTTTGCTAAAAACAGGGCGATGACCGGGATAACGGCAAAAGTCGTTACCAAATATCTTTCGCCAAAAGACACGCTGGCTATAATGCAGTATAACGATAAAATAGAAACAATCGCGGATTGGACAAGCGATTTTAGCTTTGCAGCGACGGAGATGGACAAAAAACTTTTAAGCGGAAAACGCTCGCGTTTTTCAGAAGCCTTGAGTGCCGCCGTCGAGATGTTTAAAGCGCGTCCGCTTGAAAATCGCCATCTGGTTTTAATCTCGGACGGTTTGGAAACTGTCGCCGACGAATCCGCCCGGCAAGCAGCCTTGCAAAAACTGCTTGCCGCAAATATTACCGTTCACGTCATCAGTTACACGCAGTTGGAAGAACAATTGGCTCAAAAAGCCACGCAAAGGATTAAACTCGGCAATGGGAAGTCTAAGCCGCGCGTTCCCGAATATATTTTCGACGATATACTGCGGGGCTTAAGTATCTCGCCCGAAGAGAAAAGGTTTTTGAAGACGATGAACGAAGCTCAGGCAATCGTTATTATAAACTTTGATAATGAAATGATTCGGGCAGTTCGGCGCAAGCGAGAAGCGTGGCGTGAAAGCGAATACGCATTACAGAAGCTGGCTGAAGATACGGGCGGAATGTTTCAAGCCCCGGAAGAATATGAAACATTATTGAAACTTTCCGTCGAAATCACTAAGGCGATTGATTCAAGCTATGTGATTAGCTATACGCCGACCAAACCAATTGCCGAATCGCCAAAAGGCGGAGCGCGAAAAGTGAGAATCAGCTCACATCTGAACGGAGTGCAAATCCGCTCACGGCAAAAAATTACGGTGAATACTTCCAATCCATAAATAAAAAAGGCGAAAAGCTGAAATGCCTTCCACCTTAAAGATTTAGCCGGTAAATAAAATTTAAGGCATAAACAAAAGATTTGAAGTCGGAAAATTCCCGATATTCGGAAAGACACTCGCCATCTGATTTTCCGGCAGTCCGAACCAACGCGCTAAAGTTGCGGCATATTGGTCGGAGGATGTCGTCGGAACCCAGCGTCCGCGGGCATTCGTTCCGCTATCGGCATCGTCGGGTCCGTTGAAGGCTAGTGTCGGGAAAGGAGTTCCGTTGCTCGCGTTGACACCGTAGAAATCGCCGCCCAAAACCGAACCGCCTAAAACAAATAAATGATTTCCCCAGGCGTGGTCGCTGCCGACTGCTCCGCCCGAACCGGCTGGATTAAACGTGCGACCGAAATCGGATAAAGTAAACATTGTCACATCGTTCTGCGCGTTCTGCACGCCCATTTCATCGTAAAACGCGCGGGCAGCCTGACTGAATTGCGAGAGTAGCGTCGCCTGTGTGTTTAATTGATTAGTATGAGTGTCGAAACTGCCGATTTGACAATAGAAAATCTGTCGGTTGACGTTTAAATCAATCCGTTTTTTGATTAAACGCGCAACTTGTTTCAATTGCAGTCCGAGGCTCGTATTCGGAAAAATCACGGTAACTTCCTGAGAAACGCTGAGTGCCTGATTAGCCTGCATCGCCAGGTCGGTGACGTGACTCGCCTCCTTGACGTAGTTGGAATCTAAATCCATCGTTCGCAGTTGATTAAAGGCAGTCATACGCGCCTGTTGGGTTGTCGAAGTGCCGTAACCCTGCGGATTCAGAACATTGCTCAAAGACGTACCGGCATTATTTATCGCCATCGGCAGAGTCGTCTGTCCGGCGGTAAAAAGCTGCGCTCCGTTGATTGACGTGACCATCGGAATCAAGGCGTTCGGATTATTTCCGAGCGTCATCCGGTCGGAAATTCTTCCGCCGAAACCAGTAAAGGATTGCGTTCCGGCAAATCCGGCTTGAAACTGCGAAACCTGGTCCGAATGCGAAAAAAGCTGATACGGTAGAGGAACGGTGCGACCTTGATACTGCGTTTTGGTAGTCGGGCGAACGAGCGTTCCGCTATTCGGAACAATCGCCAATTTCTGCTGCGCCCAAAGCTCGTGAATGCCGTTGTTGACGACGATATTCGCAGTATTACTCGGCGGCAGCACTCCAAAGCTCGGATGCAAGCCATAATTCAAACCGTTCATTCGCGGAACGGAAATCGGTAAAAGCTGATTTTGGGCAATCGCCAAACCCTGTGTGCCGCGTGCCGCGCTGTATGCCGCGTAATTGCTGACGGAAGTATCGCTGTGATTGGGAATCAAGGTGTTGTTTCCGTCATTTCCGCCAGCCATAAAGACCAACACGAGAGCTTTATAATTTTCGCCGCCTTGCTGCGCTTGAGCGTCGTCAACCTGCTGTGCCAGGGCGCTCATCAAACCGAAATGCTCAAACTGCGTCGCCAGCGTTACCATACTCAGTGCGCAACCGGATTTCTTTAAAAATTCTCTTCTTGTTTGTGTCATAGTTTTCACCTCTGTATTTGGTATTGCGACGAGGTCGCTATTAAATAAATTGCCTGCTGCGCCCGCGCCAGCGGAGTAGTTGAAGGAACCGCCTGAACCGCCGTCATAATCGCGCTTCGCATATTCGCCGACATCGTGCCGTGAAGCATTTTTTGATTAAGCGCGTCGAGCAGTTGATTGCTCGACGTATCAGCCGCCGCCAACGCCTGCATTTCGCTCAAATCAATCGAAGTTCCGAGCGGAACGCTTTCGCTGATATTGATTCGACCGAAAACCATCGTATTGGCAAAGTTAGCGCGGGAAATCGCCGTTCCGGTCGTCATAATATTAAATTCGGGACCTGCCAGAGCCGTTCCCGGAATGACGTAATCGGGCGTGTAATAATTGAAAACCGTGGGCGCGTAAAACGGATTTTGCGCCATCCCGGAAGCCAATCCCGCAACAACACCGTCGCTCGGCTGTGTTCCGCTATAGGAGCGAACATCAAATCCGCGCAAAACATTAGTCATAAGCTGAACGGGTTCGCGCAGCTTGCCGTAATTCGGGTCGGTCTTTGCGTCACCGCGAGCTTCCGCGTCGAGCAAGATAGCTTTGACGACCGCTTTCATATCACCGCGTATGCCCGATCCGTTATCATTGAAAACAGCAGCGACACGACCGACGTAAGCCGGAGTCGGGTCGCTCGTCACAAGATGTTGAATTAAAAGTTTGCTGACAAACGGCGCAACATTCGGATGATTAAAAATATTATTCAAAGCCAAATCGAGTTCCGTGCTGCCGTTTAATCCGGCGGCGATGTTCGTGTTTTGGGCATTCGGATAACTAAGAAGCGTTTTTGCCGTTACGTCGTGATTATTTTGATTCAAAAGCAGAGGGTCTTTAAAATTAACCGTTCCTACCGAAATATTAGAACAAGCAGGATTCGTGTTATTGTTGCAAAAGCCCCAGCCGGTAAAGACTTTAGTAAAATTGTTTACGGTCGTTTGGTCGTAAGACGGAAGCGGAACATTGTTTGTGTCGAGCTGCACGGTTCCGTCCTGATTGAGCATAAACAAACCGATGGTGAACAATTGCAGAATTTCGCGCGGGTAGTTTTCATTCGGATTTGTGCGGGTGCTGCGAGCCATATCGAGATAATCGCCCATCGCCGGATTGAGCGTTATATCCTTCATCAAATTGCGGTAATTTCCGAAGGCGTTTTTCGACAGGATTTTATGCCACTCGATCATATGGCTCGACTGCTGAACGTCAACGCCGGAAGTTACCCAAATCTGACTCAAAGCCCACGCCACGCGATGGCGAAGCTGCGCGTCGCCGTAAAATGCTTCTTTAAAAAACCAATTTTGCAGCGGATATTGCTGGTAGTGTTCGCGTATACAAGCTCTGTATGTAACAGAGTTATCATTCGGACCGCAGCCGTAAGTCGTGTTTTGGGCATCGGAACTTTTAAGTGGAATATTCGGATATGGATTATTCGCGCTCGGATATGGAGCGTCAAATTGTTCCGCCAACCAGGTTCTCAGACCGAGCCGACGAATCCGCGAATCGAGCGCGGCGGTCGGACCGAAAGTCGCTTGTTCCAGAAAACGCATTCTATCGCCCGACCAGCGATAACCGACTGATGGTAACGCGGCGGCATTTTCCGCCGGTTGGACGCTGAAGTTTTTTAAAGGAGTCGGAACTGCGCCTTCTTCATCTTTAATATCGCCGCCGATTGTGCCGAGTCCTAAACGCACTCGATTGCTCGAAAGACCGCGCCAGGTGAGCCGAATCAGCACGTCTCCATTAGCCGTCGGTGGTTCCCAGAAACCGATTTCATCACGCAATTCGACGGTCACGGCATAAATCCATTCCTGACCTCGCATAGGCGACATTTCAACGACCGGAAATCGATACTCTCTGCCTAATCCGTCCTTCACATAAAGACGAAGAGCGTTTGCGCCCTCATCTTTCATCAATTCAAGATTGGTCGCGTAAATAAGAATTTTCGAGCCGGGCGAAAACGCGCGGTTCTGGGCTTTCGACAGCCTCTTATCGCGGCGAGCCGAGTTTAATTCATTCGCTAATGCCCGCGTCGAGTTACCTAAACTCAATAAAATCGGAGTCGGCGAATTCGGATCGGAATCATCTTGCGCCAATGCCGAAAAAACGAGCGGTAATATTATTAAAAAGGCACTCAGCGCGCACCGTAACAAGCGCGAATTTCTGCTGTCCATAACCCTTATCTCCTAAAATTTGTCTAAATATGTTCGGTTTGTCCTGCTTGGAATCCAACGACAAGTAGGGGAAACAGTCGTTAAATCTTGTTTTGCCACTATATTTATAATGGATTCAGATAAAAAAAACAAGAAGTGTTCGATAATTTAACATAATTGCCTTCAAGTTAAAAAATTAAAAACCCCGAAATGTTTTCTGACAAGTTAGACGACACGGTTTAATATTTAGCCGATAAAATGTAAAAAAAATGTAAAAGTATATGTAGATTTTTTTTGAATAATATTTTTAATATGTCGAAACTCACTTTTATTGAAATTCCGAAAAATTTCAGCTTCAGATATACGATTCACAGCCACGGTTGGAGCGACCTTTTGCCTTTTCAATTGAACGCGGAAGATCAAACTTTGAGTTACGTCTTTACCGATAAAGATCGTAAAAATCCGGTTACTGCCGTCATCTGCGACAAAGCCGGAAAATTGCAAATTGAAGTTTCCGGCGCAACTTTTGATGAAGAAAAAATCCGGCGCGACGTTCGCCATTGTTTAAGGCTCGACGATGATTTAAGCGAATTTTACAAATTAGTGAAAAAAGAAAAGAGTATGGCTTGGATTGCAAACGTCAATGCGGGCAGATTGCTTCGTTCGCCGACGGTTTACGAAGATTTGGTAAAAACCATCTGCACGACGAATTGTTCGTGGAGTTTGACAAAAAAAATGACGGCGAATCTGGTCGAAAAATTAGGCGAACCGGCGGCGGACGGCATTTTTCGGGCTTTCCCGACCGCCGAAGCGATGGCAAGCGTTTCCGCCGATTTTTACCGCGAAGAAATTCGCGCCGGTTATCGCTCGTCGTATTTCGCCGAATTAGCCGAAGCGGTTGCGGGCGGCAAAATACAGCCGGAAAAATGGCTCGATTCAGAATTGCCGACAAAAGAATTGAAAAGGGAAATGAAAAAAATAAAAGGAGTCGGCGATTACGCGGCGGAAAATCTTTTGAAACTCGTGGGAAATTATGAAGGATTGGCGCTGGATTCCTGGGTGCGGGCGCAGTTTTATAAAAAACATAACGCCGGAACAATCTGCGAGGATAAGGAAATAGAGCGATTTTACGAAAAATTCGGCGTTTGGCGCGGGCTTGCCTTGTGGTGTGATATGACGGAAAAATGGTTTGACCGGATTTAATGAAATTATTTGTTTTGCCTCACAATTTTTACCGTGCGAAAGTTTAGAAAATTTACTTTTAAAATTAAAAAATATTAAAATAAAAATTGTTAGACTTTCGGAGAAAATTAAGCGTCAGAATCAAGAACGAACAAGCGTTCAGAGATTTCTAACGGACAATCAAATTGAATTAGGAGCGAATAAAAATGAGAAAAAAAATCTTTAATTTGTGTTTAAGTTTAGCGGCGGTGGTGTTGATTTTGTCTGCCGCCGATGTCAGCAACGCGCAAAGACGGCGCGAATCGCGGGGCAGAGGAATGACCAAAGCGCAAGTCAAACAGGTTATCAACCGCGTCGAAGATAGAGTTGATAATTTTGTCAAACATTATGATAAATCTCTCGACCGCAGTAAATTAGACGGCACAAACCGTGAGGATACACTGATGACGCGCGCCAAAAATTTGGAATCGGCAACCGATGAACTGGCGCGCGAATTCGACCGCCGCGACACTTGGGCGGAAAATAAAGACGAAGTTCGCAAATGCTTGAATATCGCTACCGATATAAATCGCAATATGACCAGCCGTAAATACAGCGCGGATACCGAGGCGATCTGGGCAAAAGTCCGGTATGAACTAAATACGCTGGCGGACATCTACAATATTCCGAAAGTCGGCGCCAACGCTTACAAGTAAAAAATTCTGGATTTGCATTATCGGAATGCAGACTCTATCAGGGTTCTGCCTTTTTTTTATCCGGCGGGACAATATTGTTTGAACATTAAAAAGAAACTAAACAATTCCTTCGAGCGGGAAAAAACGGTCAACAAATTCGACGTGCAGACGCGGAATGCAGTCTGTTCCCGTGCGTTTATTGCGGATGACCGCAATTATCGTTGTTTTGTATTGCTCGCTGGTAAGTCGTAAAAACGAACCGATTTCTAAATTAAGAGTTGAAAAAATAGACGCGCCGCTAAGACTCAGATTTTCCGTGACGGTGTTTTCCGCAGCAACGGTATTGCCGTTAGCGTCAATTACTTCGACGAGCAATGACAGAGGAATGGAAAAACGCGTTTGCCGCTGTTCGATTTTCGGAAGATGACTTTCGTCCGGCAGAGCGGCTGCCTCGGTGATGCTCCATAAGCCTTCTTCTTCACGACGCGTTATCTCGTAGAGTTTAGCCGGATTTTCCAGATAACCTTCCGGCGGACGTTTGCCGATAAATGCGATACCGAGAGCATAGCTTTCGCCTTCTGCGCGTTGGGCAATCGGAACGCAGCGACGCACTAATCCCCAAACTTTATATTGCGGCTCCAAAAAATCGTAATTACGCAATTGGCGCGGCAGAGGCATTGTCATTTGCAGCAGTCGTCCGCGTTTAACGGGACGCTTCAATATAAAACCGGCGCCGAATGGGGAAATATCGGAAAGCCGCGTAATTTCGTTCCAGGCGATAGACTTATCAACTTGAATTTCAACCCGAATCGGCAGCGACAACGAGATGCGATGAATTCGCCGGTTTTCTTTTTCGGCAACGGAAGCAGATAACATAAATCCTCCAAATTGAAAGTGAAAATTTTTATCGGGAAAAGGAATGTAAAACCTTTGAGAATTTGCCTTTAAGACTTAAAAATAAAGGCTTTGCAGGTTGCGAAACAGGCTGTTTAACCTGTATAATTATAATACATTTAAATTCGGTATAAAGTCCAGATTTTTTATGGTCACGCCTTTTGCCAATTGACTCAGCAACCAATAAAAAAACTAGAAAAAAAACTAGAAAAGGATAGTTGTTAGAAATAAGGATAATAAATGGATACAATTTTAGAACGTAATCAGATAAATATTGAAGACGAGATGCGGCGGTCGTATCTCGATTACGCGATGTCGGTCATCGTCGGACGCGCTTTGCCGGATGTCCGCGACGGACTCAAACCCGTTCATCGCCGCGTTTTGTGGGCAATGAGCGAACTCGGCAACACATACAACAAGCCGTATAAAAAATCGGCTCGCGTCGTCGGCGACACAATCGGCAAATATCATCCGCACGGCGATACTGCCGCATACGATACGGTCGTGCGGATGGCGCAGGAATTTTCTTTGCGCTATCCGCTCGTTGACGGGCAGGGAAATTTCGGCTCAATTGACGGCGACAACGCAGCCGCCATGAGATACACAGAAGTGCGTTTGCAGCGATTATCTAATGAGCTTTTAGCCGACATCGAAAAGGAAACGGTTGATTTTCAGCCGAACTACGACGAATCTTTATCAGAGCCGAAGGTTTTGCCGACCAGGTTTCCAAATCTGCTCGTCAACGGTTCAGAAGGCATCGCCGTCGGGATGGCGACGAAAATTCCGCCGCACAATCTGACGGAAATTTTGAATGCGACAATTGCATTGATTAAAAAACCGGAAATTACGATTGACGAACTAATTAAAATCGTTCCCGGACCTGATTTTCCGACCGGCGGTTTTATTTACGGACGCGAGGAAATTCACCGCGCATACCGCGAAGGACGCGGCATTTTGCAGATGCGGGCGCGGGCGGCAATTGATCGCGTCGGGCGCGGCGAACGTGAGAAAAACGCCGTCGTCATTACGGAAATTCCGTATCAGCTTAACAAAGCGCGTTTGATTGAAAAAATCGCCGAACTCGTCAACGATAAAAAACTCGACGGCATTTCGGAAATTCGCGACGAATCGAACCGCGAAGGCATCCGCGTCGTTATCGAACTAAAACGCGATGCGATTCCGCAGGTCGTTCTCAACAAACTTTACAAACTGACGCCGTTGCAGATGTCGTTCGGCATCATCAATCTGGCAATTGTTGACGGACAGCCGAAAGTTTTGAATTTGAAACAGATGCTCGAAGCGTTTGTCGAATTTCGCCGCGAAGTCATTCGCCGCCGCACCGAGTTTGAACTCAGAAAAGCGCAGGCGAGAGCGCATATTTTGGAAGGCTTGAATAAAGCGATTGACGCGCTCGATTATATTATTCCGCTGATTCGCAGTTCGCGTTCGACCGACGAAGCGAAACAGTGGCTGACGGCTAATTTTGCGACGATTAACGAGCAGAAAACCTGGCGCGGCGCGCCTGCCGACAAAACTCTGGCGGGATTTTTGAAGGAATTGCAGAAAGTCGTCGGTGATTTAAGATTTTCCGACATTCAGGCGCAGGCGATTTTAGATTTGCAGCTTCGTCGTCTTTCCGCTCTCGAACGTCAGAAAATCATTGATGAACTGATGGCGATTCTCAAACATATCGGCGAACTCGAATCAATTCTGCAAAACGAACCGCTGCTTCGTCAGGTAATCGTTGATGAATTGCAGGAAGTCAGGAAAAACTTCGGCGACGAACGCAAAACGGAAATCGTTGATGCGGGCATCGAACTTAAAATCGAAGATTTGATTCCCGACGAAGAAGTCGCCATCACGGTTACGAAAGCCGGATATATCAAGCGCACGGCGGTTTCGATTTACTCGAAACAAGGTCGCGGCGGCAAAGGTCGTCTGGGCGCGAAAGCCAAAAATGAAGATTTTGTCGAGCATCTTTTTACGGCTTCGACGCACGCTTATCTAATGATTTTCACCGAAGACGGACAGGTTTTCAAAATGAGAGTTCACGAAATTCCCGAAGCCGATCCGTCGGCGCGCGGAAAAGCGGTCGTCAATCTCATCCAACTTTCATTGGAGAAAAAACTCGTCGCCGTAATGCCGGTGCGCGATTTTACCGATGACGTTAATCTGTTGATGGTGACGAAAAAGGGAATCATCAAAAAGTCCGCGCTTTCAAATTATCAAAACATCCGTGCCAATGGTATCAATGCGATAAACATTGATGAAGACGACGAATTGCTCGAAGTCATTATTACCGACGGTACGAAGCAGATTCTGATTGCGACGCACGACGGAATGGCGATTCGGTTTGAAGAAACCGATGCCAGACCTTTGGGCAGAGTCGCTCGCGGCGTTCGCGGCATTAATCTTCACAAAGGCGATTTTGTCGTTTCGGTCTGCGCCGTATCGCAAGAGGGAACGGAAAAAATCCTTTCCATTTCCGAACAGGGTTTCGGCAAACAGACCAAATCGGGAAGTTATCGTTTGACGAAACGCGGCGGCAAGGGCGTTATCAATATGAAAACGACAACCAAAACCGGCAAAGTCGTCGCGGCGTTTCCGGTTGACGACGATTCGGAAATTATTATCATCACGCAGCAGGCGAAACTGATTCGGCTCGGCGTTGATAAAATCCGGCAAACCGGCAGAAGCGCGCAGGGCGTAATGCTGATTCGCACCGGCGCGGACGACCTTGTAACAAGTGCCTCTCTGCTGGAAGTTTCCGACGATGTGGCAGATGTTGAAGATTAATTAAAGCGAGAAGAAGTCTGAAGTCAGAATCCAGAAGTCAGGAGTAAGCGAATTTTTTTTCTTACTTCCAACTTCTGGCTTCTGACTTCTGGCTTCTGACTTCTGGCTTCTCGTCTTTAAAGGCAACTCCATTGATTAGCGACGACCATTGTCGGCGCACCTGTTCCGCCCGCCTGACATGGAGTTGTATTGCGTTTGCAATTTGAACAGTAAACCATCGAACCGTTCGCTTTTCCGGTCGGTAGCGCGTTTTGCAGAAAGGACGGCAATTGTGCCGCGCCGCCGAATTGCACGTCGGTTCCGAAAACGGTCGGATGTCCGGGAATGTTTCGGTCGTCGGGCTGTCCGGTCATAAAAATAACCTGGGCACGGTCGAAATTATTTTTCGTCGCGCCGCCGCAGCCTAAAATGTTGCCGTCATAACAGAAACGGTCGCCGGTCGAGTAAACGCGGAGACGTTCGTCGGCTTTAAAAGTTTGCGGTCCGTATAAACTGCCGGTCGAAACGAACGTCCGCCGGGCATTAAAAATAATCGGATCGCCGAAGATGCAGTTGACGAAAGTTATCGGATACGAATAATCACCGGCGTATGGATTCTTTACTTCGTTGTAAACAAATGAATTGGTCATCGCTTCGGTTTGCGAACCGATGACGGTCAGATTGCCGCTGTCGAGAACATTGATAAAAGTTCCGCCTTTGGCATTTTGAAAACCGCCGCCGAATGTGTCCTGGATGATAACCATTCCGACTCTTTCAAAGTGCATCGAGTTGGCGTTTTGCGTTGCGGTTCGCGGCGGATTGATAAATAAACTGCCCTCGATTTTCCAATCGGAATTTCGCAAATTTGTATAGATTCCCGAATCGGTATTATAGATAAAACGGCAATTGTTGACTTTAACGTAATCGAATTGCCAGGCGAGATCGGTAACGGGAAGCCCGTGAGCGTAAATGCCGCGAAAGAAATTGTTGAAGGAAACGCGCTCGAAATAGAACCCCTGTGAAGATGTATATGCGCCGGCGGCTTCGACACCGTAAGTGTTTTGTGTACTTTGACCGTAAAGCTCGATATCTCTGATGACCACTTTTTCGGTGCATTCGCCGATGCGGAAAAGCGCGCGATTTGTTCCGACGAGAGTAATGCGGCTCGTAGTTTTCTGAACGACATTATTGGTTGACGCTCCCGAATGAAGTCCATTAACGCCTTGAACGACGATTCCCGAAGGCAAGGCAATTGGCGAATTGATCATATATTCGCCTTCGGGAAAAGTCAGAGTTCCGCCGTTATGCGTGGCGATAAAAGCCATCGCGCTTTTAACGGCGATTGTATCGTCAGAGCGTCCGTCGCCCGCCGCGCCGAAATCTTTGATATTGTAAAAACCGAGAGTTTTTTCGTCGGGTGTGGCGATCCAATCATAAACGATATTTCCCGAAAATTGATCGCCGTTAAAGGTGATGCGGTATTTTTTATCTTCGCCCTGAAAACACCATTTGAAATTGGCGGAATTTGCCTTCATCACGGCAGTCGAGCCGCTTTTCGTCAGTGTCGTTCCCGAACCGCTGCAAGCCGAAACATTCAAAGGCGTTGACGGATTCAAATCGGAAATCGTGATATTCGTCGGCGGCGGAACGTATCGAATCGCGCACGTCGCGGCGCGCTGCGTTTCGGGAGCATCGAGAATGATGTTATAGCCTTCAAATTTGTTCTGCGAAAAAACGATTAGAGAAAAAGAAAAAATAAACACGAAACTCAAGAAAATTTTCTTCATAATTATTTCTTTATTAAATATCCTTCAGCGTCCTTAGCGGTGAAAAATTTTCCGACCTTTATATGGTGAGTTAATAAATCAGCGCACCTTCACCGTAATTTCCTTTTTTCCGCAAGGCGCTTCAAATTTTACTTGATAGCTGCCTTTTACCGTATTAATTGATTTAACGATAAAAAATGAGCGACCGGAAATCTCGCCGATTTCGGCATCGAAAATGATTTCAATATCATCGGGACTTGCTGAAACGGCTTTCAACTGTTTCAAATCGCCTTTTTCCTTAAATCCGACCAAAATTCCGAGGCTTCCGCCGCCGCCGAGCAGAGAAATATTTTCCTGACCGACAACGATTGTGCATTGCGGAACTTCCTCTACGCGGGAAACTTCCGTCGCTGCCGAAAGATTATCGGTAACGATTACGCGCGGTCTGATATGTCCCGAAATTGTATTTTCCTCAATCTGTTTTTTAGTCGGCGTTGAAACTTCTGCCGAAACTTCATCCGCCTTCGGTTTTTCGGTTGAAAGAGGCTCGGAGTTTTCAACTTGCGGGTTGCTTTGCGAAATAATTTGCTTTTTGTCCGCCGCCGTTTCGGAAGCGGTCGTTTTCTCCGGTTCAGCTTTTGGAACGGTGATCACAACCGGCTCGAAAAGCGGTTTTGACAGATTCGTGTTCACGTCGGCGTTTTTCGCATCCTTAGCTTTTCCGGTTGAATCTTTTGGTTTCGCTTTTGTTCTGGGCGAAGCCGGAAATTGGGTTTTGGGGTTCGCGGTTTTTTCTGAAACGGTTATGACTTCCGGTTCTAAAATCGTTTCCGTTTTTACGGGATTTTCAGCCTTCGCTTTAATTTTCGCTTCTGCCGGATTTTCAATCGGCATTTTATTTGCAGTTTCGGGCGGATTCTCAATCGTTGTTTTATTTTCCGTTTCCGTCGGTTTCGGAGCGTTTGCGATTGGTTTTTCTGCAACGACGATTGATTTTTCCGAATCTGGATTCGGGGTCGGTTTAACCTCCGCCGGAATTTCGACGGTCGAACGCTGTTTTGCTTCCTCGCTTGCCGGAATCACGACCGCCGCGACAACTTCCGACGATTTTTCAGTTCTTATTTTTTCCGTTTCTACTTTTTCCGTTTCTATTTTTACCGGAACTTCTTTCGGAAATCTTATTCTTTGCTGCGGCTGAATGTTGGTTTTACGAGTTGAAACGCTTTCGGAAGCCGCCGGAATTTCTGTTTTCGGATTAGCGGTTTCG
>Ga0136611_10001560_pt1 | contig 15994 bp, 18 predicted proteins | sample AntDrymUQ2232306_2_FD_106645 | JGI IMG/M metagenome (GOLD analysis project Ga0136611, IMG submission 106645) | Polar desert sand microbial communities from Dry Valleys, Antarctica - metaG UQ223 (23.06) | ecosystem: Environmental > Terrestrial > Soil > Desert | place: Antarctica: Dry Valley...
ACTAAAAAAATAGAAAAACATTTCGTTGAAAATACAGAAAATTCGTTATTTTTTAGTAGTTAAATTATTGCAAACATTTGTAAAGCCTTTATTTTCAACAAAATTTTAATGCGTTCGCCCTAATATACTTCCGTAAGTGCTAAGTTATCATTGATAAAAAATCAATACCGGAAAAATACTTCTCCAGGAACTGACTATAAAGAAAGTCTCGACAACGATATAAGATTTACATACAATATCGGTACCATCCAGTCCATTGCCGCCAGTAATTCACAAAACGACAGCGGTATGTTTGAATTGAGTTTCAGAGATGAACGCTACTTGCCATTTGAAGGAACGGGTGCTGTTAGCAGTTGGAAGTTGGAACTTCCAACAAAGCTGCGACAGTTTGATTACAACACGATTTCAGATGTCATCATTCATGTGAAATATACAGCAAGAGAAGGTGGAACTTCCTTCAAAACTCTCGCAAACGATGAATTAACAAATCAAATAAAAGTCATCAAACAAAGATTAGATGAAAAAGGATTGCATGTTGCAATCAACATTAAACACGACCTCCCAAACGAATGGCAGTTGTTAAAGAATAATGCAAGTATGGATTTGTTGATTGACAAAACCAGGCTTCCTTATATGGCACAACCCTTTAACCCCGAAATTAAAAGTGTGATGTTTATTGCCAAAGTGGAAGACAATCCAGCAAATTTTGTGATAACCGTTAGACAAGGAAACAACGCTGCTATCGCAACAAACCTTTCCATAAATGATGATTTGAAATTATGGATTGGAATCAATGATAAAATTAAAATCGGAACTTCATTTAATTTGTCCATTGTAGATGCAGATAAAGAAAAACTGGAAGAATTGATGATGGTAGTGAAATATGAGTTTGAGACTTAATGGCTGGTCGGTTGATTTTTATTAGCCGGATGGTATCACGTCTGCTACATCTTAAGAATTCCTGAGCAATCCGGTTGCCTTTTGTATATTTTTCAAATTTACTGCCGGTTGCTCAATCAATCCAAAAACGCCAAGTTCTTTGAGCGAAGGATTCGGCACGATACGGTCAATTTGTTCAAGCGGCAAAGCCGCACCTTTCCAACGCCGACAGGATTCGGGCGACGCAGCGAGAAACCAAGTCGGAGATTCTTCGCGCGAACTGCCCGTCTGAATCGCCCAGAGCGTGAATTGATGCGGCGTGAGTCGAGTGTAAAAGTAATAGTAATTTTGGTGATTGAGCGCGCGATTGTTCGCGGAAAACGGACGATTTTTTCTCTCCCAAACAACACCTTCCAATTTTGCCAGGTCTTCGGGGAAACCGCCGCGTTTTTCGTGAAATTTTAAAAGGTCGCGCATCATTTGCGAAACCGATCCGACGGGCATTTCCGCCGTTTTCTTCCTATCCGTCGCCCAGAGCGAACAAACATAAACAACGACAAGCAGCACCAGGCAGAGCGGCGCGACGATTAAGGATAATTTGATTCGGTTGACTGTCCTGAGTTTTAACTTACGCTCCGATTCATTTCCAAAAGCCTTCGATTGTATATTTCCTGCGAAGCACGGCGGACTTCATCGCTCAAATCGTCGAGTGCGTCAGAGAAAGTGTCGGATTCGTTTTCGTCCGTTGCCTGTTCAATTTCGGTGTCAATTGTTTTTGACAGAGTAATCGTCGCCTTCGGCTTTTCATTTTCCGAAGAATCGGTGGTTGTTAGACTGACGTTTATTCGGGAAGCAATGTCTTCCTCGTCGGTTAAAGGCGTGTCAAAATTCATTTCATTGTTTACCTCGTCGGAGTAGATTTCATCTTCGGTGATGACTTCAGAAACAATTTCAAAAACGTGGTTTGATAATTGCTCAATGGCTTCTTCTTCTGTCAACACGCGAAATAAACTGATCCATTTTCACGCATTATTTCTTGACCCACCTGTTTGTCAATAATTGGCTTGATCGTCATATTTGACGAAGCCGTTTTTAACTTCAAGCCGTTGCCTGAAGCCCTTCCAGTGATTCCATTTCGGCATTTTTTCCCGCCTTCAGTTTTTCCTTCATTCGGTAACTTTCGCCCCGAATATTGACGACCGTGCAACGGTGCAGCAAGCGGTCGAGCGCGGCGGATGCCATCACCGCATCGCCAGCAAACACTTCGCCCCAACTCGAAAACGCTTCGTTGCTCGTCAGAATGATTGCGCCCTGTCGCTCGTATCGCTCGGAAATGACTTGAAACAGCAAACTGGCTTCCGCCGCTCCGAGTTTCAAGTAGCCGACTTCATCGATAATCAGCAACTTCGGTCGCGTTAGGTTCTTGATTTCTCTGGAGAGCCGGTTTTCCGACATCGCTTTGACCAGTTTTCTGACAAAGTCAATCGCGCTCGTGAAATAAATGCGGTGTCCGAGTTCCGCCGTGTTGACTCCCAAACCGATTGCCAGATGCGTTTTCCCGACTCCGGGCGGTCCCAATAAGATGATGTTTCTGCCCTCGCTCAAGAATCTGCCGGTTTGCAGTTCTTCGATCAATCTTTGATCAACCGAAGGCTGCGAAGCGTAATCAAAGTCTGCCAGTCTTTTCAAGACCGGAAAATGGGAGAACTGCAAACTCATTTCGACGGTGCGCCGATGCCGTTCGGTCAGTTCGCCGTCGAGCAGAAAGCCGAGGAAATGCGTGTAACTCCAATTTTCCGCCGACGCGGTTTGCGCCGCCGTGTCGAGCTGCGCCAAAGCCGTCGTCAAACTTAATTTCTCCAATCCTTCCGCCGCTTTGGTTTCAAATATTCGCATCAGCCGATCACCTCCTCATAGCGCTGGAGCGGGGTGACGGCGACTTCGCTGTTGAACAGCGCTTGAAGTTTTCTCGAATTCGGCACCGGCGTTTTTCCCAAACTCAGTTTCCACATCTCGGCAACGTGTTCGGCGTTGATGACATCCGCGTTTTTCTTCGTCGAAATCTGATGCTCGGCGATAATCAGATCGTCGCTTTTGACGCGCAGAATCTGCTCTTCCTGTTCAACTAAAATCGTTTTGCCGACCGCTTGCGGGGAAACCGAATAACGGCTGCCCGTATAATGGACGAAGCCTTCCGCCGAAACTCTCCGGCTCGCTTTGGCAGCCAGCCGATATTCCGTGACGTTTGCCGATGGCAGCAGTTGTTCGTTTTTGATTAACTCAACCGGCTTTTCTTTAGTCGTCGCGTGAATCCGCCGGTTTGCCACTTCTTCCTGCCAATAAAAACCCTGCTGCCGCAAATCCGCCAGGTTCCCGAATTCGCGTCCTTTGAGAAAACCATCCCGTAAATATAAAACGGCGCGTTCGACTTTACCCTTGGTTCGCGCCCGATACGGACGACGCGTGTTGCCGATGATCCCGTAATGACCAAGAAAATCCTGAAACAACGGATTCCATTCATCTCTGGAAAGCCGCACCTGCTTCATATTGTCATACAAAATCCGTTGGGTATATCCGCCGAAATAAGCGAAAGCCTTTTGATGACAGGCGATTAAGCTCTCGGTCGAAATCTCGGTGACAAATTCGACGAACAGCATTCTCGAATAACTCAAGACCATCAGGAAGGCGTAAATCTTTCGCTCGATGCCTTCTTCATCGAGAAAATAACCGATCTCCGCCCAGTCAACCTGTGCCTGTTCGCCCGGCGGCGTTTCAAATCTGACCGTCGCTTTCGGTGAAATCTCCGCTCTCTCAATCGTCTGCAAAAAACGGCGGACAGCGGAAACCGAACCCGCAAAATCCATCCGCGACGTGGACGTTTTTGCCCGCTTCGCTTTCCTCGGCGCGTCCACTCTAAAGAATCCACGCGCCGATAAGCCGGTTTGGGTGTGCCACCAAAACCTTCATCTACTTGGCGATTGTCTTTGAGCGGACAATAATAGATTTTGCCGCTCCGTTCAATGTACGGCATCAAGTCTTTGGTGGCATCGAAGCGAGTCCATCAAGACGGCGCGAAACTCAAGTTTCTTATGTTCGATGGCGTTATCAAACATTTCCCGAACGTGCTGAAGCTTAGTTTTGCCATCCACGTCAGGAGCAAACAGGCGGTAGTTGATGAGCCAAAATTCATTGGTGTCGGGATTGACATAAACGCAGGTGACAATCCCGATGCCTTTGATAATCTGATGAGCGTTGCCCGAATACTGCCGCCGGACAAGTTCGATATTGAACGAATAGTTAAGGTCTGCAACCGTATCGTCAAAGAGCAAATAACCCGCTTTGACGAGAAAACAATTGAATCTTTGACCTCTCCCACACCAGCCGCGGCTTGAGTTTGTCGTCGCGCAAATAGCGGTTAAGCCGGTCGTGCGAGTAATCTTGACTGTGGTCGGCAAAGTTGGTCAAAGTATAATTGATTTGGCTGCTGACCAAATACTGACAATAAGCCAAACGAGTAACCGGCTCTTTATTTGCAATGAACATTGTCAAAGATTAGCTGATTTTTTACGCTTGTGTAAGTCCTAATAAATACGTCAGAATTGATTCAAACCCGGTCGCGCCAGCGCAGAACTTCGTCGCGCAGAATCGGATTTTGCTGAAAACTTCCGGTATGTCCCTGCGCGGCGGTCGCCCGTTGAATATGCCAGTAGCTCAAACCAAGTTTGCCGATGGCGCGGATATAATTGCTCCGCGCCCGGAACGCGCCGTTGAACAGTCCGCCGACAACCCACGCCGAACTTTTAAAGGCGGACGTCGCCATTTCCGCGTGTTCTTTTGGAATCAATCCGCGCACTATATCAATCGCCAGCATTTCTTTGAGAATTTTGTTTTGCCGATACATTACATAAAAAGCAAAACCGACGAAAAGCAGAAAGAAAGGAATTTCCAAAATTATATAACCGACGATAAAACCGCCGAGACCGCCGATAACCGCCATTCCGTTCCAGATTGCGTGCAGGAGTACCGCGCAAATATAACCCAACACAGGCATTATTAATCTGACCGCCCGGTTGTGCGATTCCCGCGAAATGCCGCAGCCGATTCCGGTCATTGCCGTAAATGTGACGTGAGCAAAAGGCGACATAATCCCGCGCATTACAAACAAAACAATTAATCCGTCCGAACCTCCGTCTAAAATTCCGCGCCCGTAATAAAGCACGTTTTCAACCGTCGCAAATCCGAGCGCGATAACCCCCGCAAATACGATTCCGTCTAAAATGTCATCGAAATACCGTCGGAAAAAAATCAACAAAAGGACTAAACCCAATCCTTTCGAGCCTTCTTCAAAAACCGGAGCGGAAACGACCGCGCCGATGGCTGAGGCGGCATACGGATCGTTGGTCGCTACAAAAACCGCCGAACCGACCAGAGTATTTACTACAAAGGAAACAACCACGGCGACGAGCGCGCCCCAGGCGAAAGCGAGTGCTAAAAGCCAGAAAGGTTCGGGGTCGTAACGGTCGAGCCAAATCAGCGGCAAAAGATAAAACATCGCCGGAATAAAGGCGACGAAGGAAGCCATAATCGCCGCTCCGATTCCGACGCTGGCAAACATTATCAAAATGACAATTAATGACAAAAAAACTACGCCGAAAATCGTGATGCCGATGCCGACATATCTTCCGGTATTATTTTTTTCCGGCTTGACTTCGATTCGTCCTAAACCTAAATTGGTAATCGAATTTTGGAGATTAAGCGGCTTGCTCTGCGCCGCCTCATTAAATTGATTATGCTGAGAATCCCTGTAACTTGTCTGCGGCGCAGAATTTGCTGCTTGAAATGCCTGTGTTTGGTCCAACGAAAAATTACTTTCCTTAAAATTTTTCTCGATATTTTTCTCGATATTTTTCTCGATATTTATCGTTGCGGTGATGCCGTTTTTTCCGAACTGAATCGTATCGCCCGTATTTAATTTTACCGACTGAATTTTCTGTCCGTTATGAAATGTTCCGTTGGTGCTTTGATTATCGGTTAGATAAAAACCGTCGGCTTTGGCTTCGATAAAGGCGTGCTGCTTGGAGGCGATTCTTTCGGTTTGCGGGTCAAACCGGATGCTGCAATTTTCGCTGCGACCGACGGTTAGAAATCCGCTTTCCAAATCAAACTTTCGCTGTGCCATCGTGCCGCTGTTAATTATCAGAAATAATTTCATACAGTCATCATAAAAACAAAAAAACTAAAGTCAAGTTTTTAAACCTGACTTTAGTTTTTTCCTTATCCCAAAAAAACAAAATATAATTTTTACTGCGGCTGCGCTGAAATCGGCGAAGGTCTATCGCCACTCTGACCGAACGCGCGAGTGCTGAACGCTCCGTTCGAGCTATTTAAACGATACCAGATGTTTTGGCTCGGTCGGAAAACCGTAAGATCGGCTTTGCCGTCGCCGTCGTAATCTGCCGGAACCGGCAAATCCTCAGCCAGTCCGAATTTGTTGATAACAACCTGATTATTTGAAGAATTCATAATATACCAGTTGCCTTCCGACGGACGATAGACGGCGAAATCGGAATTGCCGTCGCCGTCAAAATCCGCCGCCAGCGGTTTATCGTCAGGCAAACCGAAACTTGCCGCTTTCAGCAAACTCGAAGAACTCTGCATAATATACCAAACGCCGGTTGACGGACGATAAACACCGATGTCGGCTTTGCCGTCGCCTTCGTAATCTCCAATCACCGGTTTGTCGCCGTTTAGACCAAAATAAAAGGCTTTGAATCCTAATGTTGACTGCAAAATATACCAAATTCCGGTTGACGGTCGCCAAACCGCAATGTCGGTTTTTCCGTCGGCATCGTAATCGGCTGGAACCGGAATATCAGTGCTGAGACCGAACGACGTCGCGGTTGAACCGCGCGAACTTCCTAAAATCCACCACACCCCGGTTGACGGTCGCCAAATCGCGTAATCGGATTTGCCGTCGCCGTCATAATCGCCGGCAACGATTTTATCTTCGCCGATACCGAAATTCGTCTGGCTGGACGCGCTGTTAGAACTCGATTCAACTTGCCACAATCCCGAAACAGGCGTGTAAACCGACAAATCAGTTTTTCCGTCGCCGTCAAAATCCGAAACCTGATTTTTACGCGCCGCACCGATTTTACTCGCATCGAGAATCAACAATCCTTCCTTCAAATCTCCAGCCAAAACTTTATTCTGCCCAAGAAACGGAAAAACCGCCCAATTGCCGTCGTATGTCGTCGGAAGCAGATTCTGCTGATTCGCGCTCCCGCAAATTAAATCCCACGGTTCGCTTTCTAAAAGTGTCTGTTTTTCTTTATCGGACGGAGCAAATTGCGCCTGGAAAGTATCGTATTGACCGACGCGCACCGGATTTACCGGATTGGAAATGTCGAAAATCTGAACTCCCGCCTGATACCACGCGACGTAAAGATAATTGCCCATCACGACCGGATTGTGCGGAGTCACGGCGTTGATATTTAAATCGTCCATTGTTACGCGATTAACGAGCATCGGCTGCGACGGATTTTGAATATTATAAACGCGAACGTCGCCGCTTCCGTTGTTTGTTTCGCGGCAGCTATACAAATAATTGCCGTCTTCGCTCGACCAACTGCTATGCATATTATTTCCGGCAGTAATGCTGGTCGCATCTTCGATAAATCCCAGTAAAGTCGGCGCTTGTGTGCCGATATTTGTAATATCGTAAATTTCCGTTCGTCCGCGCGCCGTCGAGTTTCCCCAACCGGAAGTAAACATTCGATTTCCGCGAATGTGCATTGCGTGAACCCAAAGCGATTCGGTCGGATTTATGTCCCGGACAAATACCGGATTGGCAGGGTCGCTAATGTTTATAACCTTGATAATTTTATTGGCAAATCCGTTAAAGTTTTCAATCAAATAATTGCCGTGAATGACCATTTCGTGAATCGAATCAAAACCGTTTCCGCTGCCGGCATTAACGATTCCGAGAAGCCGCGGATTTGAAGGAACGGTCAAATCGACGATATGAACACCGCCGCCGTTGCCACTGCCGAAATAGCCGCGATTTCCGATGACAACCGCTTCGAGAAACTGTAGATTTGCGCCCGGATTATACCAGGCGGACAAAACCGGCGCGTCCGGGTTGGAAATGTCATAGATAAATGCGCCGCGGCAGATAAAACTTCCCTGCACGGCAATATTTCCGTCAGCGTAAATGTCGGCAAACTTCAAATTGGAATTATTTCCGCAATTCGGCGTAATTTGCGCCCGAAGTCGAACTTTCTGCGCGGAGGTTTCAACGCCTGCGCCCAAAAGCAGCATACCGAGAATAAAAACAAAACTTAAAAATTTCAGTTTTATAAAGCTGAACTGACTCATCAACTCCTCCAAATATACGTTTGAAAAAAAAGGATAACTTGATTTTGATTCCGTCAAGAACAAAAAGCAAGGCAAAATTGGTGGAAAACGGGTTGTTAGAAGCAAAACGCAGGCTTGTATTTGCCTGCATTTTACATTTTTTTATAAAAATCTATCTAAAAATAAATTGGTGATTAAATTTTACGACGCGGCTTGTGAAGCGTCGCGCATTACTAAATCGAATGTTGCCGGCGCGACTTTGCGAAAACGCCGGTTGCGATTTAATGAAACGGCGATTGAAATTGTCGGATTATTTCCCTTAAACTCCATTCCCCCGGCGCAGAGAAGATTGTAAAGTTCGTTGACGTGCAAAGACCTGCCGACTTCCTTTAAAAGTAAAGTGCAGGCTTGCGTAATCGTCCGGTCAACAAAACGATGACTTATCGCTTCGACGTTCTGGCTGATGGTCGGCGTATTACGCTGCTGATTCATATACGCGACCGAATTATTGTTGTAGCTGCGGTTATTCGGCGGCTGATAATTTTGATTGTTCTGATTGTTTTGATTGTTTTGATTGTTTTGATTGTTCTGATTGTTCTGAGGCTGGCGCGGGTAACGCTTGATTTCCTGCGGAATTTCATAATCGTTGTCAACCTTCAAATGCTTCGTCAAATCCCAACTCTGATTGCCGGAACGCATCGTTTCCAATAAACTTATTATCGCCGCTTCAGTCTGTTTCGCGCTGTTGTTGAGCGCGTCAATTTCCTGGCGCAAACGGTTGGCTTCACCTTCCAGCTCGTTCAGCCGCGACATCAAACGATGCTGTGCGTTGCGCGTTTGGCGCAAACTTGTTTCAAGCGTGGAAATAAGGTTTTCATCTAGCATAAATTCATTTATCATTTATCATTTATCATTTATTACTCAAGCTGATAAATGTTCAATGTTTAATGTTATTTGTTTCTTTCAATCATATAAGTCGGAATTTCGCCTAACGCTTCACGATACTCTGTTTTCGACAGAAATTCAAGATTTTTGCGCGACTTGTCGGCATACTCGAAAGCTCTCCGGCGCGTCTCTTCAAGCGTTCCGTGTTTTTCCATTAACTCTAAAATCATTTCCCGCGAAACATTCTCGTAGTCGCCGTCGCGCATAATTTTTTCCAGACGCGCTTTTACATTCGATTCTTTTCTGAGCAGTAAAATCAATGGAAAAGTAAGCTTTCCCTCTAAAAGGTCGGCTCCGGCGGCTTTCCCCAAAACTTCTTCCTCCGCCGTAAAATCGAGCGAATCATCGGCTAATTGAAAGGCGATGCCGAGATTCATCCCGTAATCGCGCAAACCTTTTTGCTGCTCCGGCGAGGCATTTCCGAGAAGCGCGCCGATTTCGCAGCAGGCGGAAAAAAGATATGCAGTTTTGCGCCGCAGAATATCAAAATATTCCTCTTCCGAAACGTCCGAACGTCCGAGCATCGTCAATTGAATCAATTCGCCTTCGGTCATTTTCCGCGTCAGGCGCGTCAGAATATCCAGAATATCCAGACTGCGCTCTTTCAGAGAAGTTTCAAACGCCGACATATAAAGCCAGTCGCCCATCAAAACCGCCGATTGATTGCCGAATCTGGCATTGACGCTATCGCGGCTGCGGCGCATATCGGCGTTGTCAATAATATCGTCGTGAACCAGCGTCGCCGTATGCAGCATTTCCATCACCGTCGCCAGCCGAATCACATTCTCGCTCGAAGCCGTTCCGCCAACCGCGCAATTCGACAAAAGCAAAAGCGCGGGACGAACACGCTTTCCGCCCGAAGCCCGCAGATAATTGCCGAGATAATTGATAACCTGAATATTTGAACTCGCCTGACGCTCGAATTCTATCTCCACCAAAGTCATCTCGGTTTTTATCAAACTGAAAATCTTCTTTGCCGCCGTCTGCGGATTTAGTTTTTCTGTGATTGGCGAAAATGTCTGCATTTAATTATTTTATTTCCAAAATTGGACAGTTTTCGACCTTTGGAATAATAACTTTCGGATTAGTTTGATAACCTTCAATTTGCACACTATTTATCAAACTTTCTTTGTTCTCAATCGAAATGCAAAATTGAAAAGGATTTTTGATTCTTCTTTTTGCGGTCTCCGAAAAATTTACGTTGTTGGTTGGAATTTTCTCGCCGTCATAAAATTCTCCGTCAACATAAATATACTCATCCTTAATAGAGTGTTGATTGTGAATAGTAACTTTTGATTGCGATTCTAAATTAAATACTAAATACTTACTAATCGCATATCCGAATTTCAAAAAGCGAATTTTTTTAGAAGAATTGTTCGTAACTGTTACCGAATCACCTTCGGACACCAATTTTGTATTGCCAAGTCTTAAAATATTATCTTTTTCCCAATCAACAAAAAAGTAAGTTTTATCAAAACTAGTATCAAACCAATCAGCGTAATGAATTTGCGTCGAATACTTGTAATTATCTCTGATAAACATTTTTGCTGTAACTACATTTGTTTGAAAAGGCAGAGAAGGCTGTGTTTTATCTCCCCAAAGTTCAACTTTATATTCTTTATTCGGCGAAATATAAATATCAAGAGGTTTATCCGAATTTTTGTAACAGGAAATTCCAACAAAATTTGTAATCATTAGCAGAAAAAGTCCTGTAACAATTTTCTTCATATAGTTTGCCTTTAATTCGAGCGGTAATTGTCGAAATTCATATCAATTCCGAAATCGTTGGTTTTTAGTTTCGCAATCGTTTCCTGCAAAACATCGCGGTCTTTCCCGGAAACGCGGACGGTTTCGCCTTGAATCGAAGCCTGCACTTTTAGTTTTGCGTCTTTGATGAATTTGACAATCTCTTTCGCTTTCTCAATCGGAATTCCCTGCTGGATTTTTACCGTCTGGCGAACCGTTCCGCCTGCCGCCGGTTCGATTTTCTGGTAATCGAGAGCTTTTAGGGAAATTCCGCGTTTGACGAGTTTACTTTGAAAAATATCGTTCATATTTCTCAGTTTCGTTTCGTCTTCCGCCGTCATAATCATATCTTTATCCGCGAGTTCGACAGTCGCTTTGCTTCCCTTAAAGTCAAATCGCTGCGAAACTTCTTTGGTCGTCTGGTTAATCGCGTTGGTCACTTCCGCGTAATCGGTTTTTGAAACAATATCGAATGAATTTTCTTTTGCCATAAATTTATTTTTTGTGTGTCACCGAGATAATACCATTATTCAAATTCTCGCCAAAATCAGCAAAAATTTCCGTGTTTTATTTATTTTTTTGGTTGATGTATAAATTCAAATCAATTTTCGGACGTTTTACTGATAGATAAACTCAAATCACCTTTTGAAGAAATATTTATGCGGGAAATCTTTATGAGAAAACAGAAACGAAACGGGAATTATTGCCCGAAATGCCGATTTAAATTACCATCGTATAAAATTTTTTGTGCTTATTGCGACAGTTTTGTTTTGAGTTTCAAAAGCGTCAGTCTTATCACGATTTGCTTTTTGACTTTATTTTCGCTTTACCTTTTTGTTTACTTCTTGAATTGAACGTCAAATTGAAACATTAAAAAACCTTATAAAATTTTCGGTTGTATGCCGCGCTATTTTTTCAACTTCCATATCATATAAATCCGCTAAAAATTGCGCCGTATGAACGATAAAAGCCGGTTCGTTGCGTTTGCCGCGATTTGGAACCGGCGCGAGAAACGGACAATCGGTTTCGATTAAAAGTTTTTCGAGCGGCACGACGCGCGCCGCATCGCGTAGGTTTTCCGCTTTTTTAAACGTCACATTTCCCGCAAACGAGATCAAAAAGCCGATTTCCATTAAATTCTTCGCCATCGCCGCCGTGCCGCCGAAACAGTGCATAATTCCGCCGCGAAATTCCGAATAAGAACACTCTGCTCGCAACGCTTCGACAGTTTCATCATCGGAGTCGCGCGAATGAATGATAATCGGCAAGTTCAGCTCTTTTGCGATTCTGATTTGTCTTCTGAAAACTTCAATTTGAACGTCGCGCGGGCTGTGATCGTAATAAAAATCCAAACCGATTTCGCCCCACGCGATTACTTTCGCGTTCGATTTTACTAAATCAATCAAATGATTTTCGGCTGTGTCATCGTAAAGTTTCGCATCGTGCGGATGAACGCCGACCGAAGCGAAAACATTTTCGTATTTTTCCGCCGTTTCGACGGCTCGCGCGATTTCCCCGTCGTGCGGATTTCCCGTCCCGACCGTCAGCATCGCCTTAACGCCCGCGTCTTTCGCCCGCTGAACTACTGCGTCGCGGTCTGCGTCAAACGCTTCGCCGTCAATATGGCAATGTGAATCTACAAAAATCATTTTTGAATCAGTTCGCCTTTATGTTCTTTCGTAATTCTCGCCAAAAACCGTAGAGCTTCGTTGACCGCTTCGGAACTCGGAAAATCATCAGCCACGTCCGAATCGAGAATAACCGTTCGCTGCATTTGATTGTATTCTTCGGCAAAACGATTCGGTCGCGCTTTGGAATAATCAAATCTATATTCGCTTTTCATTTCATCATTATCTGCGTTATTGTCCATTTTCTTCATAATCCTCCCGTTCGATACTGGTCGGTTTTCGTGCAGAAATAATTCTTAACTTTCTATTCTTACGCTCTGTAAAATAAACAACCAAAAGTTTATTCATCATCGAATAACCAATAATGAATTCCCGTTTTTCATCTATGGAATGCTCGTCGTCATAGAACATTTTAGCAGATAAATCGCCGAACACGGTGCTTGCTTCAGCGAAACTCACGCCGTGCTTTTTGAAATTGCTTTCAGCTTTTTCTTTGTCCCATTCAAATTGCATTTCAACCCTCGTTTTTATTTTTACGTGAAGATTAAATTAACAAGAGTATTAAAAAATTTATTTATATTATTTCAGTCTTGCGCCGATGTCCACATTTTCAATAAACGCCGCCAATGCTGGCTTTTCGCCCGTGCCGTCTTCCAAACTCGCGGCGCAAATCATTCCCTGTGATTCGAGACCGCGCATTTTTCTCGGTTTCAAATTGGCGACAACGACGACTTTGCGACCGATTAATGTTTCCGGATCGTAATATTCGGCTAAACCGGCGAGAATTTGGCGCGGTTTTTCTTCACCCAAATCAATTTCAAAGCGCAGAAGTTTGTCGGCTTTCGGAATGCGCTCGGCGACCTTTATTTCGCCGACGCGGAGTTCGACTTTGAGGAAATCATCAATCGTGATGAAGTTTTCTTCTTCGTTTGTCGTGGTTTCTGGACTGTTTATCAAAACATCGGTCGGATTTTCAGTAAGCCCGTTTTTCGGCGGCTCGTTATTATTTGCCTCTGTTTCCGCGGCTTTCGACTCTTGACTCTCGCCTCTCGACTGTTCAATTTCATTCATAACTTTATTTTTATCAATGCGCGGAAAAACTGCTTCGGTTTCGCCGATTCGTGTTCCCGACTGTAATTCTCCCCAAGTTAAATTTTCCGGATTAATTTTTGAAACATCTTCGCTTAAACCGATTTGCGCGTGTATTTTCCGCGTCGCTTCCGGCATCACCGGATATAGCAGAACGCATAGCCAACGCAAAGTTTCGGTTGCGCGATACAAAACTGCGTTCAAAGTTTCGGCTTGATTTTCGTCTTTAACGAGTTCCCAGGGCTTTGCGTCGGAAATCATTTTGTCAATTCTGGCAATCACACTCCAAAGCGTTTCGAGTGCCTGACTGAATTCGTAATTGTCGAATTTTCTCGTAAATTCGTCGCGGGCGTGTTCCAAAACCGAAACTAATTCCTGTTCGTCCGGGCTGATTCCGGCGCGTTTCGCGTTCAAATAATTCGATTCGGCGATTTTTCCGTCGGGAACTTCGCCGTTTCGGTATTTCGTTATCATCGAAAGCGTTCGGCTCGATAAATTCCCTAAACCGCTCGCTAAATCGGCGTTCGCGCGGTCAATCAAGTTTTCGTAACCGAATTTCCCGTCCTGCCCGAAAACCATATCGCGCAAGACGAAATAACGCAGCGCGTCGGTCGAAAAATGTTTGTGCAAAACATCGAGTTCAATCACATTACCGAGCGTTTTGCCCATTTTACGTCCGTCCGCGTCGAGCCACATTCCGTGCGCGAAAACCTGTTTCGGTAAATCAATTCCGGCGGCGAGCAAAAACGACCACCAGTAAATCGTGTGAAAACGCAGAATGTCTTTGCCGACCAGATGCGTCACATTCGACCAGTATTTTTCAAACCCGGACTTTTCCGAATTTCCGTAACCGATTGCCGTGATGTAATTCGAGAGAGCGTCAACCCACAAATAAATAACGTGATTTTCGTCGTCCGGGACGGGAACGCCCCAGCTCACGGATTTTTTCTCGCGCGAAATTGATAAATCCTGCAAACCGCTTTTGATAAACGAAATGACTTCGTTACGGCGGGATTCAGGTCGAATTCTTTCGGGATTTTCTTCGATGATTTCCAAGAGAGTATCGCCGTAATCGGAAAGACGGAAAAAATAACTTTCCTCCGCCACGCGGTCGAGCGGTTTTTCGTGTATCCGGCAGTGCGGCACATCTTCGCCCTCGCGCAAATCGTATTCGCTTTCGGTCTTGAACTCCGCGCAATTCGGGCAAAACCACGCTTCGTAAAAACCTTTATAAATCGTTTCGTTTCCTTTCGGCGTTTTGTTTTTTCCAATTTCGCGCCAGAAATTACGCACCGCTTCGTAATGAAACGGTTCGGTCGTTCGCATAAAAATGTCGTATTCAATCAGACCGAAATCGGCGAACATTTTTTTATATTTATCCGAAACGTAATCAACCTGTTGCTGCGGCGTTTTGCCGTTTGCTTCGGCAACGCGCTGAATATTAACGCCGTGTTCGTCCGTGCCGGTCAGAAAAAAAGTGTCGAAACCGCGCTGACGTTTATATTTCGTAATTACGTCGGCAACGGTCGTCGTGTAGAGGTGTCCGAGATGCGGCAAGCTGTTGGCGTAATAAATCGGCGTTGTGATGTAAAAAGTTTTCATTAAAATAATTTCGTAAAGCCTTCCTGATTAAAATGCCCGTCGTTGGTTAAAATTTCTGTAATTCCAAACTCGCGCATCGCGTTCATCGAAATGCAATCGGTTAAACTGTAGCCTTTATCGAGCCGCAATTTATAAAGCTGAAGTGCTTTGAGAAAATCCTCATGGCGATGTTGAAGAACAAGCGTTTCATCGTCCTGCAAAATTTCTTCAACGGCGATGGCAATTTTTTCTTTGATGTCGTAACGAAATTCGCTGAAATAGTTTAAGACTTCAATTAAAACGCTTTCGGTTGTAACAATTTCGGCATCCGTGATTTCTTCACTTGCTTCGAGTGCCGCTTTGCGCCATTGGTCTTCCAGCCAAAGATATGCTACCCAATAACTCGTATCCGCGAATGTTTGTTTCATTCCTGCTCCCGTTTTGCCGAGCCATAAAGATAATGGTCGTGATTAAACGAACCGTCGGTCGGATAACCTTCAAAGGCATCCGGCGGAAGTTCTTTCATTAACGCTTCGAGTTTTTCAAGAAGTTTTCTTTTTTTCGGACGTTCCGTTTCATCAACTTCGTTTTGGCTGATTTCTTTAACATACGAAAGCACTTGCATCTGCTTTTTTTCGGGCAGAACACGAATAGCTTCGATAACTTGTTGTTCGATTGTTTGAGACATAAAAAAATCTCCTTTCCGCAAAAAAATTAAATCACAGATTAGCACAGATAAAAATAAGGCAAAAGTAAAAGAAAATTCATCC
>Ga0136611_10001561_pt1 | contig 15992 bp, 10 predicted proteins | sample AntDrymUQ2232306_2_FD_106645 | JGI IMG/M metagenome (GOLD analysis project Ga0136611, IMG submission 106645) | Polar desert sand microbial communities from Dry Valleys, Antarctica - metaG UQ223 (23.06) | ecosystem: Environmental > Terrestrial > Soil > Desert | place: Antarctica: Dry Valley...
GATCGACCTTGCCGATGTCGCCCGCCGCGCCGCCGGGCTGCTCTCCGTCCGCGCGTCGGCGGCGAACGTCCGCATCGATCGTCCGCCCGAGGACGAGGCGCTGCCTGCCACCGGCGAGTTCAAGCGCGCGCTCCAAATCGTCATGAACCTTCTCACCAATGCCATCCGCTATTCGCCGGAAGGCGGCCAGGTCTGGATGCGCACGGATCGGGAGGGCGATCTTGCCGCGCTCATTATCTGCGACCAGGGAAAGGGCATCGCGGCCGAAGACCAGGCGCGGATTTTCGAGAAGTTCGAGCGGGTCGACCCGTCCGAGCCGGGCGGCACTGGTCTCGGCCTCTACATTGCCCGCCGGCTTGCCCGTGCGATGGGCGGCGATATTGCCGTCGACAGCGCGCCGGGCCAGGGCGCGCGCTTCACCTTTACATTGCCGGCACGATAACCGCCTTAAGTCTGCTGGCCGTGCGCAAGGAACCCTGCCTTACCGGCTCAATTGGAGCGCCTTAGCCCTGTACTGTACTGCCGCTTGCTGATTTCCCAAAGAGGTTCGGCCGCCTTGAAGTTGGATTCCCGACGAGCCGTCGTGGTGAGCATTGCGCGCCAGACGACTTAGCGACCGCTACGCCTGCGACCTCCGCGAACGACAGAAGGACCTCATTACAGCGCAGAGCCGGAGCGGGCTGTGGCGGCAATGGCGCGGATATCCGACGCGCCTTGCGGCACAATCCAGCTGCCGCCCACGCACAGAACATGCGGCTCCGACAACCAGCCCGACGCGGTGTCCGCGGTGATGCCGCCGGTGGGGCAGAAACGGACCGAGCCAAAAGGGCCGGCCAAGGCGGCGAGCGCCCTGCGGCCGCCGGACGCTTCGGCCGGGAAGAATTTAAATCGATAAAGCCCTAGATCGAGTCCGCGCATAATGTCGCCGGCATTGGCGATGCCGGGGAGAAAAGGCACGCCGCGATCCTGCGCGGTGCGGGCGAGCGGTTCCGTTAAGCCGGGTGAGACGATGAAGCTCGCGCCGGCGGCGCAGGCTCGTGGATGATAAAGCGCAGATAGAGGTCCGACAGCGGCGACCCCTGGTAAAGGCCTCGAACCCGATCGAGATAGCGGGCGGGCAGGCGGTCGAACGCCTTGGCGGGCACATATTCGCGCAGGCGCTTGGGCGTATTCCAGATGCCGACCACGATGGTGCGGCGGATGGCACCTTCGCGCATCAGCTTGGTGGCGGCTTCGTCCACGCCCCAATCGACTTTGGTGTAGCTGGTCGCGGGATCAAACAGGTTCTGCCCGTCATGCATGTAGAGGACGTCGTACGGCGCGCCCTTTGCGTCGTAAATCTCAGGGAGCCAGATGCTGACATGGCGCGGATCGACACGGAAGGATGGGAAGTTGCGCAAATGTTCGAGCCGCCCGGGTCCGAACGGCGCGGCCCAGGCCGGGTTCCCGATCAATGCCAGTAGAAGAAAGAGGCGGGCGATCATCACAGTGGCACGAACCGGATTGCCTGACCGCCGCCGGGCGCGAGCCGAAGTGTCAGTGTGTCGATGTTGGTGACGGTCCGCTCCTCGATCACGATGTCCTTGGCATTTGTGCGGTAATGCGCGTTGGCGCCGTCGCGGTAGATTTGGGCGCGGTAGCGCTTGCCGGGCGTCAGGAAGGAGAGCGGCGTTTCGAGCACGCGGCTTTCCTCGTCCGTCAACGCGCCGAGATACCAATTCTCACTCTTCCGGTCCTTTCGCGCGATCGTGACGAAGTCGCCGACCTCGCCATTGAGGACGCGGCTTTCTGACCAGTCGGTCGGCACGTCCTTGATGAACTGGAATGGCTGCATGTGCTGCTGGTAATTCTCGATCAGGTCGGCGGCCATCTGGATGGGTGAGTAGATCACCACATAGAGGGCGAGCTGCTTGGCCTGGGTGGTGAGGATCGGCTGCCCGCGACCTTCTAGGCTGAGGATGCCGGGCGTGAAATCCATCGGCCCGGCGAGCATGCGGGTGAAGACGAGCGTGGCTTCATGGTCGGGCTGGTTGGGGGGCTGGCCCCAGGCGTTGAACTCCATCCCGCGCGCTCCTTCGCGTGAGACCCAATTGGGATAGGTGCGCCTTAGCCCCGTATCCTTAATCGGCTCATGCGGGTTGATCGCGATCTGCCGCTCCGCAGCTTCCTTCACGACCTTGAGATGATGCTTGGCCATCCGCTGCCCTTCATGCCATTCGAAGCGGATTTTGCCGTCCGGCCCGAGTGCCTGGATGCCGCCCATGTCGGCGACATAACCGGTCTTGACCGCGTCGATGCCGAGGCGCTTGTAAAGGTCGAAGGCCGCGTCGAGCTGCGGCTCATAGACTGCGATGTTGCCGGCGGTCTCGTGATGGCCGATCAGCCGCACGCCCTTGGCGCGGCCGTAGCGGGAAAGCTCCTCGATGTCGAAATCGGGGTAGGATTTGGTGAAGCTGAAATCCTTGCCGTTGGCGAACCAATCGTCGTTCCAGCCCTCGTTCCAACCTTCTACCAGAACGCCGCGAAAGCCGTGCTGGGCGGCAAAGTCGATATAACGTTTCACATTGGCGGTGTTGGCGCCGTGCTTGGGCCCGGGGCCCCAGCTCTCCTTTTCCAGATGCATCGCCCACCAGACGCCGACATATTTGAACGGTTCGACCCAGGAGACATCGCCCAGCTTGTTGTGCTCGTTGAGATTTAGGACCAGGTCGTTTTCGACCAGTCCGCCGGCGCGATCGGAAATCTGCATCGTGCGCCAGGGCGTCGGAAACGGGGCGGCGCGACTGACCTTGGCACCGGTGGCGGAGGGGGTCAGGTTCGCGCGGAAGCGGCCGCCGCCTTCATTCTGCAGGTTCATTCCGGAATAGTCGACCAGCGAAGCCTCGTGAACGGCGATGTGAAGCCCATCATCGGTGCGGATCGTCATCGGCGTCTGCGCGATGCCGACTTCGGCAAGCTTGGTCCGGCTGTAGAGATATTCCTCGCGGTTCCATTGGAAGGCGGGGATCCACCAGGCGGTGGCAGGGCTTGCAACGGCGAACTCCGTGATCTCCTCGGCGATGTTGACCTGCCCGAGCGCAGACGGGAATTCGTAGCGGAAGCCGACCCCGTCATCGAAGACGCGGAAGACGACATCCATGCTACGGCCGGGAGCAGTCTTTTCGGTCAGGCGGATGCGCATCTCGTTGTGGCGGTTGCGCACGAAGCGGCGCTCCCCCCAGGGCTGCTCCCAGCGCTCGTCCACGCTGCTCCGGCCCGCTTCGGAAATGACGAAGTTGCGCTCCAGCTTAGGCGCGTCCGTCAGCAGGAAGCCCAGCCGCGACGGCCGGATCACCGGCGTGCCGAGCCGCGAGACACTATATTCCGGGCGCCCCTCGCCGTTGACATCGGCTGTGACCGTAAGCACGCCGCCGGGGGAAGAGACGCTGATCGGCGCTGCGAGAGCGGGGCTGGCGATCAGGGCCGCGACAAACGCGACGACAAGCCAAATCATCGGATAGTCTCCATTTTCACACTTGCTCGAGCAGCAAGGTTTGCAGCAAAGTTTGCAGCATGACCCGCCGATCGACCCGCCTTGAGGACATTGCCGCGATTGCGGGCGTTTCCATTTCCACAGCCAGCCGTGCCCTGAACGACAGCCCGGCAGTAAACGCTCGTACGAAACAGCTGATCTGGAAGCTGGCGCGCGAGCATGATTATCCGTTTCGCCGCTACATGCCAGCCGGGCCGATCGGCGCTACCGGTACGGTCGCGCTGGTGGTGCCGCCGCCGCAGGGGCGAGAGAGCCAGCTCGACGACCCCTTCTTCCTGGAGCTCGTCGCCGGGATCAGTGAAGGCGCGCGGGAACGCGGCTGCGACCTCTTGATCAGTCATTTCGCACCAACCAGCTTCGAGGATCTGTCCGCCGCCATGACGACCAGCCGAGCGGACGGAGTGATCTTTCTCGGCCAGAGCTCGCTCCACCATGCGCTGAACCGGCTGGCCGGTAGCAAGGCGCGCTTCGTGGTCTGGGGCGCGGCACTGCCGGACCAGGACTATACGTCCGTAGGCTCGGACAATCTGCTCGGCGGCCGGCGCGCCACTTTGCACCTGGCGCGGCTGGGGAGGCGCCGGATCGTATTCCTGGGCGACACGGAGGCGCCGGAAGTCACTCAGCGGGTGCGCGGCTATGCCGAAGCGCTGGAGCAAGCAAGCATCGCGCAGGAACCCGAACTGATGGTGCCGGCGCATTTTACGGTCGAGTCGGCTCAAGCGTCGGTCGATGCGCTGATCGCCCGCGGCACGCGGTTCGACGGCATAGTCGCCGCTAGCGACCTGATCGCGCTTGGCGCCGTTCGATCGCTGATGAATTCCGGCCGAAGCGTGCCTGAAGACGTGTCGGTGGTCGGCTATGACGACGTGCCGTTCGCCCGCTACAGCCGCCCGGCGCTCACCACGATCCTGCAGGATACGCAGCGCGCGGGGCGCCTGCTCGTGTCCAAGCTGATCGACGCGGCCGGGGGAGGCGAGATGCGCTCGGAGCGGATCCCAACTGAGCTTATCGTACGCGGCTCCTGCGGCGGCTGACCGGTTCACCGCGCGCGCTCGGCGATCCAGCCCGCCATCGGCTCCAGCCCGTGGCCGACCTGCTCGACGACCCGCCAGCCGTGCGGTACCGGCCAGTGTGCCGTCGCATCGCCAAGGTTGAAGACGCAGAGCAGGCGGTCTTCACCCTCGCCGCGCTCGAACCGGAGCAGGGGCGGCGGGGCGTTGATCGGACGGATCGATCCGGTGCGCAATGCAGGGTAGCGCTTACGCAGCGCGATCAGGCGGCGGGTGTTATGCAGGACGGACGCCGGATCCGCCTCCTGACGATCGACGGCGAGCGGCAGGTGAGCCGGATCGATTGGAAGCCAGGGTTCGCCGACCGAAAAGCCGGCATGAACCGCTTGCGCAGCCCATGGCATGGGCGTGCGCGCGCCATCGCGGCCGAGCGTCTCCGGCCAGTTCAGGATCGCTTCTGGATCCTGCAGCCGTTCGAACGGCACTTCGGCCTGCGGCAGGCCGAGCTCCTCGCCCTGGTAGAGGAAGACGTTGCCGCGCAGCGCAATTAGCAGCAGCATCGCCTGGCGGGCAAGGGCGTCCCGATCGCCCGCGGCTAGCCAGCGCGACACCACGCGCGGCGCATCATGGTTGGAGAAAGCCCAGCTCGGCCACCCCTCGCCCGGTTCGCCCGACCATAGGTCGATCGTGGAATGGATGAGCTCGGTCGTCAGCTGGTCGGCGTAAAGAAAATTGAAGCCATAGGCGCTGTTCAGCCGATTGGGCCCGGCCGTATACAGCTTCATTTCGTGCTCGGCCTGCTCCCCGCCGACTTCGGCAACGGTGAAGCGCCCGCAATAGCTGTCGAGTAGTCTGCGCACGCGCCCCAGGAAGCGCGGAATGTCGGCGTGGCTTTGATTGTAAAGATGATGCTGGAAGTCGAACGGACGCGTGCGCTTGCCGACTCCCGGCGCCACCGGCGGGTTATCGCGCAACCCCGGATCATGCATCGAGAAATTAATCGCATCGAGACGAAACCCGTCGACACCGCGATCGAGCCAGAAGCGCGCGGTAGCGAGCAGCGCTTCCTGCACCTCCGGATTGTGGACGTTGAGGTTAGGCTGGCTGGGCAGGAAATTGTGCAGATAATATTGACGCCGCCGCGCGTCCCAAGTCCAGCACGGGCCGTAGAAGACGGACTGCCAATTGGTGGGCGGTGAGCCGTCCGGCTTGGAGTCGGCCCAGACGTACCAATCGGACTTCGCGTTCGTGCGGCCTGCACGGCTTTCGGCAAACCAGACATGCTGATCGGAGGTGTGCGCATAGACTTGATCGACGATCACCTTGAGACCGAGTTGGTGGGCGCGGGCCAGAAGGCGATCGAAATCGCGCAGCGTCCCGAAGATAGGGTCGACGTCGCAATAATCGGAGATGTCGTAGCCGAAATCGGCCATCGGCGAGGTGAAAAAGGGGGAGAGCCAAATGCCGTCCACGCCGAGCGAGGCGACGTAATCGAGGCGGTCAGTAATCCCCGGCAGGTCGCCGATGCCGTCGCCGTTCGAGTCGGCGAAGCTGCGCGGATAGATCTGGTAGATGACGGCTCCGCGCCACCAGTCCTCTTCCGCTGGCTCAGCCTGCATGGCGGGCTGCATGCGCGTCATGGTGAGCTCGCTGGACGGGTCGCGCCTTTGCAAACGATGTAGTCGAGCGGGGCGATCTCAACGCGGACGCTGCCGGGCGCGCCGGAGCGCGGTGCACAGCGACCGTGCAGCGCCTGCCAGGACATGGAGCTCGCATCGACGGCTACATTGGCAGAGATCGGCGCGCCGCCGGTGTTAAATGCGACCAGCGTCTCGCCGCCGCCGGACGGTGCGCGGCGAGAGATGGCGAACAGGCCTGGATTATCGCCGTAGGCGCGTACGACCTGCTCGCCGAGCCGCAGCGCCGGATCGGACGCCCGAACCCGCGCCATGCCGGCTAGCGCGCGGTAGATGGGATGGTCCGGGTTGAAGTTTGCGGTCCTAGTGGTGGCGTTCGTGCCGATCAGCCTGTTGTCGTTGTAGACCGCCACCCGGCTGGCGAAGAGGGTTTCGCGGGCGTCCTGATCGCCCCCATCGCCGACGAAGCCTTGCTCGTCGCCGTAATAGATGGTCGGTGAACCGCGCGAGAAGAACATCATGGCATGGCCCAGCAGGACGCGCTTCAGCAGCTCCTCGTCGGACGCGTTCGGATTCTCCTTGCGGACGAAATGCGCGAAGCGGCCCATGTCGTGATTGCCGAGGAAGGTGGGCAGCGTCCTCGCCGCCTTCTCGCCGCCCTCGTAGAGCGGATCGGCCTGGAACAGGCGCGCCAGCCGCTCGGTGGGCGCATTCCTGCCGACGACATCGGTGACGGCCGACTGAAAGGCGAAATCGATAACGGCCGGAAAGCCGTCCACCTTGGTAAAGCGTGCCAGCGTGCCGGGATCGGGATCGAACACCTCGCCAAAGATGTGGAAGTTGGGGATGCCGCGCGCCCTGGCCCGCTCCAGCATGGCCGGAACGAATGCCTGCCAGAATTCCGGATTGACGTGACGGGCCGTGTCGATCCGGAACCCGTCGATGCCGTATTCATCGATCCAGTTGCCGAAGATATCGATCATGCCTTCGACGACGCGCGGGTGCTCGGTAAAGAGATCGTCCAGGCCGACAAAATCTCCCATTGTCGAACTCTCGCCGCGGAAGATCGTGTTGCCGCGATTGTGGTAGTAGATCGGATCGTTGAGCCAGGCGGGAACCTTTACCCGCGCTTCTTCGCGCGGCACGTAAGGCGTGTAGGCGAAGTCGGGCCGAGTCAGCTTCTCGAAATTGCCGGAACGCTGATCGGCCTTGCCGATGCTGCGAAAGCCCGCGTTGATCCGGGCGCCTTGCGGTCCGTCCCGGCTGCTATGCGGGTAATCGGCGAGGCTACGATAGGTGCATTCGTTGTCCGGGCATTCGCGAAATTTGATCACATCCGCCGTATGATTGGTGATGATGTCCAGATAGACTTTGATGCCGCGGGCATGAGCCGCAGCGATCAGGGCTTTCAACTCTGCGCCCGTGCCGAAATGCGGATCGACCCGCGTGAAATCTGTGATCCAGTAACCGTGATAGCCGGATGATTCCTGGCCTCGACCGCCTTGCACCGGCTTGTTCTTGTAGATGGGGCCGAGCCAGATCGCGGTGGCGCCGAGGCCGGCGATATAGTCGAGCCGCTGCGTCAGGCCCTTGAGGTCGCCGCCATTATAGAAGCCTTTGGACGTGGGATCATATCCGTGCCGAAGGCGATCGCCCCCGAGCCCGCCGCGATCATTGGTCGGATCGCCATTCTCGAAGCGATCGGGCAACACGAAGTAGATGACTTCATCTTCAGGTGGACGATCCCGAAATGTCGTCTGCGCGATGGTCAAAGTGGGCGCGACCAGCGCCAAAGCTGCTGCGCATGTGCGGGTAAACTGCCAAGCCACGACCTTCATCCCTCCACGAACGGCGAGTCTCGGCTCGCTTTTGCAATAATTTGCAGAACTGACACGGTCGGTCAATATCACCGATACGCCGACTTTTGTCGAATTTTGCGCCAAAACTGTGTTAATTCGGTCACAGGTAAATAATATATGACATGTTTGGCTTGCCAGGGCAGCAGCAACTTTGCAATCTTTTGCGAAGCACAAGCCGCGGCACGAATCGCGGTTGCGGCCCCAGCCTGATTCGGCGGTCGCAGACGAGGAAGGTTTTCTGAGCAAGGCTCGCACCCGCGATTTCCGTGCGCCTCCTCGACGATAACGGGACTGGCCCAGGCCGGCTGAGAAGGGAGCAGGGGATGACGAATATGTTCGATAGGTGCCGGTCGAGGCTGCTGGGTGGTGCGGCATTGCTCGCGATGACGCTCGGCGCCGGGCTTCCGGGTGCCGTTCACGCCCAGGCGACCGCCGACCAGAACGTTGCGGCGCAAGCCCAAAGCGAGGCGGACGAAGATGAGGCCGACGCCGCGGATAAGGAGATCGTCGTCACCGGTTTCCGCCGGAGCCTGCAAAGCTCGCTCGCCGTTAAGCGGAACACCGAGTTCATCGCCGACGTTGTTACTGCCGAAGACATTGCTGGCCTTCCCGACGTGTCGATCGCGGAATCGCTGGCCCGCCTGCCGGGCGTGACTTCGCAGCGGACCGGCGGTCAGGCCAGCGCGATCAACATCCGCGGGCTCAGCCAAGACCTCGTGTCGGCAACTCTCAACGGCCGCGAGCAGGTTGCCACGAGCGGCAACCGCGTCATCGAATTCGACCAGTATCCGTCCGAGCTGCTGAGCCAGGCGGCCGTCTACAAGACGCCGATTGCTCGGCTGATCGAGGGTGGCGTTGCCGGCAAGGTCGAGCTGCAGACGGCACGCCCGCTGTCCAACCGCGACGATTTTAGCGTCACGCTCAACGTGCGCGGCAGCTACAACGACCGGGCCGACGAGAGCCCGGACGTGTCGTCTTACGGTTATCGCGCATCAGGCTCCGTGCAAGCCAAGCTGCTGGACGACACGCTTGGCCTAGCGCTCGGCTATGCACGGTTGTACCAGCCCAACGTCGCGACCCGTTTCGTGCAGTTCGACTTTACCCCCGCCGGCCAAAACGGCGCTCCGACGCTCGATCTGGACCGCAACGGCGTACCCGAACGCCGCGGCTTCGGCTTCGAGGGGGTGCAGTTCGGCGGCCGTGAGACTCGCGATGCCGTGATCGGCGTCGTCCAGTATGAGCCCGTCAATAGCCTGCGCATCCTGATCGACGGCTATTATTCGCGGTTCAAGTCGGACGTCGCCCGGCGCGGCCTGCGCGTCTTCAATCCGCAGAGCGGCGACACAATCATCACCAATCCTGTGATCGTCGACAATGCGATCGTCGGCGGCACCTTCACGAATCGTTTCGGCCAGAACGGCTTTAACTTCGCGCTTGGAACCGAGCTGATCAACCAGGACGAGTCGCGCCGCGACGAACTCTACACGTTCGGCGGAAACATCGCATACGACTTCAGCGACGCGTTCACCGCGGCGCTGGACGTCAGCTATTCACGCGGCGAAAGCTTCTTCAACAATAGCGGCGTCAACGTGCGTCCGTTCACTCAAACCGCGGCCGGTCTGCGGCGCACCGATCAAGTCCCGGGTGCGATTAGCGTCGACTACCAGCTTAACGGCTTAAACCTTCCGACGATCCGTCGCATCTCGACGGACTTCACGGACAGAAACGCGTTCCGCTTCGACGGCCTGTTTATCGTGCCGCAGCGCGATATCGACGAACTGTTCGCCGTCGCGGCCGATTTCACGGTCGATGTCGACGGCCCGTTCGTCAAATCGCTCCAGTTTGGCGGCCGCTATGCTCAGCGTGACGGCGAGCGGATCATCACGTCGTTCCGCACCTTCGGTCCCGACGGCGGCGCGCCGCTGGCGATCCCGGCCGAGCTGTTCCGGGTTGCCGGCTTCGGCGGTGCCTTCGGCCGCGCCGGTCTTCCCAACTTCGGCGTAGTGGATATCGACGGCCTGCTCGACCTGGGTGTCGGCAAGGATCGGGTCGCCGACCAAACGTTCGGCTTCACCCGCGACCAGAGCTTCACCATCCAGGAAGACACCTACGCCGGTTATGCGCAGCTGAACGTCGATACGCTTGCAGGCGGCTTGCCGTTGCGCGGCAATCTCGGCCTGCGCGTGGTGCGAACCGAGCAAGGCTCGATTCCGCAAGGCACCAGTGCCGCCGGCCTGTTCATCGGCGACGAATATACCGACTTCCTGCCTTCGGCAAACTTCATCCTGGAGCTGTCCTCGCAGGATCTGCTTCGCCTGAGCGCGACCCGGCAGATCTCACGGCCGCGCTTTTTCGAGCTTCGCGGCAGCATCGGCGTCGGCACCGATGCGGGCGGCGTGCCGTCGGGCGGGGGCGGCAACCCGACGCTGCGTCCGTTCCGCGCCAACCAGTTCGACCTGTCCTACGAGCATTATTTCGGTTCTACCGGCGTTTTCGCGGCGGCCGTCTACTACAAGGATTTGGAAAGTTACATCATCGGCGGGTCGGTCGACGGGTTCGACTTCACCGGCTTCAATTTCGCTCCCTTGCCGGCCGTGCAGCCGGTCACAAACACCGGCAGGCTTTTCGGACCGATCAACGGGTCGGGCGGCTATGTCTACGGGCTGGAGCTTAACTTCACCAAGACTTTCACCGAGCTGCCGGCACCGTTTGACGGCCTCGGCGTCGCGCTCAATTACGCTTATGCCGACAGCGACTTGAATTTCCAGAGCTCGCGCAGCGGTCGGCCGATCGACCTGCCGCTGCCCGGGCTCTCCAAGCATATCGCCAACCCAACCGTGTTCTACGAGAAGGATGGCTTCGGCGCCCGCGTCGGCGCAAGGTACCGCTCGAGCTTCGTCGCGCCGCAGATCGGGCTGGACGAGCAGATCGTGACCAACGCGTCCGAGACGGTGTTCGATGCGCAGATCTCTTACGAATTCCCGGAGACGAGTGCGCTGGGCGGGCTCAAGCTGTTGGCGCAAGCCAACAACCTTACGGACGAGCCGACCCGCTCCTTTTTCGGCGTTGCCTCGCAGACGGGCACCATTCAGCGTTTCGGCCGGACCTTCTTCTTGGGCGCGACCTACAAGTTCTAACGCTGGAAGGGCGGCGTACGGCCGCCGTCCTTCCCGTCCGTAGTGCCGATCATCAGGTTCGATCCGGCAGGCTCAGGAGTTACGATGGAGGGCAGCACGGCCGGTCGAAGGACGCGCAAGCCTATGATGGGCTTCCGGGGTCTTTGGAACATTTCCTTTGGGTTCTTCGGCATCCAGATCGGCTTCGCACTCCAGAACGCGAATATGAGCCGCATCTTCCAGTCGCTGGGCACGACCATCGACGATCTGCCCGCGCTGTGGGTGGCGGCGCCGCTGACCGGCCTGCTGGTGCAGCCGGTGATCGGGCATATGAGCGACAAGACCTGGCTCGGCCGGCTCGGGCGGCGGCGGCCATACTTCCTGGCGGGCGCGATCCTGGCGGCGCTGTCGCTGTTCGTGATGCCGCTCGCGCCCGCTCTGCTGTTCGCGGCGGTGATGCTGTGGGTGCTGGACGCCTCGCTCAACATCTCGATGGAGCCCTTCCGGGCGTTCGTTGGCGACATGCTTGGCAAGGACCAGCACAGCGCTGGCTATGCGGTGCAGACCGCCTTCATCGGCGCTGGCGCAGTGGTGGGCTCGATCTTTCCTTGGGCGCTGGAGCAGATGGGCGTGTCGAATGTCGCCGGGCCGGGCGGCATTCCGGACACGGTCCGCTACGCCTTCTGGTTCGGCGGCGCAGCGGTGCTGCTGGCGGTGTCGTGGACGGTGATAACCACCACCGAGTTCAGCCCCGAACAGATGGCGGCGTTCGAAGGTGGGCGAGAGGATGAGCACGCCCATACGGTTCGCGCGCTTGCTGCGCGCGGGCTGGACTCTAGCCTGGTGTGGATCGGCGCGGGCGCGCTGGTGATACTGGCGGTCGGGCAGTTCGGCCTTGAAAAGGAAGTCTATCTGCTGGGCGGGCTGCTGGTCGCTTATGGCCTCGCCAGCCTGATCGCGATCCGGCTCGCCCGGCGCGGCGGCACGTCCAGCATGTTGTGCAGCATCGTCGGCGACTTTGCCGGCATGCCCGACGTGATGAAGCGACTGGCCGTGGTGCAGTTCTTCAGTTGGTCAGCGCTGTTCATCATGTGGATCAACACGACGCCGGTGGTCGCGCAGAACTTCTTTGGCGCTAATGATGCGGCCAGCCCGGCCTATCAGGAGGGCGCGAACTGGGTCGGCGTGCTGTTCACCGTCTATAATGGCGTCGCCGCGATCGCCGCGCTCACCCTGCTGCCGCTGCTGGCGCGCCGGATCGGGCGGGTGCGAACCCACATCGTCGGGCTGCTGTGCGGGGCGGCTGGATATCTCAGCTTCTTCTTCATCCGCGATCCGCAGACTCTGCTGCTGAGCGAAGTGGGGGTGGGCATCGCCTGGGCGTCGATCCTGGCCATGCCTTATGCGATCCTCGCGTCGGCGCTGCCGCAGCGCAAGCTCGGCATCTACATGGGGCTGTTCAATGTCTTCGTGGTGGTGCCGCAACTGCTGGTCGCAACGGTTATGGGCTCGATCATGAAACGATATTTCCCCGGTGAGCCGATCTGGACGATGGCCTTTGCGGCCGGCGTGCTGGTGCTGGCCGCACTCGCCATGCTGCGGGTGAGGGAGCCCGAAGGTACGCCCGCGGCGGCAAATTAGGAAAACTCAGGATGGTCCTTGCACCTTTGAGCGCTACCGGCGCAGCGGCCGCCCCGGATCAGGATCAGCCTGCGGACTTGCGCGGGTTCGTCTTCATCCTGTTCTTCGTGTTCGGCGGGATCACCAGCCTCAACGACGTGCTGATCCCGAAGCTGAAGGAGCTGTTCACGCTTACCTACACACAGGCAATGCTGGTCCAATTCTGCTTCTTCACCGCTTATCTGGTGGTCGGCATACCCGGAGCGCGGCTGGTCAAGCGGCTCGGATATATGCGGGGTGCCGTGACCGGGCTGGCCTTCATGCTGCTGGGCTGCCTGCTCTTCATCCCCGCCGCGCAGGGCGCGGTCTACGGCCTGTTCCTCCTGGCCCTGTTCGTGCTGGCGAGCGGCGTGGTGCTCGTTCAAGTCGTTGCCAATCCGCTAATTTCCCTGCTGGGAGCGCCGCAGACGGCGCACAGCCGATTGACCTTCGCCCAGGCGTTCAATTCGCTCGGGACCACGATCTTCCCTTTTTTCGGCTCAATCCTGATCCTCGGCAGTCTCGCGACGGTGGGCGCGGACCAACTTTCCGGGGCGGCGCTCGACGAGTACCGTCGGGCGGAGAGCGAGGCGATCTGGCACGGCTATCTCGGCCTGGCCGTCGTGCTCGCGATCGTGGCCGGGGCCGTGTGGATGTTCCGCAACCGGCTTCGGCAGGAACGTCACGAGACCGGCTCCGGCCTTGCCGGCCTCGATTTGCTTGCGCGCCCGCGCTTCGGCTTCGGCGCATTGTGCATTTTCGTTTACGTCGGCGCCGAAGTCGCGATCGGCTCCCTGATCGTGAACTACCTGCAGCAAGCCAGCGTCCTTGGACTGGATGAGCGTTCGGCGGGCGAACTGATCGCCCTTTACTGGGGCGGCGCGATGGTGGGACGGTTCATCGGATCCGCCGTCCTTCGCGTCGTCGATCCAGGGCTCGTCCTCGCCTGCGCCGCGGCGGGCGCGATCGGCCTGATCCTGCTGTCCACGAGCGCGACCGGCGAGCTGTCGGGCTACAGCCTGCTCGCCGTGGGGCTGATGAACTCGATCATGTTCCCCACCATCTTCAGTCTCGCGTCCGAGCGGCTCGGCAGCCGCGCCGCGGACGGCTCCGGCATCATTAACGTCGCGATTTTCGGAGGTGCGGTGGTGCCGCTCGCCACCGGCGCTCTGGCCGACCTCTCCGGGAGCCTGGCCGCGGCAATGCTGCTGCCGGCTTTTTGCTATGCGGTGATCGCTGCGTTCGGGATTTACTGCCGTCGCAACCCAGCCACGGACTTTGGTGATGATGCGGCTCTTGAAACCACCGAGACCACCTCTGGAACGCATTCGGCGGTGCAGCCGTCATGAGCCGCCTGCTCGCATGGCTGCTGCTCCTGCTGCTCGCTCCGGCAGCGCAAGCTCAAGATCTCTACGCGCCGCAGGACATCTCGGGCGTCAAGCACCCGGAATGGAGCCGGGACGCCGTGATCTATCAGATCAACACCCGGCAGTTCACCAAGGAAGGGACGTTCCGCGCCGCGCAGCGCGAGTTACCGCGTCTGAAAGCGCTTGGCGTCGACATCCTCTGGCTGATGCCCATCCATCCGATCGGAGTAAAGAACCGCAAGGGCACGCTCGGAAGCCCCTATTCGGTGCGCGACTATTATGGCGTCAATCCCGAGTTCGGGACCAAGTTCGAGTTCAGGGCCTTTGTCGATGCCGCCCACAAGCAGGGCATGCACGTCATTCTCGACTGGGTGGCAAACCACAGCGCTTGGGACAACCCGCTCGTGACCCAGCATCCCGAATGGTACGACCGCGACTGGAAGGGCGAGTTCCGACCGACGCCGTGGTGGGACTGGTCGGACATCATCGACTTCGATTTTCGTCAGGCGGGGGTTCGGCGCTACATGGCGGACGCAATGCTCTACTGGGTGCGCGAGTTCGACGTGGACGGCTACCGTGCCGATGTCGCCGCTTACGTCCCGCTCGATTTCTGGGAGCAACTGCGCCGCGACCTAGACACCATCAAGCCAGTCTACATGCTTGGCGAAGCGCAAATGCGCGACCTCCACTATCGTGCGTTCGACGCGAGCTATGGCTGGGGCTGGTACGAAACGGTCTCGAACATCGCCAAGGGCAGGGCCGATGTCGGCGCGCTATTTGGCTATTACAGCGAGAATGAGAGCGCCTGGCCGGCCGGCGCACAGCGCATGATTTATGTCGAGAATCACGACCAGAATAGCTGGCACGGAACCCAGTTCGAGACATTCGGGCCTGCGCTGACCAACGCCATCCTGCTGTCGATGGTCGGGGAGGGAATTCCGCTCATCTACAACGGGGTCGAGGCCGGCAATCCGAAGCGCCTGCAATTCTTCGAGAAGGACCCGATCGTCTGGCGCGAGCACCCGAACGGCGCGTTCTACAAGCGGCTGATCGCGCTCAAGACGAAGAACCGCGCTTTGTGGAACGCGCCCTGGGGCGCGCGCATGGTCGGCATCGTCAACAGCGCGCCGCAGAAGGTGTTCTCCTTCGTCCGGCAGAAAGATGGTAATCGCATCTTCGCTGCGATGAACTTCTCGGGCGAGCCACAGCGCGTGACGTTCAAGGACGCGCTTCATCACGGCCGTTATCGCGAATTCGACCGCGGCAAGGCGGTGACGGTGGATAGCAATACTGAAATGACTCTGCCGCCCTGGAGCTACAGACTGCTTACCGCCGAATAGGATCGAAATCGGCTGCAAATGTTCAAACGGCATCGGACAGCGTGATTTTTCGCACTCAGGGACGCGAGGAAAAGAGCAACAAACAGCTCAACGTGCACGCCATGCACCATCCGAACGACCTGCAAAGAGCGTCGCGGGCAGGGGCTAGCGGCTTCCCAATCTGCCGCCCTAGTCTAATATCCTCGAATACACTTTGCTCATGCGCGGCCAGCAGGATGGGCTCCGCGTCCGCCTCAGGAATGCAACGCGCCGTATACGGGGAAGAACTGATTTACCGCTGCCGGCGCGGCTCTGGCATTCTTTGCCGGGCGCGCCTTGCTCGCCGTTCGCTAGCGACGCCTACCGGGGCCGAATCCGGCGCATCGCGATCGATCGGGCCGGTGTCTGCCCGCAGCAACGCAGGCCCTCATTCTATCCGAACCAGCGGCGATCCGTACAGGAGGGACGCCCCTGTTCCGCCGCAGCGGAATGC
>Ga0136611_10001562_pt1 | contig 15978 bp, 21 predicted proteins | sample AntDrymUQ2232306_2_FD_106645 | JGI IMG/M metagenome (GOLD analysis project Ga0136611, IMG submission 106645) | Polar desert sand microbial communities from Dry Valleys, Antarctica - metaG UQ223 (23.06) | ecosystem: Environmental > Terrestrial > Soil > Desert | place: Antarctica: Dry Valley...
CCGCGCACGATCGTGCGCCGGAGGAGGCGCAGGCGGTCGTGCAGGCTGCGGTCGAGCAACTGCGCGGGTTGCCGACAGTGACAGGTGCACAGATTGGGGTCATCGGCTTCTCGATGGGCGCCTACTGGGCGCTGCAGCTGTCGCAGACGCGGCCAGACGACATCAGCGCGGTCGTGGCGGTTTACGGGACGGACGACGGCGATTACCGCACGGCGCGAGCCGCCTACCTCGGTCACTTCGCCGAGAACGACGACTTCGAGCCGCTGGAGTCCGTGCGCGCGCTGGAGGCCAGGATCCGCGCGGCGGGGCGCGAGGTGACATTCCACGTCTATCCCGACACCGGCCACTGGTTCGTCGAACCCAACCGGCCGGATGTCTACAACGCTGCGGCGGCGGAACTGGTCTGGGAGCGCACGCTGGCCTTCCTGAAGGCTCGGCTCGCGTGAGCGCTCCGACCCGATGACACGGATCATCGGCGCCATCCACGAGGACCCAGCACTGCTCCCCGTATGACCGTTCTTCATCTGGCAGATACTTGAAATGGAGGATAGCGGATGGATTTGCTCGATCGGATGGTGGGTCACGACCACTGGGCCACGACGCAGCTCCTGGAACTGTGCGGCAAGCTGACCGACACGCAGCTCGATCAGGCGTTCGATATCGGTCACCGGACGCTGCGCGAGACGCTCGACCACATGATCTACGTCATTGACTTCTGGACAGGGTGGATGGCCGGGCGACCAGTCGAGCACGACCGAACCACACTCCAGTATGACCGCGCAATCGCCGCACTGGAGGAGCGCCACGAGCGCTACCAGGCGACGTTCGCTACCGTCGTCCGCCAGATGCAAGACGAGCAGCGTCTGGATGACACCTTCATTGACCACTACGACAATCGCCAGTCGATCGGCGCCACGATCCTTCAGGTCATGTACCACAACGCGCAGCACCGCAGCGAGATGCGGCATATCCTCGAACGCCTCGGCGTGCCGGATCTATGGGACTACGATCCCCAGGAGTGGGAGCATGTGACGAAGCGCATCTAGCCAGTCAGGCCGGACGACGAGATGAAGGCGGCCTGTCACCACCAGGCACGAGTGACGCTGGAATGCGCCACTGGACAGGAGGAACTATGACGACGCGGGACGAGCTGGTGCAGCAGATTCATGACGAGCGCGCGACATGGCACGCGCTGCTGGCCGAGATCGGCGAGGACCGGATGGAGGAGCCGGGGCCGATGGGCGACTGGACCTTCAAGGATCTCGCCGCTCACCTGTCCGTCTGGGGCGAGCGGACGCTTGCGCGGCTCGAGGCCGGTCCGGCTGGGAAAACGCCGCCGCCTCCGTGGCCGGTGGCGATGGGCAGCGAGGACGAGATCACCGACTGGGACGAGGTCAACAACTGGATCTACGAGCAGCATCGCGATCGACCGCTGCATGATGTCCTGACCGAAAGGGATAGGTCGTACGAGCGCTTCGCCACGCTGATCGAGACAATGCCGGAGGACGATCTCATGACGCCCGGTCGCTTCGGCTTCGACGGGATGGAGGAGAAGCCTCTCGTTGAGGGAGATTTCTTCGGCCACCTCCACGAGGAGCACGAACCGTCGATTCGAGAATGGCTCCAGACACGCTGATCCTGCCGCGACATCGCGTGAGGATCACCACACAGGGACTCAACCGCTCCACGCTCGGGCAGCATCTGCTGGAACGGGAGTCCCTCGGCGTCGCCGATACTGCATCCGCAGAAAGGAAGGTGTCCCAGTGACCCACCTGGACGAGCAGAGTAGACCTGAGCCTCCCGTCGCGGGCGACGAGACCGCCACCCTCCTGGGCTTTCTGGAGCGCCAGCGCGCGACCTTCGCGTGGAAGTCCGGGGGACTGGATGCGGCTGGTCTGAGCGCGACGCTCGGCCCCTCCTCGATGACGCTGGGCGGGATGCTCAAGCACCTCGCCCGCTTCGAGGACGACATGTCCTCCGAGTGGCTGCACGGGCGGGAGCAGCGCCCTCCGTGGGTGAGTGTAGACTGGAACACCGACCACGACTGGGACTGGCGCTCGGCCGCCGAGGACTCCCCCGAGCAGCTCTATGCGCTCTGGCGGGACGCCGTAGCCCGCTCCCGTTCGCTGTTCACGGAGGCGCTGGCCGACGGCAGCCTGGAGCGGCCGGGCACGGGAATCACCAACTCGCGCGATGAGTTACCCAGCCTGCGCTACATCCTGATCAACATGATCGAGGAGTACGCGCGGCACAACGGCCATGCCGACCTCATCCGGGAGTCGGTGGACGGGCTCGTCGGACACGATCCGCCGGACTGATGGCGGCCTTCCATCGCTGGGATCGCCGTTTGCATACCCACAGCGTTAGGTTCAGCGCATGACCACACTTCCGGTAGACGAGACCCGCCCGAGATGAGGATCACCGCGCGGGGACTCAACCGCTCCACGCTCGGCCGGCAGATGCTGTTGCGGCGCGAGTCGCTCGGCATCGTCGGCGCGCTGCGTCGCGTGGTCGCGCTGCAGGCGCAGCAGGCGGCCTCGCCGTACCTCGCGCTGTGGAACCGGCTCGCCGGCTTCGACCCGGCCGACCTCGACGCTGCCTTCGCCGACGGCACGGTCGTCAAGTCGAACATGGTGCGGATGACGTTGCATGCCATCCTCGCCGACGACTACCAGGCGTTCCGGGAGGCCACAGAGCCGTCGTTGCGTGCCGCCAGGCTCCGCGACGACCGCTTCATAGCGAGCGGGCTGACGGTCGAGGACGCCGATGCGCTGGTCCCCGAAATGCAGGCGTTCGCCGGCCAGCCCCGGACCGCTACCGAGATGGTCGCCTGGCTGGAGCAGCGGCTGGGCGGGCCGCCGCACCCCGGAGCGTGGTGGGGCTTGCGCCAGTACGGGCCGCTGCTGCGCGCGCCCAGCGGAGGACCGTGGTCGTTTGGGACCCGGACATCGTACGTCGCACCCCGGACCAGGCCGGTGCTGGCGGACCCGGATGTGTCCGCCGCGTCCCTGCAAACGCTGGTCCTGCGCTACCTTGAAGGGTTTGGACCGGCCTCGGAGGCGGACGTGGCGCAGTTCGCGATGGTCCAGCGGGCCAGGGCCAGGCAGGCGCTGCAGGCGCTCGCCGGTGACCTCGAGCGGCTGGAGGGGCCAAACGGCGAGGAACTGTTCGACATCCCCGGCGCACCGCGCCCGGACGAGAACACGCCGGCGCCGCCCCGGCTGATGGCCATGTGGGACAGCATTCTGCTGGCCTACTCCGACCGGAGGCGCGTCATCCCACCGGACTACCGCAAGCTCGTGATCCGGTCGAACGGTGATGTGCTGCCGGCCCTGCTGGTCGACGGGTACGTCGCCGGCGTCTGGCGCTCGGTCGAGGGAGGAATCGAGGCGACCGCCTTCCACTGCCTGCCAGACGACGTTTGGGAGAGACTGGCAGCCGAGGCCCGCTCGCTGGTGGTGTTCCTCGCTGGCCGCGAACCAGAAGTCTACCGCCGTTACAACCACTGGTGGAGCAAGCTACCCAGCGCTGGGACTCGGCTGCTCCCCGGTGGCTGAGGTGGCGCGCCACAGTAAGGGATGATGACGTGGAGGTCAACGACGTCGCTTGGTCTCGAAAGGATGACGTTACGTGCCCAGAAGCTCACTCACGATTGAGCAGGTGCTGACCCTGCTCGCGGAAACGCCGCCGCGCATCGCCGCGCTGACCGCCGGTCTGACGCCAGCTCAATCGCAGACCACCCCTACTCCCGATGCGTGGTCCGCAAACGATGTGCTGGCGCATCTCCGTTCGTGTGCTGATGTCTGGGGCGACTGCATCGCGACGATACTCGCCGAGGACAGGCCGACGCTGCGGGCTGTCAATCCGACCACCTGGATCAAGCAGACGGACTATCCCGAACTGGAATTCCAGCCCTCGTTGCGCTCCTTCGCCACGCAGCGTGCCGATCTATTGGCAGTCCTGGAACCGTTGCCACACGAGGGCTGGTCACGTGCCGCGACAGTGACAGGGGCGGGCAACGTCCTCGAGCGGACCGTCCTGTTCTATGCGCAGTGGCTGGCTCGCCATGAACGGTCGCACTTCAAGCAGATCGAACGCATCGTCAACTTGATGCACACGTAGCACCGGCCACCCGTTTGTTGAGCGGCCCTGGCAGGGCGCTGAGGGCCTCGCTGCGTCCGGCAAGCTGACCGGCATTCCCGCTCGCGGTGATTCGCGAGAAGCCTCTACAACCCCTGGTCGAGCAAGGCGCTTGCACGCCGCTCTGAGTACCAAAATATCGTCTGTCACAGGGGGATGCACGTCGGTGTGACCACGTTCTGTGCGACCTGTATGGTAACGACAGTTACCACCGTCACGAAGGCGACGCCGCACACGAAGGCAATCGTTCGGCTGTGACGGGTCGTGTTGAACTGCGGCACGATGACGAACAACGCCAGCACGAGCGCGCACACAACCAGGGCACCGTCCCCAATGCGAAGCCAGCGAGCCAGCACATCAGATGCCCTCCCGTTGCTCCCAGCGCTCAACTGAGATGCGTGTCGTGTTCGCATTACGGCGGTCAGCGATCATCTGGACCTGTACGATAGCCTTCTCCGCGTCGACAGCGCGAGCCGAGCAGATGCTCACCCGAGCCAACTGTCGCCATTGTCCACGACTAACCAAGAACGATGTCGTGCTAGCTCGCCGCGTAGTCCTCGATCCACAGCTCGCGCCGGAAGCGGCCAGCAAGCGTGTTGTGCAGGCGACGGTCGGCGTGGATCAGTGGACATTGTTCACTATCGGCGAGTGCAAGGTAAAGACTGTCATAAAACGCGCAATCATAGGTCAACGCGATGTCAAAAGCGTTCCTGAATAGCGTGGCACCGGAAACCGTTGGAAATGGCAATCCCAGGAAGTCGTCCATTGATGCGCGGGCTTCTGTCTCGGATATACGCTCTCTGCCGACTCCGGATTTCAATGCGTTGAGCACCTCATGACGGATGTGATCCGGCGCAAGCAAGTTTATGTCACCGCGTTGAAACGCTCGGAGGAGAGCGCGCGATTCGGCGACGTAATCCTCGTCGTCGAACAGCCATTTCATCGCAATTGAGGCATCGAGGATGTATCTGGGATGCGGAAGACTCACGTCTCCGACTCTAACTCTGCCTCATGGAGCCACTCGTCAGCCCGAATTCCGATCGGACCAATGCGTTCACGGCGTTCGATGATGCGCTCCACGATAACGCGGCGTCGTTCCAGTTCCTCTGGCGTCGGAGGAATTGACGGCGGTGTTTCAATCCGCGGAAGTTCGACAGTTCCCCGGTTGCGGTCGTCGTTCCTGCGCTGTGCCAATGATGCCTCCGTTCCTGATTCCTGGAGTATAGCTGAGTCCGCGCAACACGCTGCACAGTCGGCACGTACCGACACCGTGACCGTCTTCATCTACGACACAGTCCTCGGCGGCATCGGCTTCTCCGAAAAGCTCTACGAGGCCCACGACCTGCTCATGAAAGCAGCCCTCGACCACGTCACCCGCTGTACCTGCGACGACGGCTGCCCATCCTGCGTCGGCGTCCGCCCCAGCGACGAGACGCTCCCGTGCGCCAAGAAGACGACACGGCAACTCTGGGAAGTGCTTCAGATGCGGGCGGAAGATCAGGGAGTGCGACAACCTTCAGTTTGACGGGGATGCATTATTATCCGCAACGCCAGTCGTTGATTGGTCAGGTACGTCCCAAGCCGACGTAGCGGTCCAAGATGGTCGATATTGCCCGTTGCTGTCCGGTGTCGGCGACTCGGGTGGGCTGCCGCAGCAGCGTGTCGATTGTCGTGAGCGACGCATTCTCCTGGAGCGGTTCAGGCGGGAGGCTGTGGGCCTCAATAAACTGGTGATATTCCGAGCGAAGGAAACGCATGAACGCTGCATCGTTGCGGACTATCTTCTTCACGCCGATGAAGCTCATGCACGTAAGGAAGTCGATTCGCTCAGAGGGAGTACGCGTCGTTGACGTGGATGGCAGTCGCTCCGCGTGACTCGAACACCTCAACGGCGTAAGCAAGGATCGCTTCACGCCCTTTACGCCTCGTTCTCTCAGTCTCAGCGTTCAACATCTAGCAAGTATAACGACGATTTTCAATGACCGCACAGCTCAGCGTCATTTGTGGATGACCATACCACTACAACACTCCTCACCACGTCGATAGCGCGAACACGGCGGATGCTCTTCTGTACACTCATTCGCCGTTGTCCGCCAACAAACATGATCAGTGTCATATTCGCTCGCCACGTAGTCCTCGATCCACACCTCACGCGAGAAACGGCCAGGGAGCGTGTTGTGCAGGCGGTCGAGCAACGAGTAGCTCCCAGCCGAAATCCAGCGTCGGGTCATTGCCGGGCCGCCCGGCCAGGCGGGAGCAGCGTGCCGCCTCGCCACGTTGCTTTGGGGTTATGCACCAACCAGGCAGGTAGTGTTGGCGCGCGCCGGGTCCGAACGGCCTCTCGCGACCGTGACCTGCGACCCTGTGTTGCCCCGCTGGCACAGGGCTATAGTGATGTTCGGTCAGCTTGACCACGACCACGAGGTCGGTCACGACAACGGCACACCAGTCGAAAGGCTGGGCCGCAAAGCGACAGGTCTACGGCGAGGGATTCGTCAGCACGGTATGCGTTCCCGATCCATTCGGAAGCCCACACCGTCCTGCTTGTTGCTTCCATGACGGCTGCGTTCCCGAATACCTCCTCGTTCTTCTCATTGGATCGCAAGGTCCAGGATAGGAACGACCTATGCGGAACATCTCCGCGTCTCTCACTCTGGGGCTGTTGGCCCTCATCGTCTTCGCCACGCCGGCCTTTGCTGGCCGGACATCGATGCGCGCATCTGTAGCCGCCGCCGTACCTGCAAGCGCAGTCACCACCAACCACACTCACAGTGCGTCTGAGACCGATCACATCCACACAGGAGTGGAGTATTCGGCGACGAGCCAGCACCAACGTTTGGCGGACACGGACAAGGCCAGCACGTGTGACGTGGCAGCGTTGAAGCGCGTGGCTGATGATCTCTGTACGCATGGCCCCGATCCGTGGCCAAACGGATATGCTAACGGACAACGGGTTACGCCAGTACAGCAATCAATGGCCGCCTCACTGGGAACTGTTGACACCCCAACAGTTCTGTCAGGATCGGCAGGGGTCTGCGACGCTGACGGAACCACGGGACCAAGAGTCCAGGTGCTCTATGTCCGTGCCGCTGACGTGTCGAGTCGCTATGCCGAGTATCTGGTGTCGTTTCAGACGTGGGCGATCGAGATGGATGACATCTTCGCGCAAAGTGCCGCCGAAACCGGCGGCATGCGTCACGTACGCTTTGTGCATGACGCAGTCTGCCAGCCGGTCGTCGGCGAGGTGATCCTGTCACCAACGGGCGACGACACGATTGGCAACACGGCTGAGGAACTATCCGCACTCGGCTATACCGCGACCGATCGCAAGTATGTCCTCTTCGTCGATACGGACGGATTCTGCGGCGTCAGCGGGATGGTAGAAGACGACCAGCCGGGGCCGTACAACGCCAACAATTGGACCTCTGGATTCGCACAGGTAAGCAACTCGTGCTGGGGTAGCTGGGTCGCGGCCCACGAACTCATGCACACGCTTGGCGGCGTCCAATCATCCGCGCCGCATGCATCAGGTGGCTTGCACTGTATCGATACCATCGACGTGATGTGCTATTCAGACGATCCGTTCTATCCAGAGATGCAGTTACTGTGTCCCGATCACTGGAACCGCTTCGACTGCAATCACGACGATTACTACTCGACAAACGTGGCACCAGGCAGCTACCTCGACACACACTGGAATACGGCAGATAGTGCCTTCCTGATTGGAGGGGTGACCCTGCCCCCGCCTGATACCAGTCCGCCAACCATCAGCTGGACCCAGCCGATCGGGAATCAGCAAGTCCATCCCGTAACCAATGGCCCTGTCTCACTTGAAGTCACCGCGACAGATGACATCGCTGTCGCACAGGTGAGCTTCTCGCGTTGGGACGCGCTGAGTGAGCTCTGGGTCGACTTGGCGACCGTCACAACGTCGCCGTACGGAACGACGATTGAGGCCGCCACGCTTGATCCAGATTGGAACTATATCTCGGCGAGCGCAGCGGATCGCGCTGGAAACACCGCCGGGGATTACATCTGGGTCCTCCGGCAGCAACCAGTGCTGTCAGTCGGCTCCATGACACTCGGAAGCGCTGCCAGCACAACCGGGTACACATTGACCAGCGAGATTGCTGTCATCTCCGCTGGTGCCGGGATCCTGGGCACGTCTGTCGTGGCACAGTGGACGGATAGCGATGGTGGGATCATCGAGCAGACGGCACTGACCGACGCCTCTGGCGTGGCAACCTTTACGCATAGCGTCGGCGCGACCGGCACGTACTCGATCGCCGTCACCGATACAGTCCTCGCTGCATACACCTACGATGCTGTCGGAAACACGATCTCGTCCACGAGCATCACGCTGGATGCACCCTGGTTCAACAAGCACTGGAGGAGCTGGTGGGGCGATACCGGTCAGCAGCCGTGGGCCGGGTCTCTATCACGTCCAACAGCGTCGTAGCGTCTGGCGTATCCGTTCTGCTTTCGCTCTCGTTCACCACGCGCGCCACAGCGATATCTCGCCGTGGTGCGCGTGTGTCTATGACTGGCAGCCCGTCTCAACCTGGAGGCACGAGCGCCTTGTCAGGCTCATCGGTGCGCTACGTTGATCGTCGCGGCGCACGGTTCGTCGCCTCCGCGTAGTCCCACAGACCCAGATCCGGTGTCTTCACACCGATTGATGTCAGGGTCGTGCAGATCTGCGTGCGGTGTTCGTTGCCGTGATGCAATGCCTGGGCGAGATAGATGCCAGCGGGCACGTCCCGGTCGCCCCCATCGTGCCACTCGACGACGAACGTCCGCTCAGCGCCAAACGGATCCTGAAGGAAACGTTCCCAGCGGGCGGCGAGGTCGTCAGCGTACTCCGCCAGCATGTCAACTGCTGCATCATCGGTATGCCCATACCAGGCTGGCTCGTCGCCGGTGAGTCGCCGGCAGTAGCCCGCCTCGGACGCCACGGTATGCCGGAGCGTCGCGATGATACTTCCGTACGTTCCCGGTACTGTCATGTCCAGTTGGGTCTGCGTCAGTTGCTGGCAGACGCATAGCACCTCGCGCGTCGCCCATGCGTTGTGTCGGAAGGAGTCGATCAATCCGTCGTTCATGTGTCACCTTCTCAAGTTCGACCACGCTGCCAGGCAGGCATCTATTCCGATGCAGAGATCAACGATCTCTACCCCGCAAGTGATCGACAATCGATTGCTGTGGTCAGACCACAGCCAGCCGCGGTACCTAACATACCGCGCTACTCGGTGGCATCATGCTCAGCGTCCTCTCTGGCGCTATGTATGGATCCGTATCGTCTCCGAGAACGCCTTCGGCTGATGCTCAAGCCTGCCTGCATCGTTCTCATCGTGAACACCGTAGCATATCCGCGCAGTCGACGGTCCGTTGTACAATTCGTACAGTTTGTACGAAGGGCGGAGGCACTATGGAGTCGGCATCGGTTGGAGAGCTACGCGAGAATTTGTCGGAGTACCTGTCACGGACGCAGCATCGCGGCGAACGGGTAACGGTGACTCGCAACGGCAAGCCGGTTGCCGTGCTCGTATCGCTGGACGATTTCGAGATGCTACGCGCGCTCGAGGATCGACTGGACAATGAAGAAGCCGACGACGCCCTGCGCGAAGCGGCTGAGACGGGATTCATCCCCTGGGATCGTGTCCGCGACGAAGCCCGTTAGCAGATGGCGTACTCGGTCAACGTCACGCCACGAGCACAACGCCAGTACAGCAGGCTCATCAAGCAACTGACTTCCTTAGAACGACGGCGGCTCGATGATAGTATCGATGGCCTGAAAGACGAGCCGCGCCCTTTCGGGTGCGAGAAGCTCACCGGCCGTGACAATCGCTACCGCATCCGCATCGGCGACTACCGTGCGATCTATGACGTCGAAGATGCCGAACGACGCATCCTGGTCATAATCGTCGGGCATCGACGCGAGGTCTACGACATGCTCCGGCGTCAACCGCAAGTGTTCAACCGCTGACCAGATTGAGCCACAACTCGTCGAACGCCTGACCATCAACCTGCGTGACCACCCGTGCCGGCGTGTCGCCTTCCGCGACACGCTCGTGCAGCCAGCCGTCTTCGACCGTCACCTGGAGCGGCAGTTCTTCAATGACCACCTCATTCCAACCCAACGCCACCGCGCAACCAAGTGGGTCATAGAGGTGGTTGATGAAGTCACTCGGCAGATCGACAGAACGATCGCGGTCGATCTCCTCAAGTTCTCCGGCGAGTTCGTAGGCTCGCGCCTGCCGCGCGATCAGCGTGCTCAACCCACCTGCCGCTTCAAGCGCGGGCAGATGCATGTGTCGCAATGACGTTTCGACCGTCACATGCAAGGGGACGATGGTTGGCTGGCAGTGCGTCAGCACATGCTGTGCAGCAGCAACGTCCATCTGGAAGTTGTAGTCCGACTCATTGCCCCACACCGACCGGCTCGGACGCGGCGGGAACACGTAGCCGCCGAGCAGACAGACGGTTGTCTGGCGCAGGATGCCTGGGTAGCGCTGGTCGAGCAGCGCGAGATTGGTGCACGGGCCGATGCCAATGACGACGGCTCCGGCGTCGATACTGTCCTTCAGAAGCGACAACGCCGCGTCCAGCGAGCCAGGGGCGGGCGCGACCGGCTCCGGCCAGAACTCCGCCTCCGGAGGATAGGTCGGCGTCCATCGAAAGGAGCCTCCCGCGACATCGGCTCCCGCGGCGACCGCGATGTCGCTCCGATCGGCCAGTTGCCGCGCAAAGCGCGCGTACCCCGCCCGCCTGCCGCCCTCCTCGGCGACGGTCGTGATGCCGCTGATCTCCACGTCCGGCCACTTGAGCAACAGCGCCAGCGCCGCCAGATCGTCGATGTCGCCGCCAAAGTCGGTATCGAGATGAATCTTTGTCGTCATCGCGTCAGGGCCGAATTCGATCTGTCTCGGAGAGGCCGGTCGCCGCGAATGCATCGTTGAGCCCGGCGTGCCGAACAATGCTCGCAATGCGGTTGTCGCGGACGACGAACACCGATCCCACCTTCTGAGGCACCCCCAACATGCCGTCCTCGGTGCGCCAGGTCGCCTGCTGGCAGACGACGACAACCTCCCCACGCTGATACCAGTCGGTCGGTTCCATCCGGATCCCTGTCCGCTCGACCCAATCAATCAGGGCTTCCCGCCCATGAACCAGCCCACGTGGGCCGCCGATCTCAACGTCATCAGTGACAAGGCCGCTCAGGCGCTCGGTGTCGTCACTATTCACCGCCTCGTGCCAGTCGCGAACGATTTCGATTGAATCACCCATGTTCTGCTCCCCGGATGGTTCGACACGACAATAGGAACGCATCCTCCACGAAGATATGTAACACAACCCACTACGGGCCGAGCGCAGGTTCCTCGTCGAGCGCCGCGACGATGCGGCGCAGGACAGCGCGGAACGGCTCGCGGACCTCGTAGTACGCTGCGTGCCTGACTTCGATCTCCGTTTCTCCTTGTTCGCCCGAGGCGATGCCGGTGATCTCGTCGACCGGGACATCGACCACACCTTCGGAAAAGAAGTTCGTCAACTGGATGTAGCGCACCCGCCTGCTCCGTCCTGGGTGTTGTGCACGTCGCACAAGTGTCGCGACAGTTTCCTGCTATCCCGCACATACCACGGACGTTCATCATCGCGCACAATAGGCGGTATGAACAGAACGCCGCCGCTGGCGAGCAGCCAGAACCTCGTCGTGGCGGCGTTCGAGTACGTACATTGGACGTCGGGCAGCAAGGAGTTGACGTGAGCGGAAGTCTGCGCGAGTTTCTCGAGATCCCGTACGACGAGCTGGAAGATCTGAACCTGCAGGCCAAGGCCGACCGGGAAGCCAGGACGAACCCCGACGATATCCGCGAGGCGCGCATGCGCTACCTGGAGGACCAGAAGGGCATCAAGGCCGTCACCGTCTGCTTCACCGACCTCGAAGGTCGGCTGCACATGCTGGACTACGACAAGAAGTTCCTGCTCAAATCAGCCGATAACCTGACCTTCGACGGCTCGTCAGTACGCGGCTTCTCGCGCCAGCAGGAGTCCGACCTGCGCCTCGCGATCGACTGGCCGGCCTTCTACTGGATGCCGTCGGATGTCTTCGGCCCCGGCAAGGTGCTCGTCTTCGGCGAAGTGCTCGAGCGCGACGGCACGCCATACCGCGCCGACATGCGCGCCAAGCTGAAGGGCTTCTCCGCCGACCTCTACGACCGCGAAGGGTTGAACTGCTTCATCTCGAACGAGACGGAAGGCATCCTCTTCAAGGGGCGCGGAGCCGAGCAGCGCTACTACGAAACTGGCTCTTTCGAGTCGATCAGCACCAGCGGCTACTACCACTCGCTGCCGGGCGACCCGCTACGCACCTTCATCGACACCGCCGCCGAGGTGCAGCGCGCGATGGGCTTCGGCAACGAGAAGGACCACCCCGAGGTCGCGCCATCGCAGTTCGAGATGAACTACACCTATACCGAGGCGCTGATCGCCGCCGACCAGGTCATGCTCTACAAGCTCATCTGCCGTCAGGTCGCCAATCGCTACGACATGACCGCCAGCTTCCTGCCGAAGCCGGTCACCGGCGTCAACGGCAACGGCATGCACACCAACATTTCGATCGGCAAGGGCGACACCAACCTGTTCCATGACGGTAGCGGTGAGGAAGGGCTCTCCGGCTACGCCTGGGACTTCGTCGAGCGCATCCTGACCAACGCACTCGACCTCTGCCTGATCATGAATCCGTCCGTCAACGCCTACCGTCGGCTCGACCCGCACTTCGAAGCGCCGAACGAGATCAAGGCCTCGGCGATCGACCGTGGCGCGATGGTGCGCATCCCGATCGGCAACAAGCGCTCCGCCCGCGTCGAGGTGCGCTCGATCGCGCCGGACGCCAACCCGTACATGGCGATCTACGCGCTACTGCGCACCGGCCTGGCTGGCCCGCTGGCAGCCGGAATCCGCCAGCGTGAGTCGATCCTGCCGGACAACATCTACGACGCCATCGACGACATGCGTGCCAGCGAGCAGGTCGCCGCGCTGCTCGGCGAAGAAGTCCGCGACCGCTACGCCGAACTCAAGCAGGCCTCCGCCGACCGCTGCTCACGCCTGCTCGGCAACGTCATCAAGCCAGCCGAGATCCAGTTCCACCACGAGGTCACCAACCAGTTCCTCTGGAATCGGTTCTAGCCAGCCAGAGCACGGGGCAGGATGTCTGGCAATCCTGCCCCGTTTGGCTACCCGGAAGAGCGCGAACCATCAGACTCTTCAGTCACTCGCTTGGTTATCTTTGCTTCAATCTCGGATCGGCCATTGAGGTGAACGGCCTCAAACCGATCGCACATTGAGATCGCGTCGCGCATCTCAGCGTTCATCCAACCGAGGGCGTCGAGTATCTGAGCATGCCCGTCATTGAGCAATGACCGTCCCCACACAGGCTCATAAGGGAAGACGCGGTTTCGTAGCGTCCGAATCTGTGCACAACGATCCCAGACAACTTGTCGCGTTCTCAGTGTCCTCGGTAGATGGGGAAAGGCTGACCCCAGCAATGCTGCACCGTTGGCGTGCCAGAGTCGTGCTTCGTAGGGGCGATTGAACATGCTGTGCCAGAAGCCGAAACTGAGTTCAGCAACGATCCGCCCTGCCTCATGCGACTTCTTGTGTCTGGTAAGTTCGTTGCGAGCGTCCTGGATCGCTCTGATTTGCCAGGACAACAGAAATGTTGGTCTATCGAACCAGAACTCGGTCGAGAAGTGGCTCCGCAACACCGAATGGACCGTGTTGCGGAGCGCGATCTCGAACGACTGGAGCGACGGGTAGAGGGCTTCAGAGAGTTCGATGTTATGAAAGTAGTTAACGGCCATCTCAAGATCAGAGGCACCCGGAGGTCGATACGCTTCGAGCCTGACTCTTGATACTGCTGGAGATAGAGATGCGACGAACTGTGCGACCATCAGACTCCAGGAAGACGGCAAAAAGAACCCCGGAACCATCACCGGCTCGATGGCCGGGAGAGGATATCCGGGGAATAGTTGAATCAGTATAGTACGACGCTACCGGCATGGTAAACTTGAGTCGTGCCGACGCAGACCTGTGACGCGCGATGAGCGGATACGTCCGGGCATGAATCGGTGACGTACGGTGTTGTACAGAGAGCGTCGTGTGCCACGATGGCGTGGCGGATGGCGGCGCTACCATTCTTCCTCGGAATCGAGTCACAGCCATGCAACCGCAGTTTGACCCAAACAAGGTCTACGAGGCGGACTATCGCGTCAGTGGCGACGGCGAAGTCGTCCGTTCTGACAAGCGCCCGTCCTGGCTGAAGAGTCTCTTCGGCCCGGTCGGCGTAGCGCTGATCTTCTTCGCCACCAAGCTCAAGTGGGTTCTGGCGCTGTTCAAGTTCAAGTTCCTGACGACCGGAGTAACGGCACTGTTGAGCGTCGGCGCGTACGCACTGCTCTTCCCGTGGCAGTTCGCGGTCGGCCTGGTCGTCCTGATCTTCATCCACGAGATCGGGCACGTCATCGTCCTGCGCCGCTACGGCGTCGCGGCGACTGCCCCGGTCTTCATCCCGTTCATGGGCGCCTTCATCGGCATGAAGCAGCTCCCGAAAAACGCGACGATGGAGGCGCACGTCGGCCTTGGCGGTCCGGTCATCGGCTCGCTCGGTGCATTCGCGGCCTACGCCGTCTTCCTGGCGACCGACTACTCGCTCTGGCTCGTCCTGGCCTACATCGGTATCATCCTTAACCTGTTCAATCTGCTGCCGATCATGCCGCTCGATGGTGGCCGGATCGCCGGCGCGATCTCACGCTGGATCTGGGTCATCGGCTATGCACTGGCAGTCTTGCTGATGCTCGTCCGGCCCAGCCCGATCCTGCTGATCGTGCTGATCTTCGGCGCCGGTGAAACGTGGAACGCTCTCCGTGGTCGCGGGCCAAAGGACTACTACACCGTCCCGGCGGGTGAACGGCTGACGATCGCGCTGATCTACTTTGGCCTGATGGCTATCCTCGGATTTACACTGTTTGAGTTGGAACCGCTGATGGAGGCGAACCAGCCGTAACGGGGGAGCACCGATGCAACCGAAAATCCGCAACGTTGGCATCCTGATCTTCGAGGGCGTCGAGCTGCTCGACTTCTGTGGGCCGTATGAGGCGTTCACGGCCGTCGCGCGCTATGAGGACCAGAAGCTGTTCAACACCTTCACCGTCGCCGAGCAGGACGGGCCGGTCGCAGCGGCGGCTGGGACACGCTTTCTGCCCGACTACACCTTCGCGAACGTTCCAACGATCGACATCCTCGTCGTGCCGGGCGGGATGGGCACGCGCCGTGAGATCGACAACCCGGTCGTCATCGACTGGATTCGCTCGATCGCTGGCGATGCAGAACTGACGACCTCGGTCTGCACCGGCAGCTTCCTGATCGCGAAGGCTGGCTCACTCGGCGACGGCTCGAAGGCAACCACCCACTGGGGCAGCATCGGGCGGATGCGCGAGACGTTCCCCGGCGTCGAGGTGCTGGAGAACGTACGCTTTGTCGACGATGGCACCGTCATCTCCTCGGCCGGTGTCTCAGCCGGGATCGATATGTCCCTGCACGTCATCGAGCGGCTCTGTGGCAGTGCCGCCGCCGAGAGCTCCGCTAGACTCATGGAGTACGACTACTGGAAGCCCGCAAGCCTCGCCAGCTAAAACGCGCAACCGATCAGGCTGCGAAGCCCGAGCCACGCTCGCTCGCGGCTGGCACAGTCACGAAAGTCGCGCCAACTCAGCGTGATCCTCAGCGGATGAGCGTCTTCATCGACGGCGAGTTCGCCTTTGCCCTGCCGGATATCGTCGC
>Ga0136611_10001563_pt1 | contig 15975 bp, 18 predicted proteins | sample AntDrymUQ2232306_2_FD_106645 | JGI IMG/M metagenome (GOLD analysis project Ga0136611, IMG submission 106645) | Polar desert sand microbial communities from Dry Valleys, Antarctica - metaG UQ223 (23.06) | ecosystem: Environmental > Terrestrial > Soil > Desert | place: Antarctica: Dry Valley...
GGGTACGACGGATTCGGTGGGTACTGGCCGGGCTGCTGGTACTGCCCAGGAGGGGGACCCATCGGGTACGAGCCGCCGCCGCCGGGACCGCCGCTGCTGGGACCGCGCCCCGGCGTCCCGCCGCCCTGCGCGACCAGTGCGCTTGTGTTCTGCGCGGTCAGGATCTGGGCCAGCAGGGCTTCCAGGAACACCCGGATGAAGACCAGATAGATCAGGCTCACCAGAGGTCCGATGACAAAGAGGACCAGGACGCCGAAACCGGTGCTTGCGTCGAACGCCCTGACGACGAACAGGAGGTAGATCAGCGCAATGCCGATCATTGCCAGCACGTAGACGACCTTGGCAATTGAGGGTGCGATGAACCGCTGGAAGGAAAGATCGAACAACGCGAGCACGTGAACCTCCTAATGTCAGACCGCGCCTGAGTGGGCGATTCAGCGACAGTATCGGCCGCGTCAGCGGCAGCTAGCCGCATCGGCGTTATCCAACGGGGAACCGCCGAAGGTCCCCGAGGGTCGCTTCCCCGTAACATCGCCATCATGGCCAAGGCTCCCGTTCTGACGCCGCAGGCGCAGGACTTTCCCCGCTGGTACCAAGACGTGGTCGCCAAGGCGGAGCTGGCCGACAACGGTCCGGTCCGCGGCACCATGGTGATCCGGCCGTGGGGATATGCGCTGTGGGAGCGGATGCAGCGCGAGGTCGACGACCGGATCAAGGCGGCGGGGGCGCAGAACGCCTACTTTCCGCTGTTCATCCCGCAGAGCTACCTGCAGCGCGAGGCCGACCACGTCGAGGGTTTCGCGCCAGAACTCGCCGTCGTCACCTACGCCGGCGGCAAGGAGCTCGAGGAGCCGATCGTCGTCCGGCCCACGTCGGAGACCATCATCAACAGCTTCTTCAGCAAGTGGGTGCAGTCCTACCGCGACCTGCCGCTGCTGGTGAACAACTGGTCGAACGTCGTGCGCTGGGAACTGCGACCCCGCATCTTCCTGCGTACGACGGAGTTCCTCTGGCAGGAGGGACACACCTGCCACGCGACCGAAGGCGACGCCCGCACATATTCCCGGATGATCCTGGACGACGTCTACGCCGACTTTATGAAGAAAGTGTTGGCCGTCCCGGTCATCAAGGGTCTCAAGACGGCCAAAGAGCGCTTCGCCGGCGCGGTGAACTCGCTGTCCTGCGAAGCCATGATGCGTGACGGCAAGGCGCTTCAGATGGGCACCAGCCACGATCTCGGACAGAACTTCGCCAAAGTCTTCGACGTGCGGTACCTGTCCTCGGCCGGTGAGCAGGAGTACGTCTGGCAGACGTCTTGGGGCGTGTCCACGCGGATGGTGGGCGGCCTGATCATGTGCCACGGCGACGATGCGGGGCTGCGCGTTCCACCGGCTCTTGCCTCGGTGCAAGTCGTCGTGACGGTCGTCAAGGACGGCGACGGCGTTGGCGAGGCGGTCGACCGGCTCCTGCCGGAGCTGCGGGCGAGCGGGATCCGGGTCGAGGTCGACGACCGCGTCGACACGCCATTCGGGCGGCGTTCGGTCGACTGGGAGCTGAAAGGCGTTCCGGTCCGGGTGGAGGTCGGCCCCCGCGACCTGGCGGAGGGCACGGTCACCGTCGTACGCCGGATCCCCGGGACCAAGACGCCGGTCACGCTCGCCGAGGTTGCCCGTGATGTGACCGCTGCGTTGGTCGAGGACCAGCAGGCGTTGTACGACGAGGCACTGGCCCGCCGCGAGCATGCAACGGTCGATGTGTCCACAGTGGACGAGGCGGCAGCCGCGGCAGCCACCGGCTGGGCGCGGATCCCGTGGTCGACGCTCGGTGTCGAGGGCGAGACGCTGCTCGCCACGCAGGCAATCACTGTGCGCTGCCTGGTTCGTGCGGACGGCGGCGTACCGGAGTCCGAGGACGAGCCGGATCTGATCGCGGTGGTCGGCCGTAGCTACTGAGCGCTGGTCGCGGGGCGATCAGATGCTCTTCCGGTACTGGCGCGGTCGTGAGATCCGGGAAATCCGCCCGATGACTGTGGTCGAGGACGGACTCGACTGGCTCGTTCTGTGGCTGGCTCCAGCTACGCCGGTCATCTGGTCGCCGCTCCGCGATGGCCGGGACATGCGGCAGGCGTCGTTGGAGGAGCGCTTCAGGTTGCCGCGGGTCGCCGTGCCGCGGACCTGGCGGGGGACCGGCATTCTGAAGCTGGTTCCTGCGAGCGCGCCGTACTCGGTGTGGCCTTTCTGGGACGACGCCGAAGGCTTCCTCGGGTGGTACGGCAACCTCGAGGACGTCCACTCGCGGTGGAGCGACGGCGACCTGCGGGTCATCGACACCGTCGACCACGTGCTCGACGTCTGGGTGCCGACCCACGAGAGGCCGCGCTGGAAGGACGAGGACGAGTTCGCGGTGACAACAGGGATGGCCGGCTACTGGTCGACCGCCGAGGCCGCGGTGATCAGGGCCGAGGGGGAGCGGCTGATGGCGCTTGCTGGAGTGCGGCGCGCACCGTTCGACCACACCTGGGTGACTTTCGCGCCCGACCCGTCCTGGCCGCTGCCCGACCTGCCCGAGTCATGGGACCGCCTGCGCCGCGAATGACGGAGGGCTCGAGGTGGTCAGGGGGTTCGGCGCGTCTGGCACAATGGGCGGTCGAACCGGCTCCGGGTGGCCTCTCACCACGCGAACCTCCGGTCCAGCAGAGTGTCCGAGTCCGTACCCCACGCGGAAACGACGACCTCATCCGTTTCCGAGAACTGGGAGTTCCGCAGACTGTGGCAACCAAGATCAAGCTCATGCGCATGGGCAAGATGCGCGCGCCGTACTACCGGATCGTCGTCGCCGACGCACGCACGAAGCGCGACGGGCGTTCGATCGAGATGATCGGCAAGTACCACCCCAAGGAGGACCCCTCCTTCATCGAGGTCGACTCGGAGCGTGCTCAGTACTGGCTCGGTGTGGGCGCACAGCCGACCGAGGCCGTCGCCGCGATCCTCCGGGTCACCGGCGACTGGCAGAAGTTCAAGGGCGAGCCGGCACCCCCGCCGATGAAGGTCAAGGCGCCGCGAGAGGACAAGAAGGTCGCCTTCCAGGCTGCTGCGCTGGCATCCGCCGGTGAGCCTGCCGACGGGGCGACCACGCCGAAGAAGAGAGCCGCGCCGAAGGCAACGACGGACAGCGATACAGCGCCCGCCTCGGCTGATACCGCACCCGCACCCGCACCCGCACCCGCACCCGCACCCGCTTCCCCGAGCGCCGGCGAAGGCGACCCCCCGGCCGCCACCGAGGGTGACACCGCCGACCCGGTGAGCGTCACCGACGCTGACAGCGAGACGACAGCTGACAGCGTCACCGAGGCGAAGGCCGTCACCGATACGACAGCTGACAGTGTCACCGAGGCGAACGCTGTCACCGATACGACAGCTGACAGTGTCACCGAGGCGGACGCTGTCACCGAGGCGGACGCTGTCACTGAAGCCGACACACCCGACAAGGGTGCCTAGTGCTGGAGACAGCGCTGTCACACCTCGTCCGTGGCATTGTCGACAACCCCGATGACGTCCAGGTCGATCTGGTCACCGGCCGACGTGGTCGCACTCTCGAAGTCCGAGTGCATCCGGACGATCTCGGGAAGGTGATCGGACGCGGTGGCCGCACCGCCAAGGCGCTGCGGCAGGTCATGACCGGCGTGGGTGGCCGCGGCCTGCGCGTCGATGTCGTCGACACCGACGCGTAGTCGGTGCCTGGTCCGTGACACAGGGGACGTCCGATGCCGAGCCACGCCAGCTGGTCGTGGCCCGGATCGGGCGGCCGCACGGGGTACAGGGTGAGCTGACCGTCGAGGTCCGCACCGATGATCCCGACGACCGTTTCGCGCCCGGCGCCGAACTCGTCACCGAACCCGCCGAGCGCGGGCCGATCACGATCACCCGGTCCTTTGTGCACGGCGGTCGCTGGGTGCTCGCACTGCGGGGGGTCGAGGACCGGGCGGCGGCTGAGGCGCTGCGGGACACGCTGCTGCTGATCGACGCCGACCAGCTGCCGCCGATCACCGATGCGGATGAGTTCTACGACCACCAGCTGGTCGGGCTGCAAGCCCGTCTGGCTGACGGGGCATCCCTCGGTGTCGTCGCGGACGTCGTACACGGTCCGGCCGGAGATCTGCTGGCGATCGACCGCGACCCGGTCCATCACGACCAGGGAAAGGAACTGCTCATCCCGTTCCTGCGCGACATGGTCCCCACCGTCGACGTCGCGGCGGGGTACGTCGAGGTGCGGCCGCCGGACGGATTGCTCGAGCTGTGACCGGTCACCTCCGCCTGGACATCATCACCATCTTCCCCGAGTACCTCGCGCCGCTGCGGCAGTCGTTGCTCGGCAAGGCGGTCGACTCCGGCCTGGTACGCCTCGGCGTACACGACTTACGGCAGTGGGCAACAGACGTCCACCGCAGCGTCGACGACCCGCCGTACGGCGGGGGACCGGGGATGGTGATGCGCCCGGAGCCCTGGTACGCCGCGTTGACCGACATTGCGCCGGCCGGTGCGACGCTGATCCTCCCGACACCATCCGGTGAGCGGTTCACTCAAGCCCTAGCGGCCGAGCTGGCACGGCAGCCGCATCTGGTGTTCGCCTGCGGCCGGTACGAGGGGATCGACCAGCGGGTGATCGATGCGGCGTCCGAACGGCTGACGGTGCGCGAGATCTCCCTCGGCGACTATGTGCTGGCCGGCGGCGAGGTCGCCGTCCTGGTCATGGTGGAGGCGGTGACCCGGTTGCTGCCCGGGGTGGTCGGGAATGCAGCCTCGGTGGCCGAGGACTCTTTCGGCGACGGGCTGCTGGAAGGGCCGGCGTACACCCGTCCCGAGGTGTGGCGGGGCAGGGCGGTCCCCGAGGTGCTGCTGTCGGGAAACCATGCGGCCATCGCTCGGTGGCGCCGCGAGCAGGCACTGCGGCGTACCGCCCACCGACGACCGGACCTCATCGAGGCACTTCCGCCGCTGGACACCGCCGACCTGGCGGTGCTGATCGAAGCCGGGTTTCACGCCGTCTCGCCGGATATGGCACAGTAGACAGGTTGCCAGCGGGTCTACCTGCGTCTCGCCCGTGCGACCCTGACACCCCCGCGCCGTGCCGGAGCCTTGCGCGTCCCCACCAGGACCTGACAGCCACCTGACAGACTTAGAGGAAGCGACGCCGAGATGAACATCCTGGATGCTCTGGACAACGAGTCGCTGCGCGAGGACATCCCGAACTTCCGGCCCGGCGACACGCTCAAGGTGCATGTCCGGGTCATCGAGGGCACCCGGTCTCGGATCCAGGTCTTCCAGGGTGTCGCCATCCGGCGGCAGGGGGCAGGGGTCCGCGAGACGTTCACCGTGCGCAAGGTGAGCTTCGGGGTCGGCGTGGAGCGGACGTTCCCCGTCCACACTCCTGTGGTCGACCGAATCGAGATCGTCACCCGCGGCGACGTGCGCCGGGCGAAGCTCTACTACCTGCGCGACCTGCGGGGCAAGGCCGCCAAGATCAAGGAGAAGCGCGAGAACGTCAACCGCTGAAGGTACGGCGGCCGTTCCTCTGAGCCGGTTACGCTGGCCGGGATGACCACGGACCGAGCCTCGGAGCATCCGGCGGAGCACTCCGACGAACCCGACCGTCGCGACGACGCGAGCGAAGCCGACATCGGACGTTGGCGCCGCAAGCAGCCGGCGGAGAAGCCAAAAGGCTCCCTGCTCAAGGAACTTCCCATCCTGCTCGTCGTCGCGTTCGCGCTCGCTCTGCTGATCAAGGCGTTTCTGGTACAGGCGTTCTTCATTCCGTCCGGGTCCATGGAGCCGACTCTGCACGGCTGCCCCGGCTGCCCCGGGGACCGGGTTCTGGTCAACAAGGTCCCGTACTACTTCGATGATCCGGAGCCGGGTGACATCGTGGTGTTCCGGGGTCCGGAGTCCTGGGTGCCGGAGTTCCAGGTCACCGAGCCCAGCAACGTCGTTCAGTCGCTGCTGCTCGGCCTCGGTCGCGCCATCGGCACCGCGCCTTCGGATGAGAAGGACTTCGTCAAGCGGGTAGTGGCCACCGGCGGGCAGACCGTCGAGTGTTGCGACACCGACGGCCGGGTCACCGTCGACGGCCAACCGCTCACCGAGCCGTACCTTGCTTCTGACTCACCCATCGAAACCCGGTCGTTCGGGCCGATCACGGTGCCCGGGGGGCGGCTGTGGGTCATGGGCGACAACCGCTCCGGTTCTGCGGACTCACGGTCCCATGTGGACGATGGCGACATGGGAACGATCCCGGTCGACAACGTGATCGGCAAGGCGTCGGTGATCGTGTGGCCGATCAGCCGGTTGGACTGGCTCGGCGCGCCCGACATCCAAGGTCTGTCGGCTTCCTCGGGAGAGGTCGCCGTCGTGGCGCCGTACGGCCTGGGTCTGGTCGGCACGGCCCCTCTGGTCGCCTGGCGTCGCCGTCGGAGGTGACCGGTGAGCTGATCGCCCCGCCGCGACCGTGGCGGCTCTCGGCCCGCCTGCTGGTCGTCGATCCGGCCGAGCGTGTTCTCCTCGTGCCGGTCACGGACGCCGAAGGCAGCTGGTGGGACCTTCCCGGTGGAGGTGTCGAGCCCGGCGAGGACACCGTTGCGGCTGCGGTCCGAGAGACGCTCGAGGAGACCGGGTACGCCGTACCGCGGACCGTTGTCGGCGCGCCGTCCTGGAGCGGTGAGGTGGTCTTCCGGTGGCTCGGGTCCTGGTACTGGAGCCGCCAGGTCGTCCACTCTGCACACGTCCCGGCGCTGCCAGACCCGATCGAGGCGGCGTTGACCCCGGAGGAGGCGCCGACCCACGGTCCACCCCGGTGGTGGTCCGTCGCCGAGGCCGTCGAGGCCCGGTTGGCCATCCCGCCGTTCGAGCGCGCCGAGGAACTCGGCGCACTGGTCGACGGCCTGGTCGTCGAGGACGCGTTCGTGCGCTGGGTGGTTCCAGGGGCCTTGGCTCCGGCTCCGCAGCCTAAAATGGCCGGGCCATGACCGTCGCCTCCCTCGTCCGCCGCTCGTGATCGCGATCCGGCGGCGGGCCGTCGTACGACGTGATGCCGGGCTGTGGGCCTTGGAGGAGACGCTGCGGCGGCAAGGGTTCCCGGTAGTGGCCGGTGCCGACGAGGCCGGCAGGGGGGCCTGCGCCGGGCCGCTGGTGACCGCGGCGTGCGTCCTGCCGGACGGCCCCCGCGGGCAGGTGCCCGAACTCGCCGACTCCAAGCTGCTGACGCCGCTGGCCAGGGAACGGGTGTACGCCGAGGTGGTTCGCCGTGCGGTGACCTGGGCCGTGATCATCGTGCCGCCTCAGGAGATCGACCGCCGCGGGCTGCACGTGTGCAACGTGCAGGGGCTGCGGCGGGCATTCGCGGCGTTGACCACCGCCCCGACCTACGCCTTGACCGACGGGTTCCCGGTCGCGGGCCTCGGCGTACCGGGCCTGGCGGTCTGGAAGGGCGACCGGGTCTCGGCGTGCATCGCCGCCGCATCGGTGCTGGCGAAGGTGACCCGGGATCGGATCATGACCGGCCTGCACCAGACCTACCCGGTCTATGACTTCGCCGCCCACAAGGGATACGTGACCGATGTCCATTCGGCGGCGCTGGACGCCCACGGTCCGTGCGCCGAGCACAGGTTCAGCTACATCAACATCGCCCGTCGTTCGGCCGTGGCACGCACATGGGTCGCCGTGGGGGACAATGCGTTCGTGACGGAAGACCAGCGAGTGAGCGACCTGTGAGTTCCGAAGATCTCGAGAAGTACGAGACCGAGATGGAGCTGCAGCTCTATCGCGAGTACAAGGACATCGTCCGCCAGTTCTCCTACGTCGTGGAGACCGAGCGCCGCTTCTACCTCACGAACTCCGTCGACCTGCAGGTGCGCAACCCCGACGGCGAGGTGTACTTCGAGCTGCGGATGAGCGACGCCTGGGTGTGGGACATGTACCGCCCGGCCCGCTTCGTCAAGAACGTCCGGGTGGTCACCTTCAAGGACGTCAACGTCGAAGAGCTGGACAAGCCCGACCTGGAGCTGCCCAACAGCTGACTTAAGTGCTGGCCCGGTCGCTCCGTTCCCGCTGTGTCCTCACGGCCGGAGCGACCTACAGTGCCGGCCCGGTCGCTCCGTCCGCTCCGGTCCTGCTGTGTCCTCACGGCCGGAGCGACCTACAGTGCCGGCCCGGTCGCTCCGTCCGCTCCGGTCCTGCCGTGTCCTCATGGCCGGAGCGACCTACAGTGCCGGCCCGTCCGCTCCGGTCCTGCTGTGTCCTCACGGCCCGAGCGACCTACTCCGGCAGCCGTCGGGGCTCGATCCGGGTTTCGTGGGCGTTCCCGTCGGGTCCCGGCTCGACGCGGTACGCCGCCGCGCCGGGTCGGTCGGACACCGCCTCCACCAACTCCGTGCCCTGATAGATCAGCCCCACGCCGTCGTCGGTGGCGAAACCAGCCGGTAGAGTGCCGTCGGCGATGAGCCGGTGGTAGAGCGGACGACGCTGCTCCTCGCTGTCGTAGTGCACGCCGTTGGAGAACGGCAGCAGCCCGAGCCCGTTGGTCACCGGGCGCAGATCAGGGCCGAAGGAGTCCGTCGTACCGCCGACGTGCCAGCACAGCGATCCGGCCGACACGCCGCCGAGGACGACACCGGTCTCCCAGCACTCGCGCATGATCGCGTCGACGCCGTGTACCCGCCACACTGCAAGCAGATTCGCCACGCTGCCGCCGCCGACCCAGATGACGTCCTGCTCCATGAGGTGCTTGCGCGGGTCTGCAACGTTGGGCATCGAGAAGAGGCTCAGGTGTGACAGCTGGACCTCGCTGCCAGCGAATGCGCCGTAGATGGCGCTGAGGTAGGTGAGGGCGTCACCGGTGGCGGTGCCCAGGAAGCACATCCTGGGTTGGGTGGGCCGCCCGGCGAGTTCCACCGCCAGATCGAAGATCGGTCCCGGGGTCCAGTCGAACATGTTCCTACCGCGAGACCGAAAGCCGATGCTGGTCGCGAGGATCGTCGGCACCTCGGCCGGCATGGTGGCGCCCTTCTCATGGGGGTACGACGGTGTGCCCACCGTAGGCGGCCGCTGTCCACAGCCGGCCACCGGCTTCCACAGGACCCGAACAGACCCCGCACGCAAGCCGGCCAGCCGTCATTGTCGTCGGCATGCGGGCCAAGGACGCGATCGGTCAGTACGGCGAACGGGTGGCGGTGCGCCACCTCCAGCAGGCCGGCTGGACTGTGCTCGACCGGAACTGGCGGTGCCCCGAGGGTGAATTGGACATCGTGGCCACGGACGGGGCGGTGCTCGCCATCTGCGAGGTGAAGACTCGCTCGACAGATGCCTTCGGTGACCCCTGCCAGGCCGTCAACTGGCGCAAGGCGCGACGCATCAGGCAGCTGGCCGCGCGCTGGCTGGCCACGAACGAGGACTGCTGGGCCGAGGTGCGTTTCGACGTCATCAGCGTGCTGCGGCAACCCTCGGGTGCCGCTCTGGTCCGCCACCTCGAAGGAGCATTCTGATGCCCCTTGCGCGTACGGCGTCGGTAGGTCTCGTCGGGTTGCAGGGACATGTCGTCGAGATCGAGGCCGACCTGTCCGGGGGCATCCCGAACTTCACGATGATCGGACTCCCGGACGCCTCGGTCCGTGAAGCCCGCGACCGGATCCGGGCGGCAATCATCAACAGCCGGCAGAAGTGGCCTCAGCGCCGGATCACGGTCAACCTGTCGCCGGCAACGTTGCCCAAGCGCGGTAGCGGTTTCGACCTCGCCCTGGCGGTGGCCGTGCTCGCCGGTGCCCGGGTGGTGGCGGCACCGGCATCTGAGGACACGGTGCTCCTGGGCGAACTCGGGCTCGACGGCTCCGTGCGGCCGCTGCGGGGCATTCTGCCCTCGGTGTTGGCCGCTCAGGAGGCGGGACGGATCCAGGTGATCGTCCCGGCCGACAATGTCGCCGAAGCATGCCTGGTGCCGAAGATGGATGTGCTGGGCGTCGCTTGCCTGGCGGATCTCATCGCGTACCTGGGCGGCGAGGAATGTCGCGTGCTGACCGGTGCCGCGCCGGCGGAGTTGCCACCGCCGCCCGGGCATGACCTGCGGGACATCGTCGGTCAGGCCCAAGGCCGCCGGGCCCTGGAGGTGGCCGCCGCCGGAGGTCATCACCTGTACCTGCACGGTCCCCCCGGCGCGGGCAAGACGATGTTGGCCGAGCGCCTCACCGGCATCCTTCCGCGGCTGGCCGACGACGAGGCGCTCGAAGTCACCGCGATCCATTCCGTTGCCGGAGTGCTGCCGCCGGGGTCGCCGTTCGTGCGCAGGCCGCCGTACGAGAGCCCACATCACACGTCCTCGACCGCCTCGATCGTCGGCGGCGGCAGTGGGGTGGCTCGGCCAGGTGCGATCTCGCGGGCTCATCGCGGCGTGCTGTTCCTCGACGAGGCCCCGGAGTTCGCCACCGGGGTGCTCGACGCGCTGCGGCAGCCGCTGGAGAGCGGGCATGTCACGCTGCATCGCTCCGGTGGGCGCACCCGCTATCCGGCCGCCTTCCAGCTGGTGCTGGCCGCGAACCCGTGTCCGTGCGCATCGCCGGCGGGTGACCAGGCCTGCGTCTGCAGCTCCTGGACCCGGCGGCGCTACCTCGCCCGATTGTCCGGGCCGCTGCTGGATCGGGTGGACCTGCATGTCACCCTGCTCCCGGTGACCCGGCAGGCGCTGCTGGGAGATGCCTCGGCGGAGTCCACAGCCGAGGTCTCCCTGCGCGTGCGCGGGGCGCGAGCAGCCGCCGAAGAACGGCTTGCCATGGATGGTCTTCGCCGCAATGCCGACATTCCCGGACCGGCACTGCGCCGTCGCTGGCGGTTGGCTCGATCGACGATGACGGGCGTGGAGGCGGCTTTGGACCGCGGCGCGCTGAGTGCGCGGGGGGTGGACCGGGTATTGCGGGTGGCCTGGACGCTCGCCGACCTAGCTGGAGCCGCCGTTCCGGGGCGGGCCGAAGTGGACGAGGCCATCGGCATGCGGCTGCGCGGGTTGTCGGTATGACCGCCACCATGGGCGAGGATTGGCGGGCGCGGGCCTGGTTGACGCGGGCCGCCGAGCCTGGGCACGCCGCGGTGTATGCGTTGGTGCAGCGGTTCGGGCCGGTGGACGCGGTGCGCCTGATTCGCAGTCGGCAGGCGCCACCGAGCGTGCTTTCCGCGGTCGGCAGCAGGTACGACGAGGACCGGGTCGACCAGGACGCGTCGGTGGCACGCCGCTTCGGCATCAGGCTGATCACGCCGGGAGACGACGAATGGCCGGCACAGATGCTGCATCCGATGCTGCTGGCGACCGAGCGAGGGTTGCTAGACCTCGCGCCGCCGCTGGCGTTGTGGGTGCGCGGCCCGATCTCTGTGGACGAGGCCGTGGGCCGTTCGGTGGCGGTGATCGGGTCACGGGCCTCGACGGCATATGGCGAACACGTGGCCGCCGAGATCGCCTTCGGACTGGCCGACCGCGGCTGGGCAGTCGTCTCCGGCGGGGCGCTGGGGATCGACGGGGCGGCGCACCGGGCGGCGCTGGCCGCCGACGGGATCACCGTTGCCGTTCTCGCCGGGGGCCTGGACCGGCCCTACCCGGCTGCGCACGGGGCGCTGTTCGAGCGGATCGCCGCCACCGGTCTCTTGATGAGCGAGTGGCCACCCGGATGCGCGCCGTATCGCCGTCGGTTCCTCATCCGCAACAGGCTCATCGCGGCGCTTGCCGCCGGCACGGTCGTCGTCGAGGCGTCGGCGCGCAGCGGCACCGCCTCAACGGCCCGGCGGTGTCGCGAACTCGGCCGGTCGCTGATGGCCGTTCCCGGTCCGGTGACGTCTGCGGTGTCCGTTGGGACCCACGAACTGCTGCGCGGCGGTGAGGATGGGGGGGCCCGACTGGTCTGCTCCGCCGCCCAGGTACTGGAGGAAGTCGGTCGGCTGGGCGAGGACCTCACCGAACCGCCGCGGGCGCCGCCAGGTCCACGAGACGGCCTGGAAGGTCTCGCCCGTTCGGTCCTCGACAGCGTGCCGGTACGCCGCGCCGTGGCGCCGGAGCGGATCGCGCGGTCGGCCGGAGTTGCCGTCCTGGAGGTCCTGCGGGTGCTGCCGGCGCTGGAGCTGCAGGATCTGGTGGAGCTCACACCGGACGGCTGGCGGCTGTCCTCGGCCGAACGCCGGGCAAGCGCCCAGCGGTAGCGGGACCGGTGAACTTCAGCGCGACGATCGGCCCGGCGGAGGCGCCAGGCTGAACCCTTTCTGCGTGACCACTTCTGCGTGGAGGCGGTGTTCTCGTTGAGGTTGGCGTAGGTCGCCAGGGTGGGCGACCTCACCGCCGCGGTGAGCATGTCGTAGGCGGGCCGGCTGTCGGTGACGCCGTCGAGGGCACCGCCCCAGGGATGTGATGACACCTGGTGCGCGTGTCGAGGGGTACCTCCTTGACGAGTCGACGATGGGCACGCACGGTCGCGTGGTGGGTAGGACGATGCGGAAAGCGACGACCAGGTCAGGGCGCGCCGGGCTGCCGGCCGGACTGATTGCGCCGCTGATGGCGTTCGAGCGACACCTGTCCCTGGAGCGAGGCCTGTCGGAGCACACCGTTCGGGCCTATACCGCGGACGTCACCTCGCTGCTCGGCCACCTGAGCGCGCTGTCCGGGCACGGCATTGCAGATCTGGACATCCAGGTGCTGCGTAGTTGGTTGGCCAAGCTGCGCACGCTCGGCGCCGCCCGCAGCAGCCTGGCCCGACGGGGGGCAGCAGCCCGTGCCTTCACGGCGTACGCCGTCCGAGCCGGTTGGCTGGACTCCGATCCTGGGATCCTGCTGGCGAGCCCTAGCCCCAGGCGGACCCTGCCGTCGGTCCTGCGCGTCGAGCAGGCGGCCGCAGTCCTGGACAGAGCGGCCCTCGGAACCCCGCTCGGTCTGCGAGACCAGTTGATCGCCGAGCTGCTCTACGGCAGCGCGGTCCGCGTCGGCGAACTGGTCGGGCTGGCCATCGACGACGTGGATCAGGGGCGCGGGCTGCTCCGGGTTCTCGGCAAGGGCAGCAAGGAGCGGATGGTTCCTTTCAGCCAGCCGGCCGGGGCGGCGTTGCTGAGCTATCTCGAACGTGGCCGGCCGAGTCTGGTGGGTCCCGGCAGCAGGTCAGCTCTGCTGCTCGGCGTCCGCGGTGGTCGGCTGGATCCTCGTGAGGTGCGCCGCGTCGTCCACCGGCTGGTGGCGGCCGTGTCCGAGACCCCGGACATGGGCCCGCACGGCCTTCGGCATACCGCCGCCACCCACCTGTTGGAAGGCGGCGCGGATCTGCGCTCCGTTCAGGAACTGCTCGGCCACGCCAGCCTGGCCACGACGCAGCTTTACACCCATGTCTCCGTCGAGCGTCTGACCACGGTCTACCGGCAGGCGCATCCCCGCGCCTGAACCGACGACGAGGCCGTTGAAGCTGCCTGCTCATGGCAGCGCCGCCTCGTAACGGCGCCGCCTCGTAACGGCGCCACCTCGGTGGCTAGGGCGGACGCCCGTGCACCGTCAGCACGGCGGCACCGACCGCCAGGCCGGCCACCACCGTCATCGCCGCGGGCACCCGGGTGCCGCCCGATACCCCACCGTCCGGGCTGCCTGCGGCCACCCCATCGCTGTCGACCTCGTCACGGGTTACCGCGCTATCCCCGCTGTCGGCTGCGAGCGGTACCCGCGACGAGTCTGACGGCGGCAACAGCCGGATCGGGCCAGGCGACAGCAACGACATCGGGTTCAGGTACACCTCGCCGCGCAGCAGCCCCCAATGCAGGCAGGCCGCGACCGGACAGTCCCGGTGCCCCGCCTGGAGTGTGCCGATCGGTTGTCCGACGAGCACCGACTGTCCGACCGCGACGGAGGCAGTCACCGGCTCGTAAGTCGTGCGCAGTCCACCGCTGTGCAGAACCGTGACAACCCCCCGCCCGGCCAGCGGCGCGGCGTACCCGATCGTTCCCCCGCCGGCAGCCCGCACCGACTGCCCAGGAGATCCACCGAGGTCCACACCGCGGTGGCCGGGACCGTAGGGGGTCGCCGGCGGGTCGAACGGCCTGGTTATGGGGGGCTCTCCGTCCAGCGGCAGCATCCATTCTGTAGCGGCCGCCACCGAGGCCGGAAGGAGCGACAGCCACAGAGTGAGGATCGTGCCGGTCAGGAGCCGGGTGACAGTGCGCACGCCGCCAGGTTCTCCCTCGGCAGAGTCTGCGAGCCAGTGTCGGGCAGCAGCTGTGGACGGCGCCGACCGGCTGTGGACAGCTGCTGCCGAGCTGGTGAGAAGCCGCTGCGATCCGGCGGCTGGCACCGGGCATCGGAGACCACGTACACTTTCGCTGCGGCTCACGCGAGTGGGCCGACTTCGCGTGTCCTCTCCCCGCCGCTGTATCAGCGGGGACCACGACCACCTTGGTCCCGGTACGCCGGGCAGACATGGTCGCGGACCGGGCACCAGGGCGGTGCGCCTCCGGCCATCGCGTCAACCGAGCAGCGTGGCCGCGGCCACGCGTCGTAGAGAGGGACGCGCCAGCATGGCCGTCGTCACCATGAAGCAGCTGCTCGACAGCGGCGTCCACTTCGGGCATCAGACCCGCCGGTGGAACCCCAAGATGAAGCGTTTCATCTTCACCGAGCGCAACGGCATCTACATCATTGACCTGCAACAGACCCTGTCCTACATCGACCGGGCCTACGAATTCGTGCGTGAGACTGTCGCGCACGGGGGCTCGGTGCTGTTCATCGGGACCAAGAAGCAAGCGCAGGAAGCCATCTCCGAGCAGGCGCAGCGAGTGGGCATGCCCTTTGTCAACCAGCGCTGGCTGGGCGGAATGCTGACCAACTTCCAAACAGTGCACAAGAGGCTTCAGCGGCTCAAGGAACTCGAGGTCATCGAGGAGACCGGCGGCACCACGGTCATGACCAAGAAGGAGCAGCTGGTTCTCTCGCGGGAACGGATCAAGCTGGACCGCACCCTCGGCGGGATCCGGGACATGGGCAGGGTGCCGAGCGCGGTCTGGATCATCGACACCAAGAAGGAGCACATCGCCGTCGGGGAGGCGCGCAAACTCGGCATCCCAGTCGTGGCGGTTCTGGACACCAACTGCGATCCGGACGAAGTCGACTACAAGATCCCCGGTAACGACGACGCCATCCGCAGTGCCGCGCTGCTCACGCGGGTCATCGCCGACGCGGTGGCGGACGGCCTGATGGCCCGGGCGGCGGCGCAGGCCAACGCCGGCCGCGACGACGACGAGGGTGTGCAGGAACCGACCGGGCAACTCGGCACCGACGAGCCCATGCCGGAGTGGGAACGGGAGTTGCTCGAGGGCCGGCCGGCCGCGACAGCCACCGTCGAGACGGCGTCTGCGGACGCGGTCGACACTGCATCGGTGGAGTCGGCCGCAACCCACGTCGCCGCACCGGCGGTGCCTGCCGCAACACCGGTCGACGCTCCGGCGGAGCCGAGTGCCTCGACGGATGCCGCTGCGGCGCCGAACGGTACGGCGGCTGCCCAGAACGGTACGGCGGTTGCCCAGAACGGTACGGCGGTTGCCCAGAACGGTACGGCGGCCGACCAGAATGGCACAGAACCAGCCCAAAACGACACAGTGGCGGCTCCGAAGGACACTGTGGCGGCTCCCAACAACACAGCAACGGCACAGCCGGGCGCCGATGACAGCGGGCCGACCGTCTCTTCCTGAGCGCTGCGCGGAGCTGACAGCAGGGCGGGCATATGCCGCAGTTCGGCCGCGTTGACAGCACGTACGTCGGCGCTGAGCCAGCTGGTCCGCCGTACAGCGGACCCCTAGGTCCTGAAACGACTGCCGAAGAGAGAAGCGAGGAGATGGCGAACTACACCGCCGCGGACGTCAAGAAGCTCCGCGATCTGACCGCCGCCGGGATGATGGACTGCAAGCGGGCGCTCGAGGAGGCCGACGGCGA
>Ga0136611_10001564_pt1 | contig 15963 bp, 7 predicted proteins | sample AntDrymUQ2232306_2_FD_106645 | JGI IMG/M metagenome (GOLD analysis project Ga0136611, IMG submission 106645) | Polar desert sand microbial communities from Dry Valleys, Antarctica - metaG UQ223 (23.06) | ecosystem: Environmental > Terrestrial > Soil > Desert | place: Antarctica: Dry Valley...
ATTTTTTCTATATTTTTGAAACCGTTAACAAAGGCGACGCAACGGGCGAAATAAAGGGATTCGTTGTCGTCAATACTAAAACACAATAAACGGTGAGGATTTTCCTTAGAAAAACCTGCTTTACCGTTTGCTTATACCGTCGTTCGTTCTCATTTTGGGATGCTGCCAACCGCTTGGTTTTCAGATCCGAAGGTTTTTTGCGGAAAAAGTTCCGCTTTCGAGTAAGTTCGCCTTCTTAGGTTTCGACGTTAAATTGTTATATTGCCCTTTGTGTTGTGAACCGTTTCATCGGGATTCTAAATTAGTATAAATGTATTGATTTTTTTGTCAAGTGAAAATTTTGTTTGAATAATCATTTTTAACTTAATTAAAAGCGGTTTTCAGCTTTTTAATTTGTCGCCGATAAGTTACCGGACAGCATTTTCAATTAAGCGAAATCATCATTTTACTAAGCATATAAATCGCCTCTCCAATAATTCAATCGAATCGTCGTTATTAAGGCGGCAAACATTCTGTGGGAAGATCCTGCCTTGTTTAGCGATTTACAAGATTCGTAGATTAGATATTAACTTGCAAAGTTGCTTTATTAATTTAAATTTAAGTTGGCGACCATCAGATTTTTGCTATTGCGCCGCCAACTATGCCGGCAAGAATATGTTATCTGTCAATAAACTGAGATTGCACTTTCCGATTAGTTGTTACGAATGCTTTCGCAGATTGGGTCAGATTTTGAATTAGGGCAAATATCTTTTAGAAATGGCAAATATTTGTAACTCATAAAAATAGCAGAATGGCTTTGCAGTCTGCTTTATCGAAAAATCACACTCAATCTTAAAACAGGGAAATGGAAAAGAGTGGTAGTCAAAATTATTTATTTGGAATTTTTTAACTTGAGAATTTTCCCCTTCCTTGATTTCAATCTACTTGCCGGAAGATAGCTGGAGTCGCGCTCGCATTATTTCAAGTTGTTCGCGTTCCGGCGCGGATTCTTCAAAGGAGCCTTTAAATGCGCCGAGTTCCTTTTCGGCAGCATCACGCTCCGCTCTGGCGGTTTCGCCGTTTATTTCCTGAGCCGTCTCCGCCACGTCCGCTAAAATGGAAACATTATTCTGACTGACTTCGACAAAGCCGCCGGCAACCACCATTTTTTCGATCCCGCCCGCTTTGACGAACGACAAAATTCCCGCACTAATCGATGAAATCAGCGGCGCGTGGTTTTGCAGAATGCCGACTTCCCCACTTGGTGTCGGAATCGTCACGGCATCAACCGCTTCGCTCAAAACTTTTTTCTCTGGAGTTACGATTTCTAAATTCAACATTTTATCAGTTATCAGTTATCAGTTATCAGTTATCAGTTACAGACCTGTTGACTGATAACTGATAACTGTTATGCGGTTGCCGCCATTTTCTGCGCTTTCTCACGCGCTTGCTCAATTGTGCCGACCATATAAAACGCCTGTTCAGGCATATCATCACATTTACCTTCGAGAATTTCGCGGAAGCCTTTGATGGTATCTCCGATTTTCACGTATTCCCCTTTCAAGCCGGTAAATTGTTCGCCGACGAAAAACGGCTGCGAGAAGAAGCGTTGAATTTTTCGGGCGCGCGCCACCGTCAATTTATCTTCTTCACTCAATTCGTCGAGACCGAGAATGGCGATAATATCCTGTAGATCTTTGTAACGCTGCAAAATACGTTTGACCGACTGCGCCGTGTCGTAATGCTCGTCACCGACAATATCAGGAGTCAAAATTGTCGAGTTCGAGGCGGGCGGGTCAACCGCCGGATAAATTCCGAGTTCGACAATCTGACGCGAAAGCGCAGTCACCGCGTCCAAATGCGCGAAGGTCGTCGCCGGTGCCGGGTCGGTGTAATCATCCGCCGGAACATAGACGGCTTGAATCGAAGTGATGGCTCCGGTTTTCGTCGAAGTGATGCGTTCCTGCATCTCGCCCATCTCCGTCGCCAGCGTCGGTTGATAACCGACCGCCGACGGCATTCGTCCCAACAGCGCGGACACTTCCGAACCGGCTTGCGTAAAGCGGAAAATGTTGTCAACGAAGAAAAGCACGTCGTTGCCCTGATCGCGGAAATGTTCGGCGACCGTCAAGCCCGACAATGCGACGCGCAGACGCGCTCCCGGAGGCTCGGTCATCTGCCCGTAAATCAAAGCCACTTTGGAATCTTTCAAAGCGTCTTTATCAACTTTCGACATATCGAATTCGCCGGTTTCTTCCATATTGTGAAGAAATTCTTTGCCATATGAAATAACGCCCGACTCAACGAATTCACGCAGCAAATCGTTGCCTTCGCGCGTTCGTTCGCCGACGCCGGCAAAAACCGAAAAGCCGCTGTGTTCGGTGGCGATATTGGTAATCAATTCCTGAATCAAAACCGTTTTACCCACGCCCGCGCCGCCGAACAATCCGATTTTTCCGCCGCGTTTGAATGGCTGGATCAAGTCAATGACCTTAATTCCCGTCTCGAAAATTTCGAGTTCCGTCGCCTGCTCGTCAAACGACGGCGCGTGCCGGTGAATCGAAGCTCTCGTTTCGGAATCAACCGTGCCGAGTTCGTCCACCGAATCGCCGATCACATTCATCACTCTTCCCAAAGTCGCCACGCCGACCGGAACCGTAATCGGACCGCCGGTGTCAATCACTTTCATTCCGCGCACCATTCCGTCGGTCGGCAGCATCGAGACGGCGCGCACGCGACCTTCGCCTAAATGCTGCTGCACTTCGGCGATGACATCAACCGGCGTTTCGACATCGAAACCTTCCGAGACGATGCGTAACGATTGATAAATCGGTGGTAAATGATTATCTGAAAATTCTACGTCAACCACCGGACCGATAATCTGCACGATTTTTCCGGTTTGCTGACCGTTGCCGTTAATAGCCATTATTTTATATTGCTCCTCAATCAATAGATCACAAAAAGGTATGATAACAAAGAAGAAAGGTTAGCATAAACTTTTGATAAATGGCAAAAAGCGCGAGCCGCGAAAAGTTTTTTTCGCGGCTCGCGCTTTTTTATTTAAAGCGGCGGTCTGTCCGTTATTGGATAAAAGCGGCAGTCACCGGTTTGTCTTCGGACGCGCCGAAAGCTACGCCGGTAAAACCGCTCTGCGACTGCTGAATATACCAGACTCCGCCCGACGGTCGGAAAACCGCGATGTCGGTTTTGCCGTCGCCGTCAAAATCGCCGGGCGCGGGCGTGTCGGTCGGCAATCCAAACGCCGCTCCGGTAAATCCGAGTTGCGAGCGCAGCAGATACCACGTTCCGTTTGACGGTCGGAAAACGGCTTGATCCGCTTTGCCGTCGCCGTCGTAATCGCCGACCGCCGGTTTGTCTTCCGCCGCGCCGAAGCTCACGCCGGTGAATCCGAGCTGCGAACGAAGCAGATACCACGTTCCGTTTGACGGACGAAAGACAGCTTGGTCGGCTTTGCCGTCGCCGTCGTAATCGGCGGCAACCGGTTTATCGCCGCTGCTGCCGAACTGAACGGAATTAATCGCGTTATTCACCAAATTGAGCGTATACCAGCCGCCGTTCGACGGGCGAAAAACGGCGATTTCCGCTTTGCCGTCGCCGGTGTAATCCGCCGGTGCGGGAATGTCCTCCGCCGTGCCGAACTGGATGCCGGTAAAACCGAGTTGGCTTCTCTGTAAATACCAGGTTCCGCCGCGATAAACGGCGACATCGGTTTTGCCGTCGCCGTCGTAATCCGCTGGAACAATTTTGTCGGTATTATTACCGAATTGCGCTCCGGTAAAACCGGCTTGACTACGCAGCAGATACCAGATTCCGCTTGACGGGCGAAATACCGAAACGTCCGATTTACCGTCGCCGTCAAAATCCGCGACTTTGGCGGAGGCGGCAGCCGCCCCGCTGATGGCAAAGTTGGCATTTGAAATATCGAAGAAAACATTGCCAACTGCCTGCACTTTGATTCGCGCTGTCGTCGCGGCGACATTCGGCGCGGTGATGTTCGCCGTTCCCGTGTTTGGGACGGAAGCCGCCAGCACCGTCGGGAAAGTTTGCCCGCCGTCGGTCGAAAGCGAGATTCTGACATTCGCGGCGTTGACCGGCGCGGCGGTCGTATTGGCGACATCCCAGGTGACGGTTTGCTGACTGTTGCCCGCCCAGGTGACGTTCGTGTTCGGCGCGGTGATTACAAACGGTCCCGCTGCCGCGTTGACGACGACTTGAATTCCGGCATCGGAAATTCCGCCGCCGCCCGCTCGATTATCACGCGCCACCACTTGAAACTTCATCGTGCGGTTCATTGACGGGAGTTCTTCGCCGGTGGAGCAGGTTGCCGTTCCGCATTGATAAGTCGCGGGCGGCAAATTCGCGTTATTCAAAATATATTGCAGACTCGGAAACGTCCGCATCGGATTAGTCGTCGGTGCGTAGGAACGCAGAATCGGACGCGCTTGTCCGTCGTCGTCGGTGTCGCCCGAAGCCGTCGTCGAACGCGGTCCGAGATCGTATTCTTCCCATGAATAAGTAATCGCATCGCCGTTCGCGTCGGTTCCGGCGGCGGTTAAACTAAACGGCGTATCACGCGGAATCGTGTAATCGGTTCCGGCGTTAACGACCGGCGGCGTGTTGCCCGTGTTGACTTTGACAGCGCATCTGCCCGCGCCGTCGCCCGCTTCGCTCTGAATGTCCGACAGCATTTGCTGAAGACTGCGCGTGTGAAAATTATCAACCGAATTGCCCGCCAAATCGCGCGGATCGCATAGCGTCGCGTAACCCATAATCGTCACGCCGCTGCCCGGTTCGTAAGTGCTGCCGGTCACTCCGGTCGAACAGCCGCCGCCCGGCTGATCGTAATTATAAGTGTGGTCGGCGGTAAATTGATGCCCGATTTCGTGCGCCACATAATCAACCGTGAACGCATCGCCGACCGGCATCGGTCTGCCGGTCAACCCGCGTCCTTTGCCCGTGCTGCCGTCAGTCGCGCCAACGTCGCAAACGCCCGCGCTCGCCACGCCGCCCGCGCTCGTGGCGTAAAGATGACCAATGTCGTAATGGGCATTGCCGACTAATTGATCGAGAGTTTTCTGATTTGCCACCAAATCGCCGGAACCGGCATCGTTGGCATAAGGATCGGTTGTCGGATCGGTGAAAACTACGTCGGTATTGATGACGTAATTAAACCGCACGGCGAAATCGCGTTCGTAAATCGCATTCATCCGGTTGACGGTAATGACGATTTGGTCGCGGGCGCGAGTTTTCGCCTGCGCGTCGGCATCGCTCGCCTGCCGGAAAAAGTTTGTGTATTCGCCCGTCACTGCCACCGCTAAACGATAAGTTCGCAGCATTGTGCCGTTGACCGGCACGACCGCCGTCGCCGGTGCGCGGTTTTCTTCCGGCTGATCGTTGTACAGTTTTTTGTCGAGATTACAGTGAAATTCTTCGCCTTCCGCCGTGTCGTAATCGTTTTTGTTATAAACGACGTAATGCTCGCGGTCATTAACGCTGTATGGATCAATCAAATATGTTCCGTTGACGCTCAAAACGTAGGCGTGAAAACCGCTCGCCAGATAATCGAGCCGCGCCGTCGCCGTCGGATCGTCAATGCCCTGCGCGCTGAAAGTTTTGATGTCGGGATTTTTCGCGGCATCGGCGGGCGACAAAATCGGCGATTCGGTCAGCCGAAAACGCGCCATTCCGCCGTTCGGCAGCGGCAGCGCGATAATCGTTTCCGCGCTTCGCACCGCGCTCGTAAATTCCAGCGGCACGTCAGCTAAAACGCGCTCCAAACCATTGGTATCGAGCCGGAAAGTTTTATAAACACGCGGCACGATTTGACGCTGCAAACCGTTGTCACGCAAAGGCGCGTCCGAAATTTCACTCCACAGATTTTCCGAAGCGTTCGGCGTAAATCCGGCTAACGTCGGACTGCTGATAAAAATAAATGCGCCAGCCGCGACGACCGCAAACATCAGCACAGCCAGGACGTAGCTAAATTTCGTAGATTTTGTTTTCATATTATTAAACTGCAGGATAATTTGGTTTCTTCCACACCGAGCGCAAAAACACGGGCTTTTTTTTTGACCGTCGCCGCACTCGCTTCAAGCGATTCGCCGCTCGACTTTGTTCTCTATTTATCTAGACGAGAATTACGGGCAAAAGAGGTCATCGCCCGTAGAGTTTTCACAGATTGTGTTTTTTGTTTTGTAATCAGTAAGTCTTTCCGTTCAAAAATAAAGTCAGTCTTTATTGAAAAGACGACGGTTTTTACGACGTTGTTTGCGCTTTCGCGTGAAACAATTTTTTTTACGATGATTGATCGGGAATCGAAAGATGTGTTCGCTGCACCGAAACCATACCGGTTTCTTTACATTTATCAAACTCTTGCGATAATGAAAATCTGACTAAAAATAAATTTTCAATCGCCGCCAATGAACAAAATAAAAATCCTGCCCGACAATTTAGCCAATCAAATCGCGGCGGGCGAAGTCGTTGAACGTCCCGCGTCGGTCGTTAAAGAATTAGTCGAAAATGCTTTGGACGCGGGCGCGAAACGCTTGCAAATTGACATCGAACTCGGCGGCAGACGCTTGATGCGAATCTCCGACGACGGTTCCGGGATGGTGCGCGACGATGCGATTTTAGCATTTGAACGTCACGCGACATCGAAAATAAAATCGCTCGAAGATTTGACGAGAATCGCCACATTAGGTTTTCGCGGCGAAGCCTTGGCTTCGATTGCGTCGGTCGCCAGAGTCGAATTGATTACGAAAACTTTGGAGGCTGAAGCCGCGACGCGCGTTTGCATCGAAGGCGGCAGATTGATTGATGTCAAAGACGCGGCGCGTTCGCAAGGCACGACCATCACGGTTCGAGATTTATTTTTTAATACCCCGGCGCGACGGAAATTTATGCGATCCGAAGCGACGGAAAATTATCATTTGACGAATATCGTCACGCATTACGCCCTCGCCAATCCCGCAATCGCTTTCACTTTGACCAACAACGGACGCGAAATTTTGCGCGTCTCGCCAGCCAAAGATTTGCGCGAACGGGCGTATCAGATTTTCGGTTCGCAGATAGTTGAAAGCCTTCTGAAAGTCGAAGGAGGACGCGAATACGTCGCCAAAATCACCGGTTTCGTTTCCGCGCCGCGTGAACGACGCACAACGCGCGACGGGCAATACTTTTTTATCAACGGCAGATTTGTCCGAGATAAAATTATCGCGGGCGGACTGCTGGAAGGTTTCCGCGCCGTTCTGCCGCACGGCGTTTATCCGGTCGCGTTCTTATTCTTGGAAATTCCTTTTGAAGAAATTGATGTCAACGTCCACCCGGCAAAAACCGAAGTGCGTTTCCGGCGCAGCGAAGCCGTTAAAGAAGTGATCGGCGAAGCGATTCGCGGCGCGCTGCGAAACGCGGGAATTCTAAATGAACCGAAGTTGTCAGAACCGCCGACGGTCGCGGGCGGGTTCAACGCGGCTGAGTTTCAGATTTCAGATTCCAAATTCCAGATTGAAAATCAAACTGCAAAAACCGAAAATCAAATCGTTCAACAGCCGAAAATTGAGTTTCAGATTTCAGACGAGCAAATTCAAACAGCAGCCTGGCGCGAAAGTGAGGAAAGCAATCAAATCAGCGAGCGAGACGGAGAAATAATAAATCAACCGAATGAAATCCAAACGGAGCGGCAGCCTGCGCCGACTGAATTTGAAACTGAAATTTACTCGAATGATTTTGAAAATCAAGTGCAGACGCGCACCGGAGAAATTTCGTTTCGACAACCTGAAAACAATGAAATCCGACCAGAGGTTGTAAACCGATTCGGTGTTCAAGGTTCATCGTTCGGCGTTCCGATTGTTGACTCCGCTGCGCGCATTCCGAAATCAATCGAACCGGAAACGCTCTCGTCGTCAAAGATTCGCCCGATTAGCCAACTGCACGACAGTTTCATCATCGCGGTTGACGACGAAGGACTTCTTCTGATTGACCAGCACGTCGCGCACGAGCGGATTTTGTTCGATAAGTTTCGCCGAAAGGAAACGGAGCGGAAAATCGAATCGCAAAACTTACTGCTGCCCGAAACGATTGATTTGTCGCCCGCGCAAGCCGTCGCTTTTGATTTAGTCGAAGCGGAGCTAGAAAATCTCGGCTTCGCCCTAATGAAACTTTCCGGCAGAACCATCGCCGTCAAAGCCGTCCCGACCGATCTGCCCGCCTCCGAAGTCCGCAATCTGCTGGCGGAAATCCTGGACACCGTTGACAAGGAAAAGTTTGGCAAAGCGCGCGCGGATTTGCGCGATAACATCGCCGCGAGTCTGGCGTGCAAAGCCGCCGTCAAAATCAATATGAAGCTCACCACAGAGAAAATGCAGTGGCTGATTGATAAACTTTTAACCACGTCTTCGCCGACGACTTGCCCGCACGGACGACCGGTGATTTTGCGGCTGACGATGAAAGACATCGAGCGCGGTTTTCATCGGACTTAAAATAAAAATGCCGACCTTAATTTGTCTGTGAAATGCAACAAATTAAGGTCGGCATTTTTAATAACTGCCGAAAAATTATTCGATGACTGCGAGAACATCGCCCGCGTTAACGGTCGCGCCTTCGGCAAAACGAATTTCTTTAATTATTCCGTCTTTCGGCGATTTCATTTCGTTCTGCATTTTCATCGCCTCGACAATTAAAACTCCTTCGCCTTTTTTGATTTCCGCGCCTGCTTCAACTAAAACGCGCACGAGTTTGCCGGGCATCGCGGTTTTGATTTCCGACGCGCCGGTCGTCTGCTCGTCGTCAGCACTCGTTCCGCGCAGACGTTTCGGGTCGTAAATTTTTATTTCGTAGTTTTGGCTACCGACATTGACCGCGTAAGGCTCACCGGATTTATCGTTCGGCGAAACGAAAATTTGATAAATCCGGTTTTGATATTTAAACAGATAGACGTTTGGCTCAGGCTGAGAGGATTCGAGTTCGTAACGTCTGCCGTCAACTTCAGCAGTCAAACTTAAACCATCGCCGCCGCGCATTATTTCGACTGTGTGTTTTTCGTGGTTGAGTTCGGCGATCAATTTCATAAGTTCAAAGTTCAAAGTTCAAAGTTCAAAGTTCAAAACCGGCTTTCCAACTTTGAACTTTGAACTTTGAACCTTGAACTATCTAGCTCCCGCCATTTCGATAATCGCGGAAATCAAATCATTCGGTTCGACCGGTTTGCCCAGATGTTTTTGAAAACCGGCTTCGTAAGCGGCTTCGCGGTCTTCGGGACGGTTGAACGCCGTTAGTGCCACCGCTGGGATTTGACCGCCGTGTTCGCGCGGCAGGGCGCGGATTTTTTCGAGCAGCGCGTAACCGCTTTCGTTCGGCATACTAATATCCGAGAGCAGAATGTCAGGCAGTCGTCCTTCAGAACTTTTCAAAATATCGAGTGCTTCGACCGCCGAGTTTGCCGTTGTCACTTTCGCACCGTTGATTTGCAGCATAAATGAAACCAACTCGCGGGCATCCGCTTCGTCGTCCACCGCCAAAATCCAAAAACCGCTTAATTTTCCTTGAGCGTCCATAGTTTCCACCTCGTCTGAATTTTCCGTTAGCGGCGCGACCACTCGCAGCGGCAGTGTCACGATAAAAGTTGCGCCTTGACCCTCGCCCGCGCTTTCCGCCGAAATCGCGCCGCCGTGTAATTCTACCAAATCCCGCGCCAACGACAAACCGATGCCGAGACCGCCGTGCCGCCGCGTCGCCGACGCATCGGCTTGTTTGAATCTTTCGAAAATCTGCGGCAGAAATTCTCGACTGATTCCCTGTCCGGTATCGCTGATGACGATTTTCGCAGTGTTGTTTTCTCGTTCCAGGCGAACTTCGATGCTGCCGTCCGGCGGAGTGAATTTTAGAGCGTTCGAGAGCAAATTTTCAACCACCTGCCGTAGGCGGTCAACATCGCCGTTAATCAGATCAGCCGCGCGGTCTAATGTTTGGCTGAGCTTGATATTACCGGCTGCCGCCGCCGGTTTGATAATTTCGACGGCGGCGTTGATAATCGGAATCAATTCGGTCGGCTGCATCTCTACCCGCAGTTTTCCTTTGCTAACGCGGGCGATGTCGAGTAAATCTTCAATCAACCGCGATTGCGAACGCGCGTTTCTGACGATAATGTCAAGCGCGTGGTTTTTGGTTTCCTCGTCCGGGTTTTGATTTTGCAGAATGCGCGTCCAGCCGAGCATCGCGTTCAAGGGCGAGCGCAGTTCGTGCGAAACAAGTGCGATAAATTCATCTTTGGCGTGGTTGGCTTCTTCGGCGATTTCACGCGCCTGCTGCTCGCTCGCCAGTAATTGTTCGCGCTCGTTTTCGATTTTTCGGCGTTCGGTAATGTCGGTAAAAAGAATGGCAAACCGCCGACTGTCCGCGTCGCCGACGTGCGAGGCGTAAACATCGAACCAACGATTCATCGCGTCCGAACCATCCACGAAACGGACTGCTTCGCCCGTCAAAACAACTTTGCCGTAAATTTCAAACCACCGCGCTTCCAGATTCGGAAGCAGTTCCCGCGCCGTTCTGCCGTCCGCCCGCGCCAGTCCGGTCATTCTTTCAAAAGCCGGATTCGTTTCCAAAAAACGATAGTCGGACGGTTTGCCGTCCTGGTCAAAAATCATCTCGCACAGGCAGAAACCTTCATCCATCGTTTCAAACAAACTGCGATAGCGTTCCTCGCTTTCGCGCACGGCTTTTTCAGCCAGTTTGCGCTCGGTGATGTCACGGAAAGTCCAAACCCAGCCGAGCCGTGTTTCACCGCTCAGAATCGGTGCGCCGAAGCGTTCATAAACGCGCCCGTCGCGCATCAATACTTCTTCGCGCACTTCGCGGTCGGGCTGTTGATAAACATTGCCGACCCGTTCGAGAAATGCCTGCGGATTTGTCGTCTGATTCGCCGCCCAATCAAGCGCGCGTTCATCCGACTGCGATTCGACAACTTCCGCCGAAAAATTCCAGATGTCGAGAAAATGCTGATTGAAGTGCAGCATTTTTCCTTCAGGTGAAACGATCAAAATTCCGTCCAGCACGCTTTCGGTCAGAGCTTCGAGCAATGTTTTTTGATGCTTGAGATTTTCCTCCGCCCGTTTGCGCCTCGTGATGTCTTGAATGACCGTCAGCACACACGGCTTGCCGCCGAGGTCGAGCAGTTCGGCGGCAAGCAAGCCGACGACTTCCGCGCCGTCACGCAGCCGAAAACTATATTCCAGGTCGCGGACTTGCCCGTCACGCTTGACGGCTGCTAATTCGATCTCGCGGTCGTGAGGCTTTTCCCACAATCTGAGTTCATCGGTTGTCCGTCCAACCGCTTCCGCGCGGCTGTAGCCGGTCAGATTAACGAAAGTTTCGTTGACTTCAACAAGTTTTCCGGTGTTGAGCGACGTAATCGTGACGGCAAGCGGGCTGGAATTAAAGGCTTTGGCAAAACGCTCTTCGGATTCGCGCAGAGCGACATCAACACGCAGCTTTTCAATCGCCGTCCACGTTCGTTCGGCGACGGTTTCGAGCAGAGAAATTTCCTGCCCGTTCCATTCACGCGGCTTATCATCGCTTACCCAAAGCGACGCGACCCAGCAATTTTCCCGCAGCAGCGGCACGGCGACGTAAGCGCGTTCGCTGTTCGGCTCGTAAACTTTCGCATAATCATCCGCTGTGCGCGGATCAATTTTCGAGTTGTTGTTGACGACCGTTGTTCCCGCAATCATATCGGCGGAAGTAATCGAACTGTAATCGGAAATCCGATGCTCGCCCGCCACCGATTCAACGCCGGAACAGTAATCGCGGTGAACCGTTTCAAGGTCACGCTCGATGTCAATTTCATTAAACAAACATCGCTTGACTTGCAGATGTTCGCCGACGGCTTTCGACACGGCATATAAAAACTCGTTCGGGTCGTCAAACGCCCGCGCCAACTCGCTGATTTCGGAGATTAAAGTCAGACGGTTTTCCGTCCGCTTGCGCTCGGTGATGTCACGGGCGATGCCGATAAAAAACCGGCTTCCGTGCTGATGATATTCGCCGAAGGAAATTTCCATCGGAAACGTATGCCCGTCGGCGTGAAGCGCGGGAATTTCCAACCCTTCCCACGGCAAATGCCGAACGCCGGTTTCGAGATAGCGGCGGAATCCGGCGTGATGCCGCTCGCGCAAATTCTCCGGCACAATCATCGTCAAAGATTGCCCGAGCATTTCGCCGACCGTGTAGCCGAAAACTCTTTCAACCGACGAATTGACAAATAAAATCCGGCTGTCTTCGTCAATTTTAATAATCGCGTCCGACGCGGTTTCGGCAACGATGCGATAACTTTCCTCCGACTCGCGCGTTGCTTGTTCGGCTTTTTTTTGCGCGGTGATGTCGCGCTGCGTTCCCCAAACTCTGACCAGAAATCCATTTTCAATCGTGCCGACCAGACTGTTCAGAAAATATTTGTCATTCCCGTTCCGGTCTTTTTCGTGCGATTCGGCATCAATCAAGTTATAACCGGATTCGATAAACGAGCGCAGATATTCGACATTCGCCGCGTCCGACATATCAAGCAGATCGGCGATCCGACTGCCGACCAGATCCTCCGCCCGTTCCAAATCATACATCCGCGCCATCGCGTCGTTGCATTCCGCCAGATAACCGCGCCGAAAACCGAGTTCGACTTGCTCGTCAACCGGCAGATTGACGGATAATTTTTCGTCGAGTTCAAATCGCCAGATGCCTTCGGTGCTTTGTTCGATAAAAGCGCGGTAGCGGTCTTCGGATTCACGCAGGCTGCTTTCGATTTTCTCGTGCTTGATAAATTGTCCGATGTGATTGCCGACGGCGGCAAACATTTGCAGCAGCGCGTCGTCCGCCCGGCGCGCGTCTGTGCTAAAAAAACTGAACGCGCCCAGAAACCGTTCGCCGAGCAGAATCGGAAAAGCGAAACCGCTCTGCAAACCGCTTTCTTCCGCGAAAAACCGGCGCGGCAGTTGTTCCTCGCCGCTCAAATTTTCAATCCAGACGGGAGCGTTCTTCGCCCACACTTTGCCGGGCAGCCCGTCGCCGATAGGAAATTCAAACCGGCGGCTTTCGGCAACAAATTTTTCCATCGCCGGCAAGTGCCAGACGCTTTCGAGTTTCAGAACGGTTTCGCCCTTATGCAAACACCACAACTCGCCAAGCTCGAATCGAAGATGACGGCAAACCGCTTCTAAAATCTGCGGCGCGGCTTCGTTCATCGTCTCTAAAGAAGCGAGAATACGCCCGATCTCATAAAGCAGATTCAGCCGCGTATCCTTCTCCGTGTTTGATTCGGATGAAATCGAATTTTTGTTTTCGTCGTTCATCAACCCGCTTGCAATACCGGCATTTCGCCGATTTTAAATGATTATCTTCGCGTAGATTTATCGTATTCTCGTTTCAGTAAATCCATAAATTCCCCGCGCCGTTCGAACAATCTTTTCGGCTCGCGCGGTTCGTGACGCGCCAGCGCGTAAGCCGTAATAATCGGCAGCGCGACGGTCGAATCAATATACGCGACCACCGCGTCGGGCAATTGGTCAGGATCAATTTTGCCCCAACTGACTGCCTCGCCTGGGGTCGCGCCGGAAAGTCCGCCGGTGTCCGAACGCGCGTCCGTTACCTGCAAAAAATAATCGTGACCTTTTTCGTCAATACCGAGAACTTCCTGAATCTGCGGTTCGGTTTGCAGCGCGAAGTTTTTCGGACTGCCGCCGCCCAAAATAAAAATCGCCGACTTGCCCGGTTTTTTCGATTTTTTGCCCGTGTGAATTAAGCCGCGTTTTGCCGCCAGCACGATAGACGCGGTTTCGTTGACATCCAAATTCGGATTCAAAATCAACTGGCTGCCCTGCAATTCTTTAGCGGCGATATTCATTCCGATTGACGAATCGCCGGGCGACGAGGTGTAAATCGGCACACCGTATTCGTAAGCGACGGCAAGCAGAGATTTATCCACAATGCCGAGTTTGTTTTCGCGTTCACGAACGTATTTGCCGCACAAATAATGAAACTCCGCTGAACTCATCGTGCGCTGAAATTCTTCGCCTTCGATCACGCGGCGGAAAAATTCGTCGGTGTCGAGCAGCACTGAATAATCGAAAAAGATGTCGTAAATCCGCACGACCTCTTCCTCACGCAAAATCCGGTCGTCCATTTTCGCGTCGCCCTGATGCAAAGCTAAACCGATGCCGAAATGCGTGTCGTGATAAAGATTCGCTCCGGTCGAAATTATCCAGTCAATAAAACCGGCTTTAATCAGCGGAATAATCGCCGAAATCCCCAAACCCGCCGGAGTCAGCGCGCCCGTCAAAGTCACGCCGACGGTCACGTCCTCTTCGAGCATTTTATTGGTAAAAAGCCGACACGCTTCCCGAATCCGCGCCGCGTTATACGCCATAAAAGATTCGTCCACCAAATCGGCGAGCGTCGTTTTGTTATCAATCGGTGTCGGGTCAATGCGTTTGCCGCTTAAAAATTTGCTTTTCTTTTTTGCCATAAAATAAATTTTGCCACGAATCGCGCGAATAACACGGATTTCAAAAATTGATTTTAATTCGTGCTATTCGCGCGACTCGCGGCTAATTTTCCTAAACAATCTTTACACAAACAACTCTTAAAATTCTCTCGCAATGCTGTCAAAGTTTCCGCTTTCACTTCAATCGCAAAACACCAGCACCTGCCGACCTTCGCGCCGCAGGAAAATTCTTTGCCGCACGATTCGCAAATCAGTTTGTCGGCAACTTTTTCGTCGGTGTCTTCAATAAATTCAGCGAACATCAGATATAAAAATAGCACAGAATTTAGCGAGTTATAAACAAACTAAATTCCGTGCTGATGGAAAACTCAATTTTAGAAACCGCTGCGACGACATCTAAACGACGATGAGTTTTTCACGATATTGGTTGACGATTCCCAAATCTTCTTTCACGCTGTCCGCCAGAATCACTACTAACTCGCCGGCTTTTGCCGTATCGAGCGCGTAAACAAGTGACTCTTCGTTTTCTTTGATAATTTTGACATCGGGATTTTTTCCGCTTTCTTTGACACCATCTTCCAGTAAATCAAAAACCGCTTGTTCGCTGCGCCCGCGCAGATGGTCGCCGCGCCGCAGAATCAGACGGTCGAACATTCCGGCGGCGATGCGTCCCATTTCGCGCAAATCTTCGTCGCGCCGGTCGCCGACTCCACTTAAAATTCCTGTTTTCGAGGCGTATGGAAGTTTACCGATAAAATCTTCCAGAGCCAGCAAACCCGCCGGGTTGTGCGCGAAGTCTATCAGCAAAGTGAAATCTTTGACTTCGATAAAATTCAATCGTCCGGGCGTTTGCGCGGTCGAAGGCGTAAAGGTCGTCAAGCCGACGCGAATGTCTTCGAGCGATACGCCGTGAACGAAACACGCCAAAGTTGCCGCCAGCACATTTTGAATCATAAATCCGGCGCGCCCGCCGTAAGTTAAAGGAATGTTGATCGCCCGTTCGACGCGCACTTTCCATTTGCCTTTCAAAATCGTCACAAAACCGTTTTCGTAAACGCACGAGGTTTTGCCGCGCCGTGCCTGCCGACGAATGTTCTCATTGTTTTCGTCCATCGAAAACAATACGACTTTGCCGTCCACGCGCTTTCGCATCGCATAGACGTTTTCGTCTTCGGCATTTAGAACGGCGTAGCCTTTGCGCGAAACCGAGCGCGGGACAACGGCTTTAACCCGCGCCAGGTCTTCCAAAGTGTTAACATCTTTCAAACCCAGATGGTCGGCGGCGACGTTCATCACAACGCCGATGTCGCAGTAATCGTAACCCAAGCCCGAACGGATAATTCCGCCCCGCGCCGTTTCCAAAACCGCGACCTGCACCGACGGGTCTTTCAAAACAAGCTGCGCCGAAACCGGACCGGTGTTATCGCCCGAAGTGATTTGATTGTTTTGAATATAAGTTCCGTCGGTCGTCGTAAAGC
>Ga0136611_10001565_pt1 | contig 15958 bp, 18 predicted proteins | sample AntDrymUQ2232306_2_FD_106645 | JGI IMG/M metagenome (GOLD analysis project Ga0136611, IMG submission 106645) | Polar desert sand microbial communities from Dry Valleys, Antarctica - metaG UQ223 (23.06) | ecosystem: Environmental > Terrestrial > Soil > Desert | place: Antarctica: Dry Valley...
ACCCTTCTCGATGCAGTGCCCCGCATACAGGTGCGCGACCTGGAGACGCTGAAGGCCGACCATGCTGGGCTCTCGGGGGCGGCGCTGGCGGGTGAGCTCATCCGAGGGGCGAGCCGGGGTTCGGCCACCGTGGGGGCGGCCGCCGGTGCCGTCATCAGCGCCGGTCAGCTGGCCCCGCCGGCCTGGGTCGCCATACCGTTCGAGCTGGTCGTGGAGACGATGGCCGTGGCCGCCATCGAGCTGAAGCTGGTCGCCGAGCTGCACGTGGTGTACCAGCAGCCGGTCACCGGCCCACCGAGCCACCGCAGCATGGTCTTGCTCCGGGCCTGGGCCGAGCGGCGCGGCGTGACGCCGGCGAACCTGGCGGCCAAGGGCGGGTTGGCTGGAGCCCTCGGCCACGGCACCCGCAACGAGCTCGTCCGCCTCGTCCGCCGACGGCTGCTCAATCGACTCGGCCGCAACGTCTGGACCCTGGCGCCTCTGCTCGCCGGCGCCTTGGCGGGGGCCGAGATCAACCGCCGGGCCACACGCAGCCTCGGTGAGGCAGTGGTTCGCGACCTGGCGGCCCAGGCCCGGGGTCCGCTGTAGTCCACCTGATGTGCAATCGTTCCCCGAATGCACGTAGGAATCCTCGGAGGAACGGGCCCCGCCGGTAGCGGTCTGGCCGCCCGTCTGGCTTCACTCGACCTTGATGTGACCATCGGGTCCCGCTCGGCGGACCGGGCGGAGGCCAAGATCGCCGAGCTCGCCGACCGCTGGCCAGGGCGGGCGCTCGACAAGCGCCTCAGGCCCGGGGACAACGCCGCGGCAGCGGCGGCCGACCTCGTCGTCATTGCCACGCCGTGGGACGGAGCGGCTGTCACTGCGGGGTCTGTGGCCGATGCCCTGGCCGGCAAGGTGGTGGTGAGCATCGCCAACGCGCTGGCCAAGGTGGGCAAGGAGTTCGAGCCGCTGGTGCCGCCTCGCGGGTCGGTGGCCGCCCATGTGCAGCACGCAGTTCCGGGTTCATATGTCGCAGCTGCGTTGCATCACATCCCGGCGCGCGAGCTCGGCGATCTCGACCACCCCGTCGAGAGCGACGTGCTCGTGTGCTCCGATCATCGGGCCGCCACCAAGGCGGCGACCGAGCTCATCAACCTGATCCCCGGGCTGCGGGCGCTCAACGCCGGCACGCTGTCGAACGCATCGCCCATCGAGGCCTTCACCGCCGTGCTGCTGCAGCTCAACATCCGCTACAAGACCCATGCGGCGTTGCGCATCACCGGCATCCCGCTCGAATGAGTCGACGCCCGTGACCATGCGGCTGTACGACACCGCGCGCCGCTCCGTGGTTCCCTTCGAGCCGGACGAGCTCGTCACCATGTACACGTGCGGCATCACGCCCTACGACGCCGCGCACATGGGCCACGCGGCCGTCTACGTGACCTACGACGTGTTGCAGCGTCGGCTGCGGGACCTCGGCCACCGGACGCAGTGCGTGCGCAACATCACCGACATCGACGACCCGCTGTTCGCAAAGGCACGGGACCTCGGGGTGCACTACCTCGACCTGGCCGTGGAGGAGATCAAGCGCTTCGACGAGGCCATGGCTGCGCTGGGCCTTCTCCCGGCGTTCAGCGAACCCCGGGCCACGTCGGCCATCGCCGACATCCTGGGGTTCATCGGGATGGTGCTCGAGTCGGGCCACGCCTACCAGGCCGGCGGGTCGGTGTACTTCAGCGTGGCCTCGTTCGCAGGCTTCGGCTCGGTCAGCGGCTACGACCGTCGACAGATGCTGGCCTTCGCCGCTGAGCGCGGTGGCAACGTCGACGATCCCTACAAGCGCGATCCGCTCGACTTCGTGCTCTGGCAGCCGTCTGCGCCCGACGAGCCGGCGTGGGAGTCGCTGTGGGGGCCGGGCCGCCCGGGCTGGCACATCGAGTGCTCAGCACTGGCCCTGCGTGAGCTGGGAACGACGATCGACCTCCACGGCGGCGGCACCGACCTCATATTTCCGCACCACGAGTGTGAGGCGGCGCAGTCGGAGACGGCGACGGGCGCACCGTTCGTCCGGCACTGGATGCACGTCGCCATGGTGGGCCTGGGCGGCACCAAGATGTCGAAGTCCCTGGGCAACCTGGTCTTCGTGCACGACCTCCTCGAAGCGTGGGACCCGGCCGCCGTGCGCCTCGCCATCCTGGCGCACCACTATCGCCACGACTGGGACTGGGCCGACACGCTGATGCCACGGGCGCCGGATCGACTCGGGCAGTGGCGCGCCGCGGCCGCGGGTGACGGCGCCCTCGCCGAAGTCCGGGCGGCACTCGACGACGACCTCGACACCCCATCTGCGCTCGCCGCCGTCGACCGTGCCGCCGCCGCCGGCACGGGCGTGTCCGAGGCCGCGGCGCTCCTGGGCGTACCTGCGGTGGCGTCGACGGATGGGCCGGCCGCGCCGGTGGAATGACCGGCTGAGCCGGAAGGGGCCACCACTATCCTCGGCCCCATGGCCGCCCAGATCGTCGTTCGACTGCCCGATGGATCCGAGAAGGAGCTGGCGGCGGGCTCGACGGCGGCCGACGTCGCCGCCTCGATCGGCGCCCGCCTGGCCAAGGCGGCCGTCGCCGCCAAGATCGACGGCGAGGACGTTGATCTCCACACGCCTGTGCCGCACGGGGCAGAGGTAGCCATCATCACCGCTGGGTCGGACGAGGGCCGTCACGTGCTGCGCCACTCGACGGCCCACGTCATGGCCCAGGCGGTGACGCAGCTGTGGCCCGGCGCCAAGTTCGCCATCGGACCTCCGATCGAGAACGGCTTCTATTACGACTTCGAGCTGCCGGGTCGGGCCACGTTCACCGAGGACGACCTCCAGCGCATCGAGGCGACGATGCGTGAGATCGTCTCCGCCAACCAGACCTTCGTGCGCGAGGAGCACTCCATCGCCGAGGGCCTCTCCCTCTTTGCCGACCAGCCTTACAAGCGCGAGATCATCGAGGGTGTCGACGCGGCAGAGGGAGCGGGCGGGGGTGAGGTCACCGCGTACCGCAACTCCGAGGGCTTCGTCGACCTGTGCCGAGGCCCGCACGTGCCTTCGACGGGCCGGATCGGCGCCTTCAAGCTCACCAAGGTCGCGGCTGCGTACTGGCGTGGTGACGAGAAGCGCCAGCAGCTGCAGCGCATCTACGGCACGGCGTGGGAGGACGACAAGGCGCTCAAAGCGCACCTGACCTTCCTCGAGGAAGCCGAGAAGCGCGACCACCGCAAGCTGGGAGCCGAGCTCGATCTCTTCTCCTTCTCGCCTGAGGTGGGCAGCGGCCTGGCGCTGTACCACCCGAAGGGTGGCCTGGTCCGCAAGCTGATGGAGGACTACAGCCGGGACGAGCACGAGGCCGCCGACTACTCGTTCGTCTACACACCCCACATCGCCAAGTCGACGCTGTTCGAGAAGTCGGGGCACCTCGAGTGGTACGCCGAGGGCATGTATCCGCCCATGCAGCTCGACGAGGGCGTGTCCTACTACCCGAAGCCCATGAACTGCCCGATGCACATGCTGATCTACAAGCACCAGCAGCGGTCGTATCGCGACCTGCCGCTGCGGCTGTTCGAGTTCGGCACGGTGTACCGCTACGAGAAGTCAGGCGTGGTGAACGGCCTGTTGCGGGCTCGGGGCTTCACGCAGGACGACTCCCACATCTTCTGTACGCCCGACAACTTGGCCGACGAGCTGGCCAGCCTGCTGGCCTTCGTGATCCGGCTGCTCAAGACCTACGGCTTCGACGACGTCGAGCCCGAGCTGGCCACCCGCCCCGAGAAGTTCATCGGCCAGCCCGAGGATTGGGACCGGGCCACCGATGCGCTCCGCCAGGCCCTCGAGTCGGCCGCCATCCCCTACGTCGTGGCCGAGGGCGAGGGCGCCTTCTACGCCCCGAAGATCGACGTCCACATCCGCGACGCGATCGGCCGCCGGTGGCAGATGTCGACGATCCAGGTCGACTTCCAGCTCGCCGAGCGCTTCGACCTCGAGTTCGTCGGTGCCGACAACCAGCGCCACCGTCCCCATGTCATCCACCGGGCGCTGTTCGGGTCCTTCGACCGCTTCTTCGGGATGTTCCTCGAGCACACGGCCGGCAACTTCCCGGCATGGCTCGCACCGGTGCAGGTGAGGGTGCTCCCGGTCAGCGATGAGCACCACGCCTATGGGGCCCGCATCGTCGACCGGCTGAAGGCGGATGGGTTCCGGGTCGACTACGCCGCGCCCGACGAGCAGCTGGGGGCGCGGGTGCGCAAGGCCAAGATGGAGAAGCTCCCGTACGTCTTGGTGGTGGGCGGCGACGATGTCGAGCACGGCACCGTCGGGGTGAACAAGCGCGGCGAGAACCGACCCGTGCGCGGGGTGTCGGTCGACGACTTCGCCACGCAGCTCCGCGCCGAGATCGACGCCCGCATCGCCGTCTGATGCCGCTCGACCACCTGTGGGCGGGCTGGCGCAGCGACTACGTCGGGGGCGTCGGCCAGGACGGTCCGGGCGACGAGGGCTGCGTCTTCTGCCGGATCCTCGCCAGCCAGGGCAGCGACGAGGACAAGCGAGTTGTGTGGCGAGGTGCGCACACGGTGGCGCTACTCAACGCGTATCCATACTCCACCGGGCACCTGATGGTGATGCCGCTGCGCCACGTCGGCGAGCTCGAGGAGCTGACGGGGGAGGAGTCGAGTGAGGTGTGGGCGGCGGTGACGGCGGGTGTCGTCGCCCTCAAGTCGGCGTTCCGGCCCGACGGCATCAACGTCGGCGCCAACCTGGGCCGGTCGGCCGGGGCCGGCGTTCCGGGCCACTTTCACGTGCACGCGCTTCCCCGCTGGAGCGGCGACACCAACTTCATGACCACCGTGGCCGACACGAGGGTGTTGCCAGAGTCGCTCGGCGTCACGTGGGCCAAGGTCGCTTCATCGTGGCCACCAGTCGACCGGTAGCGTCGCTCCGTGAGCTCCGAGGTACCCGATCCCGTCGACCAGCTTCCTGACGACCTCGTCGCCCATGGCTACGTCGGCCCGTACACCTTTCCGGACAACAAGCGACGCCGCATCCCCGGCCTCCTCTACCTGGGCGTAGGCGCGGCGTGCCTGGCCACGTGGGCCGTGGCCGGAGGCGGGAGCGTGTTAGTCAACCGCGGCTTCGCCGGGCTCGGTGTCGCCCTCATGGTGGTCGGCGTGTACCACGTGCTGGCCGCGTACCCCCTTCGCATCGACGAGACAGATGCCCTGGCCTCGGCCGGCCGGGAGGTGGGCTTCGCCGTGGGCCACGCCTCGGCCCAGCTGAGCTGGCGTGGCGTTCGGAGTCGTCCGACGTGGCGGATCCTGCTGTACTCGGCCGACGAACCACCGACCAAGCGGGGTCTGGTGCTCGTGGACGGGGTGGACGGCTCGGTGGTGGACCACTTCGTCGAGGACAACCCGGAGGACTGGAGCGAGTACACGACTGCCGAGATCACGGGCCGAAACCCCGTCGAGTGAGCCGGCGGACGGTGGACCCGGCCGCCCCCGTACACCAAGAAAACGAGGGGCGGTGCTACCGTGACGGGTGATCACAAACCCCTTCGAGGAGCGATCCACCTGTGTTTGACGGACACTGGCGGGCCGGCGTAGAGGTCGGTGTGAAGCCAGTCGGCTCCGCCCTCCATCGCGCTGGCGTCACCGCCGACCAGCTCACAGCGGCCGGCCTGGCCATGGCCGGGGTCACCGCCGTGGTCATCGGCTCGGGTCATCTCCGCCTGAGTGTGGTGCTCCTCGCGTTGGCGGCTGTGCCCGACCTGCTCGACGGTGCCGTCGCCAAGGTGGCGGGCACCTCGTCGCCCCGGGGGGCGTTCTTCGACTCCGTCGCCGACCGGGTCACCGACACGCTGATCCTGGGCGGCATCGCCTGGCACCTCGCGCTCACCGAAGGTGGGCTGGCGCCGATGCTGGCCTTCGCCGTCCTCGGCTCCAGCACGCTCATCTCCTACGAGCGGGCCAAGGCCGAGGCGCTCGGGTACTCGGCCAAGGGCGGCCTCATGGAGCGGGCCGAGCGCATCATCGCCATCGGCGTCGGCTTGGCCTTCCCCGCGCTGCTGCAACCCATCCTGTGGGTGATGCTGGCCCTCACCCTCCTCACCGCCGGACAGCGGTTCGTGAAGGTGTGGCGACAGGCGAGCGTGGCCCGCCCGCTGGAGCGGCCGGACACCCGGGCTGCGGCCCGGTTCCGCGCCTGGCGCGACGCCACCGCCGAGCGCTCGACCGACTGGACGTCCGGCGCCATGTGGCGAACCCGCCGCGAGGGCCCCCGCACCGCGCGCTCCACCCGCAGGCGCCCCGGCGTCCGCCGCCCGTAGCCGGCGCGCAGCTCAACCTTTCGGTGGGCTCGCTGCGCGCCCGCGCGCCGTACTACGGGTATCGCGTAGCGGCGGTGTTGGCCAACGCGCTGCCCGGCCCCGTGGCCAGCGTCCTCGCCCGGGCCGTGGGAGCCCTGCTGCCCTACGCCCTGCCATCCCGGCGAGCGATGCTGGCTCGTCACCTGCGACGCACCACTGGCCGGGACCTGCGCGGGCTGGCCCTGGAATGGCAGCTGCAGCGGGCCCTTGGCTCGTACGCCCGCTACTGGATGGAGTCGTTCCGGCTGGCGCGCACGACGCCGGCCCAGCTCGAGGGCGGCATGTCGTGGGAGGGGCTCGGACACTTCGAAGAGGCCAAGAGCAGGGGCCATGGGGTGATCATGGCCATGCCGCATCTGGGCGGGTGGGACTTCGGCGGCGCTTGGCTGGCATCGGTTGGGCATCCCGCCACCGTCGTGGTGGAGTCGCTCGAGCCGCCCGAGCTGTTCGAGTGGTTCGCCGGGCTGCGCCGCTCGCTCGGTCTCACCGTCGTGCCGCACGGGCCCGGCGCCGGGGCCGAGGTGTTGCGAGCGCTGCGGGCCAACCAGCTCGTCGGTCTCGTCTGTGATCGGGACCTCGATGGCACCGGAGTCGAGGTGGAGCTGTTCGGCGAGCGCACCACCGTGCCGGCCGGTCCGGCGACGCTCGCCCTCCGCACCGGAGCGGCGTTGCTCCCTACCGCGGTGTACTTCGAGGGCCGGGGCCATCGAGGCGTGGTGCGGCCTCCGGTGCTGGCCGAACGTCAAGGCCGCTTCGGCGACGACGTGCGGCGTGTGACGCAGTCACTCGCGTACGAGCTCGAGGCCATGATCCGCCTGGCGCCCGAGCAGTGGCACGTCCTGCAGCCGAACTGGCCGAGCGACCGCGAGGCGAGCCGGCTGTGACCGATCGAGCACCGGTAGCCTGACGCGGTGCGCGTCGCGTTGGTGTGCCCGTACAGCCTCACTGCCTTCGGCGGCGTGCAGGGGCAGGTGCTCGGTCTGGCCCGCTCCCTGCGGGCCTTGGGTCATGCAGCGCGGGTGCTCGCACCCTGCGACGGCCCGCCGCCCGACGGGGGCGTGACCCCTCTGGGCAACTCGATCCCGCTCACGGCCAACGGTTCGGTGGCGCCCATCGCGCCTGATCCGTCGTGCGCCCTCCGCACCATCCGGGCCCTGCGCGACGAGGAGTTCGACGTCGTGCACCTGCACGAGCCGCTGGTGCCGGGTCCCACGCTCACCACGCTGCTCTTCACCGATCGGCCGATGGTGGGCACCTTCCATCGCGCCGGCGCCAGCTCGGCGTATGAGTTCCTCCGGTATCCGGCCCGTTCGGTCGCCCGCCGCCTCGACCTGCGCTGCGCCGTGTCGGCAGATGCCCTGGCCACCGCGCACCGCGCCCTCGGTGGCCACTACGAGCAGGTCTTCAACGGCATCGAAGTGGAACGGTTCTCGAAGGCCGCCGTGCTGGCGACGGACGGGCCGACCATCCTGTTCGTCGGGCGGCACGAGCCTCGCAAGGGTCTGGCCACCCTGCTGGCGGCCATGGACGACCTGCCGCGTCATCTCCGTCTGTGGGTCGCCGGCAGTGGCCCGCAGACGGCGGAGCTCCGCGCCCGTCACTTCGGCGACCCCCGAATCGAGTGGCTGGGCCGCATCTCCGACGAGGAGAAGGCGGCCCGCATCCGAAGCGCCGACCTCTTCGTGGCCCCGTCGCTCGGAGGCGAGTCGTTCGGCGTGGTGCTCCTCGAGGCCATGGCCGCGTCGACCGCCATCGTGGCCAGCGACCTCCCGGGGTACCGCAACGTGGCCCGGCCGGGCGAGCAAGCCCTGCTGGTCCCGCCCGGAAACGCCCCGGCGCTGGCTGTCGCCATCCGGCGCGTGCTGGATGACGGGTCGCTGGGGCGCGATCTGGTGGACGCAGGTGACCTCCGGGCCGCTGAGTTCTCCATGGAGCGTCTGGCGGAGCGATACGTCGGTCTGTACCGCTCCGTCGCAGCCTGATCGCGTGGCCCGATCTGGCCCTCGCAGCGTGCGAAGATGGCCCGCGTGACGACCGGGCTCCTGATCGTGGTGGTGCCGATCGGCGCGCTGGTGGTGTTGGTCGGGCTCTACGTGGCGCTGACCTACAACGGCCTGGTGAAGCTCCGGAACCGCATCGAGAACGCGTGGTCGCACGTCGACGTGCAGCTGCAGCGCCGCTACGACCTGATCCCGAACCTGGTCGAGACGGTCAAGGGCTACGCCACCCACGAGCGTGCCGTCTTCGAAGAGGTGACGCGCGCCAGGGCCAGCGCCATCAGCGCCTCGGGCGTGGCCCAGCAGGCCGAAGCCGAGAACGCCGTCACCGGCGCCCTCAAGTCGCTCTTTGCGGTGGCCGAGGCGTACCCCGACCTGCAGGCCAGCTCCGGCTTCGTCTCGCTGCAGCAGGAGCTGTCGACGAGCGAGGACAAGATCGCCTACGCCCGGCAGTTCTACAACGACACCGTTCAGGGCTACAACACCAAGATCCAGACGGTGCCGAGCAACCTCATCGCCGGTCCGTTCGGCTTCGCCGAGCGCGAGTACTTCGAGGCGGATGCGACGGGTCGCGGTCCCGTGAAGGTGCAGTTCTAGAGGTTGTCCGGCCGGGTGTCAGCCAACAAGCGACGTGCTCTGGTGCTGCTGGCCGCCTTCGGGGGGCTGGTCGTGGTGCTGGGGCTCGTCCTCGCGCTCATCACCGGCCTCGGGCCGGTGGTCGTGCTCGCCGCGGTGGTGATCGGCGCGGCTGTCGCAGTGAGCGCGCACCGGAGGTCCGACGCCATGGTGCTGTCCATGAGCGGCGCACGGGAGATCGCGGCCGGCGAGCAGGCCCGGCTGCACAACGTGGTGGAGGGTCTGTGCGTGGCGGCCGGCCTGCCGAAGCCACGCTTGTTCGTGCTGGACGACGACGCACCCAACGCATGTGCCGTCGGCCGCGACCCCAAGCACGCCGCCCTGGTCGTCACCACCGGCTTGGTCGACAAGCTGAGCCGCATCGAGCTCGAGGGCGTGGTGGCCCATGAGCTGAGCCACATCAAGAGCTACGACACGCTGGTGTCCACCCTCGCGGCCACACTGGTCGGCACCGTCGCACGGCCCTTGCCCGCGGCGGTCGTGGCTCGGATGGTGCGCTGGGTGGTGGACGTCGACCAGGAGCGGTTGGCCGATGTCGCCGGCGTGGCCCTGACCCGCTACCCCCCTGGGCTCATCTCCGCCCTGGAGAAGGTGGCGCACGACCCTGCTTCACTCCGGTCCGCGCCCCGAGCCATGGCCCATGCTTGGATCGAAGAGCCGGCCGCTGCCGCTCGGAGCGGTGCGACGGGAACTTCGTCCGGGCGCGCCCTGGTCACCCGCCCACCGATCGAGGAGCGCATCGAGGCGCTCAGGGAGCTGTAGCGATGCGTCGACACCCGTCCGCCTGGGCCGTGCTGGCCGTGAGCCTCGTCGTGGTGAGTGGCTGCGGAGGCAAGGCCGAAGTGGCGGACAAGACGGTGGCTTCCACCACCACGAGCGCCCCACCCGTCGAGCCCGGTCCCGCCACGCCGGGCACGGGCGCCCCCCTCACGGGCCTGGCCGTCACCGACCGCGGCGCCCTGGGGCGTCCGGCGTTGATGGTGAAGGTCGACAACGCGCCGCTGGGTCGCCCGCAGGTGGGCATCAGCGAGGCCGACGTCGTCGTGGAAGAGGGCGTGGAGGGCGGCATCACCCGGTTCGCAGCCATCTTCCACTCGGTGCTGCCCGAGGCGGTAGGGCCGGTGCGCTCGGCGCGGACTACGGACATCTTCATCGCCTCCGCCCTCAACCGCCCGCTGTTCGCCTGGTCGGGCGCCAACCCGGATTTCGCCGACCTCGTTCGGGGGGCGCCACTCGTCGACCTCGGGGTGGATGCGAAGGGCTCGGCCTACTACCGAGACCGCGGCCGGCGCAGCCCCTACAACCTCTTCGTCAACCCGGCCGAGCTGTACGACGGCGCGCAGGGAGGCCCTCCGGAGCCGATGTTCAGCTACAAGGCGCCAGGCCAGCCGGCCGGTGGCGAGCCCACGACCGGCGTCGCCATGCAGTGGAAGGCCAACCTGACCACCCGCGTGGAGTGGAGGTGGGATGGCGCATCGGCGTCGTGGCTCCGCACTCAGGACGGGAGCCCGCACGTCGACTCCGGTGGCGGGCGCATCTCGGCCACCAACGTGGTGGTGCAGATCGTCGAATACCGCGACACCGGCTACATCGACCAGTCCCGCACGCCGGTGCCCGAGGCCGAGCTCATCGGCGACGGCGAAGCGTTCCTCTTCGCTGAGGGGAAGGTCGTCTCCGGTCGGTGGAGGAAGCTGGCACCGGATGCCCGCACCGAGTACACGGACGCCACCGGGGCGCCGTTCCGCCTGACAGCCGGGCGGACCTGGCTCGAGCTGCCCGCGCCCGGTCTCGTCGCCATCTCGCCGGGCTAGGACCCTCCCGAGCCGTAGACTGGACGCCATGACGGAACGGGTGACGGGTACGGAGCGCGTCAAGCGCGGCTTGGCGGAGATGCTCCGCGGCGGCGTGATCATGGATGTGGTCGACGCCGACCAGGCCAAGATCGCCGAGGACTCGGGGGCGGTCGCAGTCATGGCCCTCGAGCGGGTGCCCTCCGACATCCGGCGTGACGGCGGCGTGGCCCGAATGAGCGACCCGGCCCTGATCGAGGGCATCAAGGAGGCGGTGACCATCCCGGTCATGGCCAAGGCTCGCATCGGTCACTTCGCCGAGGCCCAGGTGCTGCAGTCGCTCGGCGTCGACTACGTCGACGAGTCCGAGGTCCTCACGCCGGCCGACGAGGCGCACCACATCGACAAGTGGGCCTTCACCGTGCCGTTCGTGTGCGGCGCCACCAACCTGGGCGAAGCCCTGCGCCGCATCTCCGAAGGCGCGGCCATGATCCGTTCGAAGGGCGAAGCAGGTACCGGCGACGTCGTGCACGCCGTGCGCCACCTGCGACTGATCCTGGGCGACATCCGCCGGGTGACGCTGGCCGACTCCGCCGAGATCTACGCATGGGCCAAGAACCTGCAGGCGCCTGTCGGTCTGGTCCAGGAAGTGGCCGAGACCGGGAAGCTGCCGGTCCCCATGTTCTGTGCCGGCGGCATTGCCACGCCCGCCGACGCTGCGTTGGTCATGCAGCTCGGTGCCGAGGCGGTGTTCGTGGGTTCGGGCATCTTCAAGAGCTCGAACCCGTCGCTCATGGCCCGGGCCATCGTGGAGGCCACCACCCACCACCGTGACGCCAGCATCGTGGCCAAGGTCAGCCGTGGGCTGGGCGACGCCATGCGTGGTGAAGAGGCGTCCAAGGTCGAGCTGAAGCTGGCCGAGCGGGGCTGGTAGGTCCAGGGCGATGGCGAGGCCGCCAGGTGCCGAAGATCGGAGTGCTGGCCCTTCAAGGTGATGTGCGCGAGCACATCGCCGCGCTCGAAGCGGTGGGTGCCGACGTGGTCGAGGTCCGCACCCCGCACGTCCTGGACGGAATCGACGGCATCGTGCTTCCCGGTGGGGAGTCGACGACCATGTCGTTGCTCCTCGAGTCGTCGGGGCTGTTCGACCCGATCGCCGAGCGGCTGGCCGAGGGCATGGCCGCCTTCGGCACCTGCGCGGGCATGATCCTGCTGGCCGGTGAGGTGCTCGACGGGCGGCCCGACCAGAGGTTCTTCGGCGTCATCGACATCACCGTCCGCCGCAACGCCTTCGGTCGCCAGGTGGATTCGTTCGAGGCGTCGCTCGACGTGAAGGGCCTTCCGGCCGGGCCCCTCGACGCCGTGTTCATCCGTGCCCCCTTCGTCGAGCGGGCGGGTCACGACGTCGACGTGCTGGCCGCGGTCGACGGTCACCCGGTGCTCTGCCGGCAGGGGAACGTGCTGGTGGCGGCGTTCCACCCCGAGCTGTCTCAAGACTTGCGCGTCCACGATCTGTTTGTAGGAGGCTTGTAGCTATGTCCGGACACTCCAAGTGGGCCACGATCAAGCACAAGAAGGGCGCGCAGGATGCGGCCAGGGGCAAGCTCTTCGCCAAGCTGATCCGCCAGGTGGAGGTGGCGGCACGGGAAGGCGGTGCCGACCCCGACATGAACCCCACCCTGCGGACCATGTACCAGAAGGCCCGCTCGTCATCGGTCCCCCTCGACACCATCGAGAAGGCGATCAAGCGCGGCACCGGTGCGCTGCAGGGCGTGAAGTACGAGCCGATCACCTACGAGGGGTACGCCCCGAGCGGTGTGGCTGTCATCGTCGAGGTGCTGTCGGACAACCGGAACCGCACCGGCTCCGAGGTGCGCAGCTGCTTCTCGAAGCACGGCGGCTCCATGGCCGAGCCCGGAGCGGTGTCGTGGCAGTTCGAGCGCATGGGCGTCTTCATCCTGTCGAAGCGGCTGGGAGAGGACGAGCTGATGGAGGTCGCCCTCGAGGCCGGGGCCGAGGACCTGCAGGACCAGGGCGACACCTGGCAGCTCACCTGTGCGCCGACCGACTTCCACCAGCTGCAGACCGCCCTCGACACCGCAGCGGTGGCGTACGACTCGGCGGACATCACCATGCTGGCCACCCAGACCGTGCCGCTCGAGACCGAGGTGGCGGCCCGCAAGGTGCTCAAGCTGCTCGACGCCCTCGACGAGAACGACGACGTGCAGAACGTGTATGCCAACTTCGACATCCCCGACGACGTGCTCGCGCTGGTCTCGGCCTGATGGCCCCTCCTCGCGTGGGAGTCGGCGATCGCGCCCCCGACTTCTCGCTCGAAGGCACCGGCGGACGCACGTACTCGCTGCCCGACTACCGGGGGCGGTCGCTCGTGCTCGTCTTCTACCCGGGGGACAACACGCCGGTCTGCACCATCCAGCTGAACAGCTACTCCACCGACATCGCCCAGTTCGAGGACCTGGGGGCCTCGGTGCTGGCCATCAGCCCGCAGGACGTGGAGAGCCACGAGCAGTTCTCCGGGGTGCACGGGTTCTCCTTCCCGTTGCTGGCCGACGGCGACAAGAGCGTCGGGCGCGCCTACGGCATCCTCGGTCCGGTCGGCTTCTACCGTCGCTCGGTCTTCGTCATCGACCGCTCGGGCGTGATCCGCTATGCGCACCGGGCATCGGCCGGGCTCACGTACCGCCGCACCCCCGAGCTGGTGGCGGCCGTCACCGCCGCCCAGGAGTCCGACCCGGTTCGTTGAGCTGGGGCCCGTGCGCCGGCCCGGTCCGCGACTCGGCCGCACCACCCGACTACGCTGCAAACGCATGTTCGTGCTCGGCATCGACCCCGGCTTGTCGCGCTGCGGATACGGAGCGGTGCGCCGCGATCGCGCCGGGCTGCGGGCGGTGGCCTGCGGCGTGATCACCACGCCGCCCGATCAGCCGCTGCCTGAGCGCCTGGCCGCCTTGGCCGGTGAGCTGCGGGCGCTGCTGGGCGAGCTGCGTCCCGACGTGGTGGCGGTCGAGCGGGTGTTCTTCCAGACGAACGTGCGCACCGCCATGTCGGTCGGTCAAGCCAGCGGGCTGGCGCTGGTGGCGGCGGTCGAGGCGGAGGCCGCCGTGGCCCAGTACACGTCGAACGAGGTCAAGCAGGCGGTGGTGGGCTACGGAGCCGCCACCAAGGAGCAGGTGCAGCGGATGGTGCAGTCACTGCTCGGCCTGGCCGAGCGGCCGCAGCCGGCGGATGCGGCCGACGCGTTGGCTCTGGCCCTCTGCCACCACGCCCAAGCGCCGGTGCTGTCTCGCATCGAGGCGGCGCGAGCGGCCGCCGCCCGCCGATGATCGGTTCGCTCCGCGGCGTTCTGCTCGACCGTACGGCCGGCGGCGAGCTGCTGGTCGAGGTGGGTGGCATCGGGTACCGGGTGCTGGTGCCGACCAGTGCCCGAGAGCTGGCGGGTGAGCTGGGCGGGCCGGTGTTCCTCCACGTCCACACCCACGTGAGGGAGGACGCCATCGTCCTCTACGGGTTTTCGAACCGCGACGAGCGGGCCTGCTTCGAGGCCCTGCTCGGCACCCATGGCATCGGTCCGGCGGTGGCCCTGGCCATCCTGTCGGTCCATTCGCCCTCGGCCCTGCGCCGGGCGGTGGCCACCGACGACGCCGACACGCTGACCACCGTGCCGGGCATCGGCAAGAAGACGGCGGCCCGGTTGTTGCTCGAGCTCAAGAACCGGCTCGACCTGCCCGAGGAAGGCCTCGAGGTGGTCGGTGAGGTGACGGTGGAGGTGGGGTCGGCATCGGCCCGCTCCGATGTGCGGGCCGCGCTGGCCAGCCTGGGCTATGGGGCCGAGGAGGTTCGTGCTGCGGTGCGCGACCTGCCCGACGGGGGCTCGGTGGAAGAACAGCTCCGCATGGCGCTCCGTCGGCTGGTGTCCCGATGAGCCCGAGGGAGGAGATCCTCTCGGCCCAACCAGACCCGGTGGATGTGGCCGAGGAGGTGAGCCTGCGGCCGCGCCGCCTGGCCGACTTCGTGGGCCAGCCCCAGCTCAAGGAGCACCTGGAGATCGTGCTGGAGGCGGCCCGTCGGCGCCAGGAGCCGGTCGACCACATCCTGCTGGCCGGCCCGCCGGGGCTGGGCAAGACCTCGATGGCCGCCATCGTGGCCGCCGAGATGGGGGTGGGCATCCGCATCACGTCCGGGCCTGCCCTCGTTCGCACCGGGGATGTGGCCGCCATCCTCACCGACCTGCAGGAGGGTGACGTCCTCTTCATCGACGAGATCCACCGGCTCGGGCGGGCGGTCGAAGAGGTGCTCTATCCGGCCATGGAGGACTTCGTCCTCGACATCGTCATCGGCAAGGGCCCGGCCGCCCGGTCGGTGCGCCTCCCGCTGCCCAAGTTCACCCTCGTCGGCGCCACCACCCGCACCGGCCTCATCACCGGCCCGCTTCGCGACCGCTTCGGCTTCGTGGCCCGTCTCGACTACTACGAGCCCGCCGATCTGCACGCCATCGTCACCCGGTCGGCTCGCATACTCGGCGTCGATCTCGATCCCGACGGCGCAGGCGAGATCGCCGGCCGCTCCCGGGGCACGCCCCGCATCGCCAACCGGTTGCTCAAGCGGGTACGGGACTTCGCCGAGGTCCGGGGCGACGGGCGGGTCACCACGGCCATGGCCTCGGCCGGCCTGGCGCTGTTCGGCGTGGACCCCGCCGGTCTCGACAAGGTCGACCGGGCCATCCTCGACGCCGTCTGCCGCCGCTTCGGCGGAGGGCCGGTCGGCCTGTCCACCCTGGCCGTCAGCGTGGGGGAGGAGACGGAGACGGTCGAGGAGGTATACGAGCCGTACCTCCTGCAGCTCGGCATGCTCATGCGGACGCCCCGCGGCCGCGTGGCCACCCCCGCCGCGTGGCAGCACCTGGGTCTGGAGGTGCCGCCCGGGCCAGCACTCGGTTCGCAGGCTGCGCTCGACCTGTTCGAATAGCGGCGGTGCTGCCCTTCCACTACGACCTCCCCGAGACGGCAATCGCCCAGGTGCCGGTCGAGCCCCGCTCGGCCGCCCGGCTGCTCGTGCACCTTGACGGGGCCACGCCGGAGCATGGCCAGGTGAGCGACCTGCCCGAGCTGGTGGGCCCCGGCGATCTTCTCGT
>Ga0136611_10001566_pt1 | contig 15946 bp, 19 predicted proteins | sample AntDrymUQ2232306_2_FD_106645 | JGI IMG/M metagenome (GOLD analysis project Ga0136611, IMG submission 106645) | Polar desert sand microbial communities from Dry Valleys, Antarctica - metaG UQ223 (23.06) | ecosystem: Environmental > Terrestrial > Soil > Desert | place: Antarctica: Dry Valley...
GCGAGCGGGCGAGGGCGTCGACGCTCGGCGGGCGCGTCGCCGGTGCGTCCTGCTGCATCACTGGCGGCGAGCGTAGGCTGCGCCGCCGATGCCGTCCGTGCCGATCGTCCAGCTCGACCCGGATCTGCCGCTGCCGACGTACGCCCATGCGGGCGACGCGGGCCTCGACCTGCGATCGCGGATCGACGCCGTCGTGCCCGCCGGTGGCGGCCGGCTGCTCGTCCCGACCGGCATCTCCATCGCGATCCCCGAAGGATTCGCGGGATTCGTGCTCCCGCGCAGCGGGATCGCGCTGTCGTACGGGGTCGGTCTCGCGAACGCACCCGGCCTCATCGACTCCGCGTACCGCGGCGAGATCAAGGTGGTACTGCTCAACACCGACCCGCACGAGCCGTTCGTCGTCCGGCGCGGTGAGCGGATCGCGCAACTCGTCGTCCAATGCGTCGAGGAGGTGACGTGGGTGCAGGTGGAAACGCTCGAGGGGGCCGACCGCGGGGGCGGGTTCGGCCACACCGGCCGGGACTGACCCCGGCCCCGAAGGGGTGAGGTGCAGGGGTTGGCTCCACATACCGACGGCTAACACGACCGCCATGCGCAGGTGCTGGATCAGGGGTTCTGTCATGTCCGGGGTCGTGTTGGCCGCCGTGTCGGCTGCGCCCGCGACGGCGAAGGACCACGAGCGTCGCGCCCGTCATGATGAGTGGGTCGTCAGCGTCGGAGACTCCTACATCTCGGGCGAGGGCGGCCGGTGGGCCGGCAACACCAACCTCTCGCCGACGATGACCGATGCCGGCGGACCGGGCGCGTACCACGACGCCGGCAGCAGCGAGACGATCGAGCGGTGCCACCGATCGACCTCCGCAGAGATCCACATCGGCGGCGCGCACAGCCTCAACCTCGCCTGCTCTGGCGCGCAGACGTCGACCTTCACCTCGTCCGACGGCTACTTCAAGCCCGGGCTCGACTTCTACGACGACGGCGCCGGCCGCAGGGGACAGGCGCTGATGCTGCAGGAGTTCGCCACCACCCACAACGTCCGGATGGTCCAGGTGTCGATCGGCGGAAACAACTTCGGCTTCGCCGACATCGTCACGAAGTGCCTCATCAACTTCTCGTCGTCGACGATCCTCGCCCCGAACTATTGCAGCGACGACGCCGAAGTGCTCGCGAACTTCACTCCCGAGCGGATCGCCGCGGTGACCGCCGAGATCCAGGGCGCTCTCGCGAACGTCGAGAAGGCGATGACCAACGCCGGGTACACGCCGAACAGCTACACGATCGTGATCCAGACCTACCCCTCGCCGCTCCCGAGTGGCGACGGCTTCCGGTACGGCGAGACGTTCGCCGAGCGGCACACCGCCGGCGGCTGCGAGACGTGGAACAAGGACGCGGACTGGTCCAACGACGTGGCTGCGACGACGATCAACGACGCCGTACGCAATGCGGCGGCGGCGGTCGGACCGCGCATCCGGTTGCTCGACGTGTCGACCGCGTTCAACGGACGCCGCCTGTGCGAGACGGGCGTCGGCACGCTCGAGGAGCAGGGCCTGCTCAGCTGGACCGCACCCGGCGCGGCCGACAAGACCGAGTGGATCGAACGCATCCGTGTCGAGACCGGCGTGACCGGCACGCCGTACTTCATCCAGGAGTCCCTCCACCCGAACCACTGGGGACAGTTCGCGCTGCGCAACTGCGTGCGCCAGGCGTACAACGCCGGCAATCCGCGCGGCGGGAGGTGCACGCGCCTCGACGGCGTCAATTCGCTCGGCGAGCCGAACATGGCCGTCGCCGCCGCCCCGAGCCCGGCGTCGCCCGGCCCGGCGGCCCCGGGTCCCGCGTCGCCCGGTTCAGCGGTCCCGGACCCAGCGTCGCCGACAATGCCCGCGCCCGCCACGCCTGCGCCGGGCGGCGTCCCGATCCCGCCCGGCGAGCTGCCCGCGACCCTGTGATCGCGGCGTTCGTCACTGCTGCTTGAGGTAGTCCCCGGCGGACGAGCCGAGGTTGTCGCCGATCACACGCGTCGCCTGAGCCTCGCCGAGCACGGCGAGCGTGCCGGCCGCCTCCGCACGGATGCGCTCCTTGCGGTCGATGATCCGGGCCGTCGCCTCCATCCGCTCCTCCCCCGACGCAGCCACCCGCGCTTCCACACGATGGGGCTTGTCGAGGTACACGGCGCCGTGGAACTTCGCCGATGACTCGACCGTGACCGCCCAGCGGTGGCCGATCGCGATGCACGCCCACGCCATCGCCTCGTCGAGCACCGCCAGCAGCAGGCCGCCGTGGACGAGCGACGGCGCGCCGCTGAACTCGCGCCCGAGCTCGAAGTCGGCGAAGACGATGTCGGCGTCGGTGTCGTGGAAGAACGGGACCCGCAAGCCGTGCGCGTTCTTCGGCTCGCAGACGAAGCAGTTCGACTCGAAGCCCCAGTCCTCGTTGTGGATCGCGATGACGGACACGGCCGAACGCTAGGGCACACTCGGGGAGATGGCCGACTGCAGTCCGATCGAGTTCACCGACGATCTCCGAACGCGCATGACCGCGAACCTCGCAAGCCATGAGGTCCGCTCTGTACCGGGCGACGACCGCAAGCGTGCCGCGGTCGCGGTCGTCATCGTCGACAGCGATCTCGCGAGTGATTCCGACGACCCGTACCAGGTGACGGAAGAGGAGATGTCGATCATCCCCGGTGGCGCGGCGGGTCTCGACGGCCGGATGCGCGACGTCGCCGGCGGCGCCGCGTTCCTGCTCTGTCGGCGAGCGTCGCGGATGAACCGCCACGCGGCACAGTGGGCGCTGCCCGGAGGCCGGGTCGACGAGGGCGAGACACCGGAGCAGACGGCACTGCGCGAGCTCGACGAGGAGCTCGGCGTGTCGCTCGGTGACAGCTTCGTGCTCGGGCGGCTCGACGACTACCCGACCCGCTCCGGCTACGTGATCACGCCCGTCGTGGTGTGGGGCGGCGGCGCGCTCGTGCTGCACCCGAACCCGGACGAGGTGGCGTACGCCTACCGCATCGGCCTGCACCATCTGTGCCGCAAAGACTCACCGCGATTCGTGACGATCGCCGAGAGCAAGCGGCCGGTCGTGCAGGTCCCGCTCGGTGGCGACCTCATCCACGCGCCGACAGGTGCGGTCCTGGTGCAGTTCCGCTGGGTGTGCCTCGACGGGCGGACGAACGAGCGCGTGGACGAGTTCGAGCAACCCGTCTTCGCCTGGAAGTAGCGGCGGCGGCGCTCAGAGCTCGCACAGCCGGGCCGCAGCGGCGAGACCGCTGAGTGCGGCGCCCTCGACCTTGGGCCCTGCGAACGCGTCGCCGGCGAGCACGACCCGAGTGCAGTCGTCCGGCGACCAGCAGGGTTCGGGCCAGATCGACTGCGGCGTCGCGAACCGCCATCGCTTCAGCTGGCTCTCGATCACCTGCGCCGCACCGACGAACGGCGCCGCGAGCTCGATCAGCGCGTGCATCGTCGTCGCATGGTCGTCGTCCCAGTGCGCCTTGCTCCACGCCGGGTCGGCATGCACCGTCACGGCCGGCGCCTCGCTGATCCCCTTCGCCTGGTTGTCGGCGACGAACTGGAACGGCGCCACGCCTTGCACACCGCCCGGGAAGGGGACCTCCGGCGGCCGGTCGAGGAGCGCGAGGAGTGCGAGCGTGCGGTCGTAGTCGGTGCGCCACAGCAGCTCGGGGATCGTCACGTCACCCGACACGAGCAGCGAGTAAGACTGCGGCAACGGGGACGTCACCACCAGCGCGTCGCACTCGCTGACGCTCGCGTCGTCGAGCCGCACCTCCCATGTCGCACGGTCACCACGATGGATGCCGAACACGAGCGAGTTGCAGCGGACGGTTAGGCCGGCGGCGATGTGCTTCGCGAGGGCGTTCATCCCGCCCCTCACGGCGAAGCGCGGGTGGCCGTCGACCACGCCGAACCCCCGTGACCACTCGTACACGAGACCTGCGTCCTGCCAGCGCGCCACGTGCGCAGCGAACTCGTCGCTGCGAACCGTAAAGAACTGTGCGCCGTGGTCGAAGCGGCCGCCACCGATGCGGCGCGTTGCGAGCCGTCCGCCAGGCGAACGGCCCTTGTCGAACACGACGACCTCGTGTCCGCCGTCGGCGAGCGTACGTGCGGCCATCAGACCGGCGATGCCGGCGCCGACGACCGCCACCTTCACGAGGCGCTGGCGAGCGGGTTCTCCGCGGCGGCCTTCGCCTGCTCGCGCGTCACCCGGCCGAGGAACTCGAGCAGCACGCAGTTGAACGTCGTCGCGTGCTCGACCATGAACCCGTGCGCGGCGCCGGAGATGACGACGAGCTCCGCGTTCGGAAGCCGTTCGGCCAGCTCCTCGCTGTCGCCTCGAGGTGTGAGGATGTCCTGGTTGCCGACCATCACGAGCGCGGGCACCGTCACCGTCGACAGGAGCTCGGCCTGTGACTCGTCCGTGGCGAGGATCGCCCGCACCTGCGCGACGAACGCATGCGTCGGCCGTCCCATCGCGAGCGGGCCGAGCCACCCGAACGCAGGCATCAGGCGGCGGAACGAGCGCGGCCCGATGACCCACCGGGCCGCTTCACGTGTCATTGCTCCCATCCCGCGCTCGCTCGCACGTGTCGCCCAGCTGCTCAGCAGCTCGACCCGCCACGGGTGGTTGCGACAGGCAGTGCAGGCGAGCGTCAGCGAACGCACACGCTCCGGGTGCTTCAGCGCGACGATCTGCGCGATCGCACCGCCCATCGAGGCGCCGACGACGTGCGCCGTCTCGACACCCGCGTCGTCGAGGACCGTGACTGCGTCGTCCGCCATCTGCTCGAGGCTGTAGTGCCCGAACGGCTTGTCGCTGCGCCCAGCGCCCCGGTTGTCGAGCGCGATCACGCGGTAGAAGGCGGCCAGCACGAAGCGCTGCATGTCCCAGCCGTGCTTGTCCGCGCCGAGGCCCTGGATCATCAGCACCGCCGGCGCGCCCTGCCGCCCGTGCGTGTCGTAGTGCAGGCGGATGCCATCGCTCGCCCTCGCGTACGGCATCAGCCCTCCGCCAGCCAGTCGACCGGCGGCACTCCCGTCTGCACACCGCCGAACTCGTCCAGCATCTTCTGCAGCTGCCGTTGCGTCGCCTCGGCGAGCTCGACCTCGGCGAGCGGCCCGCGGCGCTTGCGACGCGGTCTCACTGCCGGGCCGACATCGGCTCGTGCGTTCCGGCTCAGGGGGCTGCTCATCGACGCGACCGGGTAGACCGAGACGCCGGCGCGGACGGCCGAGCCGATCAATGCGTGGTCCACGGGACCAGCGTGGCGCGGATGCCCCGTCGGTGCCGCACCCATCACGACGAGCTCGCCGTGGCGGAGCGCGCCTTCGACCTCCGTGGGGTCGTCGAGCAGCGCTCCGAGGCGGCGCAGGAACGGTCCGAGCGGGGCGACGTCGGGGCGGCCGACGAAGCGCACGGGCCGGCCGACCTCGCGCGCGAGCGCCCATGCGACGTAGATCTGGCTCAGCGAGACACGGCGCGTGTTTGTGACGAGCAGCGCGCCCGTTCGCGCAGGCAGCTGTTCGATGCCGCCGACGCTGACGCTCCAGCGCAGCCACGCGAGCGGGACCAGCAGACGGATCAGGCGATCGTCCCTGCCCCAGTCGTCGACGGTCTCGAAGGTCGGTGCGTCGTCGTCGTCGGTGCGCCGGCGCGGCAGTTCGATCACGTCGGCCATGTCAGGCCGCCGCCCGCTGTGACGGGACCCGAACGACGGTCTCCCACTTGTAGAGGCGGTCGATGATGGTCGCTGCCGACGCCGTCGCCTCGACGCCGAGTGCCGATGAGGCGTGCGAGCCGTCGGCGAGACGCCCGCGGTGCATGACCTCCATCACGTGCTCGGGGATCGGCGCGCCGAGCACGTGGCTGAGCCGCCGTACGAGCGCCCACTCGGGACCGACGAGCGGGACGGGAAGGCGACGGCCACGCGTGATCGCCTGCAGCGCCGTGATCGCTCCCGGCGCGACCACGTTGACCGGCTCGGCGAGGCGACGCTGCGCTGCGGCGACGAAGGCCCGCGCGGCGTGACGGTCCTCGACGACCGTGAACGGCGGGTCGGCGAGCGAGCTGAACGGGACCGCCGGCTGGCGGAGCAGCCGGCCGAGCGGGCTGGGCACGTGCGGACCGAGCACCGGCGCGAGTCGCAGCGCGCCCACAGCGATGCCGATGCGTGCGGCGGTCGCCATCGCCGCGCCCTCGAGCCGTTCGAGCATGCGGCCGTACTCCGACGTCGGGTTCGGGTGCACCGACTCGTCGGGTCGGGTCAGCGAGTTCTGCGCCCTCCCGTAGATCTCGATACCGCTGCGCACGACGATGCTCTCGAGCGCCGGGCACTCCGCCGCGGCGCCGAAGAACGCGAGCGATGCATCGCTCGTGAGCTGGCGGGCGTGGGCGGTGCCGGCGCGTGCGTCGGGCTCCCACACGGCGAGGTGGATCAGCACGTGCGGGTTGAACTTCGTCACCACATCGACGATCCGCGACCGGTCGTCCGGCTCGATCAGGTGGAACTCCGCCCGCCGTAGCCGCCGTCGCGGTGGGTCCGAGTCGATGCCTACGAGCGAGCCCACCCACTGCTCGGACTCCAGGAGCGAGGCGACGAGCGACCCGAGCTCGCCGCCCATCCCGCTGACGAGCAGACGCTGGCCAGGCACCCCGTCAGCCTATCTGTCGAGGCCTTCGGAGCAGGGGCGATGGCGCGCGCCGCAACCCGTTTTTCATGCTTGTCTCAAGAGAACGCCGATAGTGGCCGATGCTTCTGGCACGGTGAGCGGGAGGAAACATCTTTTGAGCACGACGGATCACTCGCGCGAAGCGCGACGCGGACGATGGTTGCACATGCAACGTCGTTCTGCAGCGCTCGTGGCGACGGCCGTCATGGCCGGATGCCTCACGCTCGCGTACACCGGTGGTGCTGCGCCCGCGATGGCTCAGGGACCGCAGAAGGTCGCTTGCTCGAAGACGTACGTGGTCGTCGCCGGCGACTACTGGTACGACATCGCGAGGCGCCACGCCGTGTCGCTGAGCTCGCTGCTCGAGGTGAACGAGGCGACGGCGACCACGCCGGTGTACCCGGGCGACTCGATCTGCCTGCCGGACTTCGCGACGATGCCGACGGCGCCGCCGGCTCCTGCGACGACTGCGCCGGCGACCACGATTCCCGCGACCACGTTGCCGCCGGCACAGGTGCCCGCAACGACCCCGGCCTCCACCGGGCCCGTCGTTGCTCTCGGCGCGTTCCCGGTGCAGGGACCGTGCTCCTTCGGCGACACATACGGTGCCAGTCGGTCCGGCGGCCGCTCGCACGAGGGCGTCGACCTCATGGCGAAGACGGGCGTGCTCGTGTACGCCGCTGTGTCCGGCACGTTGACGAAGCAGACGGTGGACAAGCCCGGCTCGCTGTCGGGGAACGCGTGGTGGCTCACCGGCACCGACCGGACGTTCTACTTCTACGCACACCTCGCTGCGTTCGCGCCAGGACTGAAGGTCGGGTCGAAGGTCGTCGCCGGGCAGTTCATCGGCTACGTCGGCGCGACCGGCAACGCAGGCGGCGCGCACCTCCACTTCGAGATCCATCCTTCTGGCGGCGCGTCGGTGAACCCGACTGCGTCCGTGAAGGCGATCGACGGCTGTACGAACAAGGAGCCGCTGCCGCAGCCCGACGGCACCGTCCCGCCACCGTTGTCCGCAGTGCTCGGCACCACGACGCCGACGACACCTCCGGCCACCACGCACGCAGCTCCGCCGGCCGCTCCGGTCGCGACGTCACCGACCGGCGGTGGCTGGCAGTTCATCTCTCCGGCGAACGCCTTCGACTCCGCTCGCAGCGGTCAGAGGATGGCCCCCAGGGCGACTCGCACGGTGCGGGTCGACAAGCTCACCGGCGTCACGCCGACGACGAGTGGCGTCATGCTGCGACTGACCGCGAGCGGCGCGTCGGGACGCGGGTTCGTCGTGCTCCATCGCTGCGACCTTCCGATCCCGACAGCAGCGACGTTGTCCTACCCGGGCGGTGGCACCGCAGTCGGCACGACGATCGTCGCCGTCGCCTCCGGCACGATCTGCGCCACGTCCAACACCGCCGTCGACCTCCGCATCGAGGTGATCGCCTTCCGCGCGCCCTCCGGCGTGGGGCTCCAGCCGATCAGCTCGATCCGCGCGCTCGACACGCGGACCACCAAGCGCCTCGTGAGGGGCGGATCCGTGAAGATCGATCTCCCCGCGCTCGGCTACGTCCCGGGGACGCAGGCGCTCTCGGCGACGATCACGATCGTCGACCCCGCTGACGCCGGCACGTTCTCGATCGGGTTCTGCGGGCAGGGTCTCTGGAACGTGCCGATCAGCACGGACGCACTCGCGTCGTTCGCGATCACGATGCGGGTCAGCTCCGCCGGGTGGTGCCTCACGAGCTCCGTCGCGACCGACGTCGTGGTCGACGTCACCGGCCTCTGGGTTGGCGACGGGGCGCTCGCGCCGGTCGACGTCACCCGCGTCTACGACTCGCGCAGCCTCGGCGTGACGGTGGGTTCGACGCCGGTCGCGATCCAGATCTCCGGCCAGGGGAGCGTCCCCGCCGGCTCCAGCCGCGCCGTGCTGTCGATCTCCAACGTCGCCGGCGGCCTGCCCGGCATCGTGTTCGCGGTGCCGTGCGGCGACGGGCGCAGCGTCGGAGTCGTGTCCGCCGGGACCCCGAACCGGATCACGACGGCAGTCGTGCCGGTGCGTCTGGGCAACGGCGCGATCTGCGTGTCCGCCATCGAGCCCGTCGACCTCATCATCGACGTCGTCGCCGCGGGATGAACGAGTGAGGTCGACTCTTACGCTCCGATGCCTTTGGAGTCCTGCTTGAGGGCGGTGTCGACCGACAACGCGCTGGCGACGACGAGTGAGTTGAGCGGCTGCGCGAGCTTGCCGTGGATCTGCACGACGTAGTTGTCCGCAGTGGTGAACATCGTCTTGGCGATGCCCTCGAAGGTCTTCGTGATGCGCGCCACCTCGGCACCCGTGTGGTCCTCCACCCGGAAGTTCCAGGCCCGCCAGTTCTCGGCCTTGATCGCGCCGTAGGTGTTGCCGCCGGACTGAAGGCTGAAGTTGATCTTGCCGATCATGTTCTCCTGGACGATCCGGCCGATCTCGTTGTCAGCGCCGTCGCTCACGATGACCGTGCTCTTCATCACCTTCGCCGGTCGTGTGATCCGCAGCAGCACCTGGCCGGCCATGTCGCTGATCTCCAGCTTGTGCGTCATGAACTGGTCGAGGTTGCTGACGAGGCGGAGGACCTTCTTCGCCTTGCTCTGGCCGACCTGGTTGACGGCCGCGATCTGCTGGCCGTTCGCGTTGTAGACGCCGTACTGCTGGTTGAGCTCGATCAGCTTCGCTTTCTGGTTCACGACCAGGATCGGCTCGTCGAAGATGCTGCCGCTGCCCTGGAACGCGGCCTCGCCGACCTTGGCGCTGCGGTACTTGCCCTCGCCCGTCAGTTGCTGCTGGATCTTCGCAGCGTCACCTTCGTTGCCGACAGTCATCGCACGGTCGAGGCGGTCGAGCCCGCGGGGCTCGAGCGGGTCGGTGCCGGTGACGCCGTTCGTGCTGACGTGATCGGTCCAGTTGCTGCCGTCCCAGTAACGGAGCTGATGGCGCCCCTTCGGGTCCGGATACCAGTTCGCAGGAGTCGTGCTCATATGGCGCCGAAGACTACGACGTCGGCGAACGAGTCGAGCGCGGCGAGGGAAGCGCCAGCGACGAGCCGCACGCGGCGCGAGGCGAAAGCGAAGCGGACGCCGAGCCCGCCACTAACGGAGCTCGTGGACCATGAGCATGACCTCACGACCGAACGGGTCGAGCTGGCGACCCGCGATGCGCTCGATGATCGTGATCGCCTGCGAGGCGTCGTCGACGAGGCCGCTCCAGCGGATGTAGCCGCCCATGATCCCGACGAGCCGGTCGTCGACGCTCTCGTTGTGCACGATCACCTTCGTGCTGCCCTCGAGCAGCGTGTGGAGCTCGTTGTAGAAGCTCTTCAGCCACACACCGAGGTCGTCGATCCCGGTGAACGGCCGGTGACGGTACGGGAGGCCGAGCTCGTCGTAGTTGTGCAGGTTGTGCGGCGCCGGGATGATGCTCACGAGGCAGCCGAAGCCGTTCTCGCGCAGCCAGATGATCTCCTCCTGGCGGCGGACGCGTCGATGGTTGTCGCCGTACCCGCCCGGACGCTCGCAGATCGCGAGCTTGTCCTTCATGATCCACGTGAAGTTCCGCGGCGTGATCCCGAGGGCCCACTTCCCGCGCAGGCGGGGGGGCATCAGCGATCGCTCGAGGAGGACATCGAGGCTTGATGTTACCGGTTGGTAGATGCGCCCGATGGAGTGACGGACAAGCGCTGGCGGCGGCGACTGACCCGCAATCGGCCCGGGAGCTCACACGCCTCGGTCCGGCCGTTCGCCACGTCGAGCACCCGCTCGACCGCAGACGCATCCGGTGCGTAGCCGGTCGGTGCGGCGGTCGCGATCCAGCGGCGGACCGCTCGGCGCGCGAGCGGAGCGGGAGCGGCGGTCAGTGCCTGCGCGTCGGTCGGATCGATGGCGGCCGCGAGCTGCTCGAGCAGGTCGTCGTCGTCGCGGAGCAAGTCTGCCTGGCGGCAGAGCACCGGGACGAGGTCACGTGACGACGCCGCGTTGAGCGCCGGGAGGATCTCGTGGCGGATCCGGTTGCGGAGGAACCGGCGGTCGTCGTTCGTCGGGTCGTCGACGGTCGTCAGCCCGTAGGCGTCGCAGACGGTGCGCGTCTCCGAGCGACGCAGGCCGAGGATCGGCCGGCGCGGCCCCGGCCGCATCGCCGAGAGACCTGTGCTCGACGAGCCCCGGAGGAGGTTGATCAGCACCGTCTCCGCCTGGTCGTCTGCGGTGTGCCCGGTCGCCACGTCGCAGGGCAGCGCCGCGTAGCGGGCGGCGCGAGCCCGCGCCTCCACGTTCGCACCCGCCACGACCTCCACCTGCAGCGCGCGGAATGTCGCACCGAGGGACGTCGCGAGGTCGCGGACGAGGTCGGCCTCGTCGGCGGATCCGGCGCGCAGGCCGTGATCGACGTGCACCGCCTCGGCGACACACCCTGCGGCGATCGCGAGGACGAGCAGTGCCGTCGAGTCGGCGCCGCCCGACACGGCGCACGTGAGGCGCGTGCCGACCGGCGGGAAGGTGCAGCGCGAAAGGAGCCGCGCGGCGACGTCCGCCGGGACGGCGGCGTCAGGAGGCGAGCAGGCCGGCGCGGGCCAACCACCGTTGCGGCTCACGGATCTCCTCGATGGTCGGGAGGTTCTCCGCGCTCTCCCAGCAGCGGTCGACGACACGCGGCCCGCCGTGCGCCTCGACCGCTGCGATGAAGCGCTCTCCGGCTGCATACTGGTTCATCTTCGCCTCGAGCCCGATGAGTCGCTGGACGAGCTTCGCGATCGGGGTCGCGTTGCGTCGCCGCTCGCGTAACACCTCGCCGAAGCGCTCTGCGTCGGGCACGGCATCGCCGGCTGCGCGGTCCATCGTCACATCGCCATGACCCTCGAGCAGCGACATCAGGCCGCCGACGCGAGCGAGCGTCGCACGCTGCTCGTCCCCGGCGATCAGGCCGATGACCCCGTTCTCGCGCACGCGCTCGCGCGCCTCGGCAGGTCTCTTCACCGCCGCCTTCAGCGCGTCGAGCAGTGCCGCAGGGTCAGGGTTGGCGTGCCGGAGGCTCTCGTCGACCAGGCCGACGAAGTACGGCCGCATCCACGGAACTCCGGTGAACTGCGCGCGGTGCGTCAGCTCGTGGAGGAGGACCCACATCCGGAACTGGTCCGGGTCGAAGCCGAATCGCTGCTCGAGGCCGGCCAGGTTCGGACCGACCATGTAGACGGCGTCGTCGCCCGTGCCACGATCGAGCAGCACGTCGTACTGGCCGAGCACGCGGGTGCTCATCCAACCGAGCAGCAGCCCGACCTCTGCGCCCGCGATCTGGCGCGTCGCGCTCAACGCGACACCGTTCAGCGGGCGCCCGCCCCGGCCGTCGGACGACTTCTCCTGTGTGCGCTCCGTCCAACGCTCGAACAGCGGCGCGAGGAGCTGCTGGAACGATGCGATGTTGGCGCGGATCCAGTCGGCGCGGTCGATCAACTGGATCTGCGGCCGCCCACCCGCGGCACGCAACCCCGTCACCGCCTCGACACGATCCTCCGCCTCCGCCGCACGATCCTCGAGCCACGCCTGGTCGACGTGGACCTCCGTAGCCGGCGTGCGCGCGGCGAAGCGGGTGGCGACCTGCTCCGCCCGCCGCCAGTCGATCGGGGGCGACCCGTTGCCCGACGTGGCGCTCATCGACGGGCGTTCATCGAGGGGCGTTCATCGACGGGGCGTTCATCGGAGGTGGACGGACGATCGCAGCGTCAGTCGTCGCGCCGGTTGCGCTTGCCCGGGTACTGCTGCGACGTGACCGACTTCAGGTAGCCACCGACGAAGGCGACGACGAGGACGATGCAGCCGAGCACGAGCAGAACGCCGATCCACCAGTGCCAGATCTCCGCAGCAAGCATGGATCCAGCGTAGCCAGGCGACTCCGTGAGAACCCTGCCGACGAGGTGGGCGTCAGCCGATCCGGCCGTCGCCGTCGAAGTCCTCGCCGAGGCACTGCTCGATGCGTGACAGCAGCCCGGCCGGCATCTCGTCGCTCTTGCACTTCGCGGCGATCACGATCTTCAGCTCCGCGTGGAAGTCGAAGGCCTCGAGGCAGTCGATGCACCCGCCGAGGTGCGACTGGATCGTGTGCCTCGCCTGCTCCGACAGCTCGCCGTCGAGAAACGCCTCGAGCTCTCGCAGCGTCTCCTTGCAGTCACCCATGTGCTGGAACTTCCGATCCGTCGTCGGCGGCGGTCCCCTCGGGGCGCCGCAGCAGGCCTCGCGCCTCTCCGTAGTCGACCAACGCCTTCTGCATCGCCTTTCTTCCCCGGTGCAGTCGTGACATCACGGTGCCGATCGGGATCTCCAGGATCTCGGCGATCTCCTTGTACGAGAACTCCTGCACGTCGGCGAGCAGGACGGGCAGGCGGAAGTTCTCCGGCAGGCTCTCGAGCGCCGACTTCACCTCGTCGTCGCTGAAGATGTCCATCAACTGGTCCTCGGCGCTGCGGCTCGCCGGGTCGATGCCGCCGACGCGCTTGAAGAGGTAGAGGTCCTCGAGCTCGCCGAAGTCGGTCTCCTGCGGCCGGCGCTGCTTCGCGCGGTATCGGTTGATGAACGTGTTGGTGAGGATCCGGAACAGCCACGCACGAAGGTTCGTGCCCGCCTCGAACGACTCGAAGCCGCGATAACCGCGCAGGTACGTCTCCTGCACGAGGTCCTCGGCATCCGCCGCGTTGCGCGTCATCCGCAGCGCCGCGCTGTACAGCTGCGGTGCGTACTGCATCGCGTCCGCCGCGAACGCCGCCCGATCGGCCATGCGCCGACCCTAACCCCCGGCCTTGCGTGGCGGCATGTCCGTCGACGTCACGCTCACAGCGCCGTCACGGTCATGAAGGGGTGACATCGGCGGAGCGGAGCGATGCACGGACGGTCTCCACGACGTACGGGGAGTCGTCGAGCACGTCGGCCGTCGTAAACTCGAGGACGACGATGCCACTCTGCTGCAGCGCGTTCCTGCGGCGCGCGTCCTTCTGCCGCTCACGGTCCGACACATGACCGAGGCGGCCGCTCACTTCGACCACGACGTTCGTCCCGCGGAACTCGAAGTCGACGCGCCTCACGCGGTCGCCGTGACGATGCACGACCTGGCACTGCGGCCGGGGAAGTCGGTGGAGGCGCATGAGCCGGAGGAAGCGCCGCTCGAGGTACGACTCGCCGCCGGCGTCGAGCAGGAGCGCGCGCAGGAGACGCCTGCCGCGCAGCGTCGAAGGGTCGGCTTCGGACATCCGCCCGATCAGAGTCGGGAGCGATGTCTTGCGGAGCCGGATCGCGCTGTCGATCGCATTCTCGACCTCGTGCGCGTATCGGCCGCTGCCGGCGAGCTGGATGATCGCAAGTGTCGGCGACACCAGCTGAACGCCGTCTGCTCGCAGCAGGTCGCGGGTGCTCCACCGATGGGCGGTGTGGAGCGCCAAATCGTTCGACAGTCCCCGACGATCGCGAGGTACCAAGAACTCGACCTTCTCGGGCGGCGGAATCTCGAGGCCCCACCACGCTGATGCTGTGGCGCCGAACAACGCCGCCCGGACGCCGAGGTACATCATCCCCGCGCGGGCGCGGAGCTGCCACGTCTCCGGCACGAGCGCATGCCGCCAGACGTCGACGGACACCCGCACCCATTCGCCCTTCGCGACTCGCCGTTGCCACGCGCGTATCGACACCCCCGCTGCGGTCACGTCCCGGCGGTGAACGAGCCCGCGTTGTCGTTGCGCAAGTGCGAGGAGGATGACGTCGGCGTCCATGCCTCAATGAGGGACATCGAGTCCGTGCAAATGGAAAACGCTGCCGACGTCACCCCTTCATGACCGCCACGGTGCTGTGAGGGCGACGTCGGCCCGCCGCTGCGGGCAAGGGCGTCAGGTGGTGGGGGTTCTGGCCACGACGAAGTCGTCGATGCTGGCGACGAAGCGCTCGAGGAGCTCGGCGAGGATCGGGCGCTCGTCGGGGGTGAAGGCGCCGAGCACGTGGCGCATCACCTCGCTGCGTCGCGCAGCGACGTCCGCGTGGCGGGCCTTGCCGGGGCGGGTGATGCGCACCATGACCACACGCCCGTCGAGGTCGCACGGGCGGCGGTCGGCGAGGCCCGCGTTGACGAGCCGCTGAACCGCACGCGTCGCGGTCGACGGGTCGACCCGAAGCGCCTCGGCGAGATCGCTCATCCTCCACTGCGGTTGCTGCGCGAGCAGGTCGAGCGTGTCCATCTGGCCGAGCTCGAGTGCGTCCTCGCCGCTGCCGAACAGGTGCTTCTGCAATGCGCCCATCGCCGCGCCACGGCGGATCTCGATCCACGCCTGACCGATCCGGACGGCGTGTCGCAGCTGCTCCGGCTGGTGGAAGTCGACTCGATCGGCGTCGGACATGCCCCAGCTAGGGTACTGCGCATGGCGGTGGCGCCCGAGGACGGAGCGCCCGCCGGGCACACGCCGCTCGAGGCGCTCGGCATCATCGCGAAGCAGGACGTGCTGCTCGCGCCCGGCCTCCGGCACTTCGAGCTGTACACGATGCGCGGGCTGCTCACCATCCTGTGGCACGAGCCGCCGAGCGACGGCGGGGGCGACGGCGCCACCGCAAAGCCCGCAGCGCTCGTCCTCGGTGGCGGCGCGATGGGCGGGCTGCTCGGCCCGGCAGAGGGCCTCTATCACCGCCTCGGCGTCGAGTGGGCGGCGCGCGGTGTCGCCGTGCTCCGCGTCAGCTATCGCCGGCCGAACGACCTCGACGCGTGCTGCGTCGACATGGCTGCCGCCGTGCAGCTCGCCGTCGGCGGAGCCGGAGCGGAGCGCGTCGTCGTGATGGGGCACAGCTTCGGCGGCGCAGTCGCCGTGCGCGTCGCCGTCGGGCTCTCGGAGATGGTCGCCGGCGTCGTCACGTTCGCAACCCAGTCCGCCGGCTGCGAGGTCGCCGGCGGCCTCGCCGGCAAGCCGCTGCTGCTGTTCCACGGCGAGCGCGACGAGATCCTCCCGCCCGAGGCGAGCGACATGGTGCGCATGATCGCCGGCAGCGGCGAGGTCGTGCGGATCCCGCACGACGGGCACCTCCTCGCGAAGAGCGGCGAGATCCTGTGGGAGCGGCTCGAGGAGTGGCTCCCGGACGTCCTCGCCGTCTGACTACGCGACGCGGACGCGGGCCGGGCCCGCGGAGCGAGCGGCCTCGATCTTCGCCGTCGTCAGCTTCGCCCGGCCGAACATGAACAGCGCGACGTGGATCAGCCCGTTGACGATCCA
>Ga0136611_10001567_pt1 | contig 15946 bp, 13 predicted proteins | sample AntDrymUQ2232306_2_FD_106645 | JGI IMG/M metagenome (GOLD analysis project Ga0136611, IMG submission 106645) | Polar desert sand microbial communities from Dry Valleys, Antarctica - metaG UQ223 (23.06) | ecosystem: Environmental > Terrestrial > Soil > Desert | place: Antarctica: Dry Valley...
ACCAACGGACCGGCGAAGTTTCCCGGCGTCTACGGGGACACCTTTCCGCTCAGCGCCCGCTGACTGGATTCGCTTACGCCGACGTGAGGTGTCCAAGTGTCCGCAGCAGTCCCGAATCAACCCCTCCACCGCAGGCGAGTGGCTGACAGCCGACGAGGTAGCGGCCTGGTTCAAGGTCAGCAAGCACCACGTCTACAAGAAGATCGCCAAGATGCCGGGCTGCGAGCCCATCAACGTCGGGCGCAGTAGCCAGCAGCCGTCCTACCGATTCAACCGCTACCAGTTGATTGCCGCCCTGTCGGCGCAATCGGCTCAGCAGCGCCGGTGATGGCCCCGACCGAATCGGCTGCACTCCTCGTGGACGGCCTGCGGGCAGCGGGCTACGCCGTCGACGAACTCGGGCGAGGTCACTGGAAGAGTTGAGTGCCAGGGGGTGGTGTACGGGGCGGTGAGCTAAGGGAGGGATCCCCCAGGACGCGACTGTCACCGCGTCAACCTCAAGAAGCAGTTGCGAACCAACGACTTGAGAGGAGCACGGTGACAGTCCCTACAACTATCGATGCCGGCGCGTGGCTGGGCAAGCATCTTGAGGGCGAGGACGGCGACGCCGACCTGGCCCGGGCGATGCTCCCGATGGCAGGCCAGCCTTCACCACCCGACGGACGGCTTGCAGTCTCCAGTGCCCTGCGGGCGCTGAGCATGCGACCGTTGTGTCGGGTAGGAGAGTCGAATCAGGATGGCTGAGCAGCATTTCGAGCTGACGATCAAGGGGCGCCTCGACGACGCCATCCTGGACGCCCTCCTCACCGCAGGCTGCGATGACGCCACGGTCTCGAGCAAGGGGGATCTGATCTTCGCCGAGTTCGACCGAGAGGCTCCCACCATGCTCGCCGCCGTCATCTCGGCCATCGACCAGGTCGAGTCGGTCGACGGCCTCGAGGTCCTCCACGTCGATCCCGACAAGCTGGTCTGGGCCTCGGAGATCGTCCAGCGGGTCGGCCGCACCCGCCAGTCCGTCGACCAGCTCGTCAAGGGCCAGTGCGGCCCGGGCGGCTTCCCCTCCCCCACCGCCCACGCCACCCGCAACCCGCTGTGGCGGTGGTCCGACGTCGACGCCTGGTTCGCCGCCTACGAGGGCCGGGAGCCGGCGACCGAGCGCCTGCTCGTGCTCGTGCTCGGCGCCATCAACGGCGCCCTCCAGGCCCGCCACAGCCTTCGCGCTGCCGCTACGCCATCCCTCTACGTGAAGCCCTCGAGCACCTCCTGGCGTCGCAGTCGGCGGCCGCGGGGGACGGGCCCCACGGTGCAAGGCGTGCTGTACCGACGAATTTCTCGGAGGAAGCACATGACGAAGTCCGAAGCGGACTCGTCAACAGCACCCCTCTGCTGTGACTAGAATTCTGGTCATGTCAGAGACGCTGCCGCTTGCGGAGATCAAGGCCCACCTCTCCGAGATCGTGGATCGGGTCGAGCGGGAGCACGAGCGCGTGATCCTCACCCGCAACGGCCGTCCGGCAGCCGTGATCATGAGCCCCGCCGATCTGGAAGCCCTCGAGGACACACTCGAACTGCTGTCCGATCCGCGGGCGCTGAAGGAGATCGAGGCCGGTCGTGATGACATCGCCGGCGACCGAGTGAGCACCGCCGACGAGCTGCGCGCCAAGTACCTGCAGAGGTGACGGCGCCACAGTACCGGCTGGTCCTCGCGGCGACCGCTGAACGCTCCCTCGCCCGGCTGCCCGAGGGCGTCGCTGCTGCGGTCGTCGAGTTCATGCTCGGAGCCCTTGCCGATGCCCCTCGCCGCGTCGGCCATCCCCTGCAACGAGAGCTCGCTGGCCTATGGGCAGCACGCCGGGGGCCCTACCGGGTCGTGTACGAGATAGAGGACGACCCACCCGCAGTGAGAGTCGTTCGGATCGACCATCGCGCGGACGTCTACCGCCCCCGCTGAGCAGCGGAGCGCCCACGCCACCCGCAACCCGCTGCGGCGGTGATCCGAGGTCGATGCCCGGTTCCGCCGCCTACGAGGGCTGGGAGCCGACGGCCGAGCGCCTGCTCGTGCTGGGCGCCACCATCGGCGCCCTCCAGGCCCGCCACAGCCTTCGAGGCAGCCTTGACGCCATGCCGCTTGGTGAGGTGCTCCTGCGCCTCCTGGCGTGGTAGCCGGAGGCCGGAGAAGGTGGCCTCTGCCCACAGGGCAGAGGTCTGCGTGGTGATGAACTGGCCGAACGGGACCGACATCAACCGGACTGTCGCGAGACCAGCGAGGCCCTGACCTGCATGAACGTGATGGACGAGAACACCCGAACGGCCTCAAGGGCATTCACACGGCAGACGTCACAGGTTCGAATCCTGTCACGCCCACCGGTAGAACCGCAGTTCAAAGGTGGTGCGGGGCCGGCGGTGGGGAGCCCCAAAAGTACCGTCGTGCCAGATCCGCGCCAGATCAGACCGACACGCTGCTCTCCGTCCCCCTCCTGCCACTCGGTCGGGTGAGCGGCTGGGCTGGTCCCCCAATCGCAGCTGGCCGGCATAGGCCTCCGAGCCCTGCGGGCGGAATCCGCGGGAGGATGAACGCCATGGCGCAGAAGCAGCTTCGCCTCCGCCGGGCGGATCGGTGCCGAGCGTGCGGCGACGACCTTCCGGTCGGCTCGTCACAGTGGTGGGACGCCGAGGCTCGAGCAGTGACCTGTGCCGCCTGCCACGACGGATCACCCGTCGCGCCAGCCGAGATCCCGCCCCCGACGGCGGCTCCGCTGGAAGCGCCTCCGGTCCCTATCGCACCTGAAATCCCGCCTACCCCGAAAGTGATCGGCGACAGCGGTGCTTCCGCCCAGCGTGAGTACGACCGACGCTCCGCCCGCGAGCTGGCCCGCAAGACCAAGGCGGTGGACGACGACACCGAGTGGCGAACCCGGATCAAGACGGAGCGCCCTGTACTCGGCAGGCTCGCCGCGGCCGTCACGGCCAAGCCCGTCATGACCCCCGAGTCGCAGGACACCGCCGCCTGGGCCACCGGCGCCGCCGGAGAGCGCCGCGTCGCAGAGGTCCTCGCCTCCTGCACCGGCGTGTACGCGCTCCACGATCGCCGGATCCCCGGCTCGAGGGCAAACATCGACCACATCGCCGTCGCCCCCCACGGCGTCTACGTCATCGACGCCAAGCAATACCAAGGCGCCATCGAAGCTCGAGACGTCGGCGGCTGGCTCCGCAGCGACGTCCGGCTCTACGTGAACGGACGCGACCGGACCAAGTTGGCCGAGGGCATGGCCCGCCAGGTCGAGGTCGTCCAGCTCACCCTCAACGCCGAGTCGCCTGCGGTCCCCGTCCACCCCGTCCTCTGCTTCGTCGGCGCAGCCTGGCCAAGGTTCCGCCGCCGACCGCTGACGATCAGAGGCGTCACCATCCTCTGGCCGGACGCGTTGACACAGCTCCTCAATACAGCTATCGACGCGCCGACGTACGACGCCGATGCCGTCGCTGCGACAATTGGCCGCTCCCTTCCGCCAGCCTGATCAGCGGTGAGCAAAATCTCGCGAGAGACCCAGGATTTCCGGGCCCTGACATCCCAGGCAGTCCCTGGAGCCCGTGCCCGGGGACGTCCTCCTCGACGCTCGCTGACCACCCGGTCGACTGATGACCAGCTCAACGCTGGAAGGGCCCCGCAGACCCGGCCCGCAGGAACCCGGTCAGGGCTGCGCTGCCCTCAATGGTGACGAATGTCAACTCCGATGATCTCACGCTCCCGTCCCCTCAACCACGCTGTGCGCGTCGTCGACGACGATGGGGATCGATCTGCGAGCCTTGAGTGGCGGGCTCCCGGGGTCACAACTCGTACAAGTACTTGCACAAGATGCCCCATGGAGAGCATGCTTGTCGGGTGAGCATCCTCGACAAGGCCGGCGGCGAGCTGGTCCTGCCCACCAGCGTGGCCCGCAGCGAGCTGACCAAGATCCTGGCCGCGTTCCGCAACCGCGGCGCTGCCGCTGGTCCCGTCCTCTTTGGCAACCACCGCAAGCCCGAAGCCGCAGTCGTCCCCTACGAGCTCATCCGTCTGCTGGATCCCATCATCGAGGACCTCGTGATCGCCGCCCGGGTGCAAGAGCGACTGGCTGAGGACACCGGCGAGCGGATCTCCCATGAGGAGGTCGTCGCCACCATGGGCTGGGCACCGGAAGTGGCGCCTGCACCAGGGGGGCGATCCCGCAAGCCGACCAACCGCTGAATGGCCGGAAGACCAGGGCGGAGGGTCGAGTACCTGCCCGCCGCGGTTGCCGACCTGAAGCGCCTGCAGCAGGACGACCCGGTCCGGGCCGCCGAAGCCGGACGCGTCCTGGCCGACATCGCCGCCGGGCGCCGAGACGGCGAACCTCTGTCGGCGATGGCTGCCACCGGCGATCTTTCCGACTGCCGGAAAATCTACTTCGGCCACCGCAACCAGCCCACGCACCGCATCGTCCTCCAGCAGCGCCCCGACGGAACGCTCGAGGTACTGCTCGTCGTGGCCGTCGAAGCGAGGGCCGACGCCTACGTGTACCTCCTCAGCGCCGAACGCCTCCAGCGACTGCCGCAACCGCAGCAGCCGAACTTGGATCGCCTCCGCCAAGAGCGCATCGCACAGCGATCGCGGCGCCGAGGCCGATGAGCCCGCCGGTCAGTGCTGCCGAAGGCTGGCCGACTGCGAAGCCGACGGCCACGTCGCAGGAGTCGCACGCGCGATCTCGATCACGACTGAGGTCGTGCCGCTTGCGTGCCAGATCGGACGCACAACCGCCCGCCTCCACTCGAACGACTGGTACCGGAGCCAGCGGCCTGCCGAAGTGTCCGCCTGGGCAGCCGCATCATGGTGCGCCGCGTCGACCTGGACGCCATCGTGGGCCTCAGCCGACCGAGTGATCGACTCTCCTGTGTTGACGACTGTCCACAGCGAGGTTGTAGGTGGGAGCCTCTCGGTCGAACTCGGCGAAGATCAGATCGCCCTTGCTCGACACGGTGGCGTCATCACAGCCGGCGGTGAAGAGGGCGTCGGTGATTGGGGGTTCACTCGTTCCTAGGCCCTGACCGTCGGCGCCCCGCTAAGAACACGCGGACTTCCCGGCACGGGTTGGTTCGGCCCGACTGCAGAAGCGACGGTTCGGCACCACGGGCGAGGCCCTCTGTTGCACGGGTGGCACCGGTCCCACCGCCCAGGGACGCTGGGAGGGCGCGGTGCCCTGGGCGAGCAGGAGTCCGCAGGAACAAGCTCGCGACCCGCGCCCGGCGGTGTTCGGACCGGGCGACGCCGGCCTGCCCATCTCAGGGTCGGGCGGCTAGGACGCCGGCCGTCGGGGGGGTCGTGACTGTCGTTCCTGCGTTGGCCGTTCGGGGGCGGCGGCCGGCGCGGATGCCGTTGGCGATGACGAGGACCTCGGCGAGCCCGCCGACGTGGCCCTCATGGGCGAAGACCTCACCCACCTGCCCACCGTCATCCTCCACGCCCAACGGGCCGGCCGCATCATGCGCCAAAACCTCGCCCTGTCCGCCCTCATCCTCCTCACACTCGTCCCCCTCGCCGCCCTCGGCATCCTCGGCCTCGCCACCGTCGTCGCCGCCCACGAGGAGCTCCGCCGACGAGGCCCGGTGGCCATGGTCGGTGACGGCATCAACGACGCCCCCGCCCTCGCCACCGCCGATGTCGGCATCGCCATGGGTACCGACGTCGCCATCGAGGCTGGACGGCGGTGACCTTGTCTTGGGGGAGCAGCTCGGAGCGGATCTCGTCGACGCCGGCTTGTGTGCCGATGGCCTCGGCGGTGCGTCGGTTGTCGCCGGTCAGCATGGCCGCCCATCCGATGCCGACTTGGCGGAGCGAGGCGACGACTGCGGCCGTTTCGGGACGGATCTCGTCGCGTACGGCGACGGCCCCGATCGTCTGGCCGTCATGCTCGACGAGCACGACGGTGGCGCCAGCAGTCTGGAGGCGCACGATGTCGTCGTGGAGGTCTCCGCTGTTCACGAAGCCGGGTTTGCCCAACCGGGCGGGTCGGCCGGCGACGGTCCCGGTGAGGCCGTTGCCGATGACGGCTTGGACATCTCCGGCTTCTGCGTGCGGTCGGTGGGCGGCGAGGATGGCGGCGGCGAGGGGGTGTTCGCTGCGGGCCTCGAGCGCGGCGGCCACCTCGAGGACCTCCTCGGCCCGGGCCCCGGCGGTGGAGACGACCTCGACGACCGCCGGTTGGTTCCTGGTGAGTGTCCCGGTCTTGTCCAAGGCGACGACGCGGACCTGGGCGAGGGCTTCGAGGGCCGCTCCGCCCTTGATGAGCGCGCCGGCTCGGGTGGCGGCGCCGATGGCGGCTACGACGGTGACTGGTACCGAGATGGCGAACGCGCAGGGCGCGGCGGCGACCAGCACAACCAGCGCCCGGCCCAGCCACAGCTTGGGGTCGCCGGCCAGGCTGCCAACCGCGGCGATGACCGCGGCGGTGACCATGATCCCGGGCACGAGGGACGGGCGACCCGCTCGGCCAGCCGCTGCGAGCGGCCCTTGCGCTCCTGGGCCTCCTCGACGATGTGCACGATCCGGGCCAGCGAGCTCTCACTCGTCGGGGCGGTCACCTCGATGTCGAGACGCCGCCACCGTTGATGCTGGCGGCCAGGACCACACCGCCTGGTTCGTACTCGACGGGCACCGACTCGCCGGTGATGGCGGACAGGTCGAGGATGGACCGGCCCTGGCGGATGATCCCGTCGGTGGCGACACGGTCGCCGGGCCCGACGATCATCAGGTCACCGACGACGAGCGCCGCCGGCTCGATCTCCACCTCCCCGCCGCCACGGCGCACGGTGACGCGGTCGGGTACCAGGTCGAGCAGGGCGCGCAGTCCCCGTCGGGACCGGGTGAGGGCATAGTCCTCCAGCGCCTCAGAGATGGAGAACAGGAACGCCAACGACGCCGCCTCGCCGTACTGGCCGAGCAGGACCGCACCGGCCGCGGCGATCGTCATGAGCGTGCCGACGCCGAGACGGCCTCGGCGGAGCGCCCGCAGCGTCCCAGGAACGAAGGTCGAGCCGCCCACCCCCAGGCCGGCGAGGTACGCCACCGATGCCGGCACGTCCGCCCCGGCTGCACTCGAGATGAGCCCGACGACCAGGAGGAGGCCGGCGAGAGCGGCGGCTCGGACGGCCGTGATCCGCCAAAGCTCCTCGGGAGCTTCCTTGGGGGAGGCGCCGTCAGGGCTGGCACCGCAGCACCCCTCAGCCAATGTTCCCCCTCCGAGGCTTGGGGCGACCCGATTGGGCCCTCCCCGCTGACGCTGGCTCAGCACGCATGGTTCTGCCTCCTGGTGGTTGCCTCGGCCGGCCCGCAATCACCGTCGGATCGGGGCACGGGTGGCACTCCAGCTCGAAGGTGGCATGGGTGATCCTGTACTCAGCCTCGAGCACCTGCTTCAGGCGGTCGCCGGCGGCCTGCGCCTCATGCAGCGAGGGGGCGCAGGCGAGCACGACGTGGGCTGACAGCGCCGTCTCGTCGGAGGCGACGCTCCACAGGTGAAGGTGGTGGACGCTCACGACGGCCTCGTCAACTACCAGCGTCTGGGTTACCGCCTCGGGGTCCACGTCTGCCGGTGTGGCCTCCAGCAGAACATGGACGACGCTGCGGAGAAGCTTCCACGTCGACCACAGGATGAGCCCGGCGATGAGGAGCGACACGGCCGGGTCGGCCCACTCCGCCCCGGTGGCGATCACAATGATCGCGGCTGCGATGACCCCGACCGAGCCGGCGGCGTCGGCCGTCATGTGGAGGAACGCCCCCCGCATGTTCAGGTTCCGACCGGCGACGCGGGCCAGGAGGACGGCACTTCCCGCGTTCACGGCCAGGCCGAGGGTGGCGATCACAAGCACCGGTCCGCCCTCGACAGTTTGTGGGTTTGGCAACCGCCGGACCGCCTCGTAGACGATCCAGCCCACGACGACCAGCAGGGTGATGGCGTTGGCCAACGCCATCACCCTGCTGGTCGTCGTGGGCTGGATCGTCTACGAGGCGGTCCGGCGGTTGCCAAACCCACAAACTGTCGAGGGCGGACCGGTGCTTGTGATCGCCACCCTCGGCCTGGCCGTGAACGCGGGAAGTGCCGTCCTCCTGGCCCGCGTCGCCGGTCGGAACCTGAACATGCGGGGGGCGTTCCTCCACATGACGGCCGACGCCGCCGGCTCGGTCGGGGTCATCGCAGCCGCGATCATTGTGATCGCCACCGGGGCGGAGTGGGCCGACCCGGCCGTGTCGCTCCTCATCGCCGGGCTCATCCTGTGGTCGACGTGGAAGCTTCTCCGCAGCGTCGTCCATGTTCTGCTGGAGGCCACACCGGCAGACGTGGACCCCGAGGCGGTAACCCAGACGCTGGTAGTTGACGAGGCCGTCGTGAGCGTCCACCACCTTCACCTGTGGAGCGTCGCCTCCGACGAGACGGCGCTGTCAGCCCACGTCGTGCTCGCCTGCGCCCCCTCGCTGCATGAGGCGCAGGCCGCCGGCGACCGCCTGAAGCAGGTGCTCGAGGCTGAGTACAGGATCACCCATGCCACCTTCGAGCTGGAGTGCCACCCGTGCCCCGATCCGACGGTGATTGCGGGCCGGCCGAGGCAACCACCAGGAGGCAGAACCATGCGTGCTGAGCCAGCGTCAGCGGGGAGGGCCCAATCGGGTCGCCCCAAGCCTCGGAGGGGGAACATTGGCTGAGGGGTGCTGCGGTGCCAGCCCTGACGGCGCCTCCCCCAAGGAAGCTCCCGAGGAGCTTTGGCGGATCACGGCCGTCCGAGCCGCCGCTCTCGCCGGCCTCCTCCTGGTCGTCGGGCTCATCTCGAGTGCAGCCGGGGCGGACGTGCCGGCATCGGTGGCGTACCTCGCCGGCCTGGGGGTGGGCGGCTCGACCTTCGTTCCTGGGACGCTGCGGGCGCTCCGCCGAGGCCGTCTCGGCGTCGGCACGCTCATGACGATCGCCGCGGCCGGTGCGGTCCTGCTCGGCCAGTACGGCGAGGCGGCGTCGTTGGCGTTCCTGTTCTCCATCTCTGAGGCGCTGGAGGACTATGCCCTCACCCGGTCCCGACGGGGACTGCGCGCCCTGCTCGACCTGGTACCCGACCGCGTCACCGTGCGCCGTGGCGGCGGGGAGGTGGAGATCGAGCCGGCGGCGCTCGTCGTCGGTGACCTGATGATCGTCGGGCCCGGCGACCGTGTCGCCACCGACGGGATCATCCGCCAGGGCCGGTCCATCCTCGACCTGTCCGCCATCACCGGCGAGTCGGTGCCCGTCGAGTACGAACCAGGCGGTGTGGTCCTGGCCGCCAGCATCAACGGTGGCGGCGTCTCGACATCGAGGTGACCGCCCCGACGAGTGAGAGCTCGCTGGCCCGGATCGTGCACATCGTCGAGGAGGCCCAGGAGCGCAAGGGCCGCTCGCAGCGGCTGGCCGAGCGGGTCGCCCGTCCCTCGTGCCCGGGATCATGGTCACCGCCGCGGTCATCGCCGCGGTTGGCAGCCTGGCCGGCGACCCCAAGCTGTGGCTGGGCCGGGCGCTGGTTGTGCTGGTCGCCGCCGCGCCCTGCGCGTTCGCCATCTCGGTACCAGTCACCGTCGTAGCCGCCATCGGCGCCGCCACCCGAGCCGGCGCGCTCATCAAGGGCGGAGCGGCCCTCGAAGCCCTCGCCCAGGTCCGCGTCGTCGCCTTGGACAAGACCGGGACACTCACCAGGAACCAACCGGCGGTCGTCGAGGTCGTCTCCACCGCCGGGGCCCGGGCCGAGGAGGTCCTCGAGGTGGCCGCCGCGCTCGAGGCCCGCAGCGAACACCCCCTCGCCGCCGCCATCCTCGCCGCCCACCGACCGCACGCAGAAGCCGGAGATGTCCAAGCCGTCATCGGCAACGGCCTCACCGGGACCGTCGCCGGCCGACCCGCCCGGTTGGGCAAACCCGGCTTCGTGAACAGCGGAGACCTCCACGACGACATCGTGCGCCTCCAGACTGCTGGCGCCACCGTCGTGCTCGTCGAGCATGACGGCCAGACGATCGGGGCCGTCGCCGTACGCGACGAGATCCGTCCCGAAACGGCCGCAGTCGTCGCCTCGCTCCGCCAAGTCGGCATCGGATGGGCGGCCATGCTGACCGGCGACAACCGACGCACCGCCGAGGCCATCGGCACACAAGCCGGCGTCGACGAGATCCGCTCCGAGCTGCTCCCCCAAGACAAGGTCACCGCCGTCCAGCCTCGATGGCGACGTCGGTACCCATGGCGATGCCGACATCGGCGGTGGCGAGGGCGGGGGCGTCGTTGATGCCGTCACCGACCATGGCCACCGGGCCTCGTCGGCGGAGCTCCTCGTGGGCGGCGACGACGGTGGCGAGGCCGAGGATGCCGAGGGCGGCGAGGGGGACGAGTGTGAGGAGGATGAGGGCGGACAGGGCGAGGTTTTGGCGCATGATGCGGCCGGCCCGTTGGGCGTGGAGGATGACGGTGGGCAGGTGGGTGAGGTCTTCGCCCATGAGGGCCACGTCGGCGGGCTCGCCGAGGTCCTCGTCATCGCCAACGGCATCCGCGCCGGCCGCCGCCCCCGAACGGCCAACGCAGGAACGACAGTCACGACCCCCCCGACGGCCGGCGTCCTAGCCGCCCGACCCTGAGATGGGCAGGCCGGCGTCGCCCGGTCCGAACACCGCCGGGCGCGGGTCGCGAGCTTGTTCCTGCGGACTCCTGCTCGCCCAGGGCACCGCGCCCTCCCAGCGTCCCTGGGCGGTGGGACCGGTGCCACCCGTGCAACAGAGGGCCTCGCCCGTGGTGCCGAACCGTCGCTTCTGCAGTCGGGCCGAACCAACCCGTGCCGGGAAGTCCGCGTGTTCTTAGCGGGGCGCCGACGGTCAGGGCCTAGGAACGAGTGAACCCCCAATCACCGACGCCCTCTTCACCGCCGGCTGTGATGACGCCACCGTGTCGAGCAAGGGCGATCTGATCTTCGCCGAGTTCGACCGAGAGGCTCCCACCTACAACCTCGCTGTGGACAGTCGTCAACACAGGAGAGTCGATCACTCGGTCGGCTGAGGCCCACGATGGCGTCCAGGTCGACGCGGCGCACCATGATGCGGCTGCCCAGGCGGACACTTCGGCAGGCCGCTGGCTCCGGTACCAGTCGTTCGAGTGGAGGCGGGCGGTTGTGCGTCCGATCTGGCACGCAAGCGGCACGACCTCAGTCGTGATCGAGATCGCGCGTGCGACTCCTGCGACGTGGCCGTCGGCTTCGCAGTCGGCCAGCCTTCGGCAGCACTGACCGGCGGGCTCATCGGCCTCGGCGCCGCGATCGCTGTGCGATGCGCTCTTGGCGGAGGCGATCCAAGTTCGGCTGCTGCGGTTGCGGCAGTCGCTGGAGGCGTTCGGCGCTGAGGAGGTACACGTAGGCGTCGGCCCTCGCTTCGACGGCCACGACGAGCAGTACCTCGAGCGTTCCGTCGGGGCGCTGCTGGAGGACGATGCGGTGCGTGGGCTGGTTGCGGTGGCCGAAGTAGATTTTCCGGCAGTCGGAAAGATCGCCGGTGGCAGCCATCGCCGACAGAGGTTCGCCGTCTCGGCGCCCGGCGGCGATGTCGGCCAGGACGCGTCCGGCTTCGGCGGCCCGGACCGGGTCGTCCTGCTGCAGGCGCTTCAGGTCGGCAACCGCGGCGGGCAGGTACTCGACCCTCCGCCCTGGTCTTCCGGCCATTCAGCGGTTGGTCGGCTTGCGGGATCGCCCCCCTGGTGCAGGCGCCACTTCCGGTGCCCAGCCCATGGTGGCGACGACCTCCTCATGGGAGATCCGCTCGCCGGTGTCCTCAGCCAGTCGCTCTTGCACCCGGGCGGCGATCACGAGGTCCTCGATGATGGGATCCAGCAGACGGATGAGCTCGTAGGGGACGACTGCGGCTTCGGGCTTGCGGTGGTTGCCAAAGAGGACGGGACCAGCGGCAGCGCCGCGGTTGCGGAACGCGGCCAGGATCTTGGTCAGCTCGCTGCGGGCCACGCTGGTGGGCAGGACCAGCTCGCCGCCGGCCTTGTCGAGGATGCTCACCCGACAAGCATGCTCTCCATGGGGCATCTTGTGCAAGTACTTGTACGAGTTGTGACCCCGGGAGCCCGCCACTCAAGGCTCGCAGATCGATCCCCATCGTCGTCGACGACGCGCACAGCGTGGTTGAGGGGACGGGAGCGTGAGATCATCGGAGTTGACATTCGTCACCATTGAGGGCAGCGCAGCCCTGACCGGGTTCCTGCGGGCCGGGTCTGCGGGGCCCTTCCAGCGTTGAGCTGGTCATCAGTCGACCGGGTGGTCAGCGAGCGTCGAGGAGGACGTCCCCGGGCACGGGCTCCAGGGACTGCCTGGGATGTCAGGGCCCGGAAATCCTGGGTCTCTCGCGAGATTTTGCTCACCGCTGATCAGGCTGGCGGAAGGGAGCGGCCAATTGTCGCAGCGACGGCATCGGCGTCGTACGTCGGCGCGTCGATAGCTGTATTGAGGAGCTGTGTCAACGCGTCCGGCCAGAGGATGGTGACGCCTCTGATCGTCAGCGGTCGGCGGCGGAACCTTGGCCAGGCTGCGCCGACGAAGCAGAGGACGGGGTGGACGGGGACCGCAGGCGACTCGGCGTTGAGGGTGAGCTGGACGACCTCGACCTGGCGGGCCATGCCCTCGGCCAACTTGGTCCGGTCGCGTCCGTTCACGTAGAGCCGGACGTCGCTGCGGAGCCAGCCGCCGACGTCTCGAGCTTCGATGGCGCCTTGGTATTGCTTGGCGTCGATGACGTAGACGCCGTGGGGGGCGACGGCGATGTGGTCGATGTTTGCCCTCGAGCCGGGGATCCGGCGATCGTGGAGCGCGTACACGCCGGTGCAGGAGGCGAGGACCTCTGCGACGCGGCGCTCTCCGGCGGCGCCGGTGGCCCAGGCGGCGGTGTCCTGCGACTCGGGGGTCATGACGGGCTTGGCCGTGACGGCCGCGGCGAGCCTGCCGAGTACAGGGCGCTCCGTCTTGATCCGGGTTCGCCACTCGGTGTCGTCGTCCACCGCCTTGGTCTTGCGGGCCAGCTCGCGGGCGGAGCGTCGGTCGTACTCACGCTGGGCGGAAGCACCGCTGTCGCCGATCACTTTCGGGGTAGGCGGGATTTCAGGTGCGATAGGGACCGGAGGCGCTTCCAGCGGAGCCGCCGTCGGGGGCGGGATCTCGGCTGGCGCGACGGGTGATCCGTCGTGGCAGGCGGCACAGGTCACTGCTCGAGCCTCGGCGTCCCACCACTGTGACGAGCCGACCGGAAGGTCGTCGCCGCACGCTCGGCACCGATCCGCCCGGCGGAGGCGAAGCTGCTTCTGCGCCATGGCGTTCATCCTCCCGCGGATTCCGCCCGCAGGGCTCGGAGGCCTATGCCGGCCAGCTGCGATTGGGGGACCAGCCCAGCCGCTCACCCGACCGAGTGGCAGGAGGGGGACGGAGAGCAGCGTGTCGGTCTGATCTGGCGCGGATCTGGCACGACGGTACTTTTGGGGCTCCCCACCGCCGGCCCCGCACCACCTTTGAACTGCGGTTCTACCGGTGGGCGTGACAGGATTCGAACCTGTGACGTCTGCCGTGTGAATGCCCTTGAGGCCGTTCGGGTGTTCTCGTCCATCACGTTCATGCAGGTCAGGGCCTCGCTGGTCTCGCGACAGTCCGGTTGATGTCGGTCCCGTTCGGCCAGTTCATCACCACGCAGACCTCTGCCCTGTGGGCAGAGGCCACCTTCTCCGGCCTCCGGCTACCACGCCAGGAGGCGCAGGAGCACCTCACCAAGCGGCATGGCGTCAAGGCTGCCTCGAAGGCTGTGGCGGGCCTGGAGGGCGCCGATGGTGGCGCCCAGCACGAGCAGGCGCTCGGCCGTCGGCTCCCAGCCCTCGTAGGCGGCGGAACCGGGCATCGACCTCGGATCACCGCCGCAGCGGGTTGCGGGTGGCGTGGGCGCTCCGCTGCTCAGCGGGGGCGGTAGACGTCCGCGCGATGGTCGATCCGAACGACTCTCACTGCGGGTGGGTCGTCCTCTATCTCGTACACGACCCGGTAGGGCCCCCGGCGTGCTGCCCATAGGCCAGCGAGCTCTCGTTGCAGGGGATGGCCGACGCGGCGAGGGGCATCGGCAAGGGCTCCGAGCATGAACTCGACGACCGCAGCAGCGACGCCCTCGGGCAGCCGGGCGAGGGAGCGTTCAGCGGTCGCCGCGAGGACCAGCCGGTACTGTGGCGCCGTCACCTCTGCAGGTACTTGGCGCGCAGCTCGTCGGCGGTGCTCACTCGGTCGCCGGCGATGTCATCACGACCGGCCTCGATCTCCTTCAGCGCCCGCGGATCGGACAGCAGTTCGAGTGTGTCCTCGAGGGCTTCCAGATCGGCGGGGCTCATGATCACGGCTGCCGGACGGCCGTTGCGGGTGAGGATCACGCGCTCGTGCTCCCGCTCGACCCGATCCACGATCTCGGAGAGGTGGGCCTTGATCTCCGCAAGCGGCAGCGTCTCTGACATGACCAGAATTCTAGTCACAGCAGAGGGGTGCTGTTGACGAGTCCGCTTCGGACTTCGTCATGTGCTTCCTCCGAGAAATTCGTCGGTACAGCACGCCTTGCACCGTGGGGCCCGTCCCCCGCGGCCGCCGACTGCGACGCCAGGAGGTGCTCGAGGGCTTCACGTAGAGGGATGGCGTAGCGGCAGCGCGAAGGCTGTGGCGGGCCTGGAGGGCGCCGTTGATGGCGCCGAGCACGAGCACGAGCAGGCGCTCGGTCGCCGGCTCCCGGCCCTCGTAGGCGGCGAACCAGGCGTCGACGTCGGACCACCGCCACAGCGGGTTGCGGGTGGCGTGGGCGGTGGGGGAGGGGAAGCCGCCCGGGCCGCACTGGCCCTTGACGAGCTGGTCGACGGACTGGCGGGTGCGGCCGACCCGCTGGACGATCTCCGAGGCCCAGACCAGCTTGTCGGGATCGACGTGGAGGACCTCGAGGCCGTCGACCGACTCGACCTGGTCGATGGCCGAGATGACGGCGGCGAGCATGGTGGGAGCCTCTCGGTCGAACTCGGCGAAGATCAGATCCCCCTTGCTCGAGACCGTGGCGTCATCGCAGCCTGCGGTGAGGAGGGCGTCCAGGATGGCGTCGTCGAGGCGCCCCTTGATCGTCAGCTCGAAATGCTGCTCAGCCATCCTGATTCGACTCTCCTACCCGACACAACGGTCGCATGCTCAGCGCCCGCAGGGCACTGGAGACTGCAAGCCGTCCGTCGGGTGGTGAAGGCTGGCCTGCCATCGGGAGCATCGCCCGGGCCAGGTCGGCGTCGCCGTCCTCGCCCTCAAGATGCTTGCCCAGCCACGCGCCGGCATCGATAGTTGTAGGGACTGTCACCGTGCTCCTCTCAAGTCGTTGGTTCGCAACTGCTTCTTGAGGTTGACGCGGTGACAGTCGCGTCCTGGGGGATCCCTCCCTTAGCTCACCGCCCCGTACACCACCCCCTGGCACTCAACTCTTCCAGTGACCTCGCCCGAGTTCGTCGACGGCGTAGCCCGCTGCCCGCAGGCCGTCCACGAGGAGTGCAGCCGATTCGGTCGGGGCCATCACCGGCGCTGCTGAGCCGATTGCGCCGACAGGGCGGCAATCAACTGGTAGCGGTTGAATCGGTAGGACGGCTGCTGGCTACTGCGCCCGACGTTGATGGGCTCGCAGCCCGGCATCTTGGCGATCTTCTTGTAGACGTGGTGCTTGCTGACCTTGAACCAGGCCGCTACCTCGTCGGCTGTCAGCCACTCGCCTGCGGTGGAGGGGTTGATTCGGGACTGCTGCGGACACTTGGACACCTCACGTCGGCGTAAGCGAATCCAGTCAGCGGGCGCTGAGCGGAAAGGTGTCCCCGTAGACGCCGGGAAACTTCGCCGGTCCGTTGGT
>Ga0136611_10001568_pt1 | contig 15943 bp, 17 predicted proteins | sample AntDrymUQ2232306_2_FD_106645 | JGI IMG/M metagenome (GOLD analysis project Ga0136611, IMG submission 106645) | Polar desert sand microbial communities from Dry Valleys, Antarctica - metaG UQ223 (23.06) | ecosystem: Environmental > Terrestrial > Soil > Desert | place: Antarctica: Dry Valley...
AGCGAGGAGCCATCCGAGACTGAGATTCTACTGGCGTGGTTGAACCTGGAGACGCGCGCCGCGGAGTCGAAGCGGGAGCTGAAGGTCGCGCAGGAAAGCTTAATCGAACAGGTCTTCCAGCAATACGCCCACTCACCGAGGACGAGATCAAGACGCTTGTGGTGGACGACAAATGGCTGGCCGCCCTCGCCGCCGCCGTGCAGGGCGAGCTCGACCGCGTCTCACAGACCCTCACCGGCCGCATCCGCCAGCTCGCGGAACGCTACGCCACCCCGCTGCCGCAGCTCACGGGCGAAGTCGCCATGCTCGCCCGCCGCGTGGACGAACACCTCAAAAAGATGGGAGCGGTATGGAAGTGAAGCCCGGCTACAAGCAGACGGAGGTGGGCGTCATCCCGGAGGATTGGGATGTTTGCCCTGTGCGTCAAAAGGGCGAAGTCGTCACTGGCAAAGCATTGGCGGTGAATGCGCCCGGGCCGCAGCGCCCCTATCTACGCACCAAGAACGTTTTTGATGGTCGAATCGACATTGACGACGTGCTCACGATGCCGATGACAGATGAGCAGTTTGCGCAATTCCGAATCCGAAATGGCGACGTGCTCCTTAACGAAGGACAGAGTTTAGAGCTGGTTGGACGCTGCGCCATCTATCAGGACGAATACCCAGAACCCTGCGCCATTCAGAATGCCCTGCTGCGTTTTCGGGCACGCGCCGGTGGCTCCGACAAGTTTGCCTCCTACCTATTCCGACACTGCCCGCAGACCGGAATATTCGCTCGAATTGCACTTCAAACCACGTCAGTCGCGCATCTCGGCGGCTCACGATTCGAGCGACTCTGCCTTGCGTGGCCAACTGAAGCCGAACCGGCAGGACGCGGCTGGTATGAGCGAAGCGCCAGAGACGTTCGATTCGTTGTGGGGCTATTGCAGGCGCCAACAAACGAGCCATCCCCAAGGATTGGCAGACGCTCTACGAAATGCTCCCGAACCGGCGGCAAAAACCATCCGGCGGATGGCAACCTTCGGTTCCCCTCATCTTGGCGGCATGGGATGAGACCATGCCCATCGAGAAGCACCTGCGCTTCAAGGAACACATCCAATGGGCTGCGGACCATGGGCAGATGCAACAGATCGGCGCCTACTTGCGGTCGTTGCCTGAGCACGCGTGGTATCACTTCGGCGAAATCTGAACCGTGAGCGCAGCCGGTCCATCCCCCACCGCGAGCATCGTCACCTACTCTGTGGATGAAGCAGGGGACGGCGTGCTCTTCGGACCGAAGGGGCGGGATCGGCTGGCGGATGCGGATGCGCCGCAGTTCTTCATGCTCGGCATGGTGCGGTGCGCGTCTGACGAAGCCGTGGCCCGCGCGCTGGCGGGGCTGCGCGTCGCGCTCCAGTCGAACCCGCTCTATGCGACGATCTTCTCGATGAAGCCCGAGGCACAAAAGACGGCCCGCGCCTTTCACGCCAAGGATGATCATGTGGAGATTCGGAGCAAGGTCTTCGAGCTGATCACGACGCTGGATTTCAAGTTTTACGCCGTGATCAAGGACATGCGGTCGGTGCGGGACTACGTGGCGCGGCGCAATCGCATGGACGCGGCCTACCGCTACCAGCCGAACGAACTCTACAATCTGACGGTGCGGATGCTCTTCAAGCAACGGCTGCACAAGGAGGAGCACTGCCGCGTCGTCTTTGCCCGACGAGGCAAATCCGACCGCACGGCGGCGCTGCGGGCGGAACTGGAACAGACGCGGGAGCGATTCATGACCGAGCATCAGCTCACCTCGAGGGCGACGCTGGAGATTGTGCCCGCTTACCCGTGGGAGCAACCGGCGGTGCAGCGCGCGGATTATTGCCTCTGGGCGCTGCAGCGGTGCTATGAGAAGCACGAAGGCCGCTTTCTAAATGCGATCTGGCCGAAGGTTTCGGTGGTTCACGACGTGGACGAGCCCGGCCACAAGGGCTACGGCACCTACCTCAGCCGCAAAGGATCGCCACCGGACCCGGAGAAAATAAGAAGCCGATGGATATAGGTCTCGCTGATCCAAAGATCATGAAACACACGGCACGGAGCCGAATTTCGTCCACCGGCGCGACCAAGCTGCGGGCCGGCACCAGAGAAGTCAATGGCCCTCCATCTCCGAACAAACCGCCATCCCCGCCGTGCTGACGGACATGGACGTGGAGCTGGCGGTGCTGGAGCAGCGGCAGGCCAAGACCCGCGCCCTCAAGCAAGGCATGATGCAGGAACTCCTCACCGGGAGAACCAGACTGGTCTGACTCCGGGCGGCGGAGATCGCGAAGCAAGGCGGCTGAACGAACTGAGTTTCCTGCCGCCTCTCCGCGCCTCGCTGCGAACCATGTCCAAGGAGATGCCGAGACCGACCGCACGGCCACTGGCCGAGGCTAAGACGCAAGCCCAAAGTGCCGGTAAGCGGCAAAGACCATGGGCTTGGCCCATTGCGGGGTGTCCTCCAAGACCGCGCTGACGCAGCTTGTGGGGCGAATTTTGCGCCAGCCAGATGGCCGAAAGACTGGCAACCGTTGGCTGGACGAGAGCTATGTTTATTGTTTCCAACGCAAAGGCGGTGCGCTGCTGGAGGACATCCGCAAGGGCTTCGGCGCGGAGGGGCTTGGGGACCTGAAGGGCCGGATCGTGGACGAATCGGGTCGTGTGGATCGCGACGGTGATGAGGAGATTTTCCCACGCGAACGCTTCAAGAGCCAGGCCGAGCATTTGGTGCTCCCTGCGTTCATGATCAAGGACGGGCGCGAATGGCGTCCGGTGCATTACGAGCCGGATATTCTGGCCAGGGTGCCGTGGGGCGAAGTGAACATTCAGCCGCTGCTCAGTTTGCAGTTACCCGACGAAGATACGACGGGCCGCCACACGCGCCACGGTCTTGGGCGGGAGAGAATCCTGCAAGAGGAGGAGGCGCAAGCGGAGGGAGAGCGACTGGAACTGGCTGAGGAAGCGGAGCCGGATTGCGCTTTTGCGGCGAGTCATCTGCTGGATGTGATGCCGAACCCATGGCGCGGAAACGAGATCGCGCGCAAGGTCTTCGCGAACCTTGCGGAGCGCTACGAGCCGCGGCGCGTTCTCGATAGCTACGTCTTCGTGCTCGACGAGATGCACCGGCGGTTGCTCGTGGAGCGGGACCGGCTGGCGCGGCAGATTTTCCACGGAGCTGCTCGAGAACGGGACGATGCGTTCATGGTCGTCACGGATGAGTTCGGGTGGCGTCTGCCGAAGGTTTTGACGATTCCCGAACTGGAGCCGCGCGCGAACAGCGTTATCGGCAAGCAGTATCAGTTGAGCCTTTTCGAGGACATGCCCGGGTCTGCTTTCAACGGGCTCGAGCAGGCGGTGGCAACATTCCTCGATGCGCAGGAACAGCTCTTCTTCTGGTATCGAAACCGTTCGCGCCACGACTACTTCGTCCAAGGCTGGCAGCGCACCGCATTTACGCGGACTTCATCTTCACCACGGCTCGCGAGGCGGAAGAGGAATCAGAGATCGACCGGGTCTTCGTAGTCGAAACCAAAGGCAAACACCTTGCGGGAGTGAAGGATGCCGAAGGCAAACTGACCGACACCGGCTACAAGCGGGATGTCTTCGACGTATGCTCACGGCTCGCTACCGAAACCCGCTGGAGCGAGTTGGTGCCGTTCATGACGAGCCGAAGGATGCGGTTCGAAGTGGTGGATGAAGACGGATGGAAGGCGAGGCTGAGCGAATTGCTGTCAAGCAACGGGTAATTCGCCTCCATCAACCGAACGCTACGAAGAGCCCATCCCGCCGGCGGAGCCGATGGCTACTTCTCCTAATCTAAGCGGAATTTGACGAGCGCTTCCGCCGAAACTCGCACCCTCATCGAGCGCCTCCCGCTCGCTCCCGCTCATCATTCCGTCAGCGCTTTGCCAGCGCGCGGGGCAGAGGCGGCTCCGTCATCCGTGAAGAAGGGCGACCTGTGGTCGCTCTCAATGGCGTTTTTCTTTGCGGTGCGAGGCGAGTTGGGGTCACGTCGCGCGCGCTTCGCCGGTGCCTATGCCACTCACATCGGAACAGATCCGCCAGCGCGTCGAGGAACTACGCCCGTGGTTTCACAACATGGAACTCGGAGGAGTGCGCACCGCGCCCGAGCATTTCCTGCACGACTATCCGGCGAACAAGTTCGCGCGCTTCGCGCACGTGATTCCCGAGGGCCTCACCGCTCGGGATCGACTTCGACGAACGGTATTTGGCGAAGCGCCGTTGGGTGAGGGAGCGGTCTATCCGGCTCGTGCGGAACGTTGAAGAAACGTTGACCATTCGGCGTTTTGAATAAGGCAAAGGTCCGCTCGTCGAAACGCGCACTGATGAAAACACTACTCCTCTCACTCGTCGCGCTATTTGGACTGACCGTGTTCGCCCCGCAGGCTGAAGCGCGTCATCGGGACCGCTACGTTCGCTACTACGATCACTGCGACCGGCCTGTGTATGGCTACGTTTACCACCGCCCGCGCGTGCGTTATTACGAATCCTACTATAGGCCTCGCTACTCCCGGAGCCACTGCGCGCCACGGCGTTACTACTCCCGGCCGCGGGTTTCCTTCCACGTCGGGTTCTAAGCCCCGCCGCCGCGAGCTATGCGGCGCTATTCAGGATCTCGGCAATCACGTCGTCGCTCGTCGCACCTTCGGCTTCGCCTTCGAAGTTCAGGATGATGCGGTGACGCAGGGCGGGTGGAGTCGCTTTGATGATGTCCGCCTTCGCGACGTGATACCGGCGATCAAGAAGTGCGTAGATTTTCGCCGCAAGGATGATCGCCTGTGCGCCACGCGGGCTCGCACCGTAGCGCACGAATTTCTTCGCCAGCGGAGTGGCCCGCGCATCCGTCGGGTGCGTGGACATGACGACACGGATGGCGTGCGATTGCACCTCGCGTGCGAGCGGCACCTGACGAACGACCTCACGTAAGGTGAGCACTTCCTGCGGGTCGGCCAACACCTTCGTCACGACCGGATGAGTCTGAGTGGTCGTGCGATCGAGGATGGTGTGTAACTCTTCCGAGCTCGGAAAGGTGACCTTTAGCTTAAAGAAGAAGCGGTCCAACTGAGCTTCGGGCAGCGGGTAAGTGCCTTCCATCTCCAGCGGATTTTGGGTCGCGAGCACCAGAAAAGGCGGCGCAATCGCATGCTGCTGGCCGCCGACGGTAACGTGCTGTTCCTGCATCGCTTCGAGCAGGGCACTTTGGGTTTTCGGCGTCGCGCGGTTGATCTCATCAGCGAGGAGCAGGTTCGCGAACACCGGGCCTGGTTCGAAGCGGAACGACTTCTGCCCGCGCTCGTCTTCAACGATCACATTCGTCCCGACGATGTCCGACGGCATGAGGTCCGGAGTGAACTGAATGCGCGCGAACTTGAGGTTCACGGCCGCGCCGAGCGTGCGAACGAGCATGGTTTTGCCAAGACCCGGCACCCCCTCGAGCAATACGTGCCCGCCCGCGAAAAATGCGACGAGCGCTCCCTGGATGATGTCGTCCTGGCCGACGATCATCTTTTGCATCTCGTTGAAGATCCGCTGGAACGTCTCGCGGAATCGGGCGACGGACTCTTCGAGGGAGGGCTGGGGAAGGGAGTTGGGAGTTGGGGAATCCATAGGTTAGCGACTGGCGACTGCGCGGATGAGCCCGGAGACAAGGCGGCCGGCGGATTTCGTGCTCTCGCGGACGGTAATGGAAATCTCGTCGTCCCAGTAACCCGCGTCCTGGCAAACATAAGTTAGCGAGCGCACTTCACCGGCGGAAGCGCGTGCGTAGTTGTAAAATTGGAGTTTCTCTCCGCGGCCGGTTCGCTCCCAGCCCTCGGCGATGTTCGACATGATGGAAATAGCGGCGCGGCGAATCTGCCCGCGCAGCTCGAAGTCCGCCTTCAGGGGTGTGCTCACGCTCAGGCGATAGATCTCGCGGGTGAGTCCTCGGGCGACTTGCCACGCTTCAAGATCCTCGAACGACGAAACAGCGGTCATGCGGAGCCCCAACTACCATCTCCCAGCCCCAGCCCAGAAGCTCATTCCTGAGGCCGGATCGATTCGAAGTAGCGGCGAATGTAAAAGCGCGAGCCGAGCGGGATGTTCTCCTGCTGGACGGCGTTTTCCGCAGCGGGCGCGAGCGCGTCGTAAAGCTCCTTGTAGCGGCGCGTGGATTTTGAAGTGTCACCCGCGGCGGGGAGCATCATTGAGAGCGATTCGCCTTCCGCTAAACGCCCCTTCAACGCGAGCTCGGCGCCTTTGTCGGCGGGCTCGGACTGCTTCCCAAACGGCGTGGCGCTCGTGCCGGAATCCCGCTCCGTTCCAGCCTGGCCGGTCGGCTCACTTGAGGCCAGCGGCTGAGGCTCACCGCGCAAGCCCGGCGGACCGAACGCTTCAATGGAAATGCGCGGTGCTTCACCGGGCTTCGAACCCTCGGGCAGGGGCTGACCCGCGCCTTCGCCTGCTTTCATGTTCTGCAGCGCAGCAATCAGTTGCTCGATAGTCATCTGCTGCCCTCCGCCACTGCCGCTCTGCGGATCCGCGCCCGCGCGCTGTTGCATCTGTTCGAGCATCTGTCGCAATTGCTCCATCGCCGCAGCACTTTGACTTCCCGCTCCCTCGCGAAGCTGCTCGGCAAGCTTTTGCATCGCGGCCGAGAGTTGCCGCTGTTGGCTGAGACGTTCGAGCGCCTTCTGCAATGAATCGCGCACCTGTTCCTCCGTTGCCTCTGAGGGAGCGTCCGCCGATTTTCGGGTGGACTCCAAGGCACGTGCAGCGTCGGCGAGAGTGTCCCGATTTATGGCGTCGAGCACGTCCTCCATCCCTGGAAGTGGAGCGAGCGCTTTGGCGAGTTCCTTCATCTCAGCCAGCGTCGAAGGTTGCCGCTGCATTTCTTGAAGGGCTTGTTCGAGCGCGGAAAGCTCACGCAACGCAGCCTTTTGGGCGCCTTCCGGATTCGTCTCCGTGCGAAGCCGGGCGACACTGGTCTTCATCTGCTCCGCGAGTTCGCGCAGCTCGGCATCGCGCTTCAACTCACTGAGTCGCTTCGTCTGTTTCGCGAGATGATCCAGCGACTTCAAAGTTTCGCGAATCTCGAGCTGCGCGGTCACGGCGTCGGCACGTTTTTGCGCGATCACGAGTCCGGCGTCCCATTGCAGGAGCCACACGGCGGCAATGGGAACGACCAGCCACACGCCGTCTCGAGGAATGCGGATGGGGAGGAGCCGCCGGAAGTCGGTGCGGGAGATAAACGCGCGGCATTCGGCTTCCGCGAGTGCGCGCATCGGCGATGGAGGTCCGCCTGCCTGGGCGAAAGCGAGAGCGGACACGAGCCGATCCCGCGTTTTCCCGAGTTCATCCATCGCGCTGGCAACGTCGTTGAGCGATCTGCGCCTCACGAGGGTCGCGAGGAGCGCGCCCGAAATCGTCACAAAAGCGGCCGCGAGCAGCAGGTCGTCCCTCAGCGGCCCGCCTCGAAACACCCAGCGATTGAAACCAGCCACGAGCACCAACGCGGCGCCGACGATTAAACCGGACCCGATCAGCTGCCCGAGAAAATTCGCCGCTCGCATGCGCCAACGAAAGGCGTGCAGAGTGCGCAGCAGGTCGTCAGTCGCAGTCACTTTCACAGGAACGCGGCGACGCTAAGTGACGCGTGCCAATCGCGCCAGCGACGAACATTCACGCATTCACGCATTCCGCGTGCCGCGGTCAGTCGTGGCTGACGAGGTCGGGAAGCGGCGGCGATTCCTGGCCCAGCGCAATCGCGACCGTGCGTGCGAGCTTTTCTGTGAGGAACGGTTTGGCGAGGAACTGGTGCTCGGGGCAATCCTCGAACTCCTGGGTCATCAGCTCCGCACTGTAGCCACTGGTAAAGATGACTTTCAGGTCCGGCTTGGCGGCCGTCAGGCGGCGCGCCAGCTGCCAGCTGGAAACTCCTCCCGGCATTACCAGGTCGGTGAGAAGAAGATCCACCTCGCCGTTTACTTTCTCCCATATGGCTAGCGCTTCACGGCCATCTGCAGCCGACAAGACGCAGTATCCAAGACTCTCCAAAGCGGTTTGCACGAACTCGCGAAGCATGGGCTCGTCTTCAGCAATCAGGATGACGATCTGCTTCGAGGCGCGCGAAGGGAGCAACTCCGGCGAGCGCAAGGGGTCGAGGGTCGCACTCTCATCACCCAGAGGGAAGTAGACCCGGAACGTTGTCCCGTTCCCGGGTTCACTCTCCACCTCGACCCAGCCATTGTGCTGCTGCGCGATACCGTAGACGGTTGCCAGGCCCATGCCGGTTCCCTTGCCTTGCTCCTTTGTGGTGAAGAACGGCTCGAAGATCCGGCCAAGCGTTTCGGCATCCATGCCGCAGCCAGAGTCCTGCACCGTAAGACATACGAAAGGACCTGCGCGCACACCGGGATAATGTGCCACGAGCGCTTCGCCGGCGTTTTTCACGTGCGTTCGCAGAGACAATTCCCCCCCATTGGGCATGGCATCCCGCGCGTTGATGGCGAGATTCATGACGATCTGGTTGACGCTTGTCGCGTCCGCGTGGATCGCCGGCAGACTTGGCGTCAACTCCGCCTCGATGGAGATGTGCTCGCCAATCAAGCGCCGCAGCAAGGCGAGGTTTTCCTCTACGCCTTCATTCAGATCGAGGCTTTGCCGCCGGATGATTTGCTTGCGGCTGTAAGCCAGTAGTTGCCCAGTGAGAAGCCCCGCGCGCTCACTCGCCTGAATAATGTGCCGCAGAGAAGAGGCGAGGCATTCGTCCGCCGGATCTTTGCTCAGCTGAATGGAGGCGTTCCCGAGGATGACGGTGAGGAGATTGTTGAAGTCGTGAGCAATGCCCGCGGCGAGCTGCCCGACGGCCTCCATCTTGTGTGATTGCCGGAGCTGCTCCTCGAGCTGAGCACGTTCCGTGATGTCCTCGAAGATCAGCAAGAGATGTGGCTCATTCGCGAGGGAGAACTGCTCTGCGGAGACGAGCACACTCCGGATCGCGCCGCTGCGTGTGCGCACTTCCGCTGGGCGAGCACGCACCGTCGCGCCTCGTGCGAGGTCGCGACGAATCTCCTCGGGCGCGTGCGCATTGACCCAGAAAGGCACCGCCGCACCGTTGATCGCGACGGCCTCCGCCCGCGGATACCCCGCCAATTCCTCATAGCTGTGGTTATGATCCACGGATACGCCGGTTCCGAGGTGTTGTATGCTCATCGCCAGCGGACTCGATCGGAAGGCTTTCGAGAACCGCTCTTCGGAGTTGCGCAATGCTTCCTCGGCCGCCGTCCTTTCGACCACCTGCCGATGTAATTCTTCGTTCGTGAGGCGCAGCTCTGCGGTGCGCTCGTGGACCAGGCGGTCGAGCTCAGCCATCTGCCGGCGGGCTGCCTGGCTCAGCTGCCATTTCCGCGTCAAAGTATGTGCGATCTGCAGCGCTTCGACGCTGTCAAACGGCTTCTTCAAGATGAGAATACTGTCCGTTACGCCGACGGCCTCCGCGATTTGGTCCCAAGAGTAATCCGAATACGCGGTGCAGATGACCATCTGCAGATGGGGGAACTCCTTCCAAATGTGGAGAATCGTCTCAATCCCATCCCAGCCCGGAGGCATTCGGACATCCACGAACGCCATCGCGAATGGCTGACCGGCGGCCGCCGCCTCCCGCACTTTCTCGAGTCCCTCAGCTCCCTGGAATGCTGAATGGATGTCGAACTCTATATGCCGTGGAACGCGGATCTCGTGTCCGAAGAGCGCCGCTTCATCTTCTTCGATCGCCTTGAGGCGCGCGTGATCAGCCGTTCCGAGAACCTTGCGGAAATCGTCGTGAATCGCCGGGTTGTCATCGATGATGAGAATCCGGTTATTGAACGGTTCAATGATGGGGCTCGGGAGGTTCATACCGGGGTCGCAGAAGCAGCGATCGGCAGGGTCAAGGTAAAGGTTGCGCCGGTCCCGGGACCATCGCTGTGCGCAGTCAGAGAGCCACCGATCTCGCGCGCCGCAAGAGCCCCGCTGTGCAGGCCGAAGCCGTGGCCGCCTTTCTTTGTGGTGAAGCCGTGCTGAAAGATACGGGTGAGGTTCTCGGAAGGAATGCCGACGCCATTGTCCACCACCTGAACGCCAACGAGGCCGTCAGCGCTTCGAGCGATCCGGATCGTGATCTCTTTCCTCAATTGAGGTGCCTGCTCCAGAGCGTGTTTGGCGTTGCCGATGAGGTTCACCAGAATCTGCAGCACCTTATGCTTGTCCACCGCGACCGCTGCAGTCGGCGCGAAGTCACGCACAATGGCGATTTGGTGGCGCGTGAACTTCGCGGTGTTCATCCGCAGCGCGTCCTCGACGAGCTGTTCTGCGGAGAGCGTTTCTCTAACCCCGGTCAGACAGGCGTAGTTTTGCTGCACCGAGACGATCTCTTTGATGTGCTCGACGTTCGTTGCGAGGTGATCGAGGTGGTCGATCAACTCGGCATTTTCTGCCGAGAGGTGCTCAGAGAGCTTCTGGAGGTAGCCCGGAAGCCGTTGCCCTTGCGGATCGTTCGTCAGCCACTCCGCGAGCGACCCATTTTGCGTCGCGAGAAGAGCGGCGGCTTTGCGGAGGTTGGGAACTTTTGAAGTGCGAAGTTTCTGGAGCGCCAGCGCCGCCGCGACGTTGACGCTGTTGAGAACATTCCCAACGTTGTGTAGCACCCCGGTCGCGACTTCCGCCATGCCCGCGGTTCGCGATGCTTCGATCAACCGCTGGTTGATTTCCTGAAGATCGTCCGCGGCGCGCTGCCGCACCGTGATATCGAGAATCGCGGCGAGGGTGCCGATCAGTTCGCCACCAGGGCCGCGCATGGAGCTCGCATGAATCTCCGTCCAGACATGGCTGCCATCTCGATGGAGCAGCTGGACTTCAAGCGCGCTCCGTGCTGGGTTCGCGCCTTCATGGGTGAGGAGGAGAGAGTAGCGATCTGCGTCGGGCATCAGGACCTTGAGCGCGTCCTTCCCTTCCAGGTCTTCCTCCCGCCAGCCGAGCAGCGAGGTGAAGCGGGGATTGATGAAGAGAGTCTCGCCATTCAAGCCCACAAAGAGCAGCGCTTCCCCGAGGTTTTCCACGACTCCCCGGAAGCGGGTCTCTGACACCGCGAGCGCATCCACTTGTTGTTCGAGGTTCTCGCGGGCGGCTTGCAAATCGGCGTCCTGGCGTTGGATCTCTCCGAGCATTTGGTTGAACGCGTCGGTCAACTGGCCGAGCTCGTCGTCGACCACTTTCGGCACCCGAATCGAGTAGTCGTTGCGGCGCGCAACGTCGCGCGCGGCCTTGGCGAGCTGCGCGACCGGGCGGGTCACAAATGCCTGTAACCGCGCGGTGAGCAGGAGAATGAAGACAATGGAGCCGACGAGCACCGCCGCCATGATGCCGAGGCTGCCGCGAATCAGCTCTCCGCGTCGTGCCGCATAATCGGCACGCAGATAAAGGGAGCCCAGGCGCTGCCCATCGCGCAGGATGGGCTCGTTCAGCAGCCAGTGCCGCCCATTTGCGCTCGCTGTCGAAACTGAAGAAAACTCACGCAGGCTTTCGGCTGTTTCGGCGCGGCCAAAATGCGCAAATCGTTCGCCGTTCGAACCGATGATCGTTGCGCCGACGATGCTGTCTTTCGCTCGCAAGGCTGAGAGTGTCTCCACCGCCGCCTGCGGATCTGAAAAGTCGAGCGCCGCCGAGGCATTACTCGCCATGATCGTTGCAAGTGCATCCAAATCGCGCGCAAAGGTGGTGCGGAAAATCTGGAGTTGGAGAGCAAAGACAGCTCCGACGACCACGAGCAACGCGACGCTCGCCACGAGCACGATGACGAGCCGCACCTTCGTCGCCAGAGGCAGGCTCAGCGCACCCTTCACCGCGCGGGAAAAGAGCCTCTCAAGGGGCGCGGCGACGGAAGAAGAGGGATTCGAGCGCATGCGGATCGTTCTCAGGCACTTATCCGCCAACCACACGGCGTGCCACCCGCAGCAGATTGGAATTCATCTGGAGTCCGCTCTGCGCCGCAGCGCGCGGATTCGCCACGAAGCGGACCTGCCCATCGATGATGATAAATTGCAACATCCCGCCGCTCGCCGCGAAGTTCGCGCTTTCGCCGATGGTGAGCACCGGGCGCCCCTCGACCTTGTGGAGAATGTCCTCGAGTCGGCTCTCTTCCGAAGCGCTCACAAAGAGGACGTTACACGCCCGCAGCGCGGCCGCATCGGAGGACGACACGCGCCGCAGCTCGATTTGGCGGCCGCCGACAGTAACCCCGCTCAGCGTCTGCTCGAGCTTTCCCCCGGAAGGATCCCGGCCGACGACTCCGATGATCAGATTGCTCCCGGGAGAACCCGCAGCGGGCCATTGAATGTAGCCCGCGAACTTCGGCAAGTGCGCCGCTTTGACCTCATACTCGGAAGCCCCGAACGCGGCGCTCGCGGCGAGCACAACCAACATCGCCAGCCAGTGTGGCCGTGCGCCCGCGCGGCGCGGCCCGCGGGATGTTGGAGCGATCAGGGACATGCGCACTCGGCTTAGAACCGGTATTGCAGTTTGAGCCGGAAACTCCGGCCGTCCTGCTCCAGTTGGTCCTGGAGATGCTCGGAACCACCAGGAACCCGGTTCGTTCGGTCGAGCAGATTGTAGATCGATGCTGAGAACTCCAGATTCGGCCAGAGCTCACGACTAAAGACCGTCGCATTGAGCAACCAGGCGTCACCGGTCTGCTGACGCTGCAGAGTATATCGGCCCCCGGAGTAAACACCTTCGAGTCCCGCGAAGAGCTTGCCTTTGACAATCGGCACACTGAGTTGCGCTTTCGCCACATCCTGCGGCGAGTTAGTCAGCACCAGGCCGGTCTCGCGGTCTGTAGCGTGTTGACGCGTGTAGCTCGCGCGTGTGAGCAGCCCGCTATCCAGCTTGCCCTCAACCTCGAACGAGGCCCCGAGCACCTCCGCGTCACGTGCTCCGGTAAGTTCCAATGCTGGATTGGTGATATCCGGGACCGGGTCAATCAGATCCTCAATGCGGCTGTAGTAAACAGAAGTCGTCGCGCGCCAGCGCGGATCAAAATAATGCTCTCCGACCAGTTCCAGGGTGCGAATGCGCTCCGGCTTGATCCCGGCCAGCTCCATCGAGCCCGGCGCCCGATAGTTGATCTCAAACTCATTCGGTGCGCGAAACGCCTGGCCATAGAGTAGCTTGATCGCAGTGGAAGGCCTGGGTTTGTAAATCAAGCCTGCCCGCGGGTTGACTGTATTTCCGAACGTTGAGTAATAGTCGAAACGCGCGCCAGTAGTGAGAGTGAGCTTCTTTGTCAGGTCGCTTTGAACCTCCAGAAAAGTGCCGAAAAGATCCTGATCTCCGCGCCGGTCGAGAATCAGGGCATATGGGCTCTCATCGTAATTGCGCTGCCGGAGCTCGATGGCATGCCTCCAGTCGAGGCCGAGGGAAACGCGAAAGCGTTCGCTGAACGCCCACGTTGCATGTGCCTCGAATCCTACCCACCGGGCGCGTGCGGAGTCCTGGTTGAGATAACCGACTCCTTCATCTGTTTCGTAGGGAAAGACGCCGTGGTAGTCATATTGATCGTAGTGGGCGCGAGCCGCGATATCGAGCCCGTTCGTGAAGTGTCGTTTGTATTGCAGCTCGAGATAACCACGGGTGTCGAAAGTGACAGTGTCCCGATTGAAGACCGTCCCGTAGGGAGCGGTCGGAGTATGTTTCTCGCGGTCCACGTAGCCGCCCTGAAGTTTGAAGTCTCCGAAACTCAAGGAGCCGAAAATGCTCGGTGCGATCTCCTTATCGAGTCCTTCCGCGATCCCTCGATTGGTGGCGCGTGAATCAAACTCTTTGAAGTAAATCCTGTCTTCTCCTTCGCTGCTGAAGTAGCTGCCCGAGAGGAGAAGCTTCACGCCATTGGCGAAGGCGTGCCCGTAAGAGAGCCGCCCGCGATAGCTTTCATTACTCCCGATGCTCGCGGAAGCTTCTGTCCCTCCGACATCTGCCGGCTTGCGAGTGATGACATTGATCACTCCAAAGAACGCATTGTTCCCGTAAATCGCCGATCCCGGCCCGCGAATAAACTCCACGCGTTCGATCAGGTCGACGTCGACCAGGAAGTCATTCCCCCCGGCCGCGGTGTCGAAGATCGGGTCATTCATTCGATGCCCGTCGATTAAGAGCAGGGTGCGGCCCCCGAAGTCGCCGAGTCGGTTAAAGCCGCGGACTCCGAGAGAGGTGTAACTTCGATCATTGGTCACGTCGAAGCCACGCACGCTCTGCACGATCTCCCCGAGCGTGCGGTAACCGAATCGCTGAATCTCGTCCCTGGTGACAATCGAAACGGCGGAAGGCGCGTCCGTCACCTTCTGCGTGAACATTGATGCGGCGAAAACGGTGTCCACTTTGATTTCGCCGAGTTCCTCAAGGCTCAACTGGAGGAGTGGCGCGGCGTCGGCGCCGTGTGCGCGGCCGGCGATCCACGATCCGTCGTAGACCAGGAGCGCGGACATCCACGCCGCGAGTGAGCATATCGCCCTCATGGAATCAGTCGTGCACGTTGGTCAGGGGGCGTTGGACGAAAGAACATCAGGGGTGAGAGAGCAGTCGATGTGCCGGGAGAGGATGGTTCCTGAGCAGCATTGTCAATGTTGGCGCGTCCCCTGCTCTCTCAGAACGCCAAATGGACAAAACCGTCGCGGCGATCCTGCTCACCGTTGGCCTCAGCGCTGTCGGGGTCTGGGGCGATTACTTCCTGAAACTCGCGAGTCGCAGCGAAAACGGTTTCGGTTCCCGAGTCTTCCTCATCGGTTTGGCGCTTTACGCCTGCACCGCCTTCGGCTGGGTGATCGCGCTGCGGCACCTCAAACTTGCGACGGTTGGCTCCATTTACTGCGTGACGACCGTTCTCTTTCTGACCGTGGTCGGCCGTTTGTCGTTCGCGGAGAGCCTCTCCTACCCCGAAATGATCGGCGTGGGCCTCGGGCTGGCATCATTCTTTCTTCTGTTCAGATTCTCATAAGCGGACCCACCTATGCTTCCACCCCGCACTTACATTGGCGATTGTGCCCTCGGCCGCGGCGTCTTTGCGGGCGAGACAATCCGCCAGGCAGAAACGATCCTCCACTTCACCGGACCGGAGATCTCGCTCGAGCAAGCCCTTTTGAAGGGGCCGCTTTCGTTTAATGTGCTCCAAATCGGCGCGCGGGAGTATCTCGACATCGAGCAGCCAGGCGTTTCCTTGAACCATTCCTGCCAACCGAACGCCGGGGTGGTCGATAATGTTGTCTTGATCGCCTTGCGTGACCTGCTGCCGGACGAGGAGATCACCTTCGATTATTCCACAACGATGAGCGAGCAGTTCGAAACCATGGAATGCCGCTGCGGGAGTCCTGCCTGCCGGGGCGTTGTGGGCGATTTCCATGAGTTGCCGCCGGCACTCAAAGACCGGTATCTGGCGGCGCGCCTCGTCCAGAGTTTTATCGTCGCTGAACATCGCCAGCGGCAGCAAACCGCCCGCGCTTCCCGCTCCGTTCCCGACAAATCAGGAGCAGCGTTTCCTCCGAGCGCCCGCTTCGCGTTCACGTGAGAACGCGTCTCGGATGGCGCGGACACGCGTGCGGCCAGGCTTAGCTCCTACGCAGCGGCGGCGGCTTCTCCGGCAGCGGTGGCTCGGCAGCAAGGATCCCGGAAAGCAGCGGGTTTCCAGGCGGGACAAGGGTGATGCGCGCCTCGCCTTCCACGATCTTCTGCGCTTCGAGGATATCGAACATGGCGCGCTGCACCTCGTCGTCCTGGCCGATGAGTTGCAGCGCTTCGCCCACGATCCGCGGGCGCATCGCGGCGGCTTTCGCAAACTCGATGGAAGCCTGCCGGTCGGCGGTGCTGGTGATGATGCTCACCTGGTTGGCGCCATCCTGCTTGAT